>Ga0163144_10005412_pt1 | contig 28332 bp, 26 predicted proteins | sample OliLak19BULKMAT1_FD_123175 | JGI IMG/M metagenome (GOLD analysis project Ga0163144, IMG submission 123175) | Freshwater microbial mat bacterial communities from Lake Vanda, McMurdo Dry Valleys, Antarctica - Oligotrophic Lake LV.19.BULKMAT1 | ecosystem: Environmental > Aquatic > Freshwater >... | reverse complement strand
TTTCTATTGCGTATTCCGCTGTGCCGGCGGCGCACGCTCGCCCGGTGCACGGCGGATATTGCGCATCAGCAGGTTCGGCAGCCTGCTGTTGTCCCATTCCTGCGGCTGCTGCGGTCCGGTGCCGGTGCGCAGCACGACGAGCTGCTCGGAGGGCACGATGTACATCACCTGGTTGCCGTTACCGTCGAAGAGATAGAGATCGGCGGCGCGGTAGGGCTCGGAATGCAGCACCTGCATAGCGGGCGGGGTGCGCAGCGGGCCGGCCCAGCCGCGGCGTGGCGTGTAGTCGCCGGCGACGTAGACGCCGAGGCCGTAGTGCGGGTTCGAGGCCGTGCCGGTGCCCATGCGTCGGGCGTAGCCCTCGGGCAGCAGGCGGCGGCCATTCCATCGACCGTCCTGCACCAGCAGCACGCCGAGGCGCAGCCAGCTCTCGGGCGGGATCTGGATGCAGCAGCCAGCGTGCGGCGTGCCGCCGGGACGGTTGACCCAGACTTCGCCGCCCGCGGCGCCGATCGGGCGCAGCAGCTCGTCGCCGACGAACTCGTGATAGCGGCGGCCGGTGGCGCGCTGGATCAGCACCGCGATCAGGTCGAACTGGGCATTGTTGTATGAGAACTCGGCGCCGGGTTCGCTGACGATCGGATAGTCGCTGACGATTATCTCGTCGTGGCGCGGATGCAGGAACGCGAGGTTCAGCACGTCATCGGCATGCACGCTGTAGCCCTGCGGCAGGAATCCGGCGGTGCCCTCGAGCAGGTGGCGGATCAGGATCGTCGAGCGCAGGGGATCGGCGCGCCACTCGGTGATGAAATCGGCAACGGGCTGGTCGAGCGAGCGGATGCGGCCGAGCGCAATCGCACGGCCCACGGCGACCGCGGCCAATGGCTTCGCGAGCGAGCGGCCGAGGATGCTATCGGGCGCGCTGCGCGCGCCGAAATAGCGCTCGAGCTCGACGTGGCCGCGGCGCCAGACGATCACCGAGGTCGAAGCCGTGGAGGCCGCATAGGACCCGGCCGCTTCGAGTGCGTCCGGCGAGATCGTGCGTGTGCGATCGGCGGCACGGGGCAGCGATTTCCATCGCCGGACGCCGGGCACCGGCTCGACGGTGTCGTAGGTTTCGAAATCCGCTTGCAGCCGCGAGCGCAACTCCAGGCGCTTCAGGTAGAGCGCGGTGTCTTCCGCGGAGAAGCGCTGGCCGACGTCGACGCGGTAGGTGCGGGGCGCAGTCTGTGCCTGCCCCGGCGATGGCGGTGCCGCGATCAGCGCGATCAGTCCGCAGATCGCCGTCCGCGCTATTGTCACCGGCCGGTCTTGCCGTCGCCGTTGGCCGCGACTGGCAGCCGCCGCGGCTTCCAGTTCATCGGGTCCGCGGCATCGCCCTTGCCCGTATAGACGGCGACGTCCGGGTACGCGAACACGGGTCGGCGCCACTTGTACTCCTCGGGCTTCAGCGGAAAGCGCGGGCGCGGCAGGCCGAGATACGACTGCTCCTTGACGAGCTTGTGCGCGATCAGCTGTTCGGGCGCTTCACCCTTCTCGACCCAGCGTTCGAGCGCGTCGAGATAGTCGATTGCATCGGCGCCGTTGCCACGGCGGCAGTGGCCCATGCCGGGCACCATGAACAGCCGGTAGAACTCGCGCGTCGCATCCGGGCCGCCCATCGTGCGGGTGGTGGTTTCGTAATAGTCCGCCGAGTAGCCCGGCGTGACTTCCGTGTCGTCCCAGCCGTGATACGCGAGCAGCTTGCCGCCGCGTGCCTTGAAGCGGCGCAGGTCGGGGTTCTGGGCGTTGTAGAACGATTCGGTCAGCGCGAGCCGGGGCACGTCACGCTCGAAATCGAAATCCATCAGCGTCATCGACGGACCCGGGTCGACGTAGAACGCCTTGTACTGCATCAGCTGCTGGATCAGCGACGGCGACGCGATGATCAGGCCGTGCTTGCCGGCCTCGTTCACGAACACCGGCGACCATGTGTACTCGGAACCGCGCTGCAACCCACCACCGCCGGCCCAGGTGAGGTGGCCTGTGGAATTGCTCGCGCCGTCGTAGAGCTTGCGCAGCGCGCCGAGTTCCTCGGGTGTGAGGCAGGCGGCGGCAATGCTGCCGCTGGTCGCTGCGCCGACGTTGCTCGACCCCACGCCGCGACGCGCTTCGGCCCGGCCACCGCCATCGGTGCACGCGAGCGCCTCGGGCCGGAAGTTGCAGGCGCGCGGATCCGGGATCACGCCGTCAGCGACACCGTCCATCCGGTCGCAGGCGGCGATCACGGCGTCGTGCACGCGTGCGAGCTTCGCGGTGCTGAGGATCGGCTTGCCGTCGGCACCGACGTTGGCCCGCGCCGACCACAGCAGGTGCAGCAGGCCGGTGCCGGTCTGGTTCAGCACCGGCGCGCCGGAGATGATGCCGTCGAACAGCTCCGGGAACCGCTGTGCGGCGATCATGCCCTGGCGACCGCCGGTCGAGCAGCCGTTGAAGTACGAGCGCTTCGGCGCGCTGCCGTAGAACGCTTCGGCGATTCGTTTCGATACGACGGCCGTGGTCCAGGTGGAGCGATAGGCGAAGTCGAGCTCGGCGGAGCGGTTGTCGTAGGCCCAGATCGCCACCGCCGGCGGATCCGCATGGCCCATGTCGGTGTTGACCACCGCGTAATGTTTCTCGAGCGAGTCCTCGGTGGCGCCCATGTTGAGCCAGCCGCACATCCCGCCGCAGCCCTGCATCAGGAACTTCCCGTTCCAGGCCACCGGCAGCCGCAGCTCGAAACTGATTTGCGGTGCGGTCGTGCCCTTGAATCGGCAGTAGGCGGGCAGCGCGCCGGCGGCCGGTACGGATTCAATCGAGGTGATGACGGTCGCCGCGTCCGGGATCTTCTGGAACTCGTCGAGCATCGCGCCGACCTCGGCGGAGTTCGGCTGCTCGGGTGGCTTGGCGAAGCGACCGCAGATTTCGTCGGCGAGCGCCGACTGTGTGCCGAGAGCGGCGCCGGCGAGACACAGCAGCACGAACGCGCGCGCGACGCGTCCAAAACGAGCGGGCAACATGGTCAGCCTCCGGGAGCGGGATTCAGGTCGACGAGCAGGCGTTCGATCCAGGCGCGACATTCGCGATCGAGCGCGGCCTGGATCGTGGCATCGGGCTGGTAGCTCGAGACCGCCTCGGGGGCAAGGATGCCATGTTGCGCTAGCAACGCCTCGAGCACGCGCTGTCGGTCCTTCATGATCCACAGCTCGCGCGCCATCGTCAGGAATGCAGCGCTCCAGGCCGGCGCGGGCGGCTGAGCCGATTGCGCGGCCGAGCTCATCGCGGCGCCTCTGCGCCCCCGATGGCGACCGGCTTGAGGGCATGCAGCACGAACGGAAAGCGGCGCTCGCCGTGGGCGAAATAGCGCGCCGCGACGAAACCCTCTTCGGTCGCGACCGCTGCCATGTCGAGGCTGCAGAACTCGCGCCAGTAGGGTTCGCCGCCGTGTACGGCCTCGAACTGCGCCCAGCACTGGGCGAGCTTGTCCTGCGCGGAGAACGGCAGGACGTCGCCGATGATCAGCTCGCCGCCCGGGGCGAGAACGCGCCAGGACTCGCGCAGGATCCGCCGCAATGCGCGCTCCGGCATCTCGTGGCCGAAGGAATACGCGGCGACGAGGTCGAACGACGCCGCCTCGAATCCGGTCGCCTCGGCGGCGCGCTGCACCAGACGCCAGGCTTGCCCAAGCTCATTGCCGACGCGCTGCGCCTGCTCGAGCATCCGCAGGCTCATGTCGAGGCCGGTGATCGCGGCCTGCGGGAAGCGCTGCGACAGCGCGACGGTCAGGTTGCCGGAGCTGGTGCCGAGCTCCAGGATGCGTGGATAGTGGTCGCGGCGCAGCTCGTCGAGCATGCCGCGGCGCTGGGCATAGATGTCGCCGCCGAAATTTCGCGCCACGATCTTGCGGTGGATCAGCTCGCCATGGACGAAGCCCATGTAGTCGTGGCCGTCCCAGGTGGCGGTGCGATGGAAGGCGATGCCGCGGGCGTAGTCGGGCGTCGGGTCGGCCGCCGCACGCTCGAGCGTCGTCGGGCCGCGCTGCTGCAGCGCCTGCAGCGCGGGCTCGATCGCCGGCCGCATTTCGTCGAAGGCCTCCATCGCGATCGGGCCATGGTGGCTCGCCATCCAGTCGCGCAGCACGACGTAGCGGGAAGTGGTCGGCGCCGCGGCAAGCGCGGCTTCGAACTGCGCAAGGCGCGCGTCGAAGTCGTCGGCGAGCGCGCCGGGGACCAGGCCCGCCTCAGCGAGCTCCGTGCTGATGGCCCGACGGGAGGCGCCGATCACGCCGCCGAAGGCCGCGAGGAAGTCCATCGATGCGCGACCGCGCTGCTGCAGTTCGGGTTGCATGCTCAGTGTCCTGAAATGGGCGCCGAAGACGCGGCGGCCGGAGGCTCGATGACCGTGGCCGCGATCTGTTCCTGGGTCAGGCGATAGCGCAGCAGGAACGGGATGCTGAGCAGCGGCGCGAGCGCGGGAATCACCGAGGAGGTGAAGAAGACCGCGTCGATCGCGCTCTGCGGCTGCACAGGTGCCACGCCGCCGACCGACCTGACGAAGCCGCCTGCGGTCAGGATCAGGCCGCTGAGCAGCGGGCCGACCGCGAAGGCGGTCTTCTCGACGAAGCTGTAGAAGCCGGAATAGAGACCCTCGCGGCGCATGCCGGTGCGACGGTAGTCGTATTCGGCGCAGTCGGGTAGAAGCGAAGTGCCGAGCAGCATGATGCCGCCTGCGGTGATGCCGGTCAGCAGCGCGCGCAGCAGGAACACGGCGTCGCTCTCGTGCGGCGTCGCCAGCACCCACGAGGCCTTGGTCAGCGCAAACACGACGATCGAGGCAATGTAGACGTTGCGCTTGCCGAAGCGCTTCGACAGCGATACCCAGTTCGGCATCGCGAGCATCGTGCCAGCGGTGCTGACGGCGCCGAAAATCGCGAGCCCGTAGCCGCCGCGCCCGAGCGCCGTGGTCATCAGGAACGGCAGCGCGACCGCCGAGGCCGAGAGCCCGATCAGCTGCAGGAACTTCGCTGCGATGAACATGCGGAACGACTGGTTCGACAGCACGGTGCGCGCCTGTTCAGCGAAGCCCGGCCGCAGCGTCGTCGGCGCGGCGAAGCGGGCCTTGGCGGTGCCGAGGAAGCAGGCGAGCATCGCGAACAGGCAGGTGCCGCCGACCAGCCAGGCCATCGCCGCGAAACCGCGCCGCCCGCCGCCCATCAATTCGACCACCGCGGGCGCGGCCGCGGTGCTGACCAGCGTGGCGACCGAGACGAAGAACACGCGGTAGGACATCAGCACCGTGCGCTCGTGGAAGCTGCCGGTCATCTCGGCCGGCATCGACAGATACGGAACATTAAAGAAGGTGTAGCCGGTGGCGAGCAGCAGGAGCGACGCGCCCACCCAGGCGAGCGTCGTGCTCTCGGCGGCGAACACGGGAACGTTGAACAGCAGCACGAGCGCCGTGGAGGCGAGCGCGGCGCCGACGAGGATGTAGGGCCGGCGCCGGCCCCAGCGCGAGTTGGTGCGATCGCTCAGCGTGCCGACCACCGGGTTCAGCGCCATGTCGTAAAGCTTGGAGACGAACATCAGCGAGCCGGCGACCGCGGCCTCGATGCCGAGCGCGGTGGTCATGAAGAACATCAGCAGCAGCGAGCTGGTGGAGAGGATCGTGTAGGAGCCGAGGCCGCCGATGCCCCAGCCCGCGCGCAGCGCGAACGGGAGCGAGTCGTCCCGGCTGGTGCTAGTGGAGGGTTTCGCAAACATTATCTTGATGGTGCTGCGGGCTGGAAAAATAATCTTACGCCGGTACGAGCCCTGCGCAAGCGCGCGGTGGGCGTGTGTGGCTGGTTCATTCCGCGTTCATCGACGCGGCGTGAACTTCAGGATCGTGTCGTCGACGTCGCAGACGACGTAGATCGTGCCATCTGCGCCGGCGGCGACGCCCGTCGGCAGGTACACCGGCGCCGGCGCGCGCGTGAACATCTGGCCGATCGGCAGATCTCTGGCGATCGGCTGCGGCCGGCCCTCGTCACGCCCCCTTGCGAAGGTCACCCGGGTCAGGCGACGCGCACCGACTTCGGCAACGGCGATGTCGCCTCCGGGCAGCATCGCGATGCCTTCGGGTTGCGCGAGGCCGCGGGCGATCACGCGCTGCTCACCGCTCGCCAGATCGACATGCAGCAGGCGTCCGGACGAGGCCTCGCTGACGATCAATCCGCCGCGCGGATCGAGCACGAGTCCGGTGGGCCCCTGCAGGCCGCTCGACAGCACCGCGCGGTCGGGTTGCTGGCCCGGCGCCAGGCGCAGGATCTCGCCGCTGCCGAAATCGGCGACGAAGATCGTGCCATCCTCGAGCGCCACGACGCCCATCGGCGCCTTGAAGCCCTTGAACGACTGCAGCACCCGACCGCTGGCGCGCTCGATCACCGTGACTTGGGGCCGGCGCACGTAGCCGAGCACCAGGGTTTTCGTCGTCACGGCGACCGACGAGGACGCATTGCTCAACAGGTCGAACGGCAGCATCTCGACCGCGCCGGTCGACGCATCGACGAACCGGTAGCCCATCGCATCGCTGACTAACAGGGTGGGGCGCCCGGCGCGCTGCATCAGCGCCAGCCCGCCGGGCGCTGCCAGCGCACCCTGGATCAGCGGACGCTGCGCACCCGTGGACGGATCGATCGCGACGATGCTGTTGTCGCTCGGTCTCGAGACGTAGATCGTGTCGTCCGGGCCAATCGCCAGGTTGTCGAGCGGCGGGGTGACGATCGCGATCGTGCGCGTCGCCCCGGTGACCGGGTCGACGTGGATGACGCGGCCGCTCTGCCAGTCGATCGTCGCCAGCCCGCCTTTCGAGTCGCGCTTGACCGCCACCGGCTCGCCGAGGCCGCTCGCCAGCACCGTCAATGCGCCGCTGGCGATGTCGACACGGCCGATCGCACCTCTCGCGGCCAGCGGCACATACAGGTTGCCCCGTCCGTCGTCGGTGAAGGCGTTGATGCCGCCGAGGCCGCTGGCGATGGTGCGCGGTGGCTTGCGCCCGTCGGGATCGAACTCCAGCAGCGCATCCGGCTGGCCGATCTGGCCGGCGAACAGGCGGCCGTCGGCGGTGAAATGAACCGGATTGATCAGCGGCAGATCGGTGGCGAGGGTGTCGACGCGACCGTCCGGCCGGCGCACGCGCAGCTCACCGGCGATCAGCGCGGTCCAGGCGAGCGTGCCGTCCGGGCCAGCCGCGATATCATCGGCCTCGCCCTGCGGCGCGCCGACGACCTCGACCAGGGTGCCGCGCGTGACATCCACGCGATGAATGCCCGGGCCGATCAGGCTGGCCGTGTACAACGCCCCATCGGGGCCGAAGTTCAGGCCGTTGATGCCGTGCGGCGCGACGCCGGGCGCAGCACCCGTGATAGGCGGCAGCAGCGCGCTGCGCTGGTAGCGCGGACCGGCCGGCGCAGCATTGGCGGACGCCAGCAGCAGCGCCGCAGCACAACTCAGGATTCGGGATGCGCGCATGTTTCGCACTCTACACCGCTTGCGCCGCCGCCCTGGCCAGCCGTCCACGATGACCGCGAGGGGGCCGGGCAACTGGATTCGTACCACGCAACCCTTGCACACTCGTCGATTCAAGTTCCTGCCGCGACATCGGAGAAAATCGATGACTGTGAAGACCAGATCCGCCCAGAGGGTCTCAGCGGCGAGGGCGGCCGCGCTGGTCCGCTCCGGTGACTGGCTGGACTACGGCGCCGTGCTGGCACAACCCGACGCGTTCGATGCTGCCCTCGCGGCACGGGGGGGTGGGTTGCGCGACGTGAACATCCGCGGGTGCTTGAGTCCTCGACCCAGGGCGGTGCTCGAGTCCGATCCGGCACGCGAGCACTTCAACTTCTTCAACTGGCACTTCAGCGGTTACGACCGCAGGCAGTGCGACGCCGGTCTGCAGAACTACATCCCCTGCAACCTCGGCGAGATACCCGATTACTACAGGCGCTTCATCGACCCGCCCGAGATCATGGTGGTCAAGACGCGCCCGATCGACGCGGACGGCTGCTTCAATTTCGGACCCGCCAACCTCTGGCACGGTGTCGTCGCGTCCCGCGCCAAGGTCGTCATCGTCGAGACCGACCCGGCGGTACCTCACGTCCATGGCATCGAGAACGGGCTGCACGCCAGCCAGGTCGACTACGTCATCGAAGGCGGCGGCCGGCCCCTGCCCGAGTTGCCGAATGCCGCACCGACCGAAATCGACCGTGTCGTTGCGCGACTGATCGCCACGGAAATCGACGACGGTGCGTGCCTGCAGATCGGCATCGGCGCGATGCCGAACGCGGTGTGTTCGCTGCTGATCGAGGCCGGCGTTCGCAACCTCGGCATCCATACGGAGATGCTCACCGACGGCATCATCGACCTGTACCTCGCAGGCGTGGCCACCGGTTCGGCTAAGAACGTGCAGCAGGGCAAGATCGTCTGCAGCTTCGGGCTCGGGTCGAAGAAGCTGTATGACACGATCGATCGCAACACCGACGTCTCGTGTCAGCCCGTCGAGACGACGAACCTGCCCCATCTGATCATGCAGAACGACCGTCTCACGACCATCAACAACACGACCCAGATGGACCTGCAGGGCCAGGCGTCGAGTGAGTCGGGCGGGCACCGCCACATCAGCGGTACGGGAGGTCAGCTCCAGTTCGTTCGCGCGGGCTACGCATCGAGCGGCGGGAAGTCGTTCATCTGCATGTCCTCCACCTACGAGCGCGCCGATCTGCGCCGCAGTCGGATCGTGCTGAACCTGACACCCGGCAACGTCGTCACTGTCCCGCGGAGCGACATGATGTATGTGGTGACCGAGTACGGGATGGTCAACCTGAAAGGGAAGTCCGTCCCTGAACGGGCGAAGGCGATGATTTCCATCGCTCACCCGGATTTCCGCGAGGGCCTTGAACGCGAAGCCCGGGAGAACGGCCTGATCCCCGCATCGTTCGCCTGGTGACGGCCTCAGCGTTGCCGCAGCGCGCCCAGTGCAGAGTCGCACAGACGCAGGTGCGTATCGCTCAAGCCGCCCTTTCTGCCCGCCTCGGTGACGCTCTCGAGCACGAGGCTCGCGATTTCAAGCCTGCCTCGGACTTGCAGCAGGGTCTTCTTCAGGTGATCGATGACCTTGTCCTTGGCGTCCAGTTCGCGGATTAGCGGATCCCAATGGGGGGCACGAAAGTGATCCATCAGGGTTTCAATGACCGCTTCATGGCGGGTCAGGTAGTCGAAGGTGAATTTGCTTTCGACGAAATCGTGCAGCCCGGCGATCTGCTTCAGCCCGTCGTCCGTGACCCGTTCGAACCCCATGGTCCAGTCGGAATACTGACGATGCAGCACCGGCGTGCGGCTCAGGATCTGGAATCCGTTGTGGCGCGAATCCCTCGAAATCCGGGCGACCAGGTCGTCGACGACCGAGTCATCCCCCTCGATCACCTGCAGGAACGTCTCGTTGCCGTAGAGAAGCATTCCGGTGACGCCTCGTGCGGCATTGGCCGTCCGGCTCTGCAGAAGCAGCGCGAGCAGTTGCTCCGCCGACATCGGCCCGGTCGCTCGGCTGAGGTATGAAACTTGAATCATGGGTTACACCTCGCAGCGCAGTGGTGACCATACCCTGCAGAGGGCCGAGTATACAAAAGGCGCACTGCGACGCGCGCGCCCGTACCGCCGTGCTGCCTTGGGGGCCCACCATGTCCACCGCCATCAGCAAGTCCGTCAGGCGTGCATTCGCGTTGCCGGAGCTGTTCCGCCGCGAGCGCCAGCCGCTGGCGGCCACGGCGATCGAGACCGCGCTAGGCCTGCCGGAAGCGAGCGCGCTGGTGCTCGCGCGCGCCACTTCGGGGCAGGTGATACGCGCCCGCGGCGTGCGCCCGCGCGTGAACCAGGTGCGCGATCAGGCTCGCGCGGCGTCGAAGAATTCGCGCAGCGTCGCCGCAACACGCTGCGGCGCGACGATGAAGCCGAAGATCGGCAGGTCGAGCATCTCGACCAGCCGCGCGCCGGGAATCAGCGTCGCGGCCTCGCGCGTCGGCTGCAGCATCTCCTCGTTGAACGCGATCAACAGGGTCGGCACGCGCAGCCGCGGCAGCGCGGCGCTGCTGTCGTAGCTGAAGACGGCATCCGGACCCCACCAGCCATTTGGGCCGGCCCGCAGGCGCTCGCCGAAGCGGCGCAACCGCGTTGCGGGCTCGCCGGAGTCCTTGGCGTCCAGCACCAGCCGCTGGTAGATGCGGCCGACATATTCGCGGTCCTCGAAATAAGGGTAGCCCGTGACGTGGCTGCGCCGCTCGCGCTCGCGCTGCTGCGCAGCGCCGTAATGTGGTACGCCGGACAGCACCAGCCGGCTCACGAGGTCGGGCCGCTGCAGCGCCAGTTCGATCGCGCACAACGAGCCGGTGTGGAAGCCGAAAAGGTCGACCCGTCCGTCGCTCGCGCTGCCGCGCGGTAGGGCGGCGACGCATTCGGCGAGTGCTCCGCCGTAGTCCCCGATCGTCGGCTTCGCCGGCGGCGGGTCGGATGCGCCGAACCCGGGAGTGTCGGGGCAATAGACGACGCGATCGGTCGCGAGCGCCGCCTGCAAATCTGCGTACATTTCGCCGCTCGTCGGACTCGGATGCAGGCAAACCAGCGGGCGACGCGCGCCGTCGCCGGGGGATGGTGCTGCGGCGAATACGTGCACCTGTCCGTAGCGTCCACGGGTATACATCCGCCAGCGGCGCGGCGCGGCGCCAGGCCCGGCCGGCGGCTCGTCGGGAGCGGTCGCCGTAGCATTCGCGAAGCCGGCGGAAGCCGCCACCCCCAACGAAGTGGCCAGCAGCGCGCGCCGTCGTCGGTCGATCCGCATGTTCCGCACCTCCGTGTCAGTAGCCGCGTGCGACGTCCACGACCGACAGCATCCGCTCGCCCGCGGCGTAGCGCTGCAGGTTCTCGCGCAGCACGCGCACCTGGCCCTCGACGCCGAGATCGGCATCGCTCGAGTTGTGCGGCGTGATCACGACGTTCGGCGCCCGCCACAGCGGATGATCGGGCGGCAGCGGTTCCGGATCCGTGACGTCGAGGCCGGCGCCGGCGAGCTTGCGCGACTGCAGCGCTGCGACGAGGTCGGCCTGTACCACGGTGCCGCCGCGTCCGACGTTCAGGAAATAGGCCGACGGCCGCATCCGCGCGAATGCCTTGGCGTCGAACAGGCCGCGGGTGGCCTCGGTCAGCGGCAGGGCGTCGACGACGACGTCGGCCTGGCCGAGCAGCGTCGGCAGTTCGTCGGCGAGCCCGACGTAGTCGACCCAGGGCGGGCGCTCGCGCGAGCTGCCGCGGGTCGCGATCACGCGCATGCCGAGTGCATTGGCGCGCTTTGCGATCTCGCCGCCGATGCCGCCGAGCCCGGCGACCAGCATCGTCTTGCCCTGCACCGCGACCAGTGGCACGTCGTAGTCCCTGGACCACTTGCCCGTCGCCTGCCTGGGCAGCGACACGGTCAGGCCGCGCGTCAGCGCCAGCAGCATGCCGATCGTGTGCTCGGCGATCATCGGGCCGACGATCGCGCGCATGTTGGTGAGCAGATAACGACCCTGCGCGATCCGTGGCTTCGCGATGCAGTTCTCGATGCCCGCATTCATCGCCTGCAGCCAGCGCAGCTCGGTGCCGGCGGCGAGCACGGCATCGTTGCAGACGAGCAGCGCGGGGCCAATCGCGGCGTCCGCGCCCGGCACGGCGGCGACCATTTCCGCGAGGCCTTTCACGCCGACCACCGTGACGCCCGGCAGCGCGCTGCGCACGGCGTCTTCGAGACCTCGCGACCCGGCGTCGACGACGATGCGCCGTGGTTTGCGCCAGTCGAGGCGCTTCGAGACCGGCTCATCGGCGAGGCGCAGGCCGTAGGTCGCGATCAGCGCTTCGGCTTCGCCCGCAGACGGCGTGCTGCCATCCGCGGCGGAAGCGGTGGCGATGCCCAACGTCATGACGGCGAGGAGCGCACTGGCGGTGCTCCGGATATGCGCAGCCCGCGACGCGTTGCCCGCCGTCGCGCTGCCGCGCGTCCGAAGGCCGAGCCGCGCGCGGCCGATGAGCTGCTTCCATGCCCGCATCTTCCCGCCTCCCGTCATCGATCGTCTCAGCGATGGACTCAACGATCGATCGTCGCCATCGACCTTTCGGTGTAGCGCGCGCCTGTGGCCACACCAGCGGCCTCGATCGTCGCGAGATCCGCGTCGTCCAGCGCGAGCTCGGCGGCGGCGGCATTGGCCTCGACGTACTTGCGCTGCTTGGTCCCCGGGATCGGCACGATGTCGGGCCCGCGATGCAGCAGCCAGGCGAGCGCCACCTGTGCGGGCGTCGCCGCATGCCGCGCGGCGACCGACTTCACGGCCTCGAGCAGGCGCAGGTTGCGATCGTAGTTCTCGCCCTGGTAGCGCGGATCGCCGCGGCGATAGTCCTTTTCCGGCAGCTCCGCAGCGCGCGCCACGGTGCCGGTCAGGAAGCCGCGGCCGAGAGGGCTGTAGGGCACGATGCCGATGCCGAGTTCGCGGCAGACGTCGATCACGCTCGGGCCGTCGCCGGGCGAGGGCGCCTCGAGGTTGCGCTCCCACAGCGAATACTCGCTCTGCAGCGCCGTGATCGGGTGCACCTTGTGTGCGCGGCGCAGCGTCTCGACGCCGACTTCCGACAGGCCGAGGTACCTTACCTTGCCGGCGCGCACCTGCTCGGCCATCACGCCGACCGTTTCCTCGATCGGCACGCTGCGATCGAGCCGGTGCTGGTACCAGAGATCGACGTGATCGGTGCCGAGGCGCTGAAGGCAGCCCTCCAGCGCGGCGCGCACGTTCGCCGGGCTGCTGTCCATGCCGGCGATCCGGCCATCGACGATGCGGAAGCCGAACTTGGTCGCGATGATCGCTTCGCTGCGACGCCCGGAGAGCGCGCGCCCGAGCAGTTCTTCGTTGTGGTTCGGGCCGTAGACCTGCGCGGTGTCGAAGAGCGTGACGCCGAGATCGAGCGCACGCTGGATCGTGGCGATGCCCTCGGCCTCGTCGGCCGGACCATACATGTCCCGCATGCCGGCGACGCCGCTCATGCCCATCGTGCCGAGGCCGATCGACGAGACGGCCAGGCCCTGCGAACCCAGCTTGCGCGTCTGCATCAGACGCCCCCGAGGAAGTCCTGCTTGCCGACCTCGACGCCGACGTGGCGCAGCAGCGCATACACGGTGGTGACGTGGAAGAAGAAATTCGGCAGCACCCACTTCTGCAGGAACGGCAGGCCGTCCATCTCGATCGTGCGGGTGCGCAGCGGCAGCACGATGTGGCGGGTCTCGGCGCCCGCGAACTGCGCCGGCGTCAGCGTGTCCAGCCAGTCGATGGTCTTCGAGACGCGCGCCTTCAGGTCCTCGAGCGTCTTTTCGTTGTCCTCGAACTTTGGCGGTTCGACGCCGGCGAGGCGCGCCGCGCTGTTCTTGGCGAAATCGCTGGCGAGCTGCACCTGACGGGTGAAGGAGAGCATGTCGGGTGCGAGCCGCAGGCCTTCGAGCACGCCGGCCTCGATCTTCTTCGCCGCCACGAAGGCTTCGGCCTTCTCTAGGATCCGGTTCAGGTTCTTCAGCATCGGCACGAACTGCTCGACGGTCATTGCGTGCATCGAAAGGGACATCTCGGCGTACTCCTCGGAAGCGTGGGCGTGGGCGGCGAGCAGAATCACAGATCGATGTCGGTGGCGCAATTCAGTACCTCAACAGCTTCGGTCAGGGCCCGACTGAGGCGACACGCTCGCTCCTTTTGATGCTCTTGTGCGACAATCCGCGTCGCTCGCTGTCTTCTGGTATCGATCATGTCGCTAATCTGGACTCCCGCGCACATGGCCACCTTCGCCAAGGTGGTCGACCTGAACGGTTTCACCGCCGCCGCCCGTGCATTGAAGGTGCCGAAAGCCGCCGTCAGCCGCGCGATCGCCGACCTGGAGCAGGAGCTCGGCCTGAAGGTGCTGACCCGGACCACGCGGCGCATCCACCTGACCCCGGCCGGTGCGCAGCTGCTGCCGCATTGCCGCGCGATCCTCGAGGCTGCCGACCAGGTGCGCCAGCGTTCCGCCGAGCTGACCCAGTCGCGGGGCGGCCCGTTGCGGGTGCTGGCCGAGGCGACCTATGGCCGGGTGCTGCTGTCGCCGCTGGTGCCGCGGTTCCTGGAACGCTTCCCGTCGATCCCGCTGGAGGTGGAGCTCGGCGAGAGCACCGAGTCCGCCCGCCTGTCCGACTTCGACGTGGTCGTGCAGGCCGGCGCCAGCACGGATCCTGAGCGCACGTCGAGGGTGCTTGGCGCGCCGCCCGCCGTGCTTTGCGCCACTCCGTCGTATCTGCAGCGCAAGCCGTTGCCGGTGCGTCCGGAGGAGCTCGAAGACCATGAGCTGCTGACCCCGGACGGTGGCGCGGGCCCGATCTATACCCTGCGCCTGTCGCAGGGCCTTCGGCGCGCAGAGGTTGCGGTGCGGCCGAAGCTCGCGGTCAACGACCCGGCCTTGCTGCATGCGGCCGCGGCCGCCGGCCTCGGCATCGCGCTGCTGCCGGAGTTCCTCTGCCGTCAGGGCCTGGCGACGCAGAAGCTGCGCCAGGTGCTGCCCGAGTGGGAGCTGCCGGAGCAGGCTGCGCTATGCGCGATCTATCCCTCGAGGCTGGCGCAGGATCCGCGCGTGACGGCGCTCGTGGATTTCCTCGCTGCCAACATCGTGCCGGCACTGGCGCGGTAGAATCGCGACAGTAGGTTCGCTCGCCGTTCGCTGAGGGGCTTTGATGTATCGCGCGCCGGTCAAGGATGTCCGTTTCGTTCTCCGTGAGCTGATCGACGAGTCGGCGCTGCAGGCCTGTCCGGCCTTCACCGACTATTCGCCCGATTTGGCCGATGCCGTGCTCGAGGAGGCCGGCAAGTTCGCCGAGAACGTGCTCGATCCCCTCTACAAGAGTGGCGACAAACAGGGCGCCAGGTGGACGCCCGAAGGCGTCGTCACGCCGGCCGGCTACAAGGCCGCCTACGCGCAATATGTCGAAGGCGGCTGGCCCAGCTTGCGCGCCCCGGCGCATTTCGGCGGCCAGGCGGCGCCGGCGGTGCTCGGCACCGCGGTCGAGGAGTTCTGGGGCGGCGCGAACCTCGGCTTCAAGCTCTGCCCGATGCTGACCCAGGGCGCGATCGAGGCGCTCGAACACAAGGGCTCGGACGCCCAGAAAGACCTCTTCCTGCCAAAGATGGTCAGCGGCGAGTGGACCGGCACGATGAACCTGACCGAGTCGCAGGCCGGTTCGGATCTCGCGCAGGTGCGGACCCGCGCGGTGCCCGACGGCGCGAGCTATCGCCTGTTCGGCCAGAAGATCTTCATCACCTACGGCGAGCACGACTTCGCGTCGAACATCATCCACATGGTGCTGGCGCGCATCGACGGCGCGCCGCCGGGCGTCAAGGGCATCTCGCTGTTCATCGTGCCGAAGTTCATCCCGGACGCGAACGGCGATGCAGGCGAGCGCAACGACGTGCAGTGCATCTCCATCGAGCACAAGCTCGGCATCCACGCCAGCCCGACCTGCGTGATGGCCTTCGGCCAGACGGACGGCGCGATCGGCTATCTCGTCGGCGAGGCGAATCGCGGCCTCGAATACATGTTCGTGATGATGAACGCGGCGCGGCTCTCGGTCGGGCTCGAGGGCTATGCGGTCGCGGAGCGCGCGTTCCAGCAGGCGGCGGAATGGGCGCGCACCCGCGTGCAGGGCAAGCCGCCGGTGGCCGCGGCGAGCGGGCCGATGCCGATCATCCATCACCCCGACGTCAAGCGCATGCTGCTGACGATGAAGTCGCAGGTCGAGGCGATGCGCGCGCTCGGCCTCTATGCCGCCTGGAACCTCGATCTCGGCATCGGCCATCCCGACGAGGCGCGCCGTGCGGCGGCGCAGGCGCGCGGCGAACTGCTGATCCCGATCGTCAAGGGCTGGAGCACCGAGACCGGCATCGAGATCGCCTCGACCGGCATCCAGGTGCACGGCGGCATGGGCTTCATCGAGGAGACCGGCGCGGCGCAGCCGCTGCGCGACGTGCGCATCACGACGATCTATGAAGGCACGACCGGCATCCAGTCGAACGACCTCGTCGGCCGCAAGGTCGGGCGCGACCGCGGCGCCGCCCTTGGCGCGCTGAGCGCGGAGATGGCGCGCGAACTCGGCGCGCTCGAGTCGACCGATCCCGCGGTCAAGGTGGCGCAGGTCGCCGCGCTCGAGGCCGTGGCCTCGCTGCGCGAGGCGACCGCGGCGATTCTCGAGGCAATGGCCAGCAGCCCGGAGCGCGCTTATGCGGTGTCGGTTCCGTTCCTGAAGCTCTGCGGCTACGTGATGGGCGGCTGGATGCTGGTCAAGTCCGCCGACATCGCGGCGCGCAAGCTCGCGGCCGGCGATGCCGACCGCGACTATCTCGCCGGCAAGGTTGCCTCCGCTCGCTTCTATGCCGAGCAGGTTCTGCCGCAGGCGCTGGCGCTTGCGCGCGTGGTCAGCGGTGGCGCGGCGAGCGTCGTCGAGGTCGATGCAGCGCTGATCTGAAGCGCTGGTCTGCCGCGCGGGTCCGGGCAGCGCCGCACCGCATGCAAGAAGGAGGTTCGACCATGCATCGACGTGAGTTCCTGCGCAGCGGCCTCGCGACTGTGGCGGCTGCTCCAGCCGCGACCAGGCTCGCGAGCGGCGCGGCGGACCTGATCACGCGGCGGATTCCGTCGAGCGGCGAATCGATTCCGGTGATCGGCCTCGGCACCTCGGGGCCGTTCGAGGTCGGCACCGATGTGGCGGCACGCGCACCGCTCGCCGAGGTGCTCGCGGGCTTCTTCGCCGGCGGTGGCACGCTGATCGACACTTCGCCGATGTACTCCACCGCCGAGGACGTGCTCGGCGACCTGCTGACCCCGGCGATGCAGCAGCGCGCGTTCGTCGCGACCAAGGTCTGGACGCGTGGTGAGCAGGAAGGCATCGCGCAGATGACGCGCTCGGCGCAGCGGATGAAGCGCAAGGCGCTCGACCTCGTGCAGGTGCACAACCTGCTCGACCTCGACGTGCACCTGAAGACGCTGCGGCGCTGGAAGGACGAGGGCCGGGTCCGCTACATCGGCATCACGCATTACACCGTCGCCGCTCAGTCGCAGCTCGCCGAAATCGTCGCCCGCGAGAAGCTCGATTTCGTGCAGTTCAACTATTCGGCGACTTCGCCGGAGGCGGAACGGCGGCTGCTGCCGCTGTGCGCCGATCGTGGCGTGGCGACGCTGGTCAACCGGGCCTTCGATGACGGTCGGATCTTCGCGAAACTGAAGGATCGGCCGCTGCCGCCCTGGGCCGCGGAGATCGACTGCAGCAGCTGGGCCCAGCTGTTGCTGAAGTTCGTGATCGCGAACCCGGCCGTCACCTGCGTGATCCCCGCCACCGGCAAGGCGCGCAACCTGCGCGACAACCTGGCGGCCGGCCACGGCCGGTTGCCGGACGCGAAGCAGAGGCAGGCAATCGCCGAAGCCGTCGGCGCCTGAGCGCCGGGGCATCGTGCGGTGCGCGCTCCGGATCGAATCTCAGGCGTCCGGACGAGCCGGGCGCGAACGCGACACTCGCGTCTTGGTTGCCGCAGCATCCGCCGAATCCTGCGCGGTCTTCGATGCGCGCGTGCGCTTGGGTGCGGCCGGCGCCGACGGCTCGGCCGCGAACGGTGCTGCGTCGTCGGTCTCGAGCGTGGCTGCGGCCTGGCGCAGGGCCTGCTCGCGCAGCAGCGTCTCGGCCTCGTACCAATCCAGCTCGCCCGAGCCGGTGGGGCAGCCGCGCTGCTGCCAGAGGCGATAGGCGAGATCGGCGATTGCGTCGCTATCGAGGGTGTCGGTGTTCAGCAGGAAGTCGCTCATGAGGGTCCTCCGTGAGGCTAGCCCGGGTAGCCTATGGCCCGGACCGGCAATTCAATGTCGGACACTCAGGGGCGCAGATGTCGGACGATGCTGACAGCAAGCGGTTGCCCCCACGACCGCGGACGGGGCGTCAGGTCTCGTAGTCCACCACGCGACGCTCGAGCGTCAGTTCGCGGATCGCGGGCTTCACGGCTTCGTGGACCGGATGGGTCTGGTAGAAGGCGAGCGCCGCGCGATCGGTGAATTCGGTGTAGAGCAGCACGTCGGAGGCATTGGCATCCTCGAAATGGTTGATGCCGACCTCCATCTTCAGCAGGCCCGGGATCCGGCCGGCCATGCCGTCGAGCAGCGACTTCACGCGCTCGGCATTGGCGCGGATCGAGGGTTCGGCGCGCAGGCGCCAGACGACGACGTGCTTGATCATGTCTGTGACGATGTTCTCTCTATCCCGCGCTTTGCGCAACATACTCCGCAGTTCCGGTCCCGCATCACGGCTGGTCCGCCGGTCCGGCGCGCATTTGCTGGTAGGCGGCGAGCGCCGCCTCGCGCGAGGCCTTCAGGTCGACGATCGGGTGCGGATAGGTCTCGCCCAGCACCACGCCCGCGGCGCGCAGTGTCCCGGCATCGGCTTCCCAGGGCGCATGGATCAGCGGCGCCGGCAGCTGCGCGAGTTCCGGCACCCAGCGGCGCACGTAGCTGCCTTCGGTGTCGAACTTCCGCCCCTGGGTCACCGGATTGAACACGCGGAAATAGGGCGCTGCATCGGCGCCGCAGCCGGCGGACCATTGCCAGCCCAGCGTGTTGCTGGCGAGGTCGGCATCGACCAGCGTGTCCCAGAACCAGCGCGCACCGTCCTGCCAGGGCAGCCGCAGGTTCTTGACCAGGAACGAGGCGACGACCATCCGCACGCGGTTGTGCATCCAGCCGGTGTTCCAGAGCTCGCGCATGCCAGCGTCGACCATCGGCACGCCGGTGCGGCCACGCTGCCAGGCCGGCAGCTGCGCGCGGTCGCCGAGCCATGGGAACTTCAGGAACTCGGCGCGCAGCGGCGCGTCGGTGGTGCGCGGAAAATGAAACAGCAGATGGTGCGCGAATTCGCGCCACCCGACCTCCGTGACGAACTGCTTCTGGCGCCACTCGGGCGCGGCATGCCAGACCTGGCGCGGCGAGATCTCGCCGAAATGCAGGTGGGGCGAGAGGCGCGAGGTGCCGGGGGTATCGGGCAGGTTGCGCGCCTCGTCGTAGCGGGCCACAGGGCCGTCGAGGAAGCGTTCGAGGTTCTGCCAGGCGCCCTTCTCGCCGGGCTGCCAGGCCGCGGCGAGGCCGCCGTCCCAGCGGATCCGCGGCTGCAGCCCGAGCGCCTCGAGCGCGAGCGACGCCGGCCAGGCCGGCGGCGGCGGGATCGAGGCGGGCGCCGCCAACGGCGGCGGCGGGTCGAGCGACGCGCGCACGTGTTTCCAGAAAGGCGTGAACACCTGAAACGGGCGGCCGGACTGGTTACGCACCTCCCAGGGTTCGGCGAGCAGCGCCGCGTTGAAGCTCTCGGCCTCGATACCCGAGTCGCGCAGCTGCTGCTTGATCCGGGTGTCGCGCGCGACCACGGCGGGTTCGTAGCGGCGGTTCCAGTAGATCGCGCGTGCGCCGGTCTCGCGCAGCAGCGCGCGCAGTGCTGCGAGCGTCGCGGGTTCGGCGCCCGTGCCGGCGGCGTGGCGGATGATCAGCCGCGAGCCGCGTGCCTCGAGGTCGGACGCCAGGCGCGCGAGCGACTGCTGCAGCCACCAGCGCGAGGCCGCGCCCGGCCCCCAGGGCGCTTCTTCATCGGGCGACCAGACGAACACCGGCAGCACGGGGCTGCCGCGATCGATCGCGGCGCTCAGCGCCGGGTTGTCGGCCAGTCGCAGATCCTGCCGGATCCAAAGCAGGACGGAGGGAGGCATCGCACGTTCCTTGTGTGAACGGCGATCATCTCAATTGCGGAATGAGAACCCAACCCCCGCGAATCCGATGGAATCGAAACCGTCGGTCGCGGTCATGCCGAGCGTGGCGTCGATGCCGACGCGTGTGGTCAGGCCGTAGCGCCAGAAGAGGCTGAGGCTGGTGCTGTCGGCGCCGGAAATGACGTCGCTGGAGAGGGTGAGGTCGGCGCCGAGGCCGCTACGCGAGAAGGCCCGGTCCACGCCGAGGCTCGCCTGATAGTCGATCGCGCCGGCGGTGCGCGTCAGCACCGAGTTGACCAGCGCGGCGACGCGCGGGAAGGCACGCGTCGCCGGCGCGCGCGAGGCGTTGATCGCGCGGTCGAGCTGCGAATCGTAGTCGTAGGACATGCCGCGCAGGTAGCCGCTCCAGACGTTGCCGGCCCAGCCGAGCTCTGCGCCCAGACCGGCGCCGTTGAAGCGCACGTCCTGCGCGACCGTGCGCCCGAGCAGCCCGGTGGTGGTGTAGCTGACTTCGAGCTGGCGGCTCTCGGCGACCAGCGCCGCGTCGAACGACCCGGCGAACGTCATCGAGAAGCGACCGCCAAGCACCTGCGAGCTGAACTGGTCCGAATCCTCCCAATTGCTCGCGTACAGCCCGCCGCCGAAACGGCCGCGCCGCAGTTCGGCGCCGCCACGCACCGTGGTGCCGTTGAAATCCGTGGTCGCCAGCGACGAGCTGCTCCGGCCGGCGCCGAGCGAGAGCGTCAGCGAGTCGGACGGGCGGAACTGCGCGTTGAGGTCGTAGCTGGTGCCGTCCTGGTCGTCGACGAAGGCGCCAACCTGCAGGTCGAAGCCGGGCGCCGCCACGGCGACGGCGGGCACGAGCGGGGCTAGGCACGCCGCGACGAGCGCGAAGAATGAAGCGATCTGGCGCATGGTGGAACCTCCCATGGGCTGCAACAACGGCCTGCGCGCGATCGGGTTGACGCGCGCGCGGCCTGCGACGAAGCGCGGGGCAGCTTAGGTCAAATGCCGCCGACGGGACTGCGAGCCGGTTCGCGTTTTGCCGTTCGGCTGCGACCGCAACGGACCCGGATCGTTCAGGTTCTCGAGGAAATTGCGGCGCTGCTCGCCGCTGAGCGCATCCCAGTCGAGCTTGCCGGTCAGCGCCCGATGCAGGTCCGCATCCGTCACCTTCACCGCCGCGGCCGGCGCACGCGGGCGCAGGCTGGCGAGCCGCGAGGTGGCGCCGTCGCGCAGCAGGTCGAGCACGGCCTCGCCGACGAGAGCGTCCCGCGGCAGCAGGCCATGCGCCACCGGCGCGACGTGCAGCGAGGCTCCGGGCAGCTGCGCCGATGCGAGCGGCACCGTGCCGTCGCCGTCGCGACGATAGGTGTAGGTGAACTCGCGCCTGTCCGGCAGCGCCGCGGTCACTGTCGGTGCGCCGATGCCGGCGATCGCGGCGAAGCGCGCGTCGCCCGGCAGCAGCAGGCGCGTGAGGTTCGCCGCGGCCGCGAGCCGCGCGGGATCCGGGCCGAGGCCCAGCACGGGCCAGCTGGCGCGATCGTGGTAGTCGAGGCCTGCAGAGGCGGGCCCGTGGGGCAGCAGGTCGTAGAGGCTCGCGAACGTGGAGAATACCGTACGCGTCAGTGTGTCGGCGTCGTGCTGGCGATCCAGCATCGCGATGCGCCGCACCACGGCATAGCTGCCGCGCATCGCCTGCACGGCCGCGAAGGATCCGAAGTTCGGCGTGCCGAGCATCACGATCCGCGAGACTGGCGGGAGCCTGGCGCGGCGCAACGCGGCGCGTGCGACCAGCCCACCGAGGCTGTGCGCGACGATCACCGTGGGCCGGCGGTCGGCGCGCAACCGCGTCGCGAACGCGGCGCCGAGACGCGCGATGCCGAGACGCCAGTCGTAGGCAAAGTATTCGACGTCGTAGCCGGCGGCGACGAGCCGCAGTCGCAGCATCAGGTAGCCCTGGTCGATCACGCCGAGCGGCCGCACGCGATCGCGTGGCCGGTGGCGCAGTTCCAGCGTGCGGCCGGCGATCAGGTCGGGCGGGTCCAGCCACACCGCGTCGGGCGGCTGCGCGCCGCGGCGCGCGAAGCCGAGCCTCGTGCCCATGATGCCGGGCAGCAGCCAGGCGCGTGGGCGTCGCAGTGGATGGCGCCGCCGTGAGGCCTGGGCCGCGCGCGCCAGCTTGCCGAGTTCGCGGCAGGCGTCCGCGCCGAACAGCTCGCCGAGCATCTCCCGCTGCTGGCCGCTCGCCAGCCATGCTTCCAGCTGATCGGGCGCGAGCGCCGCGGCGCGATCGTAGGGCGTGGCCGGCGCAGCCGCTGCCGCGCGCGCGGGTCCGGGTGTGCGCGTCACTGCGTCAGCCGCGACCACGCGTCTGCAGCGCGTGTTCGGCGATGACCTGTGCGACGGCTTCGATCGCGGCGCTGCGCGGATGGGTCTTGCGCCAGATCGCGCCGATCTGGCGCGTCGGGGCTGGCTTCGCGAACGGCCGCACGGTCATGCCGCGCGCCGACGCATACGGCCCGAGCGTCGAGAGTTCGGGCATCAGCGTGATGCCCGCGCCGGAGGCGACCATCTGGCGCAGCGTTTCGAGGCTGGTGGCGCGGAAGTCCTGCTTCTCGTGCACGTCGAGGCGGCTGCAAACGTCGAGTGCCTGGTCGCGAAGGCAGTGCCCGTCCTCGAGCAGCAGCAGCGTCTGGCCCTTGAGGTCGTCGAGCTTCACCTGCGGCTTCTGCGCCAGCGGATGCGTCGCGGGCATCGCGAGTACGAACGGCTCGTCGTAGAGCGGCCTGGAATCCAGGCCCTCGAGGTCGACCGGCAGCGCGAGGATTGCCATGTCGATGTCGCCGGCGCGCAGGTGCTGGAGCGTCGGCCCGGTCTGGTATTCGTAGAGCATCAGTTCGAGGCGCGGCAGCGCCTTGCGGATCCGCGGCACGACGCCGGGCAGCAGGTAGGGGCCGATGGTCGGCAGCAGCGCGATACGCAGCCGGCCGGCGAGCGGGTCGCGGTGCGAACGCGCGATCTCGACCACCTCGTCGCTCGACTCTACGATGCGCCGCGCGCGCGCGACGATCGCCTCGCCGGCGGGCGTCAGCATCGCGCGCCTGGGCTGGCGCTCGATCAGCGTGACGCCGAGGTAGTCCTCGAGCTTCTTCAGCTGTGCCGACAGCGTCGGCTGGCTGACGAAGCAGCGCTCGGCCGCCTTGCCGAAATGACGCGTGTCGGCCAGGGCGACGAGATAACGCAGGTCCTTCAGCTTGATGTCGGCCATCCGTCGGGTTCCCCAACCGATACATGTCATCTATCAAAATGATGACATCAATTGGCTTGCCCGTCGAGGTCGCACCGAAGGCCTGTTAGGATCGGACTGCATGAATCCCGAGAACGACTCCGAGGCGCCGCCGCGCGCGGCCACGCAACCGTACGAAAGCACGGCCTATGTGGTTGTCTGCCGCGACGGGCCGAACGCCGCGACCGCGCGCGCTGCCCAGACGCAGGCGCACCTGCGCTACATCGAGACCGTGCTCGGCGACCTGAACGTCGCCGGGCCGCTGTTCGACGCCAGCGGCCGCGAGACGGTCGGCAGCCTCTACGTGCTGCAAACCCGCAGCCTCGCGCGGGCGCGCGAGATCATCGAGAACGATCCGTTCTACAAGGCCGGCGCGTTCGCGTCGGTGGAATACTTCCCGCACCTGCCCGCCGCCGGCCGCTACATCGGCGGCACGATCTGGTAGCCGCGCCAGCGCCGCCATGCCGCCTCCCGCCGCCACGGCCGCGATTCACCTCTCCGCGGGCGTAGCGGTAGCGCGGCGCGAGCTGCAGGCGGGCTGGTTGTTCCTGCTGCTGCGCGTATATCGCAGCTGGGATTTTCCCAAGGGCATGGTCGAGCGCGGCGAAGTCCCGTTCGACGCGGCGGTGCGCGAGGTGCGCGAAGAGAGCACGATCGTCGATCTCGAGTTCCCGATCGGCGAGGATTTCATCGAGACCGGCCCGTATGGCCGCGGCAAGGTGGCCCGCTACTACCTCGGCCTCACCGCGACCGCCCGCGTGACGCTCCCGGTGGTGCCGGAGCTCGGCAAGCCCGAGCATCACGAGTGGCGCTGGGTGGATTACGAGCAGGCGCTCGACCTGGTGTCGCCGCGCGTGCTGCCGGTGATCGAGTGGGCGCACGATCGCCTGCGCCTGTGCGACTCCGCTGCCGCGATGAATCGCACGCGCTGAGGCGCGGCAGTAGAATCGGACATGACCTACTGCATCGCGACGCTGCTGGACACCGGCCTGGTGTTCCTCTCCGACTCCCGCACCAACGCGGGTGTCGACCACATCAATACCTTCCGCAAGATGCACGTGTTCGAGAAGCCGGGCGATCGGGTCCTGGTGCTGATGACCTCGGGCAACCTCGCGGTCGCCCAGTCCACCGTGCACTCTCTGCACGAGCAGATCACGCATTCCGACACGCGCGCGAGCCTGTACAACGTCCACAGCCTGTTCGATGCTGCGGGCCTCGTCGGCGAGGCGCTGCGCCACGTGCACCGGCGCGACGCGCAGGCGCTGCGCGAGCACGGCATCGAATTCAACGCGGCGTTCATCCTCGGCGGCCAGATCGCCGGCGAGCCGCCGCGGCTGTTCCAGGTCTACGCCGCCGGCAACTTCATCGAAGCGACACTCGACACGCTCTATTTCCAGATCGGCGAGTCGAAATATGGCAAGCCGATTCTCGATCGGGTGATCACCCGCAGCTCGAGCCTCGCCGAGGCCGCCAAGTGCGCGCTGATCTCGATGGACTCCACGATCCGCTCGAACCTCTCGGTCGGCCCGCCGCTCGATCTGGTCTGCATCAAGCGCGATGCGCTGCGCGTGCTGCTGCACCGGAACGTCACGTCCGACGACGATTACTTCAAGATGATCCGCTCCGGCTGGAGCGACAGCCTGCGGCATGCGTTCCACGCGCTGCCCAATCCCGATCTCGCCCAGTAGCGCGCGCGGCGCGAACGCTCCGCACGGCCCTGGAGTTCCGCGCGGCCCGGACAGTCAGCGCGAGGACCGACCGTCGCCGGCCGCGGACGCGCCGGCTGATTCGAGCGCGAGCAGCGCGCGCTTGCGCTCCACGCCCCAGCGATAGCCCGACAGCCCGCCGTCGGTGCGCACCACCCGGTGGCAGGGGATCGCCACCGCGAGCGCGTTGGCGGCGCAGGCGCCTGCGACCGCGCGCACGGACCTGGGCGCGCCGATGCGACGTGCGATCTCGGCATAGCTGGCCGTCCTGCCGGGCGGCACCTCGCGCAGCGCCTGCCATACGCGCTGCTGGAACGCAGTGCCGCGCACGTCCAGGGGAAGGTCCAGGTCCCGACCCGGCGTCTCGACGAATCCGACGACGGTGGCGACGGTGCGGTTGAACGCAGCGTCGCCGGGCAGCAAATCGGCACGCGGGAAGCGATCCTGCAGTTCGCGCAGCAGCGCATCCGGATCCTCGCCCAGCAGGATCGCGCACAGGCCGCGCTCGCTGCTCGCCACGAGGATCGCTCCCAGCGAACACACACCCACCGCGAAGCGGATCCGCGCCCTGTTGCCGCCGGCGCGATAGGCGGACGGTGTCATGCCGAGCGCGCCCGGTGCAGCGCCGTAGGCGCGCGCGCTGGAGTTGAAGCCGGCCTCGTAGATCGCGTCGGTGACCCGGCCCGCGCCGCCACCGCGCTGCAGCGCCTCGCGCAGCCGGCGATCGCGCTGCGCGGCCGCGTAGGCGCGCGGCGTGACGCCGGTGACGGCCTTGAACACGCGGTGAAAATGCCAGGCGCTGAGGCCCGCGTGGCGCGCCAGCGCCTCGAGCGGCGGCGGGGATTCGGCGCGCTCGATCAGCCGGCAGGCCTTCGTCACCGCGGCGGCGTGGCGCTGGGCGAGCGAGGTGCCGTGAGGCTGGCAGCGCAGGCAGGCGCGAAAGCCCGCGCATTCCGCTTCGGCCGGGGTCGCGTGGAAGCCGACGTTCTCGGGCAGCGCGCGTCGCGAGCCGCAGGACGGCCTGCAATAGACGCCGGTGGTGCGTACCGAATAGACGAAGCGGCCATCGGCGGCCGCGTCGCGCGCCAGGATCGCGCGCCAGCGTGGGTCGTGTTCCGCCGTCGCGGCAGTCTGCCCGGACGACAGCGGCTTCGGCTTGCGATGGAGTGGGCGCATCGAACTCCCTGCGGGGGTGGCCATGCGCGCTATTCTCGTTCGTGCACCAAGCATGGGCCATCCGGATCTTGCGCCCGAATTCTGCCTGCTGAGCAGGCGAGCGCCCGCAGAGTCTGCGCGCCGAATCCTGGGGTGGCGAGATGCGCGTGATCCTGTCGGAGCGCCGCGGCGCCCGGAACGTGGGTGCGCGTGCGTACCGACCCGGCGCCGGCGCGCTGCTAGCGTCGCTTCATCATGTCACCCACCCGCGCACTGGTCGCGGCCGCAGTCGCGGCCAGTCTCACGCTCGTCGGCTGCGGCGACGTGTCGGAGAATCCGGTGATGACCGGAGTGGGTCCATCGCCGTCCCTGCCGCCGCCGAGCCAATCGCTGTTCCCGACCGTGAGGATCGCGCCCGCGCGCGGCTGGCCGGCGCAGAAGATGCCGCTCGCGGCGAGCGGCGCGGCGGCAAGCCCGTTCGCGCGCGGCCTCGACCATCCGCGCTGGCTCTACGTGCTGCCCAATGGCGACGTGCTGGTGGCCGAGACCAACGGGCCGGAGCGGCCGGACGATGCGCGCGGCCTGCGCGGCTGGTTCATGAAGCGCGTGATGAAGCGCGCCGGCGCGCGGACCGTCAGCGCGGACCGCATCACGCTGCTGCGCGACACCGACGGCGACGGCGCCGCCGACCTGCGTACGGTCTTTCTCGAGGACCTGAAATCCCCCTTCGGCATGGTGCTGGTCGGCGGCGATTTCTACGTCGCGAACACCGACGCGCTGGTGCGCTTCCCGTACCAGCCGGGCCAGACGAAGATCGGCGTCGCGGGCACCCGCGTGCTCGAGCTGCCGGCGGGAACGATCAACCATCACTGGACCAAGAACGTGATCGCGAGTCCCGATGGCGCACGCCTGTACGTGACGGTCGGATCGAACAGCAACGTCGCGGAGAACGGCATGGAGGCGGAGCAGGGGCGCGCCGCGATCTGGGAAGTCGAGCGCGCGACCGGCGAGCATCGCATCTTCGCTTCGGGGCTGCGCAACCCGAACGGCCTCGCCTGGCAACCGGACACGCAGGCGCTGTGGACCGTCGTGAACGAGCGCGACGAACTCGGCAACGACCTCGTGCCCGACTACCTGACGGCAGTGCGCGAAGGCGGGTTCTACGGCTGGCCCTACAGCTACTTCGGTCAGACGCCCGACGATCGCGTCTCGCCGCCACGGCCCGACCTGGTCGAGCGCGCGATCCGCCCCGACTATGCACTCGGTTCGCATGTCGCGCCGCTCGGGCTCGCCTGGGCCGAGCGCACCACGCTGCCGGCGCCGTTCCAGCGCGGCATGTACGTCGCACTGCACGGGTCGTGGAACCGCAAGCCGCTGAGTGGCTACAAGGTCGTGTTCGTGCGGTTCGAGAACGGCGCGCCGGTCGGCGAGCCGATCGACCTGCTGACCGGCTTCGTCGATGCGAAGGGCGATGCCCAGGGCCGTCCGGTCGGAGTCGTATTCGATGCGACCGGCGCTCTGCTGGTCGCCGATGACGTCGGCAACATGATTTGGCGCGTCTCGGCGACCGCGGCCGCGCTGCCGATGCCGCCGCCGGCATCCGCCTTCACCGCGACCGGCGTGCTGGCGCCGATGAAGCGTCCGGCCAGTGCGGGCGCGGACATGATGCCCGGCACGGCGGCAGCGACGACCGCGGATGCGCGCTAGCGCAAGGCGCACAAAAAAACGGCCCGGACGTGCCGGGCCGAGGTTCTGTCAGGTTCCAGTGAATCCGGGCCGCCGTCGCGGCTTCAACCGAGTGCGCCAAGCACCTCGAGCGACACGCGCTCGCCGGACTCGAACGCGCCTTCCATGCCGCGGCTGCCGACAGAGGTATGCTCGCCGCAGAAGTACAGGCGCTTGTGCGGTTGCGCGATCGACTTGCGCAGCTCGGTGACCTGCCCGGGCTGGAAGATTGCCCAGTCGCCCGCTGAGAACGGATCGGCGGCCCAAGAGTGCGCGCCGCCGACGCTCAGCAGGCCCTTTGCCGCGGGCCGCAGGCGCTCGAACTCAGCGATGATCATCTTGCCGCCTTCCTGCAGGCCGAAGCGGTCGATGTACTGCGCCGCGAGGCCACGGCACCAGACCGCTAGGCTCGAGACCTCGGTGTCGGTCTTGCCGGAGCGGTTGGCGAGCACCATGCCGAGCATGCCGTCGGTCCACATCGACGGCGACAGGCCGTCGGCTTCCCAGAACGGCTTCTTCGCGACCAGGTGGAACTGCGTGATCGGGATGTGGCCGAGCGTCTGGATCGCCTTGAACTGCGTCGGCTCGGG
>Ga0163144_10005411_pt1 | contig 28332 bp, 25 predicted proteins | sample OliLak19BULKMAT1_FD_123175 | JGI IMG/M metagenome (GOLD analysis project Ga0163144, IMG submission 123175) | Freshwater microbial mat bacterial communities from Lake Vanda, McMurdo Dry Valleys, Antarctica - Oligotrophic Lake LV.19.BULKMAT1 | ecosystem: Environmental > Aquatic > Freshwater >... | reverse complement strand
GCGCCGCCCTCGGTGCGGCGCTATGCCGGCCCGGCAGATACAGCTCAAGCCGCCGGCAAGCTGATCGTCACCACGGTGCCGACGCCTGCTGCGCTTTGCACCGCCACGCCGCCGCCGTGAAGCTCTGCAATGCGCTTGACGATGGCCAGGCCCAGGCCCTTGCCGCCTTCGCTGCGAGCGTCCGAGCCCTGGAACAGGCGGTCGAAGAGTTGCGCCTGCTCGGCCGCCGGGATGCCGGCGCCGCTGTCGCTGACGGTCACGCGCACCTGGCCCTCGAATGCCTGCGCGGCCAGCGTGATGCGGCCGCCGGCCGGCGTGTAGCGCAAGGCGTTGTCGACCAGGTTGGCCACCGCGCGCTCGAAGAGTTCGATGTCGATGAATGCCACCGGCGCCGGCCCGCCGGCCGCTTCGCTGAGCAGGCTGACCTGCTGGCGCTGTGCCCGGTCGCCGAACCTCAGGCTGATGTCGTCGAGCAGTTCACCCACATCCAGGCGCATCGTCTTCAGCTTGAACTCGGGCTCGTCGAGCTGCGCCAGGTCACCCAGTGAGCGCACCAGCTGCGCGGCATTGCGCGTGTTGCGCAATGCCACTTCCACCAGTGCGCGGTCGGCGCCGCGGGCTTCGTCGCCGGCCCAGCGCTGTTCCAGCGTTTCAAGGCAGGCCACTGTGGCGGTGAGCGGCGAGCGCAGGTCGTGCGACAGGTTGCTGACGCCTTCGCGGCGAAAGCGGTCCAGCGTGCGCAGCGTGTCCCACTGCCGCCGCAAGGTCGCAAGCAGCATCTGGAAACCTTCGTGCAACTGGCCGAACTCGTCGCGCCGGCCGCTGGCGGGCGGGATGATGGCCGGCTCGGGCGTGGCGTCGAAGCCGTCGCGCGCGGCGGCCGCCACCGCGCTGCTCAGCACGCGCAGCGGGCGCGTCACGGTGGCGACGATCCAGCTCGCCAGCAGCGTGGCGAGCACGATCACCGCCAGCACCGAGGCGAGCGCCGGTCCGGCCAGACTGCTGCGAAAGAGTTCGAAGCGCCCTTCACGCGGCGCCGCGCCCTGCGCCACCAGGTACAGGTATCCGGCCACCGGCTCGCTCGGGCGGATGACGGCGCGGCCGAGCGCGCGCGCGGTGATGACGGCATCGGCGTTCATGTGCTCGGGGTCGTCGCCCATCACGTAAGGCGCGCGGCGCTTCCCCTCGGCCGCCGCCACCGCCTGTTTCACGGGGTCGAGCGCGACCTTGAAGCCGGGCGCCAGCGGGGTTTCATTCGTGCTGGCGAGCACCTTGCCATCGGCGTCCAGCAGGTAGAGCTGGGTGTCGGGCTCGAAGAGCAGCAGCGCCTTCAGCCAGGCGCTGAAGTCTTCCGGCTGGCGGGCCTGCTGTTCCAGCATGTCGTCATGCCGCGCCACCACGCGGCCCAGAAAGGCGTTGCCGCGGTCGTACAGGCTCTCATGCTCGAAGCGCTGAAAAGCCACCATCACCGTGAAGATCACCGCCAGCGCCGTGAGCAGCCCGCTGGCAAAGATGGTCAGCGCTATGCGCTGCCTGACGGTCAAGCCGTTTCTCCGCCGGACCAATGGCGCTCCGGGGAGAAACGCGCAGAGCGTTGTGTCGCATCAATCGAACGCCGCGCCTCCGGCGCCCCCGGCCCAACGGCGAGCCGGAAAGCGCGCATATCGCCGCACACCAACAAGCAAACGCCGTGGATCCGGCTATGCCGGTCCACCAGCGTTGCTCCCCTGGGGGGGAGCGCCGCAGGCGCTTCGGGGGGGGTCTCATTCATCCCGCATCTTGTACCCCGCCCCCCGCACCGTGAGGATGATGCCGGGTGCCATCGGGTCGGCTTCGAGCTTGGCGCGCAGGCGGTTGATGTGCGTCGTCACCGTGTGTTCATAGCCGTCGTGGTTGTAGCCCCAGACGGCGCTGAGCAGTTGCCCGCGTGAGAACACGTGCCCCGGGTGCATGGCGAAGTGCAGCAGCAGGTCGAACTCGAGCGCGGTGAATTCGAGCAGCTGCCCGCCCACCTTCACCCGGCGGCGCGCGGGCTCGATTTCCAGCTCGCCGTTGCGCACCGTGGCCGCGCTGGCTGCCGAGCCTGCCGCACGCAACAGCGCGGCGCGGCGCAGCAGCGCCTTCACGCGGGCCAGGAACTCGGCCATCGAGAAGGGCTTGGTCAGGTAGTCGTCGGCGCCGAGTTCCAGGCCGAGCACGCGGTCGAGTTCGGTGGACTTGGCGGTCAGCATCAGGATCGGTGTGTCGCGGCCGCGAGCGCGCAGCGCCTTGGTGACGTCCAGGCCGTCCAGCCCCGGCATCATGAGGTCGAGCACGAGCAGGTCGCTGGCCTGCACGGCCTGGCTTTCCAGCGCCTGCAGGCCGTCGGCGCAGGCCGTGACGTCGTAACCGGCCTGCCGCAGGTTCAGCACGATCAGGTCGCGGATGTCGGCCTGGTCTTCGGCAACGAGGATGCGGTGGGCCATGGCTTTCTTGTCGGGGCGGACGGGCTGCACCTTACACCGATGTGATCTGGCTGTGATGTTCGGTGATGAAGGCGCGATGTGGCGTGGCCACAGTCAGCTCATCGCCACTCGCCGCCAGAACACCATGCTGTCCACCCACACCGCCGTCGCCGCCGCACCTGGCATTCAGCCGGTGGGCTGGGCGCAGATGACCGGCCACCGCGACTTCCTCGTGCGCTTCGCGCAGCGCCGCCTGCAAGACCCGGCGCTGGCCGAAGACCTGGTGCACGACGTCTTCGAGGCCGTGATCACCGGCCGCGCCGCCTTCGCCGGCCGTTCTTCTCTGCGCAGCTGGCTGGCCGCCATCCTCAAGCACAAGATCGTCGACCTGATACGGCAGCGCAGCGGCCACAACAGCCTGGACGCCAGCGACGACCAGAACGGCGACGACAACGGCAACGACAGCCAGCTGCTGGCGTTGGTCTGTCCCAACCCCGGCCCCGACGAATGTCTGGCGCAGAGCCAGCGCCTGCGCCAGACGCTGCAGCGCATCAGCGCGCTGCCGGTGGGCCTGCGCCGCGCCGTCGAGCTGCGCCTGCTGCACGAGCGCAGCACCGAAGAGGTGTGCGCCACGCTCGACATCAGCGAAGACAACCTCTTCGTGCGGTTGCACAGGGCGCGCCGGCAACTGGCGTCCTGAGGCCGGGGCACCGGGCGTGGCATGCTCGGATCACCATGCCACGCAACATCGAGATCAAGGCCGCCATCCACAGCGTCGAAACCCTGCTGCCGCGCGCTCGTGCGCTGGCCGACGGTGACGCCGTGCTCATCACGCAGGACGACAGCTTCTTCACCGTGCCGCACGGCCGACTGAAGCTCAGGCAGTTCGAAGACGGCAGCGCCGAGCTGATCCACTATCACCGGCCCGACAGTGGTGAAGCCAAGGCCAGCGACTACGTGCGTGTGGCCGTGGCGGACCCCGCCGCGCTGCGTGAGGCGCTGCAGCGCGCCTGCGGCGACGGCGGCAGGGTGCGCAAGCAGCGCTGGCTGCTGATGGCCGGCGCCACACGCATCCACATCGACCGCGTGGAAGGCCTGGGTGACTTCATGGAACTCGAAGTGGTGCTGGCAGACGGCCAGAGCGATGCTGCCGGCACACTCGTCGCCGAGTCGCTGATGCGCCGCCTGGGCCTGGCCGATGCGCCGCGCCTGGCCGGCAGCTACCTCGACATGCTGGTTTTTGGGCCCAGCAGCGCGGGCTAAGCCGCAAGGGCTTTCAGGCCTTGCTGCGGTACGGCACGTCCATCTGCCTCGCAGTGGCTTCCGCGAGTTCGCTACCCGCCAGGCGAGCGACCAGGTGAAGACTCATGTCGATGCCGGCTGCGATGCCGGCAGAAGAAACCACCTGGTCTTCATCGACCCAGCGCACGCCTTCCTGAACCTGAACTTCGGGAAACTGCAGTCGAAGGTCGTCGATGTCTTCCCAGTGCGTCGTGGCTTTCCTTTGACGGAGGAGGCCAGCTTTCGCGAGGATGAATGCGCCGGTGCAGACCGAAGCGGTCAGCTGCGCGCTTGCCGCGGTGGCACGGACCCAGTCAATGACGCTTTCGTCCTCGACCTCCTTGTCGACAACGCCGCCGGGAACCAGCAGCAAATCGACTGTCGGACAGTCGTTCAGTGTGAAGTCGGGCAAGGTCTTCAGGCCGGCTCGCGCCTGAACGGCGGCGGCTGTTTTCGCCACCGTGAAGACCTCGAACGGAAGCGCCTCGCCCGGATTGCGCCGCAGAAAAACACGGCTCGCCGTGGTGAACACCTCGTAGGGGCCGGCGAAGTCGAGGACCTCGACGTTTTCGAACAGGTAGATGCCAACCGAGATGGTCATTGCTTGAGTCCTCATGGAATGAAGTGGACGTCCGCGCCCTGATCAATGCAACACGGCGCGACCTGCACTCGACCCGCATTCAACCGGCCTCCAGCGCCGTCGGCAGCGCTTTGGCCAGGAAGTCGTAAACGCGCCGCACCACGGCGTTGCCGCGAATCTCGCGGTGCACGGCCAGCCAGCAGGGCAGCGGCGGGATCTTCAGTTCGGGCAGCACCTGCTGCACGCCGGGCCAGTGCGCGATGTTGTACTTCGCCACGAAGCCGATGCCGGCGCCGGCCGCCACCAGCCGGCCGTAGGCCACCTGATCGTCGGTGCGCAGGGAAAAACTCTGCGGCTGCAGCGCCACGCCCAGCGCCGCGTAGCCACGCACGATGGTGTCGTCGCGGTCGTAGCCGATCAGCCGGTGCCGCAGCAGGTCGGCCGGCAGGCGCGGCGTGCCGGCGCGCGCCAGGTAGTCGGCATGCGCGGCGGCGATGATGGGAATCTCGGCCAGCTTGCGCGCGATCAGTGAACCCTGCGCCGGCCGCACCATGCGCACTGCGATGTCGGCCTCGCGGCGCAGCAGGTTGCTGAGCTGGTTGCTCGCCACCAGTTCAACCTGGATGCCGGGCTCTTCCACTTGCAGCGCGGCCAGCACGGGCGGCAGCAACCAGCAGGCCGCCACCTGGCTGGTGGTGATGCGCACGCTGCCGCTGGTGGCCGCGCGCCGGCCGGCCAGCGCCAGCGCCAGCGCGTCGGCGCCACTCTCCATCTGCCGGGCCGCGTCGGCGATGGCCAGCCCGGCGGCGGTGGGTGTGACGCCGCGGCCGGTGCGCTCGAAAAGCGGCATGCCGAGCTGGCTTTCCAGCTCCGCCAGGTGCCGGCTCAGCGTGGGCTGCCGCGCACCGAGCTTGCGCGCCGCGCCCATCAGGCTGCCGGCGTCGAGCACGGCGAGGAAGCTGCGCACCAGCGCCCAGTCAAATGTTCGGAGGCAGCCTGCAGCCATGCGGAAATGTATAGCTTGCATGCCTGCGTCGGCAATTGCCGGATGGCTGGACCGTGACCACACTCTGCACATCGATTTGTCCAAGGAGTCTTTCATGCCCGCTTCCACCGTCCTCGTGCTCGGCGCCAACGGGCGCTTCGGCGCCGCCGCCGTGCGCGCCTTTGCCGCCGCCGGCTGGCGCGTGCTGGCGCAGGTGCGCCGCGCGCCGGCCGAGGCCTTGCCACCAGGCGCCAGCGCTTTGTGCCTGCCGATGGACGAACCCGAAGCGCTGGCCGTCGTGGCGGCCGCGGCTGCCGCATGCGCAACACCGGTCAGCGTGGTCGTGCATGCCGTCAACCCGGTCTACACGCGCTGGGACGAAGAAGGGCTGCCGTTGCTGCGCCAGGGCCTGGCCGTCACGCGGCGGCTGGGCGCGCTCTTCATGCTGCCCGGCAACGTCTACAACTTCGGCGCCGGCATGCCGGCGCTGCTGCGCGAGAACACGCCCGAATCGCCCACCACCCCGAAGGGCCGGCAACGCTGCGAGATGGAAGCGCTGTTGCGCGACAGTGCGTCCCAGGGCCAGCGCTGCGTGGTGATCCGCGCCGGCGACTTCTACGGCAGCGGCAGCGGCTCCTGGCTCGACCAGGCGGTGGTGAAAGACGTCGGCATGGGCCGGCTCGTCTACCCCGGCCCGCTGGACGTGCCGCATGCCTGGGCCTACCTGCCCGACCTGGCCGCGGCTTTCGTGGCGGTGGCATCGGCGTCGGCGTCTTCGTCGGCCGATGTTGCGGCATTCCGCAGCCTGCACTTCGGCGGCCACACGCTCACCGGCGCGATGTTCCTGCGTGCCGTGGAAGCGGCTGCCGGTGAACTCGGCCTGCGTCCGGCCAGCGGCTTCAGGCACGCGGCCATGCCCTGGGGCCTCATTCGCGCGGGCGGTCTGGTGTGGCCGATGTGGCGTGAACTGGCGCGCATGAGCTACCTGTGGCGCGTGCCGCACGCGCTGGACGGCAGCGCGCTGGCCGTGGCCGTGGGGCCGCTGCCGGCAACGCCGGTGCAGGCCGCGCTGCGCCAGTCGCTGCTCGACCTCGGTCCTGCGCGCGCGCCGCTGACGGTGGCCGCTGCCTGATCGAGGCAAAAGCTTTTTTCGCAAGTTCCTTCGCAACTTCTCCCGCAACTTCTCCCACAACTTCCCCCGCAACTTCCAGCAGTTTTCACCTGGGAGATACCGATGACCACGATGAGTTTTCCGTCCCACGCTGCGGCCATGCCTGCTGATAGCCCCGGCCGCGGGCGCGGCCGGGGCGCCTGCTGCTGATCGCCGACGCGCTGCTGTCCTTCGCCCCTCTGGCCGTGCTGGGTGCCGCCATCGGCCGGCCGGCCTCCCTGGGCCGGCCGGCGGCCGAGCAGTTGGCGGCCATCCACCAGCACGCCGGCGCGGTGCAACTCGGCTACGGCCTGTATCTGCTGTATTCGCTGTTGGTGGCGCCGGTGATGATCGGGCTGGCCGCCCGCGCCTTCGGTGGCCTGGGCAAGGCGCTGCCGGCCACGGTGGCGGCGTTCGCCGCGCTGTCGGTGCTGGCGCGCGCGATCGGCATCCTGCGCTGGCTGACTGTGATGCCGGCGCTGGCAGCCGTCCATGCGACTGCGCAGCCCGCCGCGCAAGCGCAGATCGAGATGCTGTTCGACGCCCTTACGCGTTATGGCGGCGGCATCGGCGAGCTGCTCGGTGTCAGCCTCTTCATGGCGCTGTGCGCCGGTGCCTGGCGCCAGCGCGGACTGCCGCGATGGCTGGCCGGCTTCGGGCTGCTCTGCGCGCTGGCACTGGCCGCGCTCGCCTTGCCGGCCTTCGGCGGCCCGGCGCTGATGCCGGTGGCGGCCGCCGTGACCGCGCTCACGCTGTGGATGCTGGCAGCGGGGCTGTGGTGCCTGCGCCGCGGCGGCGGGCAGTGAGCCCGCCTATCTGCAGGCGCCGGCCACCGTGTAGTCGATCACCTTGAGCTTGCCGCTGACGATGTCGGCCTTGGCCGCGTCGACGCGCTTCTTCATGTCAGCCGTCACCAGCTTCGCGTTGAATTCGTCCAGCGCGTAGTCGACGCCGCCTTCTTTCAGCCCCAGCGAAGTGATACCGGGCTTCACTTCCCGGAAGGCGTCGTATACCGCCAGGTCGACCCGCTTGACCATCGAGGTCAGCATGGTGCCGGGGTGCAGGTGGTTCTGATTGCTGTCGACGCCGATGGCCAGGATGCCGCTGTCCTTCGCCGCCTGCATGATGCCGAAGCCGGTGCTGCCGGCGGCGCTGAAGACGACGTCCACGCCCTGCGCGATCTGCGCCTTGGTGAGCTCGGCGCCGCGCGGCGGGTCGGTCCAGGCGGCGGGCGTCGAGCCGGTCATCGCCGACACCGTCACCACCTTCGGGTTGGCGTAACGCGCGCCCTGTTCATAGCCGCAAAGGAACTTGCGCACCAGCGGGATGTCCTGCCCGCCCACGAAGCCGACCTTCCCGCTCTTGCTGGCCATCGCGGCCAGCATGCCGACGAGGAAGCTGCCCTCGTGCTCGCGGTAGACGAAGCTCTGCACGTTGGGCAACGGCACCACCATATCGACGATGGCGAACTTCAGCTTCGGGAAGTCCCTGGCCACCGCCTCGATGCTCGACGCCTGCGGGAAGCCGATGCCGACGATGGGGTTGGCGCCGCGCTCGGCAAAGCGCCGCGCCGCCTGCTCGCGCTGCGCCGCGTTGGCGATCTCGAATTCGAGATACGGCTTGCCGGTTTCCTTCTTCCAGCGCTCGGCGCCTTCCCAGGCCGCCTGTCCGAAGGACTTGTCGTTCTTGCCACCGGTCTCGAAGATCACCGCCGGCTGTGCTGCGGCCGTGCCCGCCGCCAACAATGCGGCGAGAGCGAGGGCCGGCCGGCGCACCGGTCTGGGGCGCCCATTCCGGTGCGCGGTCATCAGAACGTCGCCTTGAACTGCACGCCGTAGGTGCGCGGGTCGTTGATGAAGCCGGTGAGGTTGTTGAAGTCGATGCCGCCGACGATGCGCTGCTGGTTCGTCATGTTGCGCACGAAGGCGGCCGCGTCGTACTTGCCGTTGCCCCAGATGTAGCCCAGGCGCAGGCCGCCTTCGGTCAGCGACTTGCCGGTGAACTCGGTGCTCTCGTAGAGGAAGAAGTTGACCTCGCTGCGGTACACCCAGTCGGTGAACGCATAGGCCTCGCCGCCGGCCAGCGGGGTGCTGTAGCGCAGGGTGAAGTTGGCGGTGGTCTTCGGGGCCTGCGGCAGCGGGTTGCCGTCGATCTGCGCCTTGCCGCCCACCACGGGGTTGGTCACGGTGCATTGGGCGCAGGGCGACACGGCCAGGTTGCTGTCGCGGATCTCGGTGTCGTTGTATCCCAGGCCCACACTGGCCATCAGGCTATCGGTCAGCAGAGCCTGCAGGTCGAGCTCGAAGCCGTTGCCCTTGGCCTTGTCGGCGTTCAGCAGGATGTTCGCGTTGCCTGCGCCGCCCACCGCGGTCAGCTGCAGGTCCTTGACGGTGTAGCTGAAGAGACCGAAGTTCAGCCGCGCGCGGCGGTCGAACAGGTCGGCCTTGACCCCGATCTCGAAGGATGTGTTGGTCTCCGAGGCCGCGACCGACTTGGCGTTGAACGCGCCGGCGCTCTGCACGCTGCTGGCGCGGAAACCGTTGGCAGCGCGGGCGTAGAGGTTGACGTCCTTGTTCAGCGCGTAGGTGCCGCTGAGGTCCCAGCTGACCTTGCTGTCATCGGGTTCAGCCGAGAGCTTGCCGTCGGGCTCCTGCGCGGCCAGTTGCGCCAGCGTGCACTTGGCAAGCAGCACGCAGGGCACGAAGCCGCTGTTTTCATAGGCCTCGACCGTGAGTTTCTTCTTGTCGGTGGTATAGCGCAGGCCAGCACTCAGCGTCAGTGCCGGCGACACCGCGTACTTCACGGCACCGAACAGCGCGTAGGCGTCGTTGGTCTGCTTGATGCGCTGGTAACCGTCCTGCTTGCTGCCGGCAGGCGAGTCGTAGCTGAAGCTTTCGACCGTGTAGTCCTCGATGAAGGCGAAGACGCCGGCCTGCCAGTTGAACGGGCCGGTGTAATTGCTCTCGACGCGGAACTCCTGCGTGAACTGGCTGTGGGTGGGGATGCCATCGGCGGTTTCGGATGAAAAGGGGATGAAACCCGGGCTCGAGGACGGGGTGAACTGGTTGCCGAAGCCGCCGTCGATGTCGCCCCGATTGAAGGTGTCGAGACTTTCGTAGCCGGTGATCGAGAATAGCGACACCGCGCCCAGGTTCCAGCGCAGGCGGGCATTGCCGCCCAGCACGCTGAGCTTGGACTCGTTCTTGCCGTCGATCGAGATCTTGGTCTCGTCGAAGCCGTCGACGAAGTCATTCGTGCCGGGCTTGATGATGTTGGCGCGGAACAGCCGCGCCGAGCCGCTCAGGTCACGCGCGTGCAGGTTGAACAGCGCGCTGAAGTCCTTGCCCGGCTCGTACAGAAGTTGCGCGCGCACGGCACTGTCGCGGTAGCCCTCCAGGCCGGTGGTCTGCGCGCCCGGGGACGTGTTGTCGACCCAGTCGTCGCGTGTCTGGTTCAGCACCGAGATGCGCGCCGACAGGGTGTCGGTCAGCGGGATGCTGGCCGCGCCTTCGAGGTTGATCGTGTTGTAGTTGCCGTAGGAAATGCTGCCATAGCCTTCGAGCTTCTTCGTCGGCTTGACCGATTCGAACTTCACCACGCCGGCCGGCGAGTTGCGGCCGAACAGCGTGCCTTGCGGGCCGCGCAGCACTTCCACACGCTCCAGATCGAATGCCGGGAAACCCTTCAGGATGGGGTTCTCCTGCACAACGTCGTCGTACACCAGCGACACCGGCTGCGAGGCGTTGAGCCGGAAGTCGGTATTGCCGTAACCGCGAATGTAGAAGCGCGGGAAGGCGCGGCCGAACGAGGATTCGATGTTCAGGCTGGGCACCCGGCCCGACAACCCGCGGATGTCCTGGCCGCCGGTGTTCAGCACGTCGAGAATCTCGCCCTGCAGCACGCTGGCCGACACCGGCACCTGCTGGATGTTCTCCAGCCGGCGCTCGGCGGTGATGTTGATGATGGTGAGCTTGCCGTCCTCCACGCCGGTGGCGGCGCTGGTCTGGGCGATTGCACCCATGTGGATGGCGGCCAGCGCCGCGGCGGCGGCCAGGGCGTGGTGCACGGGGCGGTACACAAGTGGGGGCGTGCGAGTCGACATCTATTCTCCGTACGGTGTGTGTGTGTGGGGGTCCGCCCCTGCTGCAATCGGCATGCCATGGGCCTTTCGGACCAGTGCGATGATGGGGCGTGGAGCATGCCTTTTGCGTGACACTCGTTGGCCGGCTCGCCGGGCTGACGCCAATTTGCAACATCGACCTGAAACGCCGCCATGCCCGAGCCATTCCAGCGCCGCGCCTTCGAAGAACAAGGCTTCCTCGTGTTGCCCGGCTTCAAGAGTGCCGCCGAGGTGGCGGCCGTCAGCGCGCGGGCGCGAGCCATCGTCGATGGCTTCGAGCCCGGGCCGGACAGCACGGTTTTTTCCACCCGCAACCAGACGCTGACCTCCGACGCCGCGCTGATCGCCTCGGCCGATCAGGTGCACTGCTTCTTCGAGGAAGAAGCCTTCGACGACCAGGGCCGGCGGTGCGTGCCGAAAGCGCAGGCCATCAACAAGATCGGCCACGCGCTGCACGACCGTGACGCCGTCTTCGACCGCTTTTCGCATGGCGCCGAACTCGCCGCGCTGGCATCCCATCTCGGCCTGGCGCGGCCGCAGGTCTGGCAGTCGCAGGTGATCTTCAAGCAGCCGGGCATCGGCGGCGAAGTGCGCTGGCACCAGGACGCCACTTTTTTCGTCACCGAGCCGCACAGCGTGCTGACCTTCTGGTTCGCGCTGGAAGATGCCACGCTGGACAACGGCTGCCTGTGGGTGCAGCCCGGCGGCCAGCGCAGCCCGCTGCGCGAGGTGTTCGAACGCGACGGCGACACACTGTGCCTGCGCAAGCTGGACGCCACGCCCTGGCCGGCCGATCAGGACACCGTGCCGCTGGAAGTGGCCGCCGGCACGCTGGTGGTGTTCCATGGCCACCTGCCGCACCGCAGCGCGGCCAACCGCTCGCCACGTTCACGGCTGGCCTACACGCTGCACGTCACCGACGCCGGCTGCGCCTATTCAGCCGCCAACTGGCTGCAGCGCGGGCCGGCGTTGCCGGTGCGCGGCCTGGTCTGAGACCGCCCCCGGCGCCGCAGGCGCTTCGGGGGTCAGCGATACACCAGGTTGCGCAGCCCCAGCGACAGCATGGGCACGTAGGTCACCACCATCAGACAGGCCAGCACCACGCCGACGAAGGGCAGCAGCGGGCGCACGATGCGGTCGAGCGATATCTTCGCCACCGTGCAGGCGGCGAACAGGTTGACGCCGAAAGGCGGCGTGATCATGCCGAGCGCCAGGTTGACCACCATGATGATGCCGAAGTGCACCGGGTCGATGCCGAAGTACACCGCCACCGGCGCCAGGATGGGCGCCAGCACGATGATCGCCGCGCTCGTCTCGATGAACATGCCGATCAGGAACAGCGCCAGGTTCACACCCAGCAGAAAGAGCATCGGGTCCTGCAGCACTTCCTTCAGCCACTGGCCGATGACGTCGGGCACACCGGCGCGTGTGATCAGGTAGGCGAAGAGGCCGGCGTTGGCGATGATGAACATGATCACCGACGACGAGATGACCGATTTCTTCAGGATGCCGTAGAGATCGGCCAGGCCGATCTCGCGGTACACCACCATGCCGATGATCAGCGCATAGAACACGGCCACCGCCGACGCCTCGGTGGGCGTGAACACGCCGCCGTAGATGCCGCCGAGGATGATCACCGGCATCAGCAGCGCCCAGCCGGCCTGCAGCGTGGCGCGGCCCACCGGCAGCCGGCCTTCGGCGTCGGTCTTGCCCCAGCCCTTCCAGCGGCAGTAGAGGAACACGAAGAGCATCAGCGCGCCGCCGATCAGCAGCCCGGGGCCGAAGCCGGCGATGAACAGTTCGCCGATCGAGACCTCGGCCGACACGCCGTAGAGAATCATCGGGATCGACGGCGGGATGATCACGCCGAGCTCGGCGCTGCTGGCCTGCAGCGCGGCCGCCCAGGGCGTCGGGTAGCCGTGCTTGATGAGGGCCGGGATCAGGATCGTGCCGATGGCAAAGGTGGTGGCCACCGACGAGCCGCTCACCGCGGCGAAGATCATGCAGGTCAGCACGCAGGTCATCGGCAGCCCGCCCTGCACACCGCCGACCAGGCTCTTGGCGAACTCGACCAGGCGGCGCGAGATGCCGCCGGTCTCCATCAGGTTGCCGGCGAGGATGAAGAACGGAATCGCCGCCAGCGGGAACTTGTTGATGGCGGAGAACATCTCCTTGACGGCGACCAGCATGTTGACGTTGCTGACCTGGATGCCGACCAGCGCGGCCAGGCCGATCGACACCGCCACCGAGATGGTGAGCGCGAAGCACAGGATCATCGTGACGATCATGGCGGCTGTCATGTCGCTGCCCTCCCTGTCATGTCGCTGTGCTCATAACGCCGTCTCAAGCTCCAGCCGCTTCGGGTCGAGCCAGTTGCCGACGATGGCCAGTGCCGAGAACACGCCGCCGACCGGCAGAGCGAGGTAGGCCCAGAACATCGACACGTCTTCCAGGCCGATGACGGTCTGCACCGTGCCACGCTGCGCGTACTGCCAGCCGACGACGATGATCACGCTGATGAGCAGCAGTGCGGCCAGCGCCACGAAGCTGTCGAGCACGCGACGCAGCCGTCGGCCGCTCCAACGGTAGAGCACGTCCACGCTGACCATCGCGCCGATGCGGAAGGCGGTCGGGATGCCGAGGAACACCATCCAGATCAGGCTGAAACGGATCAGCACCTCGGTGGCCTCCGCCGGCCGCTGAATGATGAAACGCGTGATGATCTGCCACATCCCCAGGCCGGCGGCCATGGCGAGCATGGCGCAGGCCAGCGCGGTGGCGAGCCGCGTGCTGGCTTGCTCGAAGCGGAGGAACAGCGCGCGCACCGCAGGCTTACTGCGCGTTGCGGATGCGGTCGATGTTGGCCTTGCCGAACTGCTTGTCGAACTCCGCATAGACCGGCGCCAGCGCGGCCTGGAACTTGGCCTTGTCGGGGTTGTCGTTGACCTGCATGCCCTTGGCGCGCAACTCGGTCACGCCCTTGGCATCGTCTTCGTCGACGCGCGCGCGGTTCGCCTTGACGGCTTCCTTCGCGGCGGCGATGAAGGCCTGCTGGTCGGCCGGCGACAGCTTGTCGAAGCTGGCCTTGTTCATCAGGAAGATGGCCGGGCTGTAGACATGGCCGGTCAACGTGAGGTGCTTCTGAACCTGGTCGAACTTGGCCGCCATGATCACGCTGAGCGGGTTCTCCTGGCCGTCCACCGTGCCCTGCTGCAGCGCGGTGAAGACCTCCGGGAAGGCCATGGGTGTGGTGATGATGCCGAAGCCCTTGTAGGCCGCCACGTGCACCGGGTTCTCCATCGTGCGCATCTTCAGGCCCTTCAGGTCTTCGGGGACGTTGACGGCGCGTTTGCTGTTCGTCATGTGGCGGATGCCGTTTTCACCCCAGGCCAGCGCCTTGAAGCCCTTGGCCTCGAAGGCTTTCAGCATGTCCTGGCCGATCGGGCCGTCGAGCACCGTGCGGGCGTGCGCCTTGTCGCGGAACAGGAACGGGATGTCGAGGATGCGCGCCTCGGGCACGAAGTTGGGCACCGGTCCCGTCGAGCTGAAGGTCAGCTCCTGCGTGCCGAGTTGCACGGCCTCGATGCTTTCACGCTCGCCGCCCAGCGAGCCCGAGTAGAAGGTCTGAATCTTGTAGCGGCCGCCGGTGCGCGCTTCCACCTCCTTGGCGAAGGTGTCGATGCCGATGCCCTGGTGCGAGTTCTGGGCGATCGAGATGCTGATCTTCATGGCGGTCTGCGCCATCGCCGCCGGCGCGGTGACGGTGGCGGCGAGGCCGAATGCCAGGGCGGCGGCGAGCGCGCTCAGTTGCTTCATGGGGTGTCTCCGGAGGTTGTGAAAGCCGAATGCGGTTTCTAACGTATCTTCCGGGGTTCCGGTCCTGAGGATCGTACCGATGGCTACCGATGGAATTTATCCCCGTTTCCTGTGCGCATCACCTGACAGGCGCCAATCCCCAGAGGTGCAGCCTTGAGTGATGTCAAGCCGCCGCCCAGGGATTTGCTGGCCTCGCTGCACCACCCGTCGACCATCCGTCAACGCTGCGCCGCGTTGACGCAGGCGGTGGCCGACGGCCGTTCCGGCCACTTCAAGCTCGACCGCAGCCGGCTCGACGACGCCGCGCAACTGATCGTCGCGAGCCTGAAGCGCCAGTTCCCGGCAGGCGAGATCCCGCTGCACAGCCGCTGGCGCCAGTTTCAGGCCGGTGGCATCGACCGCGTTGCCGAACTCGACGCCCTGCTCGCCGGCCGCACGCCGGCTGACCAAGCGCGCGTGCGTTTCGACCTCACCGTGGTCAGCGTGCTGCTCGACGCCGAAGCCGGCAGCGCCTGGCGCTACCGCGAGCGGCCCGGCGTCGTCGAGGCGCTGGCCCTGCCCGGGCAGCAGCACGGCGCCGACAAACTGCTGGCGCTGCTCGACCAGGCCGCGAGCGCCAGCCCGGCCGTGGCGGCCGAAGCGCCGCCGCCTTCGGTTGCCGAACAGCCCGGCCCCACCTTCACCCACGCCGAAGGCCTGGCAGTGGCGAGCTTCCGGGCCTTCGTCGGCGGCGCGTTTTCGGCTTCGCCGGCCGACCCGCTGCGTGCCGACGCCGCCGCGCTCAAGCTCGTCGACAGCGCGGCGCTGCGCCTGCTGATGCAATCCAGCGCCGGCAACCCGCTGCCCGGGCTGGAAGGCCGCGCCGGCCTGCTGTCGCGCCTGGGCGCCACGCTGATGAGCGAGGCCGGGCGCGACGGCCTGCCGGCCCGCCCGGCACTGCTGTTCGACCGGCTGAGCGAAGGCGGCACGCGCAGTGAGATGCCGGCCGCCGAACTGCTGCAGATGCTGATGATGACGCTGGCGCCGGTCTGGCAGAGCGGCAACGTCGTCAAGGGCGTGCCGGCCGGCGACGCCTGGCGGCACCACTTTGCCGGCGCCACCGGCGGCGACCCCGCCACCGCCGGCTGGGTGCCTTTCCACCAGCTCGGCCAATGGCTGGCTTACTCGTTGGTCGAACCCTTGCGGCTGGCCGGCATCCAGGTGACCGGGCTCGACGCACTGACTGGCGGACCCGGGCTTGACGTGGGAGGGCTGCTGCTCGACATCGGCGTCATCAACCCGCGCCACGAGCGTGACCTTGCGCGGCGCTGGAAAGCGGGTGATGAGTGGCTGATCGAATGGCGCGCCCTCACGGTCACGCTGCAGGACGAACTGGCCCAGCGCGTGCGCGCCCAGATGGGCCTGAGCGCGGCGCAGCTGCCGCTGGCCGCGGTGCTGACGGGCGCCGTGGCGGCCGGCCGCGAACTGGCGGCCGAAAAGCGCCGCGGTGGTACGGCTGCGCTGCAGATGGATTCCGAAGGCGGGCTTTTCTTCTAACTTCTGCCGACCCTGACTTCCGGCGGCAGCATCCAGCCCATGAAGCCCACGATTCACCCGAGCCCGAGCCCGACGCCCAGCCCATGCTGATCCGCAACGCGACCCTGCCCGACGGCCGCACCGGCATCGACGTGCTCGCCCTGGACGGCCTCATCGTCGCCATCGGCCCGCAGCTGCCCGAGCCCGAGGGCATCGAGCAGATCGACGCCCGCGGCTGGCTGCTCAGCCCGCCCTTCGTCGACGCCCATTTCCACATGGACGCCACGCTGAGTTACGGCCTGCCGCGCGTCAATGCCAGCGGCACGCTGCTCGAAGGCATCGCGCTGTGGGGCGAGCTCAAGCCCCTGCTGACGCAGCAGGCGCTGGTCGACCGCGCGCTGCAGTACTGCGACTGGGCGGTGGCGCGCGGCCTGCTGGCGATCCGCACGCATGTCGACATCTGCGACGACCGGCTGCTGGCCGTGGAGGCGCTGCTGCACGTGAAGGAGCGCATCAAGCCCTACATCGACCTGCAACTGGTGGCCTTCCCGCAGGACGGCCTGCTGCGCAGCCCGCATGCCATGGCCAACCTGAAGCGCGCGCTCGACATGGGTGTCGACGTGGTCGGCGGCATCCCGCACTTCGAGCGCACGGCCACAGATGGCGCCGAGAGCATCAAACTGCTCTGCGAACTGGCCGTGGACCGCGGGCTGATGGTCGACATGCACTGCGACGAGAGCGACGACCCGCTGTCGCGCCACATCGAAACGCTGGCCTTCCACACCCAGCGGCTGGGGCTGAAAGGGCGCGTCACCGGCTCGCATCTGACCTCGATGCATTCGATGGACAACTACTACGCCAGCAAGCTGATCCCGCTGATCGCCGAGGCCGGTGTGCACGCGGTGGCCAACCCGCTGATCAACATCACCCTGCAGGGCCGCCATGACAGTTACCCGAAGCGGCGCGGCATGACCCGCGTGCCCGAACTGCTGGCCGCCGGCGTCAACGTGGGCTTCGGCCAGGACTGCGTGATGGACCCCTGGTACTCGCTGGGTTCGGGCTGCATGCTGGAAGTGGCCGCGATGGGCCTGCACGTGGCGCAGATGACCTCGCTGTCCGGCATGCGCCAGTGTTTCGACGCCGTGACGGTGAACAACGCGCGCATCCTCGGTCTGGAGGGCTACGGCCTGGAAGTGGGGCACAGGGCCGACTTCGTGTTGCTGCAGGCGCGCAGCGCGGTGGAGGCGCTGCGCCTGCGCGCTCAGCGTCTGCTGGTGGTGCGCGCAGGGCAGGTGATCGCCAGCGGCCCGGCGCAGACGAGTTCGCTGAACCTGCCGGGCCGGCCGGCCGTCGTCGACTTCACCTTGCCGCGTTGAGAGGGCCCGCACGGCCATCCCCCCGTCCTGCGGGGTTCGGCGGCCGGGGTGCTTCGCTAGAATGGCCCGAAGCTGCTGGCACCCCGAACAAGAAACGACATGAAACTCATCGGTTCACTCACCAGCCCTTACGTGCGCAAGGTGCGCGTCGTGATGGCGGAAAAGAAGCTCGACTTCCAGTTCGTGCTCGAAGACGTGTGGGCCAGCGACGCATTGCTCAAGTCCAACCCGCTCGGCAAGGTGCCCTGCCTGGTGATGGAGGGCGGTGAAGCCGTCTTCGACTCACGCGTCATCGTCGAATACCTCGACACCCTGTCGCCGGTCGGCAAGCTGATCCCGCCGCCCGGGCGCGAGCGCATCGAGGTGCGCACATGGGAGGCACTGGCCGACGGTGTGCTCGACGCCAGCATCCTGGCCCGCCTGGAAGCCACCTGGACCGGGCGCAGCGACGAGCAGCGCTCGCAGGCCTGGATAGACCGCCAGATGAGCCGCGTGCACGCCTCGCTGAAGGCCATCAGCCAGGGCCTCGGTGAAAAACCCTGGTGCGCCGGCAACCACTTCACGCTGGCCGATGTCTCGGTGGGCTGCGCGCTGGGCTACCTCGACTTCCGCTTCCCGCACATCGACTGGCGCAGCGACCACGCCAACCTGAAGAAGCTGGGCGACAAGCTCGGCACCCGGCCGAGTTTCGTCGACAGCGCGCCGCCGGCACTTTAGCGGCCCAGCCGCTCAGCCGATTGGCCCGTCGAGCCGCTCAGAGAGCCGGCTCTTTTTTCGGCTCTTTTTTCGGCTCTTTGTCGGCCGCGTCCTCGGTCAGGAACCCGCCCGACTGGTGGCGCCACAGCGCCGCGTAATGGCCGCCCAGCGCCAGCAGTTCGGCGTGGCTGCCTTGTTCGACGATGCGGCCCTGCTCCAGCACGATCAGCCGGTCCATGCGCGCGATGGTGGAGAGCCGGTGCGCGATGGCGATCACCGTCTTGCCCTCCATCAGCCCCAGAAGCTGGCTCTGGATCGCGAGTTCGACCTCACTGTCGAGCGCCGAGGTGGCTTCGTCGAGCACGAGGATCGGCGCGTCTTTCAGCACCACGCGGGCGATGGCCACGCGCTGGCGCTGGCCGCCGCTGAGCTTGACGCCGCGCTCGCCGGCATGCGCCTCGTAGCCCACGCGGCCTTTCCAGTCCTGCAGGCCGAGGATGAATTCGTGCGCCTGCGCCTTGCCCGCCGCCGCCTCGATCTGAGCCCGTGTGGCGCCCGGACGGCCGTAGGCGATGTTGGCGGCGATCGAGCGGTGCAGCAGCGAGGTGTCCTGAGTCACCATGCCGATGGCGCCGCGCAGACTTTCCTGCGTCATCTCGCGCACGTCGTGGCCGTCGATGCGGATGCAGCCCTGCTCCAGGTCATGGAAACGCAGCAGCAGGTTGACCAGCGTGCTCTTGCCGGCCCCCGAGCGGCCGACCACGCCGACCCGCTCGCCGGGGCGGATGACCAGGTTCAGGTCGTCCAGCACCTTGTGGCCGTCGGCGCGACCGTATGTGAAGCTGAGATGCTCGAAACGGATCTCGCCGCCGCGCGGCGCCGGCTCGATGCGCAATTCGCGCGCGCCGGGCCGGTCGACCATCGCGTGCGGCACCGCGATCGTCTCCATGCCTTCCTGAACGACGCCGATGTTCTCGAAGATGCCGGTCACTTCCCAGCTCACCCAGCCCGCCATGTTCACGAGCTGCCAGGCCAGCGGCAGCGCGGTGGCCACCAGTCCGACACCGACCTGGCCCTGCGCCCACAGCGTGATGCCGATGGCCGCAGTGCTGGCCAGCAGCGCGGCATTCAGCAGCGACAGCGTGGCCATGAACTTCGTCGTCATGCGCATGTGGGCGGCGACCGCCGTGTTGTGCTGGTCGACGACCTCGCGCACATGCTGGTCTTCATCGCGAGCGCGGGCGAACAGCTTGACGGTGAGAATGTTGCTGTAGCTGTCGACCACACGCCCCATCACCAGTGAGCGCAACTCCGAACTGGCGCGGGCGCGCTGGCGCATGCGCGGCACGAAACGCCGCAGGAAGAGCACGTAGCCGACGAACCAGAGGGCGGTGGGCAGCGCCAGCCGCCAGTCCGCGCTGCCCATCAGCAGCAGCGTGGTGACGCCGTAGACGACGATGTACCAGATGGCGCGGATGCTGCTGACCACGCTCTCGCGCACCGCGTTGCTGGTCTGCATGACGCGGTTCGCAATGCGTCCGGCAAAGTCGTTCTGGAAGAATGGCCAGCTTTGCCGCACCACATGCCAGTGGCTCTGCCAGCGGATCAGGCTTGTGACGCCGGGCACCACGGCGTTGTTGCGCACCAGGCTGTCGCACACCAGGGCGGCCGGCCGCAGCAGCAGCACGACGGCGGCCATGCCCAGCAGCATGGGCATTGCGCCCGCCAGCGCCGCTGCGCGGTCGTCGGTCTGCATCAGCACGACCAGGCGGCCGATGAAGACGGGGATGAGGGTGTCGATCAGCGCCACCGCCAGCCCGGTGACGAACATCATCACGAACAGTCCACGGGTCTGGCGGATGAAGTGCCAGTAGAAGGCGATCAGCCCGGGCGGCGGCTCGCTGCCGGGCAGGGCCGTGGGCAGCACGCGGTTTTCGAAGAAGGCGAACATCGAGACGCCGCCGGGCATGAAGGGCGCTTGGCGCCGGGCGGCTGCAGAGCTGGGAGCGCTTGATTGTGGACGAGGCGCGGCGGCCCCGCCGGCCGAGGCCGCCTTCGGCGGCCGTGCCCTCGAATTCGACGACGAAATTCAGCACGCCGGCGGCGCGCGCCTGCAGCGCCTCGGCCTGAACTTCGGCGCGGTTGTGAATCGGCTTGAAGTCGTCCTAGACGATGGTGTCTTCGTCTGAGGTCACAGGGCTGTCCGAGGATAAATACGGAGGTCGTCGGCGGCTGGATTCAAGCTTATAGATTCGTGATTCACGAATAAACGGGATGGATCAGAATTCACCGTTGCGTTTGAAGGAATGACGATGGATCAGCTGCGTGCCATGAAGGTCTTCAGCCGTGTCGTCGACGAGGGCGGTTTCGCGAAGGCGGCGCGGGCGCTTGACATGGCGCCGCCGGTCATCACCCGCGTGGTGGCCGAACTCGAGGCGCATCTGGGCGCGCGGTTGCTGAACCGCACGACGCGGCGCATCGCGCTGACCGAGGTCGGCGAGGCTTACCTGGAAAAGGTGCGCGCCATCCTGATCGAGATTGAGGAAGCTGAGGCGCTGGCCTCCGCGGCCACGACCGAACTGCGCGGCCACCTGCGCCTGCTGTGCCCGCCGGCCATTGCCGTGCATCAGATCGCCAAGCACCTGCCGCGTTTTCGCGCCCGGCATCCGCAGGTGACGGTGGAGATTTCCGCGCCGGGCCCGGTCGAAACCGTGGACTCGTCGTTCGACCTCACCGTGCTGACCAGCCGTGACGCGCTGTCCGGCGAGTTCATCGCGCGGCGGCTGGCGCGCACGGAAATCGTGATCTGCGCCTCGCCCGATTACCTGCAGCGGCACGGCCGCCCGCTGCACCCGCGCGACCTGGCCGAGCACGAGGCCATCCTGCCGCCCGTCAGCGAGGTGCAGCGCGGCCTGACCTTCTTCCGCGGGGCCTGGAGCAACGGCGCCGGCGGCGGAGACTCGTTCACCCTGGTGCCGCGCCGCGCCGCGCTGAGCACCTCGCACATCGACACCATGTACGCCGCCACGCTGGCCGGCCTGGGCATGGCAGGGCTGCCTTCCTACGTGATCGAAGACGCGCTGATGGAGAACGCGCTGGAACGTGTGCTGCCGGAGTGGCGTCTCTTCAGCGCCTCGCTGTGGGCCGCGATGCCCACGCGCAAGCATCTGCCTGCGCGCACCCGGGTCTTCCTGGACTTCCTGCTGGAAGTGTTCGGCGGCGAAGACCGCGACCCCTGGCTGACCGCCGCAGGCTGCGAGACGACCGGCGGCTGAGCGGCCGGCCAGATCGTCCGGCCGGGAAAGACGGAGTTCAGCCGATCGATGAAAAGCCCTTCGGGTTCTGCGTGTAACCGCACGGTTGCAATATAACCGTACGGTTTATAAGTAAAACCGTTTAGTTCAAAATTCGGCATCAGACGGTTGCGGGCGTCTGTCATCACTCTGAACCGCAGTTCGTCACCACACACTCGCAGGAAACCCGCGTTCAACCGGATCCAACCAGCTCTCCCGCAAACTCGGCTCAGTGGTTACCTGCGCATGTGGTCAGCGACAGGCTTATTCCTGTCATTGTCAAGGTGATCCCGGCCAAGCCTTGACCACCTGCATCCCGTCCGCCACAGGTTCGGAACACCGTGGCCGGACCCGCCGGATTCTTTCTCTTTCAACCCACCTTCACCACCGAGAATCGAAATGAAAAAATTCCTGATTGCCGCCACCCTGACTGCTGCCGCCTTCATGGTGCAAGCCAAGGACATCGTCGACACGGCTGTGGCCGCCGGCAGTTTCAAGACCCTGGCCGCCGCGCTGCAGGCCGCCGGCCTCGTCGACACGTTGAAGGGCAAGGGCCCGTTCACGGTGTTCGCGCCCACCGACGACGCTTTCGCCAAGATTCCGAAAGCCGACCTCGACGCGCTGCTGAAGGACAAGGCCAAGCTGACGGCCGTGTTGACTTACCACGTGGTGCCGGGCACTGTGATGGCCAAGGACGTGAAGGCCGGCAAGGTGAAGACCGTGCAGGGCAGCGAATTGACCGTCGGCACCACGGGTGGCGTGATGGTCGACAACGCCAAGGTCACGAAGACCGACATCGTGGCGAGCAACGGTGTCATCCATGTCATCGACAGCGTGCTGATGCCCAAGTAAGCAATCACGACCGAGATTTGAACAAGTGGCTTGCGGGCCACTTTTTTGTGTGTGAGCGGCCCACGGGCCGCTTTCTCGTGGGTAGGCGGCCCTGCCGGAAGACCAAGGGCCCGTTCCTCAATAACTTGACCATTTGACTCGCTGGACTTGCGCGTATTGCGGCGTTGCGAATCGCTTGCGTGGCTCGCCACGCGGCACGCTCCGCGCCTGGCACCGCATCCCGATCCAGCGGCCAAGATGGTCAGGTTATTTCGTCATGTGCCCTAAAAGGTCAGCCCCGTCGACACCCGGTGGCCGGCCAGCGGTGCCAGTAGTCGCACCAGCGGCGCCAGCGGCACGTAGCGCATCGCCACCCGGTTGGCGTAGTTGAAGAAGCGCGGCAGGTCTTCGGCATAGCGCGGCTTGCCGTCGCGGTGCTTGAGGCGGCAGAAGATGCCCAGGATTTTCAGGTGGCGCTGCAAACCCATCCACTCCAGGGCGCGCCAGAATTCGCCGAAGTCGTGGCCCATCGCCTCACCGAGCGGCAGGCCGGCGCGGCGTGCCTGTTCCCAGTAGCGCACCGCCCAGTCGAGTTCGATGTCTTCGTCCCACGAGATGAAGGCGTCCCGCAGCAACGAGGCCAGGTCGTAGGTGATCGGGCCGCGCACGGCGTCCTGGAAGTCGAGGATGCCGGGGTTGGGGTCGGCCACCATCAGGTTGCGCGGCATCCAGTCGCGGTGCACGGCCACCGTGGGCTGAGCCAGCGCGCTGCCGATGAGCAGCCGGCACATGCGCTCCCAGGTGGCGCGTTCGGCGTCACTCCACGTCACGCCGCACTCGCGCGCCACGCACCACTCGGGGAACAGCGCCAGTTCACGCGCCAGCAAGGCCTCGTCATAGGGTGGCAACTCGGCGGCCGGCACTTCGCGCTGCCAGTGCAGCAGGGCGCGCGTGGCGTCGCGCATCAGGGCGTCGGCCTGCGGGCGGCCGGCGGCCTGCAGGGCGTCGAGGTAGAGCACGCGGCCGAGGTCGGTCAGCAGCAGGAAGCCCAGCGCGGCGTCGAACTCCAGCACGCGCGGGCCGTGCAGCCCGGCGGTGCTGATCAGCCCCGCCACGTGCATGAAGGGCCGCACGTCTTCGAGCGGCGGCGGCGCGTCCATGATGATCAGCGGGCCAGCCAACGCCTGGACGCGGAAGTAGCGGCGAAAACTGGCGTCGGCCGAGGCCGGCTGAAGCGTGCCGACGTCGATGCCGAAGCCCGGCGCCAGGGCGGCCAGCCAGGATTCGAACTGTTGCTGGCGCTGGGCGTCCGGCCAGACGATGGCGGATGCGCTGCGGGCGGTGTGTGGAGTCTTGGGGTGGGAAGCCGTCATGGATAATGAATTCTACGAATTTCACCGTGCCGGGCTTTCATTCCCGCGCAACCGAAACCCCGCATGCGCATCTCCCCGCTGGCCCTGGCGGCCGGCCTGTTATTGACCGGCGGCGGCGCCCATGCGCAGCCCGTGGCGCCCGCGCCCGTGCCCGCTGCACTGGATGCGCCGATGGCACCGGCTGCGCCGGCAGCGGCAACGCCGACGCTGCAGCCCAGCCGCACGCTGCAGCCACTGCCCGGCGGAGATGCCGCCCGGCGCCTGCCGATCATCCTGAGCGCCGACCGGATCGAGGGCCGACCCGACCGCGACGCATCGGCAGAGGGCGACGTTCAATTCCGCCGCGGCGGCGTGGCGATCCGCGCCGACCGCCTGAACTACGAGTTGGCCGACGACCTCGCGGTGGCGCGCGGCAAAGTGCGCATCCGCACTGAGGGCAACGTGTACTCGGGCAACGAGTTGCAACTGCACGTGCAGCGCTTCGAGGGTTTTTTCCTGCAGCCCGAGTTCGAGTTCGAGCGGCTGGGCGCCGGCGGCCGCGCCGAGCGTGTCGAGTTCATCGATTCAGCCCGTTCGCGGGCTTACAACGCGCAGTACACCAGTTGTCCGCGCGACGGCCCCGGCGAGCCCGACTGGCTGCTCAAGGCCGACCGCGTCTCACTGGACTTCGACACCAACGAAGGCGTTGCCGAAGGCGCCGTGCTGCGCTTCCTCGGCGTGCCCATCATCGCGCTGCCGACGCTCAGTTTTCCGCTGACCGACGACCGCAAGTCGGGCTGGCTGCCGCCGACCCTGAACATCGACAGCCGCAGCGGCGTCGAGCTCTCGGTGCCGTATTACTGGAACATCGCGCCCAACCGTGACGCCACGCTGGTGCCGCGTGTGCTGACGCGGCGCGGCCCGGGCCTGCAGGGCGAGTTCCGCTATCTGGAGCCGGGTTTCGGCGGCTCGCTGGGCGTCGATCTGATCCCCAACGACCGCGTGGCCGACCGCTCACGGCGGGCCTTCCAGTTCGAGCACCAGGGCGAGTTGGGCTACGGGTTGCGCTACTGGGGCGACGCGGCGCGGGTGTCCGACGACGACTGGTGGAAAGACTTCCCGGGCGGCTCACGCAGCCTGAGTCCGCGTCTGCTGGCGCAGCGTGTCGGCATCGAGCGGCCTTTCGACATGCAGGGCGGCAGCGGCCTGGCCTATGCGCGCATCAACCAGTGGCAGGTGCTGCAGGGCGGCGAGACGCTGATCAGCTCGCCCTACCAGCGCAGTCCGCAAATCGGCCTGCGCCTCGATGGTCGCCACGGCAGCGGCTTCGAGGGCACGCTGGAAAGCGAGGCAAATCAGTTTACGCTGCCCGGCGGGCAGCGCGACGATGGCCGGCCGTCGGGCTGGCGCTGGCATGCCCTGGGCGCCATCAGCCATCCCTGGCGGCAGCCTGGCGCCTGGGTCGTGCCGAGGCTGGCGCTGCAGGCTGTGAGCTACAGGCTCGACGAGCCGATGCTCGACGGCCGTCGCGACGCGTCGCGCGTGATTCCCACGCTGAGTGTCGACAGCGGGCTCGAATTCGAACGCGAAACCGAAGCCTTCGGTCGCACGCTGCGGCAGACGCTGGAGCCACGGGTTCTCTACGTCAACACGCCCTACCGCAAGCAGAGCGGGCTGCCCAACTTCGACAGCGCGGGCAAGGACTTCAACTTCAGCTCGATCTACTCGGAGAACGCGTTTTCCGGTGTCGACCGGGTGTCCGATTCGCACCAGATCACCGCCGGCTTCACGACGCGGCTGCTCGACGCCGCCACGGGCCTGGAGGCGTTGCGCCTGGGTCTGGTGCAGCGTTACCTGCTGCGTGAGCAATTCGTCACTGCGCAATCCGACGGCACGGTGGACGGCGCGCCGCTGGAGCAGCGTTTTTCGGATCTGCTGCTGCTCGGCGGCACCAGCGTGCTGCCGGGTTGGACGTTCGACGCGGCGCTGCAGTACAGCGCCGACATCTCGCGCCCGGTGCGTTCGATCCTGAGCGCGCGCTATTCGCCTGGCCCGTTTCGCACCATCGGCACCACCTACCGGCTGGCTCGTGGCTTGAGCGAACAGATCGAGGTCGGTTGGCAATGGCCGATCTGGGGCGGCAGCGAACCGACGCCTGCGGCGCAGGCGGCCGCCAGCGGGGTGGGTGCCGCCACACCCGGCCGCGGCTCGGCGTGCAGCGGCCGCTGGTACTCGGTAGGACGTCTCAACTACAACATACTCGACACTCGCATCATCGGCGCGGTGCTCGGGTTCGAGTACGACGCCGGCTGCTGGATCGGCCGCGTGGTCGCCGAGCAGCTGTCCACCGGCCGCAACGAATCGACCACCCGTCTGCTGATGCAACTGGAGCTGGTCGGCCTGTCGCGCATCGGCTCCAATCCGCTGAAGGTCTTGAAGGACAATATCCCTGGTTACCGTCTGCTGCGCGACGAACCCCGCGGTTCGCCCGATACCCCTCTGTATGACTGATCTCTCTATCTCCTGGCGCCGCCTGGCCCTGCTCGCGTTGCTGAGCGTGACCGCAGTCGCCGCCGCCGCGCAGGTGCGCGGCCCGCGCAACGGCGACTACATCGTCGCCATCATCAACCAGGAACTGGTAACTGCCGGCGAGGTCGACCAGCGCGTGGAGCGCGCCCGCCAGAACGCGGCCCGCAGCGGTGCCGGTGCGCGCTTGCCGGAGGCCAATGAACTGCGGCGGCTCGTGCTCGAGTCGCTTATCGACGAGCGCGTGATCGTCACTCATGCCCGTGAGAGCGGCATCAGGATCGACGACCCCGAGGTCGACCGCGCGGTGCAGAGCGTGGCCTCGCAGAACCAGATCAGTGCCGACCAGCTGCGCGAGCGGCTGCGCGCCGAAGGCACCGATTACTTCCGCTTTCGCGCCAACCTGCGCGACCAGATGATGATCGAACGGGTGCGTGAACGCGAGGTGTATCAGCGCATCCGCATCAGCGACGAAGACATCGAACGCATCGTCAATGAGCAGCGCAAAACCTCCCAGGGCGAGACCGAACTGAACCTGGCGCAGATTCTGATCCTCGTCCCTGAGGGCACAGACGACGCCACCGTGGCGGCGCGCCGCGCCGTTGCCGAAGGCGCGCTCGCACGGGTGCGCCGCGGCGAGCCTTTCGACGCCGTGGCGCGCGAGTTGTCGGCCGACGGCAACCGCGAGAAAGGCGGCGAGATCGGCTTGCGGCCGGCGTCGCGCCTGCCTGACGTGTTCGTGGGTGCGGTTGGCAAGATGGCTGCCGGCGAAGTCACCAACACGCTGCTGCGCACCGGCGCCGGCTTTCATGTGTTGAAGGTGCTGGAGCGGCGCGATCCCGGCGATCTGCGTGTCACGCAGACACGCGCCCGCCACATCCTGCTGCGCACTTCGCCGCAGCTGACGGCCGAAGTGGCAGCCCGGCGGCTGGCCGACTACCGCCGGCAGATCGAATCGGGCGCGCGCACTTTCGAGGATCTGGCGCGCCAGTTTTCGGAAGACGGCAGCGCGTCGTCTGGCGGGGAACTCGGCTGGGCCAACCCGGGCGCGATGGTGCCGGAGTTCGACGCCGCGATGGACAAGCTGGCCGTGGGCGGGCTGTCGGCGCCAGTGGTCTCGCGTTTCGGCGTCCACCTGATCCAGGTGCTGGAGCGCCGCGACGTCGCGGTCGACATCAAGCAGGTGCGCGAACAGGCCCGCGGCCTGCTGCGCGAGCAGAAATTCGAGGAAGCCTACCTCGAATGGGCCAAGGACCTGCGTTCGCGGGCCTACGTCGAGATGCGCGAGCCGCCGTTGTGACGTCGGCTCGTTGGCCGATCGCTGGCGTTGTGACGTCGGCTCGGTGCCAATCTTTCACGGCCACACCGTGAAGCACCAGGCCCGCAAACGTTTCGGCCAGCACTTCCTCACCGATCAATCGGTCATCGAGTGCATCGTCGACGCCATTGCCCCGTTGCCGGGGCAGGCGCTGGTGGAAATCGGCCCCGGCCTGGGTGCCATGACCGGCCCGCTGTTGCAGCGCGCGCGTGCGCTGACGGTGATCGAACTCGACCGTGATCTGGCGGCCCGTCTGCGCTCGCGGCCCGGACTGACGGTGATCGAGGCCGACGTCCTCAAGGTCGACTTCACAGCCCTGGCGGCGGCCGCCGGCCAACCGCTGCGCGTGATGGGCAATCTGCCCTACAACATCTCCACGCCCATCCTCTTCCACCTGCTGGGCGCGGCCGGCCACATCGTTGACCAGCATTTCATGCTGCAGCGCGAAGTCGTCGAACGCATGGCCGCTGCGCCCGGCAGCAAGGACTTCGGCCGGCTGACCGTGATGCTGCAGTGGCGTTATCACATCGAATCGGTGCTCGATGTGCCGCCCGATGCCTTCGAGCCGCCGCCACGCGTGCAGTCGGCAATCGTGCGCCTGTTGCCGCTGCCGCCGGCCGAAGGGCTGGACGCGGCGCTGCTGTCGGAACTGGTGACGGTGGCGTTTTCACAGCGCCGCAAACTGCTGCGCCACACCCTGGGCCGCTGGCTCGACGAACGTGCGTTCAGCGGCAATTTCGACGTGCAGCGGCGCGCCGAGGAGGTGCCGGTGGCCGAGTTCCTGACGCTGGCGCGGCAGGTTGCAGCAGCCGTCTGAGGCAGTACCGTTCAGACGAATATGTTCTTTCGGTCGGCTTTCGATCCATCAGCGACAAACGCAGCCGTGAACTCGTCGCCACGGCGCGATCGGGTGGGGCCGGAGATCTTGCGCTTGAGCACCAGCGCACGGATGGCCTGCCCGGCGGAGTTGTTGGTGGGCGGCACGTCCGGATTGGCCAGGAAGGTCCACAGCGCAGGCTCCAGCTTGAGCAGCTTGGCGCAGGTGTTGG
>Ga0163144_10005408_pt1 | contig 28342 bp, 23 predicted proteins | sample OliLak19BULKMAT1_FD_123175 | JGI IMG/M metagenome (GOLD analysis project Ga0163144, IMG submission 123175) | Freshwater microbial mat bacterial communities from Lake Vanda, McMurdo Dry Valleys, Antarctica - Oligotrophic Lake LV.19.BULKMAT1 | ecosystem: Environmental > Aquatic > Freshwater >... | reverse complement strand
CTGCGAAAGGACTATCCGAAGCAGCTCGAACAGCCGCTGGTCCCCTATCGGCCGCCGCAGGGCACCCTTGTCCGATAGCATTCCCAACCCGGTTCGCTCGGCGTTCACCACCCACGAGCGCGATGACACGGTCATCGTCAACATCGGCCCGTCGCATCCGGCGACGCATGGCACGGTGCAGATCATCGCCGAACTGGACGGCGAGCGCGTGCTGCGCACCGATGTGCATTGCGGCTATCTGCACCGCGGTTTCGAGAAGGAGTGCGAGGATCACACCTGGCACAACCTGATTCCATACGTCGATCGCCTGAACTACTGCTCGGCGCTGATCAACGATTTTGCGTATTGTGATGCCGTCGAACAGCTGATGGGCATCGAGATCACGCCGCGCACGAAGTATCTGCGCACGCTGCTCTCGGAGTACTCACGCATCACCGATCACCTGACATGCGTGGCCGCCAGCCTGATGGAGCTCGGCGCGCTGACGGCGTTCCTGTACCTGGTGACGATCCGCGACTTCATGTACGAGCACCTGGCCGCGCTGACGGGCGCACGCGTCACCTACTCGTATGGCCGCATCGGTGGGCTCGCCGACGATGTGCCGGCGGGATGGTTCACGCGCCTGCGCGAGATCCTGGTCGAGTACGAGACGTACGTGGAACGGGTGCACGGTCTGGTGGACCGGAATCGCATCTTCATCGACCGGCTGCGGAAGGTGGGGACGATCAGCACCGCCGACGCCCTCCACTGGGGCTTCACCGGCCCGATTCTCCGCTCCACCGGCGTGGCGCGCGATCTGCGCAAGGATACGCCCTACCTGGCCTACGCCGATCTCGATTTCGACGTGCCGGTGGGCATCATGGGCGACAACTACGACCGGTATTTCGTGCGGATGCGCGAGATGGACGAGTCGGTCTACATGATGCGCCAGCTGATGGACATGATGCCGGAGGGGCCGATCAACGTCGATGATCGCCGCTGCGTATTCCCCGAGAAGTCACTGGTCTACTCGGAAATCGAATCGTTGATCAACCATTTCAAGCTGGTCATGGAAGGTCCCTCCGTGCCTGCCGGTGAGATCTACGTTGCACATGAGGCGCCCAATGGCGAGTTGGGCTTTTACCTCGTGAGCACGGGTGGCGGTACGCCGCACAAGGTGCATGTCCGGTCGCCCAGCTTCGTCCACATGGGTGGTGTGCACAAGATGCTCGACGGCCATCAGCTGGCCGATATCGTGACTACGTTCGGTTCGGTGAACATGATCGGCGGCGAGTGCGATCGATGAAGCATCTGATTCCAGAGTTCGAGCGCTGGAAACTGCGCTATCCGGCAGGCTTTGAAGCGTCGCTGACGATTCCGTGCCTGCGCCGGATCCAGGAGGACCGCGGGTACATCGCCGACAGCGACATCACGGAGCTCGTCGAGTACCTCGGCATCTCGCGCATTCAGGTTGACGAGGCGATTGCGTTCTACACGCAGTTCACGCGCCAGCCGCTCGGCAGGCACCACATGCAGGTCTGTCACAACGTGTCCTGCTCACTGCGCGGCGCCGAAGGGCTGATTGCGCACCTTGGTGCGCGGCTTGGCATCAGCCCCGGACAGACCACGCCTGATGGTCGCTTCACGCTGACGACGGTCGAGTGCCTCGCGTCCTGCGGAACTGCACCGATGATGATGGTTGGCGATGCCTACCACGAGAACCTGACGCCGGCGTCGGTCGACGCGTTGCTCGAGGAACTGGCGCGATGAGCGACACCGTCTTGACCACCGCGCCGCTCTCGGGGACGAAGTTCTTCATGAACTTCCCCATCACGGCCACCTCACACTCGCTGGCCGACTACAAGGCCCGCGGCGGGTATCAGGCGCTCGAGAAGGCGCTGCGTGAGATGCAGCCGGCCGAGGTGACGAAGGAAGTGTCGGCGGCCGGCCTGCTCGGGCACGGCGGCGCCGCGTTTCCGGCCGGTCGAAAGTGGGGCGTCGTCAAGCTGGGCGATGGCGAGCCGCACTACGTGTGCATGAATGCCGACGAGGGTGAGCCCGGCACGTTCAAGGATCGATGGCTGCTCGAGCACGTGCCGCATCTCTGTCTCGAGGGGCTGATCATCGGATCGTATGCGCTGCAGGGACGGCACGCGTTCATTTACATCCGTGGCGAATTCGACCTGTCGCATCGCCGCATGGCGGACGCCATCGAGGAAGCGTACGATGCCGGATTGCTTGGCGAGAACATTCTCGGCACGGGCTATTCGTGCGACGTCGTGCTGTATCGTGGCGCCGGATCGTATGTCTGTGGCGAGGCATCCGCGATGCTGGCTTCCCTCGAAGGAAAGAAGGGCTGGCCACGGAATCGGCCGCCGCGTCTGACCGTGAAGGGGCTGTACCAGAAGCCGACCGTGGTGAACAACGTCGAAACGCTGGCCAACGTGCCGGTGATCATCAGTCGTGGTGCGGTCGAGTTCAAGAAGGTCGGCACGCCGAAGAGCCCTGGCACCCAGATGATCTCGATCTCGGGGCACATCGCCCGGCCCGGGGTCTACGAGGTGGAGTATGGCTATCCATGGCAGAAGTTCATCTACGACGATTGCGGCGGAATGCAGGGCGGCGCCACGCTGAAGTGCATCATACCCGGCGGCGTGTCGACAAAATTGTTGTCCGCAAAAGAGATGGAGCCGCTCACGCTCGATCACAACTCGGCCCTCGCCGGTGGCTCGCAGCTCGGCTCGGGGGGCATGATTGTCATCGCCGACGGCACCTGCATGGTGCGCCTGGCGCAGGTGATCCAGCGGTTCTACCACCACGAGTCGTGCGGGCAGTGCACACCGTGCCGCGAAGGGATGGGCTGGATGGAGCGAATCCTCAATCGCATCGTCGCCGGTGGCGGGCGCCCGGAGGACATCGACCGGCTCTACCAGATCTCCACCGCGAACGACGGCACCACCATCTGCAGCCTGGGCGATTCGGCGGGCTATGCCTGCTCCGCCATTCTCGATCACTACCGCGAGGAGTTCGAGTACTTCATCACGCACAAGCGGTCGATGTACGATGGTCGGCTGGTGGTGGATGATCCGTTCTCGGGTACGCTGGCCACGACGGGCGCGCGCGCATGATCGAGTTCTTCCTCGATGGCGTTCCGATGCAGGCCGAGGAGGGCCAGACCGTCATTCAGGCGGCGCGGGCCAATGGCGTGGACATCCCGCATTTCTGCTGGCACCCCGAGCTGTCGGTGCCAGGCAACTGCCGGATCTGCATGGTGGAGATCGAGCACGACGGGACCGACCCCTGGTTCGACATCAGCTGCAACATGCCGGTCACGGCGGGGCTGAAAGTGCTGCTCAACTCCGAGCTGGCGAAGAAGATCCGCAAGGACACGATGGCGTTCATCACGCTGAACCATCCAGTGGACTGCGGGATCTGCAACAAGTCGGGCGAGTGCACGCTGCAGGACTACCATTACGAACACAATGGCGCGGCTTCGCTCTCTCGTGACCCCAAGACGCACGCCACGAAGTTCTTTCCGCTGTCGGATCGCATCATGCTGGACAACGAGCGCTGCATCATGTGCACGCTGTGCGTCCGCTTCACGCATGAGGTGTCGAAGTCGCATGCACTGGGGGCGGTGAATCGCGGGGACCACACCCTGATTCGCCCCGCCGAGGACGCGAATTTCAACGCTGATCAGTACTCGGACAACGTCATCGACCTGTGCCCGGTCGGCGCGCTCCTTTCACGCGACCTGCTCGATCACTCACGCGTCTGGTACCTGCAGCCGACAGCGTCGGTCTGCCCGGGGTGCGAGCGCGGATGCAGCATCGACATCTGGCACCGCAAGCACGAGTGGAAACTGACGGCGCTCGATCCGCGCATGAATGCATCGATCGACCGCGTCACTCCGCGCGAGAATCCGGCGGTGAACGGGCTCTGGGTCTGCAACAAGGCGCGCGATCTGGCGCACCTGTTCGAACGTCCCCGTGCCGAGCAGGCGATGCAACGGGGCGCCGCCGTGGAGTTGTCCGAGGGAATCGCGGCGGCGGCACGCCTGATCGCCACGTCGCGCAACCCGGTGGCGCTGGTCTCGAGCTGGGGCTCGAATGAAGAACTGGCCGCATTCCACGCGGCGTTTGCGCAACGCCTGCGCGCGTTCGTCAAGGTCGACCACACGCCGCAGCCCGGTGAAGTCCTCGAAGATCATCTGCTGATCAAGCCGGACAAGAATCCGAACCGCCGGGGCGCGTTGGCCTTGTTCCCGGCGCTGCCCGACGACGTGGCGCAGGCGCTGACGCCGGACACCGATCTGGTGCTGGTCTGGGGCGAAGGCTTCGATGGCGCGCTGATTCCGGATGGTGCGAGGGTCATTCGACTGGATGCATTCGCGCACGATCAGAATGCAGGCGCCGACGTGTTCATCCCCGTCAGCCTCCAGACGGAGCGGAGCGGGCACTACACGAATTTCGACGGCGTGGTGACGGCGTTCTCGGCCTGTTTCCCGCTCAAGCCGTCGATCGCGCACGCGGAGTCAGTCTTCGCCAGCATCATCGCTGCGCTTTGGTTGACGGCCGACGCCGCGTCGGTCCAACTGACATGATGCCCGATCTGGCGATGTCGCTGGTGTTCATCACCTATGCGATCGTCGTGCTGCTGACGTTCGGCGGCCTGCTCACGTGGGTGGAGCGCAAGCAGGCCGCGGTGATGTCGGATCGGATTGGTGCCAATCGCGCGTACATCCGGATTCCGTTCACGAACGTCAAATTGATCTGGCTCGGATTGTTCCACGGAATGGCTGACGGCCTGAAGATGCTGCTGAAGGAGAACTTCAAGCCCAACGCACACGACGCTGTCGGGTACTTTCTGGCGCCATTGGTGGTGTTTGCGCCGGTGCTGCTGGTCTTTGCCGTCGTTCCGTTTGGTGGAACGATGGATCCAGGTCGCCTCGTCCCATCGCTCGCCTCGTGGTTTCAGGGGCGCACCTATCCGCTGCAGATCGCGCGACTGGATGCCGGGCTCTTGATCGTCTTTGCGTTCAGCGGCGTGACGATCATCGGCGCCATGCTGGCTGGCTGGTCTTCCGGCAACAAGTTCTCGCTGCTCGGCGGATTGCGGGCCGGCTCGCAGATGATCTCGTACGAACTGGTGATGGGCCTGACCGTGATGGGGCTGATCCTGATCTATGGCACGGTCGATCTCGGTACGATCGTGCAGCAGCAGTCCGGCGTGATGCTGGGCGTGCTGCCGGCGTGGGGCGTGTTCATGCAGCCATTCGCCGCCTTTCTCTTCCTGACGGCGGCGATCGCGGAAAACAAGCGCATTCCGTTCGACCTGCCGGAAGCCGAGTCCGAGCTCGTGGCGGGGTACTACACGGAGTACAGTGGCATGAAGATGGGGCTCTTCATGTTCGCCGAATTCATCCAGATCGCGATCGTCGGCGCCCTGTTCACGACGCTCTTCCTTGGCGGATACAATCTGCCGTTCATGAGTGACGCCGGCTTCAGTCTGCCTGGCGGGCGTGAGATTGCGCTGAGTCACGGCCTCGTGCTCGTACTGCAGCTGGTCGGCTTTCTGGCGAAGGTGATGCTGATGTGTGTGGTGCAGATCCAGATTCGGTGGTCGCTCCCGCGCTTCCGGTACGACCAGATGCTGACGTTCGCCTGGAAGTTGCTCCTCCCGCTGTCGCTGCTCAACCTGTTCGCGACGGCCGTCGTCATGTGGCTGCGCAGTGGAGGCACCACATGAGCGCTCCTGAGGAACGCACCAAGTTGCCGCCCGTGCGACCAGCGCCATACGCACGGAAGCAGTACTGGAACGAACCGACGATGACCTTGTGGGAGCGTGCGTACCTGCCGGAGATTCTGCGCGGACTGGGCATCACGACGGGGATCTTCCTCCGCAACATGTGGCGGTGGATCAGCGGCAGGAGGGGCGCGGTGACGTCGTACTATCCCGAGGAGAAGCGCGCGGATTTCGCGCCGCGGAACCGTGGCAAGCACATTCTGACGCAGCGCCCGGACGGGTCACCGCAGTGCATCGCGTGCAACATGTGCGCGACGGTCTGTCCGGCGAAGGTGATCGAGATCGAGGCCGGATTCGACGAGAACGATCCTGCCCATCCGAAGTATCCGATCCGATTCGAGATCGACTACTCGCGCTGCGTGTTTTGCGGGCTCTGCATCGAGGCCTGTCCGGAGGACGCGATCCGTATGGAACCGGACGTGCCGGATCTGGTGTCGGGCGATCGATACAACATGTGGTTGACGATGGACGAGATGCTGACCTGGAATCCGCACAAGGATGTGGCCAAGCCGTATCCGCCGAAACCTGTGCCTCCGGTCAACGGCCAGTCGCCCACGCGAGGACCCGGCTCATCGACACATTGATCCTGATTGCGATGGGTGTTCTGGCGCTCGGTTCCGCAGCGCTGATGCTCGTCTTGCGGCAACCGATGCGGGTGGCATTGGCCCTGATCACGACGATGATGGCACTGGGCGGTATCTACGGCCTGCTCGGCGTGCACTTCATCGCCGCCTTTCAGGTACTGATCTACGTCGGCGCGGTGATGGTGTTCATCGTGTACGTGATCATGCTGATGGAACTGCGTGAGGCTGAGGGGAATCGGCGATTCTCGGGCTGGCGTGTTCCGGGGCTGGTGGTGTTCGCGCTGCTCGTCCTGGTGCTCGTCGTCAGCGTCTGGAGTGGCGGCACCGGAAGCTTGCCCCCCGCCGCATCGGCCCCCTTCAGCCTGACACAGTTCTCGGCGGAGTTCCTGAGCCGGTACTGGCTGGTGTTCGAGCTCACGTCGGTGTTCCTCGTGGCAGCGATCGTCGCCGCGCTGGCCGTGATCAAGGTCAGTCGGAGGGTCGATGGATAGAACCCAGCTGCTCCTCGGCCTGTCGATTGCGCTGTTTGCGCTCGGGCTGCTTGGCCTGATCATCAGGCGCAATGCCTTGGTGATGCTGATGTGCATGGAGCTGATGCTGAACGGCGTCAATCTCAGTCTGGTGACGTTCTCGGAGCGCTACGCGGATGCCGGTGGCGCGGTGCTGGTTTTCCTGGTCTTCATCGTCGCGACGGCGGAGATCGCGCTCGCCATTCCGATCGTCCTGCTGCTGGTCCGGCATACGCGGTCGATGGATATCGGGCGCTACACGGATCTCAAGGGATGATCAGCCTGCCGCACACGCTGGCCGCGATCGTCCTGCTACCGCTGATGGGCTTCCTGCTCAACGGCGTATTCGCCACGGCGTTGGGTGGACACAGGTTCGGCAATCGGCTGGCCGCCATCGTCGGTTGCGGATTCCCGATTGCGGCGTTTGTGCTGACGGTGAATGCGCTCCTGACGCTGCAAGCGGGAGGCTACGCGCCGCTGATCGAGCCGCTCTACCGCTGGGCGACCATCGGTGACAGCACCTTTGATGTCACCTTCTACTTCGACCGGCTGAGCGCGATCATGACGCTGGTGGTGACTGGCGTCGGTTCGGTCATTCATGTCTACTCCACCGGGTACATGCATGACGACAAGAGCCATGGCCGGTTCTTCGCCTATCTGAATCTGTTCTTGTTTTTCATGCTGCTGCTGGTACTGGGCCGCTCGATGCTGGTGTTGTTCGTGGGCTGGGAAGGGGTTGGACTGGCATCGTACCTGCTGATCGGTTTCTGGTTCGATGATCTGGCAAATGCCAGGGCCGGGAAGAAGGCGTTCGTCACCAATCGCATCGGTGATGCCGGATTCCTGCTCGGCATGTTCCTGCTGTATCGGGCCTGTGGCACGCTCGACATGGACACGATCAACGCCGTATTCATGGGGCTTGCCGGTAGTGTCCCGGTGGTATCGGCCAGTCTGGTCGGGCTCCTGCTGTTCATCGGTGCGACGGGCAAGTCCGCGCAGATCCCGCTCTTTGTCTGGCTGCCTGACGCGATGGCCGGCCCGACGCCGGTCTCGGCGCTGATCCACGCGGCGACGATGGTCACCGCCGGCGTGTATCTGGTGGTACGGATGTCTGGCATCTACATGCACGCGCCGGAAGCGTCGCAGGTGATGGCGATCGTTGGCGTGGCGACGGCATTCCTCGCCGCAACCATCGCGCTGGTGCAGACCGACATCAAGAAGGTGCTCGCCTACTCCACGGTGTCGCAGCTCGGCTTCATGTTCCTTGCGCTCGGCGTCGGTGCGTACGGAGTCGCAATCTTCCACGTCGTCACGCATGCGTTTTTCAAGGCGTGCCTGTTCCTCGGCGCCGGCAGCGTGATTCACGCATTGGGGGGTGAGCAGGACATCCGGAAGATGGGCGGCCTGCGCACGCGCATTCCGATCACGTTCTGGACATTCGTGATTGCGACGGCGGCCATCGCCGGCATTCCCGGACTGGCCGGCTTCTTCTCCAAGGACGAGATCCTCTGGTATGCATTCGCCAGCAGTCGAGGCGGGTCACCGTGGCTGTGGGGCGTGGCGGCGGTCACGGCGCTGATGACGGCCTTCTACATGTTCCGGTTGCTGTGGCTCACCTTCCTCGGCCCGTCGCGCATGGACCACGCGGTCGAGCATCATGTGCATGAGTCACCGCTCTCGATGACTGGTGTGTTGATGCTCCTGGCGCTGCTCTCCGCTGTTGGCGGGTACTTCTCGATTCCGCATTTCCTCGAAGCGCAGGTGCCGCTGCCGGCGATCGTCGCGGAGCGGGAGCACTACGAGCGGACGTTGCTCGTGGTATCGATCGTGCTGGCATTTTCCGGCCTGGCACTGGCCGCGCTGATGTTCGGGGGCTCCGCCGAGCGTCCGGAGCGCGTCAAGCGGGCGCTCCTGCCGTTGCATCGTCTGCTGTCGGCGAAGTTCTACGTCGATGAGCTCTATGAGCGCCTGCTCGCGCGCCCGCTGGTGTGGATGTCGGAGCAGGTACTGCTTCGAGGCAGCGACCGCTTCATGCTGGACGGCATGCTGAATGGCATGGCGGCACTGGCGCTCCGTTCCGCTGGTTTGCTTGGCCGTCTCCAGACGGGGAGTCTGCATCTCTACTCGCTGTTCGTGATGGCAGGAATCGTCGGGGCTCTGGTGTGGAGCTGGCGCCATGGATGAGGCGTTCGTGCTCAACCTGATGCTCTGGATCCCGGTGATCGGAGTGCTGCTCCTGATTGCCGCTCGCCGGAACGATCGGTTGGCACGTTCGCTGACGGTCGGCGTGCTGACGGTGCAGTTCGTGCTGGCATCGTGGCTGTACACGCGCTTCGATGCCGGCGCGGCCGGCCTGCAGTTCGTCACCAATCTGCCGTGGATTCCCCAGTGGGGAGTCTCGTACCTGATCGGGATGGATGGATTCAATGTCCTGCTGGTGATGTTGACGGCGTTTCTCGGGCCCGTGGTGGTACTCGGGGCACACCGCTCGATCGACAATGATGTTCCGCTGTTTCACGCGATGGTGCTCCTGCTGCAGTTCGCGATGATGGGGGCGTTTCTGGCGCAGGACCTGTTCCTGTTCTACCTGTTCTGGGAAGCGATGCTGATCCCGATGTTCCTGATCATCGGCATCTGGGGTGGCACCCGTCGCGTCTACGCGACGGTGAAGTTCTTTCTGTATACCGCGTTCGGCAGCATCCTGATGCTGGCCGCGCTGATCTACCTCGTGCAGGCGCTGGCGCAGACCAGCAGTGTCACCTCGTTTGCATTCGCTGATCTCTACCGTGCGCAGCTGCCGCTCTCGGTGCAGACCGTGCTGCTCGGGGCGTTTGCGCTGTCGTTCGCCATCAAGGTGCCAATGGTGCCGTTGCACACATGGCTCCCCGATGCACATGTCGAAGCGCCGACCGCCGGCTCGGTGATCCTCGCCGGAGTTCTGCTCAAGATGGGAACGTACGGCTTCATGAAGCTTGGCTTCCCCCTTTTTCCCGATGCGGCCCGGGCCTTCACGCCGGCGCTCATGACGCTGGCCGTCATCAGCATCGTTTATGGCGCCTGTCTGGCGCTCGTCCAGACGGACATCAAGAAGATCATTGCCTACTCGTCGATCAGTCATCTGGGCTACGTCATGCTCGGCTTGCTCAGCCTTGAATTGGTGGGTGTCCAGGGCGCGATCATGCAGATGGTGAGCCACGGTCTGGTTGCGGCGGGGCTCTTCCTGCTGGTCGGCATGATCTACGAGCGGTGTCACACCCGCGAACTCGGCGACTACGGCGGCCTTGCCCGGCTGTTGCCGGTCTTCTCGGTGTTCTTCATGATCTTCACGCTCGCATCGGTAGGTTTGCCGACGACGAGTGGCTTCACCGGTGAGTTTCTGGCACTGCTCGGCGCCTTCGCGGCGGCGTGGCCGCTGCACGTTGCGGGTCAGAGCTATCCGCTGATCCTGGCGAGCGTCGCCGTGCTTGGCGTGATCCTTGGCGCGCTCTACATGCTGCGATTCGCGTTGACCTTTCTCTTCGGGCCAACGACCGCGCCGCACCAGCCGCTGTCCGATCTGTCGATGCGAGAGCGGGGGATACTCGGCGCCCTGGTGATCGCGATCTTCGCCCTCGGCCTGTTTCCCGACAGCGTGATGCGCAAGACGGAGCATGCCGCTCGCGAGTATCAGTCGCTGGTGAAGACGTCGCGTCTGCCCGAGCAGGCGCCATGAGCAGCTTGACGATCAACCGGGCGGTGCGTCATGCCTAGTCAGGATGCGCTGATTGCCATGCTGCCGGAGCACTTTCTGCTCGTCGGGATCGTTGCCCTGATCCTGCTGGAGGTGCTGGGCCGGGGCGCGCGCGCTGCGCTCTGGGTGGCGGTGCTGACAGTGTCGGCCGCCGCTGGAGCGGCGCTGTTCCTCGCCCAGCTGGGGTTCGCGCCGCCAGCGCCATTTCCGGGATTGTTCTCGGTGACACCAGCGGTGTTCATGGCGAAGGGAGCGCTGTTGGCGCTCGCGGTACCGGTGCTGCTCATGTCGCGAACCGAGTTCGCGGATGGCGAGTTCTCGATTCTGCTGCTGTCGTCACTGTACGGAATGTGTCTGCTTCCCTCGTCGGACAGTTTCCTGGTGATGTTCGTCGGGCTCGAGTTGCTCTCGGTACCGGTCTACGCACTGGTACTGCTGGCATTCCGTCGACCGCAGAGCGCGGAGGCATCGTTCAAGTATCTGGTGCTGAGCGGGGCGGCCTCGGCAACGTTTCTGATGGGTGTGTCACTGTTGTACGGCGCGAGTGGCTCGATGGGCGTGGAAACATTCGGGCGGGCACTCTCCAGCGGCGACGCGATGTCGCGCGCCGCCACGGTGCTGATCCTGGTGGCCTTGTTCCTCAAGGCCGCGATCGTCCCGTTTCACGCCTGGGCACCCGACGCCTATGAGGGCGCAAGTGTGCCGGTGACCGCCTACATGGCGACGTTGATCAAGGGGGCGGTGCTCCTGGCTGCGGTGCGCGTGTTCGGAGTCGTCAACGCCAGTGGACCGGTGGCTGACCTGTTGCTCGTTTTGCCGTTGCTCTCGATCGTCTGGGGGAATCTGGCGGCGATCAGGCAGAACAGCTTCCGTCGCATGATCGCGTACTCGTCGATTGCGCATGCCGGCTATCTGTTCTACGCCTTCCTTGGTGATGGGGCCAGCCGTCAGTCTGCGGTCGTGTTCTATGTCGTGGCCTACTCGGTGGTGAACCTGCTCGCCTTTGCTCTTCTGCCCGAGAATGTGCACGACGACGCACGGGATGACCTGCGGAACTTGAAGGGGCTGTATCGGCGTGATCCCCTGGCCGCCGGGCTCATCGGCATTTCGATGCTCTCGCTGGCGGGCCTGCCTCCCTTCCCCGGGTTCGTGGCCAAGTTTCTCGTGTTCCGCAACGTGGTGGCGGCTGGCCATACCACCTATGCGGTCCTTGGCCTGATCGGGAGTTACATCGGTATCTACTTCTACTTGCGCGTGCTGCTGCTGCTGTTCATGCGCCAGGACGATGTGGTTCCGGCGGAATTTCGCGCGAGCAGTCTGGCGCGCATGGCCGGTACTCTCTGTCTGGCGGCGACAGTGCTGTTGGCGATCGTTCCCGGCTGGGTGATTGCCCGCTTCTGACGGGTGCGTGGAGACCCAGGCCACCGTTCGTGAGCAAGTGTCATCGGGGAACGGCTCTCTCATGCAGCGCGATTACATGCCACCAGTGAGGAATCACCGTGAGTCCCCTTGAACGTCGTTCCAAGCGCGGCGCTGAAATCCTGAATGATCCCGTGCTCAACAAGGGCACGGCGTTTTCGCACGCCGAGCGTGACGCACTCGGCCTTCGTGGTCTGCTGCCGCCACGCGTCATGTCACAGGATGAGCAGCTGGCGCGCATTCTGCCCGGTGTGCGCGCCAAGGCGACTCCGATCGAGCAGTACGCGTATCTCGTCGCGCTGCATGATCGCAACGTGACGCTGTTCTACCGCCTCGTCATCGATCATCTGGAAGAGTTGATGCCGGTGCTCTACACCCCGACGGTGGGGCAGGCGTGCGAGGAGTTCGGGCGCATCTTCCGGCGCAGTCGCGGGTTGTACATTACGGCCGAAGATCGCGGCCGTGTCGGCGAGGTGCTCGCCAACTGGCCGGCGGACGATGTCCGCATGATCGTGGTGACCGATGGCGAGCGTATCCTCGGCCTCGGTGATCTCGGTGCGAACGGCATGGGCATACCGATCGGGAAGCTCACGCTCTACACGGCGTGCGCCGGTGTGCCGCCCCACCAGTGCCTGCCGATCACGATCGACGTCGGAACCAACAACACGACACTCCGGGAGAGCCACGCCTACCTCGGTCTGCGTGAGCCGCGGCTGCGCGGTGCGGCCTACGACGAGTTGCTGGACGAGTTCATCCTGGCGGTGCAGGCGCGTTTTCCCCGCGTATGTCTCCAATTCGAGGATTTCGGAAACCACAACGCGTTCAGCCTGCTGGCGCGGTGGCGGGATCGCATCTGCACGTTCAACGACGACATTCAGGGAACCGCAGCCGTCGCGCTGGCCGGACTCTATTCATCGACTCGCGTCACCGGTGTGCCGCTGCGCGACATGCGCCTGCTGTTTCTCGGTGCGGGTGAGGCAGGCATCGGGATCGGTGATCTGGTGGTCGAGGCACTGGTCGAGGAAGGGCTGTCGCTCGCCGACGCGCGCACCCACTGCTGGTTCGTGGACTCGCAGGGGCTGGTCGAGTCGTCGCGCTCCGGCCTTCCGGAGCACAAGCAGCGCTTTGCGCACGAACACGGTGCAATCGGAAGTCTGCTCGAGGCGGTCGAGACGCTGCGGCCGCATGCGATCATCGGCGTGTCCGGTACGCCCGGTATGTTCACGGCGCCTGTCTTGTCTGCGATGGCGCGACTTCATGCGCGTCCGGTTGTGCTGGCGTTGTCGAATCCGACATCGAAGGCCGAGTGTACTGCGCAGGAAGCGTATGCAGCGACTGATGGTCGTGCCATCTTTGCCAGCGGCAGCCCGTTCGCGCCGGTCACGTTCAGGGGCCGAACCCACGTGCCCGGTCAGGGCAACAACGCCTACATCTTCCCCGGTGTGGGGCTGGGCGTGCTGGTGAGTGAATCCTCGCGCGTGAGTGAGGAGATGTTTGCCGCAGCCGCGCGGAGACTGGCCGATCTGGTGACGGCCGATGATCTGGCGATGGGCCGGCTCTATCCGAGCCTGTCGCGCATTCGTGAAGTGTCGCATGCGATTGCGGTGGCGGTGGCGCGGATCGCATTCGCACGCGGACTCGCGCGAAACGAGCCCCCGCCAGACCTGGACGCGGCGGTGACGGCGGCGATGTTCTCGCCAGAGTACGTGTCGATGATCTGAGCGGCGCACACCGATCGGCGATCCGAGGCGAGCGATGGAAACGCGTGCTCCGCGTGTCCAGGACAAAACATCGATCAGCGGCCTGTGGCGGAAGCGTCCGTCAGCACCGCCTGCAGCACCAGCGTGCCAAGTTGTGTTGCAGCGTCGATTGCAGGCTCCGTCCCCCCGCGCCGCTCCTGCTCCGCCGCGATCACGAGCAGTTCGCGGCGCATCGCGGGATCCCAGAACCTGGCGAGGTGATCGCGAATGCCGGCGATGGCCTCAGGCTCGGGATACGGCGCGAAGAACTGCGCGATCTGATTCGCCATGCGGACGAGGTCCTCAGCGCGCATCACCGTCGGCCCGATCGAAGTGCACCACCCGTCCGTCGCTTGCCCCTCCGATCCTGCAGACCACCGGCAGCGACAGCGCCCGCGACCACTCCAGCGCCATGCTGGTGGGCGCCGAGATCGTCGCCAGCAGCATCGTATCAGTCGCGGCGGCCTTGTAGACCAGTTCATAGCTGCACCGACTGCTCATCACGATGAAGCCGGGCTGCGTCAGCTGCTGACGTCGCGCCAGGGCGCCAATCAGCTTGTCGAGCGCGTTGTGCCGCCCGACGTCCTCCCGCACCAGAATGATCGTGCCGTCCGGTGCACACCACGCGGCCGCATGGACGGAATGCGTTTCGCGATTCATCGGTTGGTGCGACGGCAACGCCGCGAACGCATCGAGCACGGCTTCGTCGGAGATGAGGGCGTCCGTCGCCTCGCCGATACCGACTCTGGCGCCGCGTGCGAATGCGCGGCTCTCGGCGACACGATGCAGATCGGCCAGCGACTCGAGTCCGCACAACCCGCACGACGAGTTCCCGGCCAGCGAACGTGAGCGGATCGCGGTCGTGGCGAGTTGATCCGCCGCAACATGGAGGTCGACCGACATGTCGTTCAGGAACGACGAGACCACGATCCGTTCTACCGCCGCGACGTTGCTCACCACGCGCTCCGTCAACGCCAGCCCGAGCGCCAGATCTTCAACGTCGACCGGCGTGGCCAGCATGACGGTCCATGGATCACCGTTGATGGTGATGGCGATCGGGCACTCGATCGCAATGCCCCACGTAGCGGCCACCTGCACGGACGCCGGCCCGCCGTTGACGGCACCGAGCCGGATCGTCGCTCGCTCGCTCGGTTTGCGCACCAGCGACTCACCGGCATCGGTCACGGTCACGTCAATCAACCGGTCGGACTTCGACCGCCGTCACCTTGTACTCAGGGCAGTTCGTTGCCCAATCCGAGAACTCGGTGGTGATCACGTTCGACGCCGAATCCGGATGGTGAAAGGTCGTATAGCAGACGCCGGCGGGAACGCGCTCCGTGACGACCGCGTGCAGCGTGATGGCGCCCTTCCGGCTCGAGAGCAGTACACCGTCACCAGTCCCGATTCCTCGCACCTCGGCATCGTGCGGGTGAATCTCGAGGACATCCTCTGCGTGCCAGGTCGCGTTCTTCGTCCGGCGCGTCTGCGTCCCCACGTTGTACTGTGTCAGCGTCCGCCCGGTCGTCAGGAGCAGCGGGAACCGCCGGTTCGATTTCTCGTCCGTGGGCACGTACTGCGTCAGCATGAACCGCCCCTTGCCGCGAACGAAGGTGTCTTCGTGCATGATGCGCGTGCCGCTCGGCATCGCCGCCGTGCAGGGCCACTGCACACTGCCGACCCGATCCAGATGCGCGAACGAGACACCGGCGAAGGTCGGGGTCAGCGCCGCGATTTCGTCCATGATCGCGGCGGCGTTGGCATACGCCATCGGGTAGCCCATCGCGGTGGCCAGTCGGCAGACCGTCTCCCACTCGAACTGGCCCGTCCGCGGCGGCATCACCGGCCGGACACGATTGATGCGTCGCTCGGCATTCGTGAACGTCCCATCCTTCTCCAGAAAGGCCGTCCCGGGCAGGAAGACATGAGCGAACTTCGCCGTCTCGTTCAGGAACAGATCCTGGACGATCACGCAGTCCATCGCGCGCAACGCATCGGTGACATGCCTTGTGTCGGGATCGGAGTGCGCCAGATCCTCGCCCTGAATGAAGATGCCACGGAACTGCCCCGCAATTGCTGCCGCCAGCATGTTCGGAATGCGCAGGCCCGGTTCCTCGTCGAGCGCGACGCGCCACGCCGTTTCGAAGGTGCCACGAGTGGCGCCGTCGGAGATATGCCGATAACCGGGCAGCTCGTGCGGAAACGATCCCATGTCGCACGCGCCCTGCACGTTGTTCTGCCCCCGCAGTGGACTCACGCCGACACCGTCGCGGCCGAGTTGTCCCGCGGCCATCGCCAGATTGGCAATGCCCATGACCATGGTGCTGCCCTGACTGTGCTCGGTGACACCAAGGCCGTAGTAGATGGCCGCGTTGCGTGCACCGGCGTAGAGTCGCGCGGCACGCCGCAGCTCTGCCGCCGGAACACCGCTGAAGATCTCGGTTGCCTCAGGCGAGTGTTCCGGTCGCGCGATGAATTCGCGCCACTGCTCGAAGGAGGCGACATCGCAGCGCTCGCCTACGAACGCCGTGTCTGCCAGCCCTTCGGTCACCACCACGTGCGCCAGTGCGTTGATGACCGCGACATTGGTGCCGGGCTTGAGCGCCAGATGGTGCGCCGCCTGGATGTGCGGACTGCGCACCAGATCGATGCGACGCGGATCGATCACGATCAGCTGCGCGCCCTGCCGCAGCCGTCGCTTCATTCGAGCAGCGAACACGGGGTGCGCGTCGGTCGGGTTGGCACCGATGACGACGATCACGTCGGCCTGCTCCACGGACCTGAAATCCTGCGTACCTGCCGACGTGCCGAACGTCTGCTTGAGGCCATAGCCGGTGGGCGAGTGGCAGACGCGGGCACAGGTATCGATGTTGTTGTTGTGGAACGCCGCCCGCACGAGCTTCTGGACGACGTACACCTCTTCATTGGTGCAGCGCGAGGAGGAGATGCCGCCGATGGCCCCGCGTCCGTACTGTGCCTGAATCGAACGGAATCGCGTCGCGGCGTGGTTGATTGCCTCGTCCCAGCTCACGGTGCGCCACTCATCCGTGATCTGGTCGCGGATCATCGGCGCCAGGACGCGGTCGCGGTGGCTGGCGTACCCCCAGGCAAAGCGACCCTTGACGCACGAGTGCCCTTCGTTGGCACCGCCGTCCATGTCCGGCACCATGCGCACCACGTCGTTGCCCTTCATCTCCGCACGGAACGAACACCCGACGCCACAGTAGGCGCAGGTGGTCTTCACCACCCGGTCGGGCTGGCCAGCGTCGATGACCGTTTTCTCGGTCAGCGTCGCCGTCGGGCAGGCCTGCACACACGCGCCGCACGACACGCACTCGGATTCCAGGAATGACTCATTGATTCCCGCACTCACCTTGGCGGCGAACCCGCGGTCTGTGATGCTCAGGGCAAAGGTGCCCTGTATCTCCTCGCACGCTCGCACGCAACGCGAACAGACGATGCACTTTGCGGGATCGAAGGTGAAGTACGGATTGGACTCGTCCTTCGCCGCCGTCAGGTGGTTCGCGCCATCCATGCCATACCGCACCTCGCGCAGGCCAACGGCGCCGGCCATGTCCTGCAGCTCGCAGTCGCCATTCGCCGCGCAGGTGAGGCAGTCCAGCGGGTGGTCGGAGATGTAGAGCTCCATCACATTGCGCCGGACGCGTGCGACCTGTTCGGTCTGTGTGCGCACGACCATCCCCTCGTCCACCAGCGTCGTGCACGACGCTGGCAGCCCTTTGCGGCCGGCAATCTCGACGACGCACAACCGACACGAACCAAACGCATTCAACGAGTCCGTCGCGCACAGCTTTGCGATGTTGATCCCAGCGTCGCGCGCAGCGCGCATCACCGACGTCCCGGCGGGAACGTCGACCGGGGTGCCGTCGATCGTCAGGCGGACGCGCTGTGCGGATGCGACCGGAGGCGTTCCCAGATCCCGGCGGCGTCGCGCGGCGTCCATGGGCGTGTCGATCATACCGTTACCTCACCTGGCGCACGCGATGGCGCCGACGACAGGAGATCCCCAGCGAAGTGCGCCATGATACTCCGCACCGGCATCGGCGTCAGCCCGCCCAGCGCACACAGCGAACCGAGTTCCATCGTTTCACACAGCTCGTCCAGCAGCTGCCAGTTCTTCTCCGACGCTTCACCGCGCCGCAGCCGGCCGATGACCTCGACGCCACGCGTCGAGCCGATCCGGCACGGCGTACACTTGCCACACGATTCGTGCGCACAGAAGGCCATCGCAAACTCTGCCTGCTCACCCATGTCGACCGTGTCGTCGAACACCACGACCCCGCCGTGGCCCAGCATCGCGCCAACCGCCGCAAACGCCTCGTAGCCCAATGGCGTCTGCCACTGGGATGCTGGAAGGTATGCACCGAGCGGCCCCCCAACCTGAATGGCCTTGATCGGACGATCACTGCGGGTGCCACCACCGAAGCCCACGACGAGCTCGGCGAGGGAGATCCCAAACGCAACCTCGACCAACCCGCCGCGCTTGACGTTGCCCCCGAGCTGAAAGGGCATCGTCCCAGTCGAGCGGTCCAGGCCGAGGCCGGCGTAGTGGGCGCCGCCGCGCGCCAGAATGGCGGTGGTTGCCGCCAGTGTGAGCACATTGTTCACCACCGTCGGCTTTCCGAACAGCCCGGCGAGAGCCGGCAACGGTGGCTTGGCGCGCACCACGCCACGCTTGCCCTCGAGACTTTCGAGCAGCGCGGTTTCCTCGCCACAGATGTACGAGCCGCCGCCCACCCGCAGCGTGATGTCGAAGGCGTGCGCTGATCCCAGTACCGACGTGCCGATGATTCCTGCATCGCGCGCGAGTACCAGTGCGCGCTCGATGATCCGAATCGTGTGCGGGTACTCGGAGCGCAGATAGATGTAGCCGGCGGTCGCGCTGACGGCGATCGCCGCAATCACCATCCCTTCGATCAGTTGAAATGGGTCGGCGTCCATCAACAGCCGGTCGGCGAAAGTTCCGGAATCGCCCTCGTCCGCGTTGCAGACGATGTACTTCTGGTCGGCTACCGTATCGTGGACCGTCTGCCACTTGATGCCGGCTGGGAAGGCCGCTCCACCCCGACCGCGCAGACCGGAGGTCTTGATCTCGGTGACGATGGCCTGCGGTCCGAGCGTCAGGGCCTGTTCCAGTCCGCTCAGGCCACCATGCGCCCGATAGTCGTCGAGCGACAGCGGGTCGATTATGCCGACGCGGCTGAACATCAGTCGCTGCTGGTCACGCAGCCAGGGAAGCGACTCGACCAGTCCGATCGACAGTGGGTGTGACACCGACGGCATCGTGCCGGATTCGAACAGCGACGCAGCCGTTTCAGGCGTGACGGCCGCAAATCCCACCCGCCCATCGACGCTGTCGACCTCGATCAGCGGCTCGAGCCAATAGGCCCCCCGGGATCCGTTCCGCACCACGACCGCATCGAGCGAGTGCGTCCGAATCATTTGGTGGATCGTCTCCGCGACGTCGTCAGCGCCGACCGACCGTGCGCCGGTATCGTTGGGCACGTAGATGCGGGCGGTCATCGACGTGTCGGCAGTGACGCCATCAACGCGTCGAAGCGGGCTTCGCTGACGGCGCCGTGCACGCGGTCTCCAATGCGGACCGTCGGGCCAAGCGCGCAGTTGCCGAAGCAGAACGCCGCTTCGAGGTGCACACGTCCATCCTGCGTGGAGCCACCGAGTGCCACACCGAGGGTCGCTTCCGCATGTCGTGCCAGGGCGCGGCAGCCCACGGCCTGGCAGGCCTCGGCCATGCACAGCTGCACGACATGCTCGCCGACCGGTGACTCGCGGAGATCACCGTAGAAGGAGACCACTCCATAAACCTCGGCCCTCGACAGGTTGAATGCCGCCGAGACCTGCCGGATCACCATCGGTGAGACGAATCCGAAGTGCTGCTGCACGCGCTGGAGGAGCGGCAGCAGATGTTCTGCCGTGGTCGGCGAGTCCGCCAACAGTGCCTGCAGCGCCTCAGCGTCGTCAGCTTCGCTCATCGCGGATCGCCCGCTACCGATACCGTTGCATCAGCTTGTCGAGCGCCGCCTTGCCTGGGCAGAGCTTTTCGTACGGCACGTCAACCAGCGGCGTTGGTACGGTGCGCATCATCGCGTGCATGTCCTTCCCACTCTCGTCGACGAACAGCAGGCCCGTCGCAATCTCATGTCGTGACTGACAGTCGCGGACATGAGCGTAGGCCGACTCACGATTGGTTGGATCGTAGTCGCTGGCGGTGGATCGGAGCCTGACTGTGGCTCCGTCGTGCATCGTGACCACCCGCACGGCGGCGTCCGACTCCGGCACCGTGATCTCTCGCTGGAGCGGCACGAAATCGGCGTGCACCGCCTCCACTTCGTGCTCGCGCGTGAAGGCGTAACTCTTGGTGGAGCCTTCATGGTCATTGAAGGAGACGCACGGAGAGATGACGTCCACCAGCGCGAGGCCATTGTGTGCCATGCCGGCCTTGAGAATCGGCACCAGCTGCTTCTTGTCGCCCGAGAAGGAGCGCGCCACGAAGGTCGCACCGAGCGTCAGCGCGAGCAGCACCGGATCGATCGGAGCCTGCTCGTTCGACTCGCCTTTCTTCGACGTCGAGCCGATGTCGGCCGAGGCGGAGAACTGGCCCTTCGTCAGGCCATAGACACCGTTGTTCTCGATCACATACAGCATGTTCACGTTGCGGCGAATGGCGTGCGACAGCTGACCGAGCCCGATCGAAAGCGAATCGCCGTCGCCGGAAATGCCGATGTAGGTGAGGTTGCGGTTGGCGGCGCTGGCGCCGGAGGTCACGGACGGCATCCGTCCATGCACGGAGTTGAACCCGTGCGACTGCTTCATGAAGTACGCCGTGGTCTTCGATGAACAGCCGATGCCGCTCATCTTGGCAGCCCGATGTGGTTCGAGCTCGAGTTCCCATGCCGTCTGCACCAGGGCGGCGGTGACGGAATCATGACCGCACCCCGCGCAGAGTGTCGACATCGCACCTTCGTAGTCGCGCAACGTCAGCCCGCGCCCGTTGGTGCGCGAGCCGGGATGTCGTACCGGTGGCTTGGCGATCGACGTCATGCAGTCACCCTGGCCGGATGGGCCGTCACGGCACCCACGACCACTTGCGCGGTGAGTGGCATGCCGCCGTAGTCGAGAATGGAGGTCAGGGACGCTGGAGCGACCCCGAGTTCGATCGTCAGCAGCGACTTGAGCTGCGCGTCACGGTTCTGCTCGATCACGAACATGCGTTCATGTGTCCCGAGAAAGTCGCGCACCTCGACGCCGAACGGGAACGCGCGGATGCGCATCACGTCGACGATGATGCCCTGGGCGCGCAGAATGTCGGCGGCTTCGCGCACCGCGGCATCGCACCCGCCGATCGTCACCAGCCCGATGTCCGCGCCATCCTGCACCAGGATCTCAGGCCGGGGCATGACCGTGGCCGCGTGCGCGAACTTCCGGGTCAGGCGATCGACGACTTCCTGATACGCGTCGGAGTCTTCGGTGTATGCGGCATGCTTGTCGTGCCCCGACCCGCGGACGAAGTATGCGCCCTTGCCGCCCACCCCGGGCAGCGTGCGAGCGGCGATGCCGTCGCCATCCACATCGAGGTAGCGCGAGAACCGTTGCACCTGCTCGAGTGCCGTGGCATCGAGCACCTTGCCGCGATCCGGGCGATAGGTGTCGTCCCACTCGAGTCGCTTGACCATCCAGTCGTTCATGCCGATGTCGAGATCCGAGGCCACGAACACCGGTGTCTGAAAGCGCTCGGCCAGATCGAACGACGTGACCGCCATCTCGAACGCTTCGTGCGGATTGGCGGGGAAGAGCACCAGATGCTTGGTATCGCCATGGGAGGCATACGCCAGCGAGAGGAGGTCGGCCTGCTGCGTGCGCGTGGGCATGCCGGTGGCGGGTCCACACCGCTGCACGTCGAAGAAGACCGCTGGAATGTCGGTGTAGTACGCCAGCCCGATGAACTCCTGCATCAGGGAGATTCCAGGGCCGGACGTGTTGGTGAATGCCCGGGCGCCGGCCCAGCCCGCGCCGATCACGATCCCCGCCGCCGCAATTTCATCCTCGGCCTGCAGAATCGCGTAGTTGTGCAGGCCGGTCTCGGGATCGACGCGGAACTTCTCGCAGAACGCCTTGAACGCCTCCATCAGTGCGGTGGCCGGCGTGATCGGATACCACGCACCGACCGTCGCACCGGCGTAGAGCGCACCAAGCGCGCAGGCCGTGTTGCCATCCATCAGGATCGAGTCGCGGGTCGCATCCATCGTCTCCAGATGAAACGGCAGCGGACAGGTGTAGTGCGTGTGCGCGTAGTCGAATCCGAGACGGATCGCCTTGTGGTTCGATTCGAGCAACTTGGGCTTCTTGCCGTACTTCTCGGTCAGCATCGCGCCGACGATCTCCATGTCGATGCCGAGCAGCGCCGCCAGCGAACCGGCGTAGGCGATGTTCCGCAGCAGCGTCCGATCACGATCGCCCTCGAAGGCGTCGACACAGAGTTGCCCGAACGGGATCCCGAGGATCGTGATGCCCTCGCGGACCAGATCCGGATCGAGCGGCCAGGTCGAGTCGTAGAGCAGGTATCCGCCGGGTCGCACGGTGGCGACATCCCGGGCGTAGGTCGATGGATTGAGGGCGACGACCAGGTCCACGGCCGCCGGCCGCGCGGTGTAGCCATCCTTGCTGACGCGGATCTCGTACCACGTCGGCAATCCCTGAATGTTCGACGGGAAGATGTTCTTGCCCGTGACCGGAATGCCCATGCGAAAGATGGCCTGCATCAGCAATCCATTGGCGCTGGCGGAACCGGTGCCGTTGACGGTGCCGATCTTGAACGCGAAGTCGTTGATGCCGCTCATCGAGTCGTTCCCCAGCCGGCGTACGGAAGCTTGAGATCGAAGGCGCGCATGTCCCATGCTGCGGTCGGGCAACGCTCGGCGCAGAGGCCGCAGTGGACGCAGACATCCTCGTCCTTCACCATGACACGTTTCGTTTGCGGCAGCGCCGGCGAGACGAACACGTCCTGGTCCTGATTCAGCGACGGGGCCGACAGCCGTGTGCGCAGCTCGTCGATCGGGCCGCCGTTGGTGGTGATGGTGAGGCAACTCGTCGGGCAGACATCGACGCAGGCGTCACATTCGATGCAGAGCGGCGCCGTAAAATGTGTCTGGATGTCACAATTCAGGCAGCGAGCCACTTCGTGGGCAGTCTGCTCGGCCGTGAACCCCAGTTCCACTTCGACATCGATGTCGCTGAAGCGCTTCACGAGTTCCTCGTGCTGCATCTTCGCGCGCGTCGACGTGTCGTAATCGTTGGCGTACGCCCAGCTGTGCATGCCCACCTTGGCGCTGACCAGCGTCATGCCGGCGGGCGGCCGCTCGTCGACCGACCGGCCCTGACACTGGGCGTCAATCGAGATTGCCGCCTGATGCCCGTGTGCGACCGCCCAGATGATGTTCTCCGGACCCCAGGCCGCGTCGCCGCCGAAGAACACCCGCGGGTTGGAACTCTGGTGCGTGATCTTGTTCACCACCGGCATTCCCCTGGCGTCGAAGGCCACACCGGCATCGGCTTCGATCCACGGGAACGCGTTGTCCTGGCCGATCGCCAGGATCACCGCGTCGCAGGGAATGATGACGGTGTCGATGATTGCGCTGGACTGGCGACCGTTGGTGTCGTCGGACCACTGCAAGCGGTCGAACTCCATGCCGACCAGCGTGCCGTTCTCGATGATCAGGCGCTTCGGCGCGTGGTTTTCGATGATCTCGATCTGTTCTTCTTCGGCGTCTTCCAGTTCCCACGGAGAGGCCTTGAAGTGCTTGCGGCCGCGGCGGGCAATCACCCTCACGTCCGTCGCCCCGACCCGCTTCGCCGTGCGGCAGCAATCCATGGCGGTATTGCCCACGCCGATGATCAACACACGGGGTTCGATCTTCTCGAGATGGCCGAAGTGCACATTGGCCAGCCACTCGATGCCGATATGCACCTGAGTCGGCGCATCCCAGCGGCCAGGCAGATCGAGTTCCTTGCCCTTTGGCGCGCCGCTGCCGACGAACACCGCGTCGTACCCTTCCGCGAGCAGCGCCGTGAGGCTGCCGACCTCGGTGCCGTACTTCATCGTGGCACCCATGTCGATGATGTAGCCACACTCGTCGTCGAGCACCGACGCGGGCAGGCGGAACGACGGAATGTTCACGCGCATCAGCCCACCGGGTTGCACATTCTTTTCGTAGATCGTGACGTCGTAGCCAAGCGGAAGCAGGTCGTTGGCGACGGTCAGGGCCGAGGGTCCCGCGCCGACGAGGGCGACGCGTTTGCCATTCTTCGTCTCGGGCGCCTTGGGCAGTCGATCGCGGATGTCGCCGCGGAGGTCGGCCGCCACGCGTTTCAATCGACAGATCGCGACCGGCTTCTCTTCGACGCGGGTCCGTCGGCAGGCCGGTTCGCAGGGCCGATCGCAGGTGCGACCCAGAATGCCCGGAAAGACGTTCGATTCGCGATTGAGGAGGTACGAGTCGTCGTAACGCCCCTGGGCGATCAGCCGGAGATATCCGGGAACGTTGGTATGGGCCGGGCAGGCCCACTGGCAATCCACAACTTTGTGGTAGTAACGCGGATCGGAGACATCGGTCGCGGCCATGGGGCGGGAATTCTCCTGGTTGGGTACCGCTAGCATGGCGTGGTGCGCAGCGAGCGGCAAGTCACGCAACGCTCGTGCGCCTCGATCATCACGGCCCTCGCGGCGAGTGGTACCCGGCTCATGGCAGATCTGGTCCGGCGAAGCCGGCCTCGCTCGCTGCCCGCGTCTGGTGCCCACCAATCCCGGCATCGCGAGTTCCGTGGGCGCACGGTGTCGCTCCTGTCTCCAGTTTCCCCTGGCCGTGGCGACGGGATGTGGTTCAACTGGTATAGTTCAGGGAGAGCTTGCGGTGGGGCGCCTCCGCCAGGGAAGACTCGCCACCACCTTTTCAGAGGCCGCCGGGTATTGAAGCTCATGCCCAATCACGGTCTCCGTGCCACGGCGCCCGCGCCGCCGCGCAGCAACCGGCTGCGCGCGGTGCCGCTCGTCGCCTGCCTCCTGCTCGGCTGCGATTCCAATCCCTTCGACGCGGCGCAGGTCCCCCAGATCACGGTGACACCCGTGGTCGCACTTCCCGTGGTTCGCTTTTCGTGGCAACCCGCCGGCGCGCAGCAACTCCGGGTCTATCGCGGCGGCGCTGCCGGTGATGGGTATTCGGACGCGTTGGTCTGGTCGATCGTGGCGACTGGGAGCAACACGCTGGTGTCGGGCCTCGAATACGGCGACAAGGTGCTGCAAGGCGGCACCACCGATGTGGCCTCGAAGCCGATGATTCGTGGTCAGACGTACACCGTCGAAATCACACGTCGGGATCCCAAAGGCAAGGGCGATGGGTTTACCAACACGAGCAATCGCTACGTGAACACGAAGACGTTTGCCGTCCCGGCAAGCGCTCCGGCCCCATAGCGGCAGGGGGCATTCTCTGCGGCGAACCTCGATTGCCCCGAGACGAACAGATTCGGCGCCTACGGGCTGACTCGGAGCTCAGGCGGGATAGCAGGCCCGGCCGTTACTTCGTGATCCCCTGGGGCGTCATGCGGAGGAAGACCCGACTCTCGGGCACCCTCGACCGTCTTACCTCGCCACGAGTCCCCATGGAACCTGTCGAGAACGCGGCGCACCAGCTTCTGGCCGTCATCGAAGCATCGTATAGGCCGACGCATCACTACGTCGCGGTGAAGGCGTCGTCATTCCGGCACCTCGACATCGCGTATTACGAGAAGGCGACCCGGTTGCTGACCGCGCGCGGCTTCCGCGTGCTCGCGGATGTCGAGGACACGACCATCACCGCGACGCCGGGCGGTGTGCTGATGCCAGTGATGATCCGCTCGCTGCTCTCGAAGGACGGGACCGTGATGGCGGCGCTCTACCACCCACGCATCAAGCCGTTGCTGCTGCGATGTCTGTTCTGGGTGATGCGGAAAAGCCCCGGCAAGGTGGTGGACATGGAGAGCGAGTTCTCCGATGGCTCATTCGTCGTCACCACCAATGCCGCGAGTGCCGCGGCCATCGCGCTCCCGGCACTGATTGCGGCGGAGTACCTCCCGAGAACGGCCCGCGTGCACGATGTCCATCAGCGCCATGCCGAGCGCGTCGCGGCGCACCGGCAGCAGCGATCGGGCGTCACCGCCAGATCGATCCGCACCCATGACGAACTGATCGCATCGCAGAACCGGATGAATGCGATCAAGGCTGCCTTCCGGGGCGAGATCAGTGCGATCACGCAGGAAGAAGTGGATCAGCTGGCCGTCTGCGGCACGGGGCTGATCGCTGATGCGCGGGCGGCCGTGGTCCGGGCGCAGATGAAGCGCGCGGGGTGATGGCCGCGACGCAGCCCTCAGGCCACCATTGCCCGCACGGCCGCACGAGGACTGCGCCCGGTCCATCGCTTGAACGCGCGCGAGAATGCAGCCGGATCCGAGAATCCGACGCGCAGTGACACTTCGTTCACCGTTGCCATCCGGTTCGACAGGTGGTGCACTGCCATCCGATGCCGGAGGACGTCGAGAATCTCCTCGAACGTCACCTGTTCGGCCTTCAGCTTGCGGTAGAGCGTCGGACGGCTCATCGCCAGATCCAGCGCGACACGATCCATGCTGACATTACCCGTTGGCAGCAGCGGCAACAGCACCGCTTCGACGCGCCCGCGGGTCGAGCGCGAGCGTTCCAGCGTCTGCAGCAGTTGATCAGCGCGGGCGGTCAGTACGCCGAGCGCATATCGCGGCGTGGTCGCGATATGCGCCGCGAGGACGGCCGGGTCGAGCAGCATCGCGCTCCGCCCGCATCCGAAAAGCACTGGCACGCCAAAGATGGCCCGGTTCTCCGCGAGGTACGCGGGCGCTGTCTGCGCGAGGTGTACCGCACGCACCGCGCCGATGCCGAACGCCTTCGGAATGTTCGTGGCGAAGCGCGCAAACGTGGTTTCGGTGAGTTCAGGGTAGAGACCGTGATGCTGACGATTGTCGATCAGCCAGGCTCCCTCGCGTGCGAGTTCGATCGGGAAATGATCCGATCCCTCGATCCCGTCGACGTCGAGAGAGATCCGGGCATATCGGTTCATCAGTTCGAATGCCATGGTCACCGACTCGCATGAACTGGCGATCATCGCGACCAGCGTGAGATCCCTGCAGTTGCTCGACGCGCCGAAATGCAGCGCGAGGGCGGGATCATCACAGAGTTCCTTGGCCGCACGCAGCAACGCGATGTAGCGCGGGAGCGGGATCCGATTGAAGTGATCCGCCAGTTCCGTCGCGCGAATCTGCGACAGCGCCAGGAGTGCCTCGCGCGATGCGCCCTTCGACACGGCGAACTCCAGCAGCCCGTGCGCGAAACCAGCGGCGATCGTTGGTTCACACATCGCGTGTTGTCGCCATGTCATCTGCGATCATGTTTCTGATCCATGTGGTCATGGTTCACGCCCTCTGGTCGGCGTAGCCTTTTGGGGGTCGACGATCGGCGCAGTCCACGCCTCGTGCGGGACCTACGCGCCGTCGCCCTGCCGGTTTCACCCTGGGGCGCGCTCCAGACCGGCGTGCACACCGCTCTGCCCAGCGCAGGGCCACCGAGGCCACGAATGGATTCCGCCAACACGCAGGTGCTGGAGCACGATTCTGATGCGAGCGGGGTGCCCCCTCGGCCGCCAGTCGCTACGGCCACACGCGATGCGGTTGCATCCGAGCGTCGGCGTGGTGACGCATGGCTGACAGCGGCAGCCCGGTTCTGGTTCGTCGTCACGGTGGTGGGGCAGCTGCTCTTCGCGTCCTACATCACCGTGCTCTATGGCGGCGGCGCGATTCGCGGCGACATCACGGTCCTCGACCGCGTGATGCCGAAGGGGCACGAGCCAGGTGACCCGCTGGGCAATGCCACGATCATCGTCCACCTGTTTCTCGCGCTCGTCATCATGCTTGCGGGCGCAATGCAACTCGTGCCGCAGATCCGTGAACGTGCCCCCTGGCTCCATCGATGGACCGGGCGATCATACATCACAGCGGCGCTGCTGGCGTCGTTCGGCGGGCTGTATCTGGTGTGGGTCCGCGGCACCATTGGTGACCTCGCAATGCACGTCGGCTCGACGCTCAACGCGTCGCTGATCGTGCTCTTCGGCGTCCTCGCCTGGCGATCTGCGCGCACGCGCCACTTCGGGGCGCACCGCAAGTGGGCACTGCGACTCTTCCTCGTCGCCAGCGGCGTCTGGTTCTTCCGCGTCGGGCTGATGCTCACGCTGCTCGTGTTTCAGCGGCCGGTTGGCTTCGATCCGACGACGTTCACGGGACCGTTCCTGACGTTTCTGACCGTTGCCGAGTCATTGCTCCCGCTGCTGGTGCTGGAGGGGTATCACTGGGGTCAGGAGCGCGCGACAGGGCGCGGGCGCATGGCGATGGCGCTCTGCCTCGGGCTGCTCACCTGCGCGATGGCTGTCGGCGTTTTCGGGGCGACGATGGGCATGTGGTTGCCGCGGATGCGGTAACGCGGGCGCG
>Ga0163144_10005406_pt1 | contig 28346 bp, 22 predicted proteins | sample OliLak19BULKMAT1_FD_123175 | JGI IMG/M metagenome (GOLD analysis project Ga0163144, IMG submission 123175) | Freshwater microbial mat bacterial communities from Lake Vanda, McMurdo Dry Valleys, Antarctica - Oligotrophic Lake LV.19.BULKMAT1 | ecosystem: Environmental > Aquatic > Freshwater >... | reverse complement strand
CCAAAAATTGCTGCTATGTCCACAGGAAGGCTTCATTATATCAAATTGATAGAAACCAATAAAAATTTCGTAGAATACTTTGGGTAATGTGTACTTGATTAGCCTACGTATTTTCCTTTTTTTTATTATCGATCCATTTTTTATTATCACCAATTCACAATCTAAAAAAAAGGCTCCTCTAGGGGTTTGAATGGCAAATGAAATACTACATAATAGCGGGGGAACGCTCAGGAGATTTACATGCCTCGAACGTGATGCGAGAGCTAAAAAAATTGGATTCAAATGCCAATTTCCGATTCTTTGGTGGCGATTATATGCAAGCCCAAGGTGGACATTTGGTACGCCACTATAAAGAAATGGCCTTTATGGGCTTTTTAGAAGTGATTTTGAATATCGATAAAGTATTTTCAAACCTCAACCTCTGCAAAAAAGATATTGCAGCCTATCAGCCCGATGCGGTGGTATTGGTCGACTATTCAGGCTTTAACTTGCGGATCGCAAAATTATTGAAAGCAAAATATACTGCTGTGAAAATATACTACTATATCTCTCCAAAAATTTGGGCGTGGAATACTGGTCGGGCAAATACCATTAAAAAATTGGTAGATAAAATGTTTTGTATTCTCCCATTTGAAAAAGAATTTTATAAGCAATTTGACTTTGATGTAGATTATGTAGGTAATCCTTCGCTCGATGAAATACGAGAATTTGACCCTACGCATCGTTTTAGAGAACATAATGGATTGACCTTAAAGCCCATAATTGCTGTTCTTCCCGGAAGTCGAAAATCTGAAATAGAGTATATGTTGCATTTTATGGTGAGCATTCTTCCTGCCTTCAGGGAATATCAATTTGTTATAGCCGCAGTGGGAAATTTAGACCCCGCTTACTACAAAAATTTTGAAAGGGAGGGAATTGTGTCGGTAGTATATGACCAAACTTACGATCTGCTTTCCAATGCCGATGTAGCAGTAGTGACCTCAGGTACGGCCACTTTGGAAACTGCTTTATTTGAAGTGCCACAAGTGGTGTGCTACGCCACAAGTCTAATTACCTACATGATTATCAGATCGCTTATCAAAATTAAGTATATTTCTTTGGTAAATTTGATAGCTGGAAGGGAGGTAGTGAAAGAACTTATTCAAGACGCGTTTTCACCTACCAACCTGATGAACGAACTACTGAAACTAACTCAAAATGAGGAAGTTAGAAGCAATATGAAAGCTGAGTACAAAGCTGTAAAATTAAAACTAGGCACAGAAAAAGCAAGCGTAAATACGGCAAGGCTGATATGGCAAGATCTAGCCTCAAACTAAATATTTTAACAACTGCCGTAATTCTGCTAATATTGCCGCCTATTGCATCAACAAAAAACATATCACTATTTTAATGACTGATTTAAAGAAAATTGCCTCGCAAGTGCGAAGAGACATTGTGAGAATGGTTCATGGGTCTAAAAACGGGCACCCAGGCGGAGCACTTGGTTGTGCAGATTTATTTGTGTTGCTATATTTTAAAATAATGAAGCACGATAAAAATTTCAATCCCGATGGCATAGGCGAAGATTTGTTTTTCCTGTCTAACGGGCATATTTCAGCTGTTTTTTATAGCACACTTGCACGTGCTGGATATTTTGACGTAAAAGAATTAGCCACACATCGGAAACTAAACTCTAGATTACAGGGGCATCCTACTCCTCATGAACATTTGCCAGGCATACGCATGGCCTCGGGCTCACTTGGGCAAGGCCTCTCAGTAGCCATAGGTGCTGCCATCGCCAAGAAGTTGAACAACGATGAGCACCTAATATATTGCCTAATGGGCGATGGAGAGCAACAAGAAGGACAAATATGGGAAGCGGCCATGTTTGCACCACATAATAAAATTGACAACCTCATCGCATTTATAGATTACAATGGGCAGCAGATAGATGGTAGCACCAACCAAGTGCTTGCCTTACTAGATCTCGGCAAGAAATATGAAGCATTTGGATGGCTTGTACTCACCACAGATGGCAATGATATGGAAGCTCTTGAGAAAACCATAATGCTGGCCAAAGCCAATAAAGGTACAGGCAAGCCCACCGTGGTAATAATGAAAACCGAAATGGGAATGGGGGTAGATTTTATGATGGGCACACACAAATGGCACGGAAACGCACCAAATGACGAGCAGGCAGCAAAAGCACTGGCACAACTGGACGAAACTTTGGGAGATTATTAAAACCGTGAAAGATTGCTTTCAAACCAATAATGGCTCAGGTTACAGATTTACGGATGGCGCATTAATCTACTTTTTTGTTTTTGCTTCATTAATCCTTACAATTGAATCATACAACCCCGTACCAATTTCAACTTTAATTAAGCCCCCTTCGAGGGTTGGGGCTATTGCAAACATGAAAAAATACACATTTACCGACAAAAAAGATACGCGCTCAGGATTTGGAGATGCCATGACTGAATTAGGCAGAACCAACCCAAATGTAATTGCCCTTTGTGCAGATTTGACAGGCTCTTTGAAATTAGAAGTATTTCAAAAAGAAAATCCGGAGCGATTTATTCAATCGGGTATTGCCGAGGCCAACATGATAGGCTTGGCAGCGGGGCTCACTATTGGTGGTAAAATTCCATTTGCCACTACTTTTGCCAACTTTGGCACTGGCAGGGTATATGATCAAATTCGACAATCAGTGGCATATTCTGGCACAAACGTAAAGATAGCTTGCTCACACGCTGGTCTGACATTGGGCGAAGACGGTGCCACACACCAAATATTAGAAGACCTAGGATTAATGAAAATGCTGCCAGGAATGACGGTAATCAATACCTGCGACTACAACCAAACCAAAGCCGCCACTACTGCCTTGGCAGCATATATAGGCCCTGCGTATTTGCGTTTTGGAAGGCCAGTAATGCCTGTATTCACTTCTTCTGACCAGAAATTTGAAATCGGCAAGGCTTGGATGGTAAATGAAGGTAAAGATGTGACAATCATTGCAACAGGCCACATGGTATGGGAAGCCATAAAAGCGGGTGAAATACTGGAAAGCAGAGGTGTAGATGCCGAAATTATTAATATTCATACAATTAAGCCACTCGATGTGCAGGCAATTTTGAAATCTGTACAGAAGACTGGCTGCGTGGTTACTGCTGAAGAGCACAACATCTTGGGAGGCTTAGGCGAAAGCGTGGCGCACGTACTCACTTCCCAATGGCCTGCTCCTCAGGAGTTTATAGGCACTAAAGATACATTCGGTGAGAGCGGAACACCCGATGAATTAATGAAAAAATACGGATTGACAGCTGAAAACATAGTGGAGGCAGTTGAAAAGGTGATGAAAAGAAAAAATTAGCGCTGTTTCAAACTCCAAAACCAGAAGTGGTTCGGATCGATTGACGATTCGAGCCATTTTTAGTATCGAACCTGGTCTTGGATGGCATACAAAGACAACATCCTCATTACTTTTCAGTATAAGGATGCTGTACTAGATTATTTAACCTTAAAAACCCTATTACTTATTCTTCGGAACCATCCTTGGTGGTACTATCAGCCCGAGTTCTCTAGCCTCAGCCAAACCAATATTTAACGCCCGTCTTCTGGTTCTCACTTTTCTTGCATACTCGCCCAAATTTTGGCTAACTTCATTCATTTCTTCCATGGTTTCTTTAGTTTTTACGTTAATATTTTTTTGATTACTGGTCAATCCTTTGTGCCGATGAGCAATTATATTTTCAAAATTTAATATCGGCTTCGTACCATAATATGCTACAAAACCGTGCCATGAAGTGCTAGAAAAAATAAAATTTTATAAAATATATTCGAATGAATCAAGGGTTTCAATTATATGTGGTGCTGACGAAAATTTTTCACCGTTAAAACAAAAAGTTTGAAATTAAACCTTAACAGACTTACATCTTGTATTGAAAAATTTTAGTAAATATGCCGCAACCTGCATTAAGAGATAGATGAAAAAGCGCTAGTAGTAACCACAAGCAGCAGGATTTAAAACGGCCGAATTGAAAAGAAATTATCTATTTTAATTATATTTTCATACAAAATAATTGCAAATTAACCTTTTTGGGACAGCCACTTCTCTCAATTAATTGTACGCAATTTTATCTATCCAAATAAAGAAGAGAATACTTCATCGAGCTTGGCCACAGCTATTATTTTGATTTTATGATACGACAAATCAAGCCCTTTCAAGCTAAATTTAGATAAGTATATCTGTTTAAAACCTAGCTTTTCTGCTTCCACTATTCTTTGTTCTACTCTATTTACAGCCCTTATCTCTCCCCCCAATCCAACTTCTGCTGAAAAACAAACATCGTGTGGCACGGCTATCTCATCATACGATGATATTATCGACATGCACACAGCCAAATCAATGGCTGGGTCTTCCACTTTTAGTCCACCTGCTATATTCAAAAACACATCTTGCTGACCCAGCCTAAAACCTCCTCTTTTTTCCAAAACAGCCAAAAGCATATTTAAGCGTTTGCCATCAAAGCCTGTAGTAGTTCGCTGAGGTGTGCCATAAGTGGCCGCACTCACTAGCGACTGTATTTCTATCATTAACGGACGGTTGCCCTCTAGCATCGAAGCTATGGCTACACCTGTAGAGTCGCCCTCTCTTTGCGACAACAATAGCTCTGAAGGGTTTGTTACTTCTCTCAATCCTGTGCCTTGCATCTCATAAATGCCCAGTTCCGATGCCGAGCCGAAGCGATTCTTTGTTGCACGCAGTATTCGATAGTTTGCATGCCTATCGCCTTCAAATTGTAGTACAGTATCTACCATGTGCTCCAGTACTTTTGGCCCTGCTATTGTACCTTCTTTGGTAATATGACCAACGAGAAACACAGGCGTGCCAGTTTCCTTGGCATATTTTAAAAACTCTGCCGTGCATTCCCTCACTTGCGATACGGTACCGGCAGAAGATTCAATAAATGCCGAAGCCATGGTTTGAATCGAGTCCACTATTACCAGCTCTGGCTCAAAGATTTCAATTTGCTTAAATATGTTTTGGGTAGATGTCTCGGTAAAAATGTAACACCCCGCTTCAGGTCTATTACTAATGATCGGAAGTGTGTCAGGAAGCTTAATTCTTTCCGCCCGCATTTTCACTTGTTGCTCACTTTCTTCACCAGATATATACAATATTTTTAGGTGGGGCAAACTCACCGCCAGTTGCAGCAAAAGTGTTGATTTTCCTATGCCTGGCTCGCCACCTATCAGCACTATCGACCCCGGCACTATGCCACCACCCAACACCCGGTTTAGTTCTTGGTCTTGGGTTGCTATTCTATGCTGCTCATTGTAAATAATACTGGCAATGGCTTTGGGCTTGGCTGATATTTGCTTAGAGGTAGAAGTTTTCCATTCCGTTTTCGAAGACCCATCTTTCTGAATTACCTCTTCAATAAATGTATTCCAAGCATTGCATGAGGGGCACTTGCCCAGCCATTTAGCAGATTGGTATCCGCACGACTGGCAGAAGTAATTGGTGCGTAGTTTCGACATAAGTGATAATGAAAATGCCATTGCATATACTTGCTACATGGCGAACTTTTCGAAATAAGGGTGCAAATTTGGCATTCGAAAGATAAAAGCTCTTGCCTTACAACTAAGTAAAATCCAAATAAAATTAGCGCATAGCGGCATTGTTGCTTCTAGAATGCCACCACGACTCTCCCCATTTGTGAGCGTTACTGCCAAAAAAGGAGTTTTTATTCAAATAAACAATTTTGCAACAATCTGGGCTATTCTATACTATTTTACACCCAAGTTGCAAATCTAATCCGCCTATTTGCGCTTAAAATAAGAATTGATTTTAAGTAATCAAGAGCATCATTTCGCATAGGCAATAGATCTCATTTCCCTAATCACCGTCACTTTTATTTGGCCTGGGTACTGCATTTCTTTTTCTATTTTTTGTGAAATATCGAAGGAAAGTAGGCTTGCCTTATCATCGGCTATTCTGTCGGCATCTACAATTATCCTGAGTTCGCGACCTGCTTGCATGGCGTAGCATTTCGATACCCCATCAAAAGACAAGGCCAAGTTTTCCAAATCTTTCAGTCGCTTCATGTACGACTCGGCCACTTCTCGCCTAGCCCCAGGTCTGGAACCCGATATGGCATCGCAAGCCTGCACTATGGGCGAAATTAGCGATGTCATTTCTATTTCATCGTGGTGGGCGCCAATGGCATTGCAAATTTCAGGGTGCTCTTTGTAGCGTTTGGCCATTTCCATACCATAAATAGCATGAGGAAGATCGCTATCTTCTGTGGCTACTTTGCCTATATCATGCAGCAAACCCGCCCTTTTAGCCATTTTTACATTCAATCCAAGTTCTGCGGCCATTACCCCACAGAGCTTAGTAACTTCACGCGAATGTTGCAACAGGTTTTGGGCATACGAGGAGCGATACTTCATTCTACCTACCATTTTTATCAATTCGGGGTGCAAGCCATGCACACCCAAGTCGATACAAGTGCGTTCGCCCACTTCATTGATATCTTCATCTATATCTTTAATGGTTTTTAGCACCACTTCTTCAATTCTGGCAGGGTGAATGCGGCCATCGGCTACTAATCTGTGAAGCGACAAGCGAGCTATTTCACGCCTTACAGGGTCGAAGCCTGAAATTATTATGGCTTCAGGCGTGTCGTCCACAATTATTTCAACTCCGGTAGCCGCTTCCAAGGCCCTAATATTTCGCCCTTCCCTTCCTATGATTTTACCCTTGATTTCATCGCTTTCAATATTGAAAACCGACACGCAATTTTCGACTGCTTGCTCCGCAGCTGTACGTTGTATGGTTTGTATGATGATTTTCTTGGCCTCTTTTGTCGCAGTCAGCTTGGCTTCTTCTACTATTTCCTTAATATAAGACGAGGCGTGGCTTTGGGCTTCCATTTTAAGGTTTTCTACCAGCTCGTCTCTGGCTTCTTCTACAGTGAGGTTGGCTATTTTCTCTAGGTGCGAAACGTGCGACAACCGCAATTTTTCTACCTCATCTGCCTTTTTCTTCAGCGATTCCTGCTGGTGTCCCAATTGTTCTTTCAATTGGTCGATCTCCGTTTCCTTACGGCTCAGATTTTGCTGCTGTTGGTTGATAGATTGCTCACGTTGCTTTATCTTATTCTCATTCTGAATAATGATAGTTTTCTTTCTATTGGCATCTTCTTCAAAGTCTGTTTTGAGTTTGAAATAGTGTTCTTTTGCCTCTAACATTTTGTCTTTCTTCAAGCTTTCTGCCTTAAACTCGGCCTCTTTGAGTATTAAATCAACCTTGTCCTTTGCCTCTTCTTGCTTTCTGTTGAGGTCTTTTTTTAGCAAAATTTTAGATATAAAAAACCCAGCTCCGATTCCAGAAGCGGCTAAAATGATATAAATGATGATTTCCATTTTTTGATAAGGGGTTTATCAGCAAGGAAATATAAAAAAAGCAGCACTTAACTAATTGATTTTGAAATAAGTGTATTGAGATATCCTATTTTGTCATTGATGTTAGTTTCAACATTGGCTGACGAAATATCATTTTTTAATTTTTGCAGCAGGCTATCGAAAGCTACCATCGCTAACAAATCTTGTCTGTCATCTGTGTGGTACAATTCTTTAAATGATTTAAGTTTTTCATTCAACGCTCTCCCCGCCATTCTCAGTACTTCCTCTTCAGTTTCATTCACTTTCATGGGATACTCCCTATCGCCAATTCGTATTTTGATAGATAGAATCGCCATAAAAGTGTTACATTTTATTATTTAAGTAAGCCAAACCTTTTTCTATCTCCCTGATGTACTCGTTAATTTTTAATTTATATTCTGACGACAGTTTTTTGTCGTCCACTACTACATTCGCAATTTTAGATATTTTAAATTGATTTTGAAAGTTTTTGAGTTCTTCGTTCTTCAAATCAAGCTGCTTTCGCAACACTTCATTTTCATTTCTGTATTCTTTCATTTCCTCCCGCGCATGATAATGGCTCTCCAGCAGTCGCTTTATCTTAATCTCGAGCTGGTCTATCTTTAAAGCAATACTTTCACCGTTTATCATAACCTTCTTGACAACAAGTAAAATAAGAAAAAAATAATGGCACTTGCAACAATGATTTCCTGCGAAAGACGCATTTGAAATTTACAAATTGAAAACCTTTTTGGCATTGCTCGTAGTGATTTGCTGTATTTCTTCCGAAGTGAGCTCGAAAATGGCAGAAAGTTTGTCGGCTACCAACGACAGATAGGCAGGTTCGTTGCGTTTTCCTCGGTGCGGGGCAGGAGCTAAAAAGGGTGCATCTGTCTCCAATACGATATTTTCAACGCCTACTGCCTTCAATATGGCATCTAATCCACTATTTTTAAAAGTGACCACTCCCCCAATTCCCAAATAAAAGCCAAGCGAAACCATCTCTTGGGCTTGGGCTAATGTACCAGAAAAACAGTGAAATACGCCCTTTAAACCTTTGCTTTTATATTCTGAAACGATGCTAATACTCTGTTCGTTAGCGTTTCTGGAATGAATATTGATGGGCAAATTCTTTTCTGTTGCCCAACCGATTTGCACATGAAAGGCTTCAACTTGCTGGGTAGTGTAGCTTTTATCATGGTAAAGGTCGAGGCCAATTTCACCTACGGCTACAAATGAATATTTGTCGAAATAGGTATAAAGTTCGTTTAACACAGTTTCGTAATCTTCAAGAACATCGCAGGGGTGCAAGCCTAACATCGGATAGCAAACTCCCGGGTGCTTCTCGGCCAATGCCAAACTCAAAGGCAGGGTAGCCAAATCTATGTTTGGCATCAGAATTTTATCCACATGATTTTCCCTTGCCGCACTAAGCACATTATCAAAATCATGGTCGAATTGCTTGTTGTAAATATGGGCGTGGGTATCGATAATCATCTTTATTATGATGCGAAATTTTCCTTATTGATTCTCAAGTAATAGTTTTAAACCACACCGACATTAATAATTATTCCACGGCTTTATTTAAAAAATCGTTCAACGGTTTTGCGGCTCTAAATATTTGGCTCACGGTTTTAACAAATTCCAAATTCCCTAATTGATCAGGTGCAAAAGTTTTAGAAGCCACAAAGCTTTTGTGCTTGAGGTATTCCGATGAAGGGTTCTCTTTTTCAAATCCCTTGGGAATGGAACTTAGCTTTTCGCCACCCAACTGACCCACTGAATCGGTAAATGTTTTTGACATCACGATGGCCTTGAATTCAGCGGAATGGTAATCAATCTCTTGGCGGATAGCTTGCAATTCAGCGCGTTCGGGCTGCCACACTCCGGCAGCCAAAAAGCATTCGACCGGGTCGATGTGCACATAATAGCCACCAAACTTTGATTGTTTACCTCCCTTGGCAAAGTAGGCTCCTATATTGCTTTTGTAGGGCGATTTATCTTTAGAAAACCGTATATCACGATTAATTCTGAATGCACAATTTTTAGGTTCGAGCAAGCCAATTTCTGGATCAAAATCGGCAATAGATTTTATGAGCTGACCTACAACAATATACCACTCTGCTTTTACATCTTCGTACCATTTTCTGTTTCCATCAAACCAAGCTTTATTGTTATTTGATTTTAATGCCGCAAGAAATGCAAATGCGTTTTGGAAGTTCATGCAAATTTTAACCTATTAATGAGATACAGAAAAGTTATCAACGGTTTTTGAAAATAATTCATTGTTCATTTTTAGCTTTCTCGACCCTGATGCCAACTGAAAGCAATTCGGTCAATGGATCTTTACGCATATAATGCTTGATTTTGATGCTATAAACACCAGCCTTGCCAAATTTGAGATGCTTTAGTGCATAAAAACGATTGTCAAAAATATCTCCAAGACCACTTCCAAATGGTTGTCCTGTTTTGGCATTCATCAGTTGTACTTCGTGCAAATCGGAAGATATGAGCTTTGCATCGGTACCATATAACTCGTACTTTACGTAAAGATTGTAAAAACCGTAGTCAACCGAATTTCTCACATTATATAGAATGTTGTATTGTGCAACGGTATCTTGTATATAAAAAGCGAATGTTTTTACACTATCTGCAAACCAAGTATTATCTTGAAAATCTATGTTGGTTTCGTAAACTCTGTATTTGTCGCAGCTCGATAACGAAATAACAAAACAAGCCAATAACATAAAAACTATGGCTTTAGGCACTTTTAAAGTTTGTTTTATCATTGAATTAAGTCGACTTACCAACACAAAAACTATCACCTTTTCTTAAAATTAGGATTATTAGGTCGGAAATTCGATGGTCTGTTTTTATTTCTCAATCTATCGTCTAAGTTTTGAATGTCTTTATTGAGCCTTACTGGAATTTTGATGCCAGAGTTATCGGCTAAGTCTTTAGGGTTCAAGCTGTTGGGCTTCACCCCTTTCTTATTCAACTCCATCATTTCCACTACTTCTAAGGTACTGAGTTGATGCCAGTTACTTTCGCCACTGTAAGAAAACCACATTATTTTTCTGAAAATATCAGTCTTTTGCAACATGGCCGATCCTATCTGAGTTTGCAAAGGAATGTTTACCTCCGGCACATCTTTCAAGGCACTCATATAGGTATCCAATTCATAGTTCAAGCAACATTTGAGCCTTCCGCACTGACCCGAAAGCTTTTGAGGATTCAAAGACAAATTTTGATATCGAGCAGCCGAGGTGTTTACACTTTTAAAATCGGTAAGCCATGTGGAGCAGCATAATTCACGGCCGCAGACACCAATGCCGCCCAATCTGCTAGCTTCTTGCCGAAGGCTGATCTGCTTCATTTCTATGCGCACTTTAAATTCGGTAGCCAACCGCTTTATCAATTCACGAAAGTCTACCCTTTCTTCGGCAGAATAAAAGAAAGTAGCTTTCTTACCGTCTAATTGAAACTCGATATCTGACACTTTCATGTCGAGATTAAGCTCGTTCACAATTGCTCTTGTGCGGTACATGGTAGGCAACTCTTTCGTTTTTACGGCCTCGTGTCGTGCCAAGTCTTCTTTGCCAGCAAGCTTAGAAATGGTAGATATTTCAGCTGTATCTAATACCCCTTTTTTCTTCATTTGCAACCTAACTAGTTCGCCCTGCAAAGAAACAAAACCCAAATCTTGACCTGACACCGCATCCACTACGATGGGGTCGCCTGTATGCAGTTCGATGTTTCTTGTATTCTTAAAAAATTCCTTCCTTCCGCCCTTAAACCGTACTTCTACAAAAGGGAATCTATCTGCTGGCGATGCCTCTACCATGCCAGCCAGCCAGTCGAATGTATTTAATTTATTGCAACCGCCAGTTGCGCAACCTCCGCTTTTACCGCAACCTCCTCCAGTAGAGCAGCCGCCTGATGAACATGAACTACAACCCATTTTTCTATCTCAATTTACATTATCAGTATTGTGCAAATATATAAATTAATCATATTGGTAGGTTGCGATTAATTTTCTGGCGTGGTGCTAACATTTATATATTAAAAAATCAATGTGCTTCCAACCAGTTCATCCCCGATCCCATCCCTATTTCCATTGGCACTTCGATCGGAATTGCATTTTTCATAAAGCTTTCGATATAGGGCTTGAGTTGCGCTAATTCTACATTGTATATATCAAAAACCAGTTCATCATGTACCTGCAGCACCATTTTTGAACGCACTTGTTCCTTTTTCATCCAAGCATGAATGTCAATCATGGCTTTTTTGATTATGTCGGCAGCCGAACCTTGTATGGGGGCATTGATTGCGTTTCGCTCTGCATAGCCTCGTATGGTCTGATTTCTAGAGTTTATATCTCTCAAATATCTTCTTCTGCCTGTGATAGTGGTCACATATTCTCGCTCACGGGCTTCACCAATTACCCTATCCATATATACTTTAATAGCGGGGAATTCTTGCCAATAGGCATCAATAATATCGCTAGCTTCTTTGCGTGGTATGGACAATCTTTGAGCCAACCCGAAAGCCGAAATGCCATAAATAATACCGAAATTTACCATTTTGGCTTTCCTCCGCATATCTGAGTTCACTTCATTAAGCTCTACTTTAAAAACTTTGCTTGCTGTAGTAGCGTGAATGTCTATTCCATTTTTAAAGGCTGTTATCATGCTTTCATCTTTGCTGAAAGCCGCCATTATCCTCAATTCTATCTGCGAATAATCGGCAGAGAAAATCACGGAATCAGCATCTCTGGGCACGAACGCTTTGCGAATTTCCTTGCCTCTGTCGGTTCTGATGGGGATGTTTTGCAAATTAGGTTCGGTACTACTCAGCCTGCCAGTTGCCGCAATTGCTTGATTATAAGAAGTATGTATCATGCCTGTTTTGGCATTTATCATAAGCGGGAGCGCATCAACATAAGTAGATTTCAGTTTTTGATACTCTCTAAATTCCAATATTTTGGCTGCTATTTCATTGTCGAAAGCGAGTTTTGAGAGTATTTCTTCCCCGGTGGCATACTGACCAGTTTCGGTCTTTTTGGGTTTGTCCTCAAGTTTTAATTTTTCGAATAGTATAATGCCTAGCTGCTTTGGCGATCCCAAATTGAATTTTTCTCCAGCCAGCTCATATACCTGTTTCTCTACTTCAATCACTTCCTTTTCAAGTATTTTCGAATAATCATTCAGGAAGTTCACATCTATTTTCACTCCTGCGTTTTCCATATCGGCAAGCACGTAAGCCAATGGGTTTTCTATCTCAGTAAAAAGCGGTTCAAGCTTGTTTTCTTTGATAATGGGTGCAAATTTGTATTTCAATTGCAAGGTAACATCGGCATCTTCGGCTGCATATTCGGCCACTTTTATTATATCGGCATTGCGCATGTTCCCTTGTCCCGCTCCTTTTTTCCCAATCAAAGTGGTGATCGAAATGGGCTGATAATTCAGGTAAGTGCTTGATAATAGATCCATTCCGTGGCGTGTGTCTGCATCTATCAGGTAGTGCGCCAACATAGTATCAAATATTTTGCCCCTTACTTCTACATCGTATTTCTTTAAAACCAAAATATCGTATTTCAAATTATGACCGATTTTAGTGATATTTTCGTTTTCCAGCACTGCTTTGAATAAATGTGCAACGGCTTTGGCACCTTCAAAATCAGGTGGTGTAGGGACATAAAACGCCTCTTTTTGAAAATAAGAAAACGACAGCCCAACCAATTCAGCACTTACCGCATCGGTACTGGTGGTTTCGGTATCGAAGCAAAACTCAGTTTGTTTTTCCAGATAATAAATAAGCTTGTTCATCAATTCTGGCGTGTCCATCAGATGGTAGTCGTGGATGGTAGTATCAATTGTGTCTTTCGCATTTTCTGTTGTAGGATTTTCTATAAAGCTCACATCGCCCTCGATAATAAGGTCACCGACAGCAATATTTTCGGAAATTGTTCCGTCAAACAAGCCCATTTGTGCAGCATCCTTGTTTTTCGACTTTTTCTCTTTTGCGCCTGTGGTAATGACAAAATCTTTTTTCTCAGTCGCTGTATCACCACCAATGAGCTTGGTTTTCATCTGTCTAAATTCAAGCTCATCCAGCAGTGGAGCAAGCAGCATCTTGTCGGGTCCTTTGTAGATTAAAAAATCAGCATCAAAGGCGATGGGCACTTCGCAGTGAATAGTAGCCAATTCTTTAGATTGAATGCCTTGTAAGGCAAAATTTACCACATTTTCTCTCAGTTTGCCACTGAGCTTATCTGCATTGGCTACCAAGTTTTCTACCGATTCAAATTCGGCTATCAATTTTACGGCAGTCTTTTCGCCTATGCCCGGAATACCAGGAATATTGTCGGCACTGTCGCCTTGCAAGCCCAAAATATCTCTTACTTGATCTACATTTTTGATCTGGAATCTTTCAAGTACTTTGGCTACATCGTACACCTCTGGCCCTTTACCCATAAAAGCCGGGCGATACACAAATACATTTTCATTTACCAGTTGGCAATAATCTTTATCAGAGGTCATCATGTAGATTTTGAAATCTGGCGAGGCAAGTTTGCATGCCACTGTGCCCACGACATCATCGGCTTCAAAACCATCCATTTCCAAAATCGGAATCTGAAAAGCACTAATAAATTGCTTTATAAATGGAATATTTATGGAAATATCCTCAGGTTGCGCTTGGCGATGGGCTTTGTAAGCTTCAAATTTTTCGTGCCTGAATGTAGGTGCCTTGGTGTCAAAAGCAACAGCCAAGTGTGTAGGCTTTTCTTTATTGATTACTTCCAATAAAGTATTTGCAAATCCAAAAGAAGCACCTGTGTTCATGCCTTTGGAGTTAATTCTTGGATTTTGAACAAAAGCAAAATGGGCTCTATAAATCAGTGCCAGAGCATCAAGAATGAAAAGTTTGTTCATGGAGTTAATTTAATAAAAAATCGTAGCTGCTAAATTGTTTTGCTAAAGATAAAGGTTGTTTGGGAAAAAGGAACTTCGACCTTTGAAAATGTTGGCCTGTCTTCGAACTGAAATTCTTGTTGAAAAAACCATCCGTTTGTCAATTCCTTGGTTCACCATGCATGAGAATGAAATGCATGTACAACTTCGAAACTCAACAGTAGTGCCTCAAAAAAATCATCCCACGACTTTATTTCTTTCTATCAAGAGCCGAAGAGGAGAGAATTTTTCGGGCATTTGCTGAGCTTCGTTCCTAATCAAAAGCTGCTGTAAATCAAAATACTTGATGTAGAATTCACCTTTTATACGTACTTAACAGTCAAATTACATCGGTGTAGAAATCCAAACCTAATGTCGATATATGGAAAAATCCATTAATAAGCCTTCAGAAAATTGTCTGCTCCTGTTTTATCTTGTCTTAATTGCAAGATAGAGCAGGATAGTTGCTTGGCTTGTATTGCATATTCTTGTAAAAATTAAATTAGTACCGTGAAATATCATATTATGAAGAAGCTAGCTACTTTCCTATTTATTACCTTTGCCACATTAGCAGGCACATTTGCCCAAGAAGTATCAGTTACTAAACTGCGTTGCGAATACTTGACAAATCCCCAAGGAATAGATGTTACAAATCCGAGATTGAGTTGGGTGCTGCAGTCCGATTTCAGAGGCCAATTGCAAACTTCTTATCAAATCATGGCCGCTACAACATTTGAAGGCTTAATGACCGACAAGGCAGACATTTGGAATTCAGGCAGAACAAATTCTGACCAATCGCTCAACTTAGTTTATGACGGAAAACCTTTGGCCTCTGGTCAAAAAGTATTCTGGAAAGTAAAAGTTTGGGATAAATCGGGAGTCGCATCTGGCTGGAGTTCAATAGCCAATTTTTCAACGGGATTATTAAATTCCACCGATTGGAAAGCTCAGTGGATAGGTGCCGACACAATAATGAGTACCGACAAACCCAATGAGCAAGCCCCAGTAATTAACGCACGATATCTTCGGAAAGAATTTTCTTTGGGTAAAAAGATTGCCTCAGCTACGCTATACATTTGTGGGCTAGGGCTTTATGAAGCCTATTTGAATGGTACCAAGGTGGGCGATTATGTGCTCGCACCAGCCCAAACTGAATTTTCAAAAAGAGTGATGTACAATACTTTTGATGTGACTACACTACTTGGAACAGGCAAAAATGCCATTGGCTGCATACTCGGAAACGGCAGATGGGTAAATTTGAGAAACAAACCCGACTTTGCCGAGGTGGATAAAATCGTAAAGTTTCCAATGGTATTGGCTCAATTAGAAGTCATTTACAAAGATGGAACAAAACAAATAGTTGCAACTGACAGCAGTTGGAAAATATCTGCAGAAGGTGCAATCAGAGCCAACAATGAATTTGATGGTGAATATTATGATGCAACCAAAGAAATGAAAACATGGGCAAATGTTGGCTTCGACCATAAACAATGGCTAAGTACCAAACTAGTGGCGAAGCCTTTGGGGAAAGTAGTAGCCCAAATGAACGAGCCGATCAAAGTAATGGAATCGTTAAAACCGATCGTGATCAATAAATACAATGACAGTGTTTATATTTTAGATATGGGCCAAAATATGGTGGGATGGGTAAAAATGGGATTAAAAGCACCTAAAGGAACAAAAGTAGAATTGAGATTTGCAGAAACTCTTCAAGCTAACGGAGCAATATACACGGCCAATTTGCGCTCTGCAAAAGTGACCGACACATACATAGCGAAAGGAGAAGGTACTGAAACTTTCGAACCTCGATTTACCTATCACGGTTTCAGGTATGTGGAAGTTACAAACTATCCAGGTATTCCAAAATTAGAAGATTTTACAGGGCAAGTAGTATATGATGCTGTGGAAACGATCGGAAAATTTGAATGCGAAAACCAGACATTGAATCAAATATACAAAAATGCCTATTGGGGTATCAGAGGCAATTACAGAAGCTTCCCCACCGACTGCCCACAACGAGACGAACGACAAGGTTGGCTTGGTGACAGAGGTGCATCCTCTAAAGGCGAATCTTTCATTTTCAACAATATAACCCTTTATAGTAAGTGGTTGCAAGACATTAACGATGCCCAGCTGGAAAACGGCATTGTGCCCGATGTTGCCCCGTCATTCTACAAAATATACAGCGATGGAGTAACTTGGCCCTCCGCATTTGTAATTATTCCTTATTTCTACTATCAAAATTTTGGCGATATATCGGTAATTGCAAAAAACTATGACGCAATAAAAAAATGGTCTAATCACATGATCTCGTTTTTGCAAAATGGGCTTTTGGGCAAAGACACCTATGGCGACTGGTGCGTACCACCTGAGTCGCTTGAGCTTATACATTCCCAAAATCCAGACAGGAAAACACCACCACAATTACTCGCTTCATGTTATTTGTATTATGATCTCAAATTACTTTCGTTTTATGCGAAAACATTGAACAAAGCAGAAGACCTCCTCTATTTTGACGCAAAGGCACAAGAAATCAAAACAGCAATTAATCTCAATTTATTTAATTCAACTACCTACAAATATGGCAACAACTCACTGACCTCCAATATTCTACCCTTGGCCTTTGAAGTAGTGGAAGATAAAAATCAAGAAAAAGTTTTTAGAAACTTGGTAGAAAAATTAATGATAGACCATTCAGGACATGTGGGCTCAGGACTAATAGGTGCCCAATGGCAAATGAAAACACTAAGCAAATTTGGCAGGGCAGACCTTGCGTATAGCATGGCATCTAAAACCGATTATCCAAGCTGGGGCTACATGGCAAGCAAAGGAGCTACCACAATATGGGAACTATGGAATGGCGACAAGGCAGACCCAAGCATGAATTCAGGCAACCACGTAATGCTACTTGGAGACTTGATTAGCTGGTTTTACGAAAATTTGGGAGGAATCAGTTCAACCATTGAAAATCCTGGATTCAAAAAATTTAAATGCTACCCAGAATTAATCCAAGGTTTAAACTCGACTTCTGTGGCCTACAAATCCATGTATGGTATCATAGAATCGGCCTGGAAAATTGAAAATGGCATTTACAATTGGTCTATAAAAGTGCCAGCAAATACAAGTGCAATAATATATATACCAGCAAATTCGGAAAATACAGTCAACGAAAATGGAAAAGCAGCATCAACTTCAGAAGGAGTGAAATTTATAAAGCTGGAAAACGATCGGGCCGTGTTTGAAATCAAATCTGGCAATTACCGCTTTACCTCCACCAATTTTGCTTACCCAAAAGTAATAGCCTCGGTTTTAGCACCTATTTTTTATCCAACAGATACATCTGTGATAGCAACCAAAGTAAATGTAGCAATCAAAACACCGACTCCTGGGTCAAAGACCTATTATACTACCGATGGAACAGAACCTACTGTAAACTCAATGGTATATACCCAACCTTTCGCTATCAATAGCAGCAGTCAAATAAAGGCCAAAGCATTTCGAGCAGAAATGGCCGACAGCCCAATTGCGAGCACAAACATTGATTTTTACGATGCAAGTATAAATGGCTGGAAATATAAATACTACGAGACCTCCGTTCCATGGAAAGCTTTGCCAAATTTCAACCTCCTTAAGCCTATGGCTACAGGTAAAGTCAATTTCATGCAACTATCGAAAATCAAAAATCGAGAAGATAATTTCGGGATTATATTGAATACCAATCTGAAAATAGAAAAAGAAGGCAGCTATACTTTCTTCATCACTTCCGATGATGGAAGTCGTCTTTTAATTGATGGCAAAGAAGTGGCAATTAATGACTCCGTGCATGGTGCACAGAAAACAAGTGGTAAATTGTACTTAACTAAAGGATTTCACAGTCTAGAAATACAATATTTTGAAGGTCTTTATGGAGAATATTTGTCTTTGGAATATCAACATGAAAACAATATTTTTCATGTTGTTCCTGCCTCCAAACTGTATTTTGACATTCCTAAAAAAGTGAAAAAGCGAATTGAACGATAGGAATTTCTTCAAAAACAAGGTCTAGAACCAAACTACTTTAAAATCCATTGGCAAGAATTTTTAATCTTGGTACTACATAGAAATAGTCCCTCTGAATGGGTGTGCAGCAGAATTAAAAAAGCTGAAAACAATTCAGTGTTAGGGTTACACAAAAAAAGTCCGATAAAAACACAAATGTTTTGACCGGACCATACCTGTACAAGATAATTTTCAGCTCTACTAATCTTCTGAGCTCGTAACTCCGTATTTATCATTGATATACGCTGCTTTCTTCATTTCTTCGCGTCTAGCTACAGATGGTTTTTCAAAAGCTTGTCTTCTGCGAAGCTCTTTCAATACTTGAGTCTTTTCAAACTTTTTCTTGAAGCGTTTGAGTGCTTTGTCTATGTTTTCGTTTTCTTTTATTTCTATAATTAGCATGGCTGGTGGGATTATTCTGTGGCAGATGTTGCTGATTGCAATACTTCTTCTTCTGAACCAGCACCTTCTTTCTCAGCCACTAGATCCTTTTCATTTTTCCTTTCTGCTAATCCTTCTTCAATAGCAGCAACAATTACGCGCGTAATAATAGCAATAGATTTGTAAGCATCATCATTGGCTGGAATCGGGTAATCAATAGAAGTGGGATCAGAATTTGTATCCACTATACCAATTACAGGAATCGCCAATCTTTTAGCCTCAGAAATAGCAAGGTGTTCTTTCTTAATGTCAACCACAAAAAGGGCTGCAGGCAAACGGGTCTGATCAGCAATACCGCCCAATACTTTTTGCAATTTGTCTTTCTCTCTTGTCAACATCAAACGCTCTTTTTTTACCATCGCACCAAAAGCATCTTCTTTCATCAATCGCTCGATAGAAGACATTTTCTTTAATGATTTTCTAACAGTAGTAAAGTTGGTCAACAAACCGCCCAACCATCTTTCAGTAATGAAGGGCATTTTCAAGCGTTCAGCTTCTGATGCTACTATCTCTTTCGCTTGCTTTTTAGTTGCTACGAACAGTATCTTTCTTCCTGACTTTACTATGCCTCTGATAGCTTCTGAAGCTTGATCTAAGGCTTGAATAGTCTTGTTGAGGTCAATGAGGTGAATGTCATTCTGCTCCTTGAAAATGTAAGGCGCCATCTTAGGATGCCATTTACTTTTCATGTGACCAAAGTGTACCCCGGCATCTAATAATTCTTTGTAAGTTACGTTTGCCATCTTGCCGATGATTTCTTTGATTGTGAATAAATAATTAAAATAAAATGGAAAACGATTACCGTTTAACCCACTGGAACGAACGCCTTGCTTTTCTGCGACCTGGCTTCTTTCTTTCCACCATCCTCGAATCACGAGTCATGAAACCTTCTTTTCTCAACGCGGGTTTTACATCTGCCGAATCTTCTACTAAAGCTCTGGCTATCGCCAATCTAATAGCTTCTGCTTGCCCAGTAATACCACCACCATTCACACTTACCTCAAATGAGAAATTCCCCACTTTGTTGCACAATGTCAATGCTTGGTTCACTACTATTCTTTTCAACTCGGATGGAAAATAAACCTCAAGCGTTTTGCCGTTGATCATAATTTCTCCGTTACCTGGCTTCATATAAACTCTGGCTACAGATGTTTTTCTTCTGCCTAAACTATTGATTATCATATATTTACAATTTTATAGATTTTGGATTTTGAGCAGCATGCGGATGGGTTCCTCCTTCGTACACATACAAACTTGTGAATTGTTGGCGACCAAGACGCGACTTGGGTAACATGCCTCTAACAGCCATTTCCACCAATTGCTTTGGGTTTTTATTCAACACCTCCCTGGGTGTGGCAAATCTTTGACCTCCAGGATAGCCTGTGTAGCGAACATAGACTTTTTCAGTCATTTTCTTGCCCGTCAATTTTACCTTTTCCGCGTTGATAACAATTACGTTATCGCCACAGTCGATATTTGGGGTGAAGCTCGTCTTGTGCTTGCCTCTCAATACTTTAGCGATGTCGCTGCTGATTCTACCAAGAACTAATGCCTCCGCATCTATCACTATCCATTCTTTTTTTACAGCCTCATTACTTAAAGATGCTGTCTTATAACTTAATGCTTCCATTTATATGTACTTTCTGAAAAAGGGATGCAAAGATAAGGACATAAATTATAAAACCAAACGGCAAACAATAAAATATTTAAACTTGTATGTTCAAATACCCTGTGACGAAAAAACATCCCGTTCAAAATACAATCCATTAAATATTAACCACTCATTTTTTCTTGGTTTTTATGTTAATCCTGAAATCTAAGACCGTACATCATTTTAAAATTATTGTAACTTTGTCCCGTATTTTTAAATCATCATGGCTTATTATAAAAATGCCTTATTTATTGTTTCGCTCATATTTGCTTACGGCTGTAGAACTTTAGCCCAAAAACCTGCCCTAGATAGTGCGAGTACGAAATTCAATGACCCTGACATCGAAACCTTCTCCCCTACTTTCGAAAGCCCTAAAGAAAAAGACGATACAAAAGATGCAACCGCTTTCCCAAAAAAAGATTGCAAAACATTGCCCAGTTCGAAAACCGCACGGCTGAAATTAATTTCTGATTCGATAACTGCCACAAACAGGTTGATAAAATTTACCTCGGGGTATAGAATATTGGTATATTCGGGTACCGACAGAGATGAAGCCAACCGTGCTAAGGGCAATTTGTACCAGCTGTTGCCAAATGCAGATCTATACGTTATTTATAAACAACCAGATTATAGAGTGAAAATGGGTGATTACGCTGATCGGTTAGAAGCATACAGGGTTTTAAAGCTAGATGTTGCCAGGGCCTATCCCAATGCAATTGTAATTCAGGACAATATATACATCAAAAGAAAGTAAAGAAGGGATGGTTTCGGTACAGGAAATAAAAAAATTAGCGAAGCAAAATTTCAGCGAAATTCAATCATACAGGCATCACTTGCATGCCCATCCTGAATTGTCGTTTCAGGAGTTTGAGACTGCCAAATACATTGCTAACGTACTTACTTCCTATCACATCCCATTTAAATCCGGAGTAGCAGGCACGGGTTTGTTGGGCTTAATTGAGGGAAAAAATCCATCACAGAAAATCATTGCCTTGCGTGGCGATATAGATGCTTTACCGATTATGGAAGCCAATGAAGTAAGCTATAAATCTCAAAATAAGGGTGTTATGCACGCTTGTGGTCATGATGTGCACACTTCTTCTCTGCTCGGGGCGGCCAAAATATTAAACGAACTAAAAGATAAATTTGAAGGGACAATCAAGCTTGTATTTCAGCCAGGTGAAGAAAAATCACCGGGAGGGGCAGCGATGATGATTGCAGAAGGAGCTTTGCAAAATCCCAAACCCGAAAGTATGCTGGGGCAACACGTAGCTCCACAAATTCCAGTAGGTAAAGTCGGTTTCAGAGAAGGAATCTACATGGCTAGTGCCGATGAAATATATATTAAAGTGATTGGCAAAGGTGGCCACGCGGCCATGCCCGAAAATATTATCGACCCGATACTTATTGCCTCCCACATTATTATCGCATTGCAACAAATAGTAAGTAGAAATGCCAGTCCTAAGATGCCAACTGTGCTTTCTTTTGGAAAAATAGTAGCCAACGGAGCCACCAATGTGATTCCAAATGAGGTGTTGATTGAAGGCACTTTTCGCACTATGAATGAAAAATGGAGAGCCGAGGCCAAACTTAAAATGAAAAAAATGGCTGAGGCAATAGCCGAAGGCATGGGTGCAAAATGCGAATTCTGGTTTGCAGATGGCTATCCTTATTTGGAAAACAATCCTGCTCTTACTCGCAGAATGAAGAATACTGCCATTGCCTACTTAGGTGAAGAAAATGTGATAGATTTGGATTTGTGGATGGCTTCGGAAGATTTCGCGTTTTACACCCACCACGTAGATGCAACATTTTACAGACTTGGTGTGCGAAATGAAGCAAAAGGGATAACTTCACCAGTGCACACACCTACCTTTAATATAGATGAAGACGCATTGGAAATTGGCTCAGGTTTGATGGCTTGGCTGGCAATTAATGAGTTGAGTTTTTCTTAGTAACATGAGAAAATAATAAAGATAAAGTGGACAATATGTAACTGGAAATCCGACTGCTAATGCCTTACACAGGCGGCAAACCATCTTTACAGAAATAATTTTATATCCCCAATTTTGTAATTTATAAGAAAATATTCCAATTTTCAAGGTAACCAACAAAGTGTATCCGCAGGTTACATTTGCTGAAAACTTGGAATTGACATTCGAAAAATAGAAAATTTTGTAAATTGGATGCTCTTTGCCAACATTATCTTAAATTTCAAACCCACGTTAGCCTATATGTGCTTTAATAGATCACTAAAATGCATTTTTTTCACTTGTCTAATGGTCAATTCTTTAACTATCAACGCCCAAAAGGTAGTAGTTACTGAAACTGAGGAAAAAGCAGATGAAATGAAACGCAAAGGACTTTTAATAATGTTGGAACTAGATGAAGAAGTAGTGAGACGGGAATGGCAGAAAAAAATGCGTGAATTAGGCAGCATCAAAACCCGCTCAGGAGCTATATTGGTGGATCAAGCCAATATGACTTCCATTTCTATTTCACCCGTAAAGCTTATTTCTACAGTTCAAAACAATGTGAAAGGGACAAAAGTATGGTATGCCATTGATTTGGGCGATGCTTATGTTACCTCAACTGGCGACCAAGTTAAGTTTAACGAAGCCTCAAAATTTCTGCACGATTTTGGCGTGGCTCTATACATTCAAGATATTAATGAGCAAATAAAAGAAGCTGAAAAAGTGTTGGCCAATGTGGTGAAAGAGCAAGAAAGAATGATTTTGCGAGGTGAAAATCTTAAAAATAGCATAAATAAAAACAAAACAGAAAAACTACGCTTACAACTGAAACTAGCTGAGAACGATTCCACCTACAGAATAATTAAAATTGATAGCTTACAAAATGTACAAAACCAAAAAGGTAGCGCTGAAAATGTAGAGAAAATGAAGCGAGCAGTAGACATAGTGAAGAACAAAATCACAAAGGTAGAATGAGTCAGTTTGTAAAGTTGTTGGGTTGCAGTTATTTTAGGAAGTTTTTTTTCTTTCTGGCTTTGATAGTTATTAACAATTTTTTGTTTGCGCAGAAAGGAGGTTTGCTATTGGCAGAAGAGTACTACCAAGCAGGCGAATATGCAAAAGCAAAATCAATCTATGTTAATTTCACCAATGACCTTGAAGGTTCAAAAAAAGTTTATTTTCCATACATCGATTGTCTTCTAAAGCTAAAAGAGCCCGATGTCGCAGAAAAATTTTACAAGAAACTTATCAAGTGGGAGCCTCAAAATGTGACCTTTAAAATAGATTTTGCAGACTTTTTCGTAAAGCAAACCAAAACGAATGAAGCAAAAAAGCAGTTTGATAAAATACTGGCTTTTAGCAAAGAATACCCAGAACAAACCAGCATTACGGCTCAGTATTTGATCAAATTAGGCTATGTAAACCAGGCTAAGTCAGTCTATTTACAAGGCAGAAGGCTCACGAGAAATGAAGCTGAATTCAGCATAGAAATGGCTGAGATCTACAAAGTAGAGAAAAACACGAATGAAATGCTGCGAGAATTGATTCATGTTTTACTATTGAATCAAAGCGATAAGGAATTTCTCAAATCAAAATTTCAAGATTTTATTACCACAGAAGACGAATTTAACAAATTTGAACAAGAGGTGTTTTCTCGTATACAAGAAGATCCATCGCAATATCTTTACAACGATTTGTTGATATGGATTTATCTGCAGCAAAAGCAGTTCCACAAGGCTTTCATTCAGGCTAGGGCGTATGACAAATTGCTAAAAATGCAGGGCGACAAATTGATGGAAATAGGAAAATTTGCTTTTGAAAACAAAGATTATGAATCTGCTGGTGCTATATTTGAATATGTATCGAAGGAATACAGAACTTCGCCTAACTATGTAAGTGCACGAAAACTTAAAATACTATGCAAAGAAGAGCTAGCAAAAGAAAAATTTCCGATTGATGCAACAAAAATAAGATCATTAATTGCCGATTATCAATTGCTTGTAAATGAGCAAGGCCGAACCCGCGAAACTTTCGATGCCATCAGAAATATGGCTTTGCTCTATGGATTTTATGTTGATTCCAAAGATACGGCAGCTGCGCTATTAGAGAGCATATTAAAAAGCCCTTGGGTTGATGGTCAATTTTCAGCCCGTTGCAAGCTTGATTTGGGTGATATTTATGTGTTGAAAAATGAGCCTTGGGAAGCCACTTTGGTTTATTCTCAGGTAGAGAAAGCACAAAAAGACCAACCCTTGGGCAATGAAGCCAAACTTAAAAATGCAAAATTGGCCTATTTTACAGGTGAGTTCGACTATGCTAAAGCCAATCTGGATGTGCTTAAATTAGCTACCCACCGGGAAATAGCCAACGATGCCATGGATTTGGGCCTTTTTATTCAAGACAACACCGCTTTCGATGACGACAGCACACATGCTGCTTTGCAAGCATATGCCAATGTGGAATTGATGATTTTCCAAAATAAATTAGACAAAGCATTAGAAAATCTCGATACAATCTTAAAAAAATTCAAAGGCAACAGCCTTGAAGATGAAGTGTATTACTTGCAGGCAAAGATTTACAAAAAGTTGGGCAAATATGAGGCCGCAGTCACCAAACTGGAAAGGCTCGGAAATAACTTCAAATCAGATATTTATGGCGATGACGCAGCCTACATGATGGCCAACTTGTATGAAGAAAACTTAAATAGTAAAGAGAAAGCGATGGAACTCTATAATAAATTTCTAACCGATTTCGCTGGCAGCATATATGCCGCTGAGGCCCGCAAAAGATACAGGGCTTTGCGTGGCGACAATCTTAATTAAAACTGAAACGCCATTTCAAATATTACTTCTAAGGTATTACCTTCACTAAAAACAGCATTTTAGAAAATTTGAAGCTGCAAGTACATAAGTCGTTTCCCGTGCACCTTTACGATCAATTAATTTAACTATGCATCAAAATGGCACAAAATTTGAAAAGCATAAAATACATCGCAAGCAATTTCATATTTTTGAAGCAGTTTACAATAATTTGTGAATCTTGGCCATCAACATCCCTATTCCTTTGTCAAGTTATACCTATAAACCATGAGTTTACGCTCCTTCTTAATCAAACAAATTGCAAAGATTGTTATTAACGGAAATCAGAAATGGATTTTAGAACCTATATCGGCCCAACAAAAAGTTTTCAAACACCTTGTGAAAAATGGCAAGAAAACCATTTATGGAAAAATACATAATTTCGAAATAATACAAAACTATGAAGACTTCAAAAAATATGTTCCAATTGTAGATTATGAGGAGCTTCAAAAATATATCGATCGAATAAAAAGCGGTGAAAAAAATATATTTTGGCCTGGAAAGCCATTATATCTTGCAAAAACATCGGGAACTACTTCTGGATCCAAATTTATCCCTATTACAACAGAATCTATTGGGTTTCATATCAGAGCAGCTCGTGATGCACTTTTTGCTTATGTGGTTGAGACTGGCAAAGCCGATTTTTTTGATCGAAAATTAATTTTCCTTTCAGGCAGCCCAGAAATTAAAAAAGAAAATGGAGTATACACAGGTCGCCTTTCAGGTATTTCAAATCACCATGTACCCAACTGGCTAAAAACTAATCAGATGCCAACATACAAAACTAACTGTATGGATGATTGGGAAGCCAAAGTAGAGCAGATAGTGGAAGAAACTCTACCTGAGGACATGAGTCTGATTTCTGGAATTCCTCCTTGGATTCAGATGTATTTTGACAAAATACATTTGCAAACAGGAAAAAAGATAATGGAGGTATTTCCAAATTTCTCCCTGTTCGTACATGGCGGTGTTAATTTTGAGCCATACAAAGCCAAACTTTTTGAAAGCATTGGCAAAGAAATTGATACTATAGAGACCTATCCAGCTTCAGAAGGATTTATTGCTTATCAAAATTCCCAAAAAGATAGAGGTCTTCTGCTGCTCGTTAACAGTGGAATATTTTATGAGTTTATTCCTGCCGATGAATATTTTAATGAAAATAGGAGAAGGTTAAATCTTGAGCAGGTGGAATTAGGAGTAAATTATGCCCTTATTATAAATTCTAATGCTGGATTATGGGGCTATTCCATAGGAGATACAGTGAAGTTTCTATCCATAGATCCATACAAAATTGTAGTTTCAGGTCGGATAAAACACTTTATTTCGGCTTTTGGAGAGCATGTAATTGGTGAAGAAGTAGAGAAAGCCATGCAATACGCTTGTCAAAACCAACCAGAAGCGGAAATAACAGAATTTACTGTTGCTCCACAAGTAGTAGATAGCCAAGGGGGACTGCCATACCATGAGTGGTTCATTGAGTTTTGTACCGAGCCAACAAGCATTCGACAAATGCAACTTGATCTGGATAGAAAATTGTGCGAGCTTAATTCCTATTACAATGACTTAATTACTGGAAAAACACTGCAAAGGCTGAAAATAACAAATATAAGCAATCATGGATTCGTAAAATACATGAAATCACAAGGTAAATTGGGTGGACAAAACAAAGTGCCACGCTTAAGCAACGACCGAAAATTAGCAGATGGCTTAGGCATTTACATTTCTCAAAAATAAAATAAATGGTTATTATTACAATTATTGAATAACTCTTTCGTGCAAGGTCAAAAATTCGATGAAAGTGTTTTAAAATTAAAAAACGAAATGGATCTATAGTAACAAAATGTCAACACAAAAAGTGAAACAAATAGAAAATTCTCTGATCGTACAATAACGAAAATTAAATTAATTAAAAAAGGTATTTTTTTTACGTTGGGTGTCTAACGAGCCCTCTTTGCATTGTGGTTCAAAAATCAATTTCATTAGGTACTTTCGCATCTCTCAAAAACAAGCGTTAATTTTCGGTGAACTTTCTAGAATGGAGCTAGTTCTGCAATAAATCTATGTAGACAGTGTACCTACTTGATGCATTGAGAAATGCAGGATGGTAATGGCGACCTTTTTTAATGGATTAGTCATTAAAAAAGCAACTATCAGCAGTCCAAAAAATACCGAAGATAAGTATTTAACAGGCAACCTTCATTTCGATTTTGCTCGTTCACATATAACCCTAAGTAAAAGGACATTACATTAAATGATCAATAATCAAACCTTGGCGGCAACTGCTTTAATGAATGACCTACCGCTATGGTCAGCTCCGTTGGGTTTGAAATTGATAGATACAGTCAGGTTCAAACCGAATGCAAAACTACTAGACGTTGGCTGTGGACTAGGGTTTCCTGCCATAGAATTGGCTATGCGATTCGGGGAAGCAGCCACAATTTTTGCAGTTGATCCTTGGGTTCACGGCTTGGAGTTTGCCAAATATAAGGCGGAAAATTTTGGCATTACTAATATTAAGTTTCTAAAGCAATATGCGGAAAATTTGAGTTTTTCAAACGCGTATTTCGACACAATAGTTTCTAATAATGGTTTAAATAATGTTCAAAATTTGCCAATGGCTTTACTGGAATGTGCTAGGGTGGCCAAGCCCGGTGGGCAATTGGTATTTGCCCAATACACCAATGCTATTTTTCACGAATTTTATTATTTGCTTGAAGAAACACTCCTTCAATTGCATTGCTACGATGCCATTAAAAAATGTCAAGTCTTCAGAAATGATGAAAAGAAAACCGTCAAATTCTTAACAAAAACACTTAATCTTTCGGGCTTTGAATTACTAAGTTGTGAAGAACATGTCCATACCCTTCATTTTGCTAATGGCGAATCGTTTCTACATCATCACTTTATTGCACAAAATTTTTTTCCTGTTTGGAAAACTTGGATAGACATTATGGAGCTTCGAGTGTTTGAAACATTAGCCGCAATGCTGAATGATCATGCTGAGAAAAAAGGGGTATTTAGT
>Ga0163144_10005405_pt1 | contig 28347 bp, 16 predicted proteins | sample OliLak19BULKMAT1_FD_123175 | JGI IMG/M metagenome (GOLD analysis project Ga0163144, IMG submission 123175) | Freshwater microbial mat bacterial communities from Lake Vanda, McMurdo Dry Valleys, Antarctica - Oligotrophic Lake LV.19.BULKMAT1 | ecosystem: Environmental > Aquatic > Freshwater >... | reverse complement strand
TGGTCCGGATATAGAAGTTGATAATAAAACGCTATACAACATAAGTAGTGAGATATGGGGCTGCTACGATGGAACTTTAACTCCTATTCCTACTTGTATAGCAGCACTGAGTAAAATTAAAATAATAGCGAAACAAAATTTAAATGAAAAAATTTTTTTTTAAAAAAATTTGAAATTTCCGGAAGGTGGGGGAAAACCTTTCCCCTTTAAAAATGGGGGGGGGGGGGGTGAGAGTTTGTTATTAAGCATAATATTAAAATATGTTGATATCAAATATAGTGAACTATTTTATTAGTAATACTTTTTTTATGAAAAAAAATTTTTTATGAAATGAATGATTTGAAAATGATTAACTACGTAAATATATATTATTTAATACGAAATATATGTGATTAAAATTTAAATATTTTACATTTAGTAATAATATTTTTTAAATTTTTTCTCTTGTATTTTACACGGTAAAATGAATTAAATAAATCTTCGCATTTTAATTGATAAATGTATAAAAAATTTTGTAACAATTTCATAAAAACTAAATAGAAACGATGGAATAGCAACTCCTACAATTCCATCTGGTACCAGGTTCCCCATTAAAGTAACCCTACACCATAGCAGCTAGTAATTCCTCCATATTCACCGTAGCTATGCTGCTGGCGCTATCGCTCATTGCATAAGGTATTATTAATGTTTCACCGTGTAGCATTGCCCCGCAACTATATACCACATTGGGTACATAACCTTCCCGCTCGTGCATATCGGGCGACATTAGTGGTTGTTCTAGCCTTCCGATTAGTTTGGTAGGATCATCTAAATCTAGCAGGAATGCACCAATACTGTATTTACGCATTGGGCCAACACCGTGACTTAGTACCAACCAACCCGCTTCTGTTTCTATTGGGCTGCCACAGTTACCCATTTGTACGTATTCCCAGGTATATTTTGGTTTTAATATTAATTGTTTGTTGCGCCAACTAAATACTCTGTCACTGTGCATTACAAATATGTTTTCCCCATCTTGTCGGCTAATCATCCAGAATTTTCCATTAATTTTTCGGGGGAATAATGCCATTCCTTTATTACTAGCTTCGTTACCATTTAGGGTGCTGATGCGAAAATGCAGAAAATCTTCAGTCTCTAATAGTTGCGGGTATATGGTACTACCATTGTAAGCTGTGTAGGTAGCATAATAAATAAAACTGCCGTCCTCTTTGAGAAATCTTACAAATCTGGCATCTTCTATTCCATTACTCTCATTGGCACCATAGGGGAATATTATTCGTTCGCTCAGCTCTTTATCAGCTGTGTAGGTTACTTCGTAGTTGTTTCTGGCTAAGGCTACCATATCGCTACCACTGTTTAAGTAATCGTCTATAAATGGTAATTCTCTAATGGCGTCTATGGCATTAATCAGTTGATTTAAATCAAAGTTTTGATCGAGTAAACCCATTACCGAGTCACTGAAATTATTCATAATCCCCAACTCATATAGTTTTTTAGAGAATGACGATTTGTCAAAATGAACTGGGTGCTTAATCTCTGCGCTAGTTACATACCGAGTTGGTGTTTCTATTACTATGGTTTGATCTGTTTTAATAGTACCACTTCGAAATACGATGCTACTTATGTGTCCCTCACCAGTTGCCCTTAGCGAAATAATAAATCGCATATCACCATCTGATAAATTAGTCTGGTCTGGATGCAGTATGATGCTGGGATTGAATAGAGCAGCACTCTCCATACTATATTCTTGAGTAAAACAAGCACCAATCAATAGTTTTCTATTCTCACTTATGTCTCTAGAGCATTGCAACTCTTGACATACATTGTTAAATTGTGTCATCAGATACACTTCTATCTGTTTATGCCTGTGCCTAAATTCCTCCATTATTCTAGCCAACTCTATTGATGTTTGTTCCTCTGTCATAGCATCTACTTGGTTGTGAATTCTGCGCATTCTATGAATGTTACCAGGTATAAAGGGCCTAAAAAATACTCTTGATGCGTCAGGCTTCATTAAAATGCCTGTTCTGTTTACACTTACCATTTTGATTATCTACAATTGTAAAACTAAAAAAATATTAAGCCACTTTATGTAGCTTTTTTCTCGGAAATTCTATATTCGTTTAGGCTTTGTTTTCTTTATCTATTCTATTTTCTCTCAGCTCACTACGATCTTCTTCAGTACCAAATTTTTCAGTTACTTTAACCACAGTTTTTTCAAAATCTTTAGCAGATTGATATTCTGTTTGCTCTATTTCAATAGGTTTTATTCTAACTGCAAACTCAGCTGGGATTATTTCGTGGCCTTTTAGTCTGGCATATACTTGAGTAAATTCTGCCCCAATAAATAAAATCTGGCTACTATAGTTTACCCACATCATAACTAGTATAATGCTACCAGCTGCACCATAGGTGCTACCTAAGTCACTACTACCTAAGTATAAGCCAATTAATGTCTTGCCAATATCAAATAAAAGCGCCGTAACCCCTGCACCTATCCAGGTAAATCTCCATTTTACTTTAGCGTCAGGCAATATTTTATAAATCATAGCAAACAGTAGGGTGACCACGCCAAAGCTGATGACAAACTCTATCATATTAATAACGAAGCCCCCGCTAGCTAGGTTAAGCTTATCTTCTAGCCAATTACCTAAAAACACAAGTAGAGCATTTAATACCAAAGATACCAAAAGTAAAAAACCTACACCTAATATGACAGAGAATGACAGAACTCTATTCATTATGTATTTAACTATTCCACGTTTTGGTTTTGCTTTCACTTCCCATATAGCATTAAGACTTGATTGTAATTGTCCAAATACAGTCGTACTAGAATATACCAATAGCACTCCTGCTATAATTCCTGCCCACATACTTCTGCCTGGACTATAGGCACTAGCTACCATTTGTTGTACTTGTTTTGCCCCCTCAGCCCCTAATAAATCCTTTAACTGATCAAACAGCCCACCTTCTATAGCCTCTTTTCCAAATAGAAAGCCAGCTACAGAAATGATTACAACTAGCATAGGTGCTAAACTGAAAATGGTATAATAACTAAGTGCCGCACCTAGAGTAAAGGTATCGTCTTTAGAAAATTCCTTATAGGTTTCCTTGCCTAGTACCCAAGTACGTTTGTACCAAGGCAATAATTTAAACTCTTCTGGAGTAACTTCCATTTCTACCTGTTCTGTTTTATGCTCTGTTTTATCTGGCATTGCTCTTTATCTATATCTATCTTAGCACTATAGTGCCAATCTATTTGTAGTTAGACAACTAATGTTAGGGCAAAGTTGAAATAAAATTTAGCAATTACATATTATTTATGGTTTATTAATAATAATAGGATTAAAGTAAAATTATGATTGACTACAATATTTGACTTTGAAAAAGGAAGATTCATATATAAGTGATATTTTTATGCACTATATGATTAAAAGCGTAACTGACCTTGACTTTATCAATTAAAAAATTAAAACTACTCACCGTAGTAATGTTAATGCTCAGCTTGCATTCATTAGCTCAGCAGCCCATTGCGTGGCATTTTACAGATTTAGACGGACTACCCAGTCAAGAGGTATATAACGTAATGCAAGACAAGAGGGGATATATATGGATTGCAACGGAGCAGGGTCTTTGTAGATATGACGGCTATAGGTTTAAAACATACGACAATGCAGAAATAAATAGCCCAGCAGTAAATAGGATTGAAGAAGATTATCAAGGCAGAATTTGGACGAAAAATTTTAATGGGCAGGTACTTTATGTAGAACGAGACTCGCTAAAACTATTTCAACAATGGAATAAATATCAGACTCGCACCTTTCCAGATTTTGACATTTATGCCAACAAAATGCTGATAATAGACAACCTAACTACAGCCTATCGAGTAGATTTAAAGGACTTTAGCTTTAAAAAACTAAAAGGTAGAGCATTTGAAGATGAGTTACAGCAACCCTATATAACTAGCGACGGCATAGAGTGGATGATAACAAAGCATAAAGTAATTAAAATAGTTAACGGTAATGAATATAATATAGGTAATGAAAATGAAATTAATGATGGTGATCAGTTTATTATAGAACAAGAATATAATAGAAACATACTAATTTTTCATAATAATACAAGAAAAATTACAAAATGGTCACCCAAACAAAATAAGTTTGTCGATTTCGCAGATTTGCACCATATAATTGGTGATAATGAATTTATAAGTGGAGTCTTCTCTACTGATAAGCAAAATAAAATATGGGTTTGCACTTACAATGGTCTATTTGAGTTTGAGAAGGTTGGGAGTAGATTAGTATATAAGGGACACTATTTTACTAAAAAAATAATAACTAAAGTGATAAAAGATAGAGAGGGGAATCATTGGGTATCTACATTAAATGAAGGTATATATATAATGCCAAAAAATGCCCCCAAGATGATTAACAATTATAATAATGATTTATCATTAGGTAAAGTGAGAGGGATGGCTGCAGACCATAAGGGAAACCTCTACTTTAGTAGTGGGATAGATTTATATACCTATAATCCAAATAAATACAATAGTCTAACACAATTCAAATCTTTAGACTATTTCTATGAAATTCAAGGCTTGTATTTACTTGGCAACCAAGATTATTTATTTATACAGAAAAAGGTAAATGAAATATACTCGGTTAAAAAACAAAATATAAAAGTGGCGAATAGCTCATCGTTGCTTTTAAGCATCAAGAGTTTATCAAGCGGTTCTACTGGCAATGTTCATTTTATGACCAGTTCAGGATATAGGTACTGTTCTGACATTTTTACAGACACATCATATACTTACTCCAAACATATACCGGACATAGACGATCCTTACATTTCAGAGCGTGGGTATGGAATTCACTTCGATAAAAAAGCTGATGCACTGTATTTGTGTAACAACTTTGGCGTTAGGCTGTATAAAAATGGAAAATATGAAGAAATTAGAGATGGGAAAAACCAAATAATTTGCATTTCTTTCTATTCGGGTAGAGATGGAATAGTCTGGGTAGGTACCAATCACAATGGTATATATGGTATAGAGGGCAACAAAATAAGATATCATTTTGATATGCGTAGTGGTCTGCCATCGCATATGATAAAGTGCATAACCACTGATAAAGAGAACCTATGGGTAGCCACAATAAATGGATTAACTAGAATTAATTTGCTGACCAATAAGCACATACAAATAACACAGAATGATGGATTGATAAGTACAGACATATATAGGATGGAAGTATTAAATAGGCAGATATATTTGGCTACAGCTAAAGGTTTACTAATATTTGATATAAATAAGGACTATTTTAATTCTTGTAAGCCAATAGTGTACATCACATCATTTCTGGTAAATGGCAAGCTGTATAATCAGATACCTGAAATTATAAACTTACCTTGGAACGATAATAATATCAACATTGATTTTTCGGCAGTAGGAATGACCTATCGGGGCAATCAAAAGTACTTGTATAAACTTACTGGACTAAGTAAGACTTGGACTGTGGTTGATGCGAATGTACGAAGCATACCCTTTTTTGAATTGAGCCCTGGCGAATATACATTTGAAGTATATGCAGTAAATGACGATGGACTAAAAAGCCAATTACCTGGCAAAATTCAATTTAGAATATTGAAGCCCTATTGGCAAACTTGGGGATTTAGAATTGGTAGCCTCGTTTTATTTTTATCAATAATTATAGGTTTTGTTCGCTGGCGCACCAGCACTATTTACAGCAATAGACTGAAAAAGGAGGAGCTAATAAACAGCCAATTAGCCACGCTAAGGTCACAAATGAATCCCCACTTTATGTTTAACGCATTGAATAGCATTCAAGAATTCATTATTATGAATCAAAAAAAAGAAGCCAATTCATATTTGGGCAAATTCGCTGACCTAATGCGATTAATCTTAGAAATGAGCCAAATAGATAAAGTTTCAATACATAAGGAAGTAGAGTCGCTAAGATTATACACAGAACTTGAGGCTCTTAGATTTGATGAAGCTGAATTAAAAGTTGATTTACTTATTGCACCTGAAATGGATAAAGCCATTATATATATTCCGCCAATGATTATTCAGCCTTTTGTTGAGAATGCCTTTAAGCACGGATTAAGTCCAAATCAAGGTGCTAATAAACTTATGACTATTGTATTTGCAGAAATAGAAAATGCCGTAATATGCACCATAACCGACAATGGAATAGGTAGGGTAGCCTCGGCAAATAATAAGAAAAGAAGGCTCGTATATCAATCGTTTGCAGTGAATGCTAGTAGCCAAAGGCTAGCTCTGCTAAATGATAGCTTAAAGTCTAATAAAATAGGTATAAAGACAATAGATTTGTATGATGATGATGATGTGTCAATTGGTACTCAAGTAATTGTCACATTACCCAAAATGTAATCATATTTTTGATGTAATAGTAGAACACACGATAAAAATAAACAAACTTTTTATATGGAAATAAATAGTAAGATAATTACCATAATAGTAGATGATGAACCTAGAGCCAGGCGCCTGCTGAGAACAATGATTGCTGAAAACTGCCCCAATTTGTTTGTGGTTGACGTAGCAGCAAATGTAGATGACGCTGAACTTATCATAAAAAAACATAATCCACAACTGGTATTCTTAGACATAGAAATGCCTAATAAAAGCGGATTTGAATTGTTGGAAATATTTGGAAGTGACAAGTTTAATCTAATATTTACCACTGCCTACAGCGATTATGCAATTAAAGCTTTTGAAGTATCGGCTATAGACTATTTACTAAAACCTATACAGACAGACCAGTTAGTTAAGGCAGTTGCTAAAGTTAAAAAGGCAATAAATGAAGATGACTTAAAGCAGAAGATTGAGGCATTGCAAAATAACTTAGACATTGCTAATGTGAAGAGAATTGGCTTACCAAGTCAACACGGTTTAAAATTCGTAATGTCAAATGAAATTATATATTTTAAGGCTGAGGGTAGCTATTCTAAAATAATACTGACTGATGATAAGCGTGTGATGGTTTCTAAGAAATTGGGCGATATGGAGAACCTTGTGAAAGGGATTGATAATTTTACCAGAATACATAGAAGTTACATAGTAAATACAGATCATATTACTGAATTTATGAAAACAGATGGTGGTACCGTAAAACTTTCAAATGGAGATATCGTTAGTATATCTAGAGATAGAAAAGATGAAGTTCAGCGTAAAATTAAATCGCTATAATATCTTATTATACACTTCTACATAGCCTTTTGCCATAGTGTGCATACTGTAGTTATCTAGGCTATGTTGTCTACAATCTTTCCTGCTTAGTAATTTCAACTTTGGAACCATATTTATAGCTTCTTCCAGATTTTCTACTATATAGCCAGTCACATTTTGTTTGATGATTTCAGGCATAGAGCCTCTGTTATAAGCTATTATAGGTGTGCCACACATCATTGCTTCAGCAACACTTAGTCCAAATGGTTCATCAAAATGAATTGGATGAAGTACTGCTAAGGCTTTGCCTAATAGTTCATTTCGTTTGTCAGGACCCACATTGCCAATATATTTTATTTGATTATTATCAACTAAAGAAGCAATTTTCTGATTATAGTAATCAGCATCTTGTATTAGTCCTGCTATTATTAATTGCTTATTTGTAGCTAGGGCTATTTTACAGGCGTCAAGTGTACCTTTATCTGGGTGAATGCGCCCAAAGAAGAGTAAATAATCATCTGAAGTTTCATTAAAAGTAAACTGGCGACTATCTATACCATTATACACATTTGCTGTATAGTTCAGCGAATTATGACGGTCACTGTAACTGATGCTGACGTAGTGGGAAGTGTCATTGTATTTCTTATAAACGGGTACTATTTTATTTGAAGAGAAACCGTGTATGGTAGTTACAATTGGTGTTTTGACCAATCTAGAGTAGGTAAGTGGAAGAAAGTCAAAGTGATTGTGAATAATGTCAAAATCACCTGCTTGTTCCATTAAATTGCTAATGTGCAGACATTCCCATACCTTGGCGTCCATACCTTGAGTTTCTGCATAGCCACTTGGCACTACTGCACATAGTTTTGCATTGGTTACACTATTGCCAGTTGCAAATAAAGTCACATCGTGCCCTAAATTTACTAATTCTTCACAATGATTAGAAGCTACTTGTTCCCAAGGACCATACGCAGTTGGTGGTGTTCGCCAAGCTATTGATGAAAGTATGGCTATTTTAAGTTGTTGCATTACAATCTGATTCTAAACAGATTATATTTTAACTGTTTTTATCTTTGATACTTTATTTATTTTACCATTAATAGCTAACTCATTTAATGTTTTATTAAATATGGCTATACTTTTAGTATGCTGTTTCTGTTCCGCATTTATAAGTTCTAACTGTTCCAATTGCGTCAATTCTTCCTCAATTACTTGGTGACTGATTAAATAGGCTAACGTACTTTCCGCTCCTTGGTTTGAATTGATGCCATATGACTCTAGACCATCAAAGCAAGTACCATTAGCAGGATCATATAGGCTCATACTAAGCGTATTTTTACCAATGAACCACTTGTAACTGCTACACATTCTTACTAGATAGGTACTATCACCTGTCATTTTGTACATTTTCCTATACATTAATACCATATTCATAGCATCTACTGGCTGTTGACCAAACTCTGAGTAAGAGTGATTTATGTCATACCATTTCTCATTTCCTATCAGACTCAAATGTTCGTGCTTGAAGCAAATATTAGTAATGAATTCACACGTTTTTAGGCAAGCTTCTTTTATTTCTGGACTAGGTATAATATCATAAGCGTAAGCTAATGCCAACGGCAATAGTCCATTATCATAGGTTAGACTAGCCTCAAACCATACCCAACCTTGCCTATGAGTTGATGTAGAAGCGTAGGCTAACATTAATTTATCGGTTAACTTAATTAGTTCAGCCATACTTACTTCATCAGTAGGATACTCTTGTAGGAATCTAGTAATACCAAGTATGCTATTTGCCCAAGACCTAATAGAGGTTAGGCTAGACATTTGCTTGATGCTAGTTAAAAACATCTCCCTAGAAAATGCTCTAATTTGTTCATCAGGTGCTTCTTGTACTGTGTATCCTAATGCCCAAATAGTTCTACCTAAGGCATCTTGTGTTCCAGTGTTATCTAAGTACTCACGACTGTAACTTAAGAAATTTCTAAAGCTGCCATCAACATTTTGCATATAGTGAATAAAACTTAGGTAAGTACGTACCAAGTTTAAATTTTTCTCAGATTTATTTTTCTTATATTCCTTAAGAGCAACGATCAGTGCACGTGCATTATCGTCTAATGTGTAGCCCTCTTTATAATCTATTAGTCCATATCGAGCGTGTTGTAGCACACCCGTACTATCTGTCAATCTATAAAGATGATTTAAATTAAATTTCCGAAGATCAGCCAGCTTCATAATTGGGTTGGCTATGTTTAATTGTACAGGTGATGGCTCGTCAATTAATACTTCTGCATATTCAAAATATTTGTTTTGCATCAGGCTCCACTTATTGGCTTGACCAAATTCAAATGCTGCTTGCCTCATTTCCTCCATTTCAGTAGGGTTGTTCAGCAATTGTAATAGCTGATTACTGAGTTGAGCAGTTCCTTTAAAGTCAAATAATTTACCTCTTCCATTAGCTAATAATTCTTGAGCGTGCCAATAAGGGGTACTTAATACAGCTGCCCCGGCGCCTACTGCATAGCTTAATGTACCAGATGTTATTTGAGCCTCATTTAAATATGGTGTCACATATAAATCTGTTGCTGCCAAATATTCAAACAATTCACTTTCCTCTAAGTAAGAGTTAATGAACCTAACATTGTCTTGCATTCCTAAATCATTGACCTTTTTTATCAAATAGTTTCTGTACTCCTCTCCACTTACTTTAATAATAGACGGGTGGGTGGCTCCCAATATAATGTATAGTAAGTCGGGATGCTGTGCCACTACTTTTGGCAATGCTTCTATTGCGGTTTCTATACCTTTATTTCTACTGATGAGGCCAAAAGTTAGCATCACTTTCTTATCGCACAAATTGTGTTTCTTTTTTAATTCGACCCTTATATCGTCGTTCAAAATATAATCTGGTACGCCGTGCTGTATGATTTTAATTTTAGTGCTAGGTACATCATATATTTCATTTAGGAATTTTTTTCCTTTATTACTCATCACTACTATGCCAGCAGCCAATCTTGATATTTCTTTCGTGATGTATTTAATAGAATATGAAGGCTCCTTTAATATAGTGTGAAATACATTGACAAAAGGGACTTTTAACCTATTTAATAAACTTAATATATAAAGCCCATCGTTTCCACCAAAAATACCGTATTCGTGCTGAACTATTACTAGGTCTATATCTGATTCATTTATTTTGGCTGCAGTGGCTTTATAGTCTTCTAATTCAAATTGATTTATTATATACTTTACTTCTTGTGGGTAGTTAATTTCATCATTTACATTATGTAATGCTGCTATTGAAACTGTAAAATTATTAGAATCTAAAATTAACTCGGCAGATTTAATTAAATTCTGAGTGAAAGTTGCGATGCCACATTGGCGAGGTGGATAGGTAGAAATATATAATATATGCATAAAGTCGTTTTTAGTTGCTAATAGATTGAGATATAAGGATTGTCATTCTTTAGATTAAAATCCATTTAATAAATACAATATATTCTTTAATTTAGTTTATCAATACAATGAAATTTTTATTTTAACAAATTTTAACCCACCTTTTAACGATTTTTAGCATAAAAAAACCCTGACTGCTAATACAGTCAGGGTTATGATGGTCTATTATAAATTGTTTTATTGCTTTATCAATCTAACTCTAGCGGGTCCATTTACTGTTTGTACTTGTAATACATATATTCCTGCCGGTACTGTGGTTATGTCAATAGCTAGTATATTGGTATTTACTACCATTATCTCAGTTACTATTCTACCTTGTACGTCAACCACAGTAATTACGCTACCGTTAGTTAGTTTACCATCTACAGTAAATATACCAGATGTTGAAGGGTTAGGATAAACATTAATGCTGCTATTTAAAGCTTTATCTGCTGCAATACTATTGTTTCTTTCTCTTACTATTTTAATATTATTTGCTTGAGTAGATTGTAGTGAATCTTTAGATCCTATTTTAGCTCTTACTGCCCATTTCAAGTTAATAGAGTCGCCTACTGCCACACCTAGACTTGCAGCAAATGCATCAAGTTGTTGGTTAGTGATAGAAAAACCAGTACTAGTACCATTATTATTACTAAGGCTACGGAAACGTGCAGGAGTAAAGTTTCCTGTAGCTCTATCCATAATTACATAGTATATAGAGCCTGCTGTAGATGCAGACCAGTTAAATGATACTATAGCAGCGTTTTTAGAATTGGTTACTAATCTAAAGTTAGACGTTGGTGATGTTAAGTTAAATGCTACAAGCTGAATTTTCCTTACCAGTCTTATTGTATATACGTCTGATGAGAATAGAGAATCTTTATTAGCACCGTATGCTATTACAGTATATTTAACGTCAAGACTGTCGCCTGGGTTTAGACCCCTACTTACCAATATAATGTCTAACAATGCGGGTGTTACTGTAGACAACGTTGTGTCTTTACCACTATTGTCTGATGGTAAGGTAAATAATGGTGTAAGGAAATTACCTGATATCAAATCAACTCTAAACGCATAACGAACAGCATTTTTACTGGCTCTCCAACGAATGTTGATAGGTGTAGTTAAAGTGTTGGCTGTTTCAATTCTAGTTCCATTTACTGGAGTTATTAGCCTGAATGCAGATAAACCAGCCTCACGTTTCAATATAATATTATATGTCTGAGTCGAGTTCAATGAATCTGAACCGTCATAGGCACGTACTATCCATTTCAATATGGTACTATCTCCAGCTTTCAAACCTCTGCTAGCTAATAATGCGTCTAGTTGACCTAAAGTGAATGTCAATACAGTGTCTTTACCGTTATTATTAGTCAAGGTATTTAGCACAGGATTGCTAAAGTTACCAGTAGGTAAATCTAAAAGGAATCTATATCTGATGGCAGGTACACTTTTACTAAACACGATATTTATAGTAGATGTACTCGATGTTTTTGTTATGATTCTGGTATTAGTTGTAGGAGATATTAATCTGAATGCGGTTAAAGCACCAAATATCCTATCGCCACTTAAATCAATACGTTGAATTCTTAGGTCAAATCTTGCACCTGTATCTTTAATATTATAACCTACAGTTTTAAAACGTGCTGTCAAATACTCTGCAAATGCATCTTGCTCCGAACCTGCTATCTGGAACGTTGCTCTGTTTGGAGTTCCAATTAGAGCTTTCATTGTATCTAAATCTCGTCTTTTAGTACCAAACTTTACAAAAGGATAACCATCACCACCGCCAGCTAAAAAGTTTAAGGTAACAAACTTGATAATTCTAGTTGTATCACCCCAAGGCTGAAAGTTTCTTACTAAAGTATCAGTTGTTTTACCATTTGTATCTACCAATACAGCACTTCTAATTCTAGACTGTGCAGGTTTAGTTAAGTCAAAGGCAAAACGAACACCACTTACTTGCGGGAATTGACCAGGTGTTATGCCTGTACCACTAGCTGCAACAGCGTGTTCTAATATTCTCCTAGTGTTAGCGGCAGTAATATCTAAAAGCGATAATCTGTTGTTAAATCTTAATGAATTTTCTATATCTAATTGAGAAATATCTCCCCTTATTTTATTTGCAGATAAGTTTGGTGCAGGAGGAAGCAATTGTACACTACTACCTACTGAGAATACTTCACCCACTGCACTACGAATACCACCACCATTTTTCAATGAAATTTTAGTTTGTGGCTCCACCAATCTTGCAATTGCAAGGTTAGCATCTGCGCTGATATTACCTAAATTGGTTTCTTCAGTTCTAACGAAATCTCTACGACCTTCTAGGAATACTTGAGTTTTACCGAATAATTTACCATCTTTTCTAACAATAACTGAAAATATTGAGTCAGTAAGGCCTTTTATTCTGCTAGCCTTAGAGTTGACTGTATATGCACCAGCATAGGTACCATATAGAGAAACAACACCAGCGCTATCAGTTCTATAAGCACCGTTTACAGTAGAGTCTAGTTCTGACACCATTAGAACACCAGAACTGTCAAATGAAGGAACAAATCTACCTACATATCTGTAGTTTGCAGCTGTGTTCAATATCGCAATTGGGTTGTTGTCAGCATTTTTAGTCAAGATTGGATATTTACGAGTTCTAGTATCACCAGCTCTTAATACGTCATTTCCGTCTGCACAAAGTGTATGTGATCCACCAGCTATGATGATACTCGCACCTTTTAGTTTGGTAGCTAAATCTTCTTCGAATGCAATTTGTTGCAAGTGAGTCATTACGATTACTACTTTCACCCCGTGAACGTTACGTAATGTATCTATGTACGGTTGAACTACTTTAGCTAACTCCGTCATATTGTTAGTACCAGCGCCAGCGCCTTTTATTTTTACGCCACCTATACTACTTATAGAATTAACAATAGGAGTGGTCGCACCTACTACACCTATTTTCACACCGTTTACATATATAATAGTTGCGTTAGCTATACTTCTCTTTTGATTAGGATTAGAAATAGTAGGAAGCGCTTTAAATAAAGTATCTGCTTGAATAGCATTTGTAAATAAACCTCTCAATGCAGCATCTCCACTAAAATCTAAGTTAGAACTTAAGTAAGGGAAATTTGTACCCACCCATCTTAATTGTGTATTTGAGCCGTTAAATGCGGCACCAATCATATTAGCAAACTCTGTAGTACCTAGGTCAAATTCGTGATTACCAATACAAGCAGCACGTGTACCTAATATATTATGAATGGCAATATCAGCACGTCCAATACTTTGTGTGATGTTAGCAGTTGAACCAGAAAAGTATGTACCTACTGCTTTTTTCAAAGGTGCATTTAATGAGAAGTCTTCACTTGCACTTAAGAACGGACTAGGGATGTATAAATCACCTGATGCTAGTGTAATGCTATTTTTAACTTGATCTTCTAATATATCAACTACAGCACCATAGTTTGGTGCATCTTTAACGGCTTCTACTCCAGCCTCGTGGTCACTTCCGTGTAGTATTTGTAGCGTATATATATTCTTTAGTGTAACTAATTCAAATCTCCAAGTACCTGAAGTGCTGTAAGTAGATGTCGAAGTAGTAGCAACATAAGTAGAGGTGCCAGGTGCAAACACAGAAACAATTCTGAATGCAAATTTTCTATTGTTTGAAACTCCTGAAACTCCTGTTAAATCAAATTTTCTATTTCTCCAGCTATCACCTGTCGTGTTTCTTAGTAAACCAGCAGTATCTGTACCAGCGCCTGTCCAGTCTATCCAGTTTAGACCACTATCAATGCTGTATTGAAATTTACTCCAACGGCTAGAAGTATTACTTTGTCTGTGGCTATAATTAATTACGACGTTATTTAGTTTGACAGTAGATACCCAAAATGCAATACCTGCAGTCCCACTTGCAGTGCCTTGTGTAGGGTAAGTATTGGTATTTTTAGCTGAATTATCAGCTACAGTTGTATCTACCAGTATGTTGCCACCTGCAAAAGTAGCAGCAGTATTTCCTTGTAACATCAAGGAACCTGTACCTATTTTAGGGATGTCAGAACCTGTTGAAGTGATGTTATCAGGTGTTGCGGAATTAAAATTCCATTGTGCAACTATCTGCGCCTGCATACCAACAGAGGCAAACAGGGCTAGAATAATTAAAAGATGTTTTATTTTGAACATAGTATATCTCAAATAAGAAATGGACACAAAGAACGTCAATTGCTACCACTGATTTTAGCTCTCAATGTTAAGGAATTGTAAAATTATAAGTAGTTGTGTTTACTTTTTTTGTTTCTTAGTAATCAACTTATTAACTTAAAATAGTACCACTAAAACTCAAATATTTGCTTAATTATTACTTATTTAAATGCTGTATGGAATCCCATACAGGTTTGTATAGGTATAGCTCTGCACGTGAGGGACCAAAGCTATCTAGCCTTGTCATATCTTGAGATAAGTTTGAGCGCCCATTCCAATCTCTATCTACAATTACAAAATATAATGAAGAGTTATGTATGCTTTCTGGACCATAATTCAGTTCAATACATTCTAATTCTTTATACTCTGGGTAAAATTTGTTGTAATAATGAAAACTTGCCCCATATACCCAATGTATGGAAGTCCGATATTGGTCAGGTGTTAAGTTTCTTCCTTTTGCGTCTACTTTAATCCTATCTAAGATTTCCCTATCATTAGCATTGTAAGTCCAATTAGATGATCTATTTAATTGATATGCATATACATCGTGTGCAATTATAAAAATGCAAAATATTAAAAGGAACTGCTTTATAATCTTTGTAACATTAGCATTGACAGCAAAATAATTTATCAAAGTACTGCACAAAGTAAATAAGTTTAATAATAAAATCGGATATATAAACAAAGATGTTCTACCTAAAGGTACAGGAGTTTTCAGTAAAACAAATTGTAAACAAATACTCGAATAAATAACAAATAAAATGCCTGAAATGGCCCCAAGTCTGGAAACTTTAGCAATGTCTGACTTAAATATGTTAAAGAAAACTAATGAGCTAAGCAGAAGTATAGCCATAAAAATCCCTGGCATATACACTACATAGTTGGCATCTATAAAATTATCATAGTTTAAAAATCTGAATAGTTCTCTGAATGTATCGTAAGAAAATCCATTGGTACCGCCAAAGTAAAATTGTTTGTGTTTAATATTTATTCTTAATGGCTCCCAGCATATTAATGTAAGTACTACAGTGAATCCCAATACTATAGCTGCTACTTTTATAACTTTCTGTTTATAAATAAATAAATGAAATAATGTTAATACTCCTACATATGAAAGCCAAACGTTTATAGTCGTAAAGTTGCCATAAACAGATAGAATTAAAAAGAAAAAACTGTAGCCGAGGTATGTTGTAGATTGCTTTACACTGAAATATTGCAATAAGTAATACAAAGACATTAACATAAAGGCAATGCTTAACCCGTAACCTCTGGCCAAGCCAAACATTTCTAGCAGGTATGGATTACAAACCAGTATTGTGAAACTAAAAAGTCTTAAAGAATTTGATACAAATAGTAGGTTTACGATGCGAAAACTAGCTAAGATATAGACTATTAGCGCCAATAAATTAGGAATTCTAACTGCAAAGGTTTGGTAGCCAAAAACCAATCCAAATATCTTAATCAAGATCGTGTTTAATATGTGATTATTAGCAGAGGGTTGATTAATGTTAGTAAATACTTCGTTCCAAGTATTTGTGGCATAATTCATTACCGTACTTGCTTCATCAGCAGTTATATCCAGCTTCCAAGCTCTAATAACTGTATAGGTAAATACGAATAAACCTATAAGTAAAAAAGGTAATAGAGTTTTGAAGCGATGCATTTTTATGAATTATTTTAGAGTAGGTAGGGCTGAGGAATCTATATAAACAGTTATGTGTGAAATGCTAAATGATTGAATAGGCGTAAGTACTTGCTTTAAGCTATCTATTTGTTTATCGCTATCATCGTACAATATATAGTAAAGTGGTTTATTATCTATGTTTGGCAATATCTGATATTTAAAGAACTTAAATTCTGAATAGTATTTAGCATAGTAGGGTAGTACTCGTTCTAATCTAGAAGTAGATGCACTTTGAAATTGATTCTGTCTGTAACCTAATTTACTAGCAGAGGATTGAATAAATCGTATTATTTTTTTATTTTCAGCATTATATCGCCAATATGGGGAATGCGTTATTTGCCAAGAGCTAATATCGTGAAATATGAAAATTAGGCATAAGCCTGAAAAAATTTGTACGATAATTAGATTTGATTTTGCTTTAGTTACATCTGCCTGAAAATAACAGGAAACCAATGCCATCAGATTAAGTAGCATCAATGGGAAAAGAAATAATGCCGTCCTAGCTTTTGCAACAGGTGTTCCCAATAGGGTAAATTGTGTACCTATGCTGGCTAATACAATAAATAAAATGATAGTAATTGCAAATAAATTTATGTGCATATTGTTATTAATGTACTTATATCTAACTGAATTAAAAATACTAAATATAGAAATAAAGAATATGCTAAAAAAGATGCCAGGCATAAATGCAAAGTAGTTTGAACCCATCACATTGTCATAGTCTAGGCACATAAATAAATCGTAAATGCTGTCAAATACAATTCCAAGAACTCCTCCATAATAGAATTCATTGTGGGCAATATTTACCCTAACTGGTTCCCAAATAATGAGAGTTAATATGATGCTAAAGGCTAGATAAATTCCTAAAGTCTTAAACAAGCCTGTTTTAACTACAAATACTTGAAATATGAATAGAAACCCAGCAAATGCTAGCCATACATTAATTATAATGAAACTACTATATACAGCTAATAAAAGTAAGAATAGGGCAAGAACTAAATTTACTGTTTTGTTGCTATTATGTAAATATTTTAATAGATAATAAATAGAAGTAACTAAAAATGCTAAACTTAAACCATATCCCCTAGCCAATGAGAACATCTCTAGCAAATATGGATTAGATATTAAGATACAGAAAGATAGAAATACTAAGGTTTTTCGCTGTACAATAAGTTTACTTAGTTTATAACTAAATGTAATGTATAGTATTAGTGCGCATAGACTTGGAATTCGAATTGCAAATACTTTAAATCCAAACAAATAGCTACTAAGTTTAACAAGTATTGAATTTAGGATATGATTATTAGCAGACGGTTTTTGAATATTGGTAAGCACTTCATTCCAAGTATCAGAGGCATAGTACATTACAGTATATGATTCATCTGTAGTTATATCAAGCAGAATGGCTCTGACACAACAATATGCAAATACACTGAATCCTGCTAATAAATAAGGGAGTGAATTTCTATAAAGAAATAGGTTTGGCATAAATGGTGCTTAGTACTTGCAATAATTTTATTGCTACTTAAAATTCATACTTTAAATAGCTATTAATTAGACAGTTGACACTTTATGTTAATCTCACCAATTAGATTTTTAAAAAAAAGTAATCAATAGAGATAAAGCTTTGGTCAATTATCTTTTTTAAGTAAGATGCCAAAAGTAAACAAAAATTAGAATTATTTGCAGATGTCTGAAGCTGGCAAATTAGGTATAAATACATTTATAGTTGTGCCTAGTCCCTTTTGGCTAATCACATTAATAGTACCATTTATATGACCCAACAACTCTTTGACTATGTAAAGACCTAGACCTGATCCGTTACCACGGGGGCTCGACCTGAAAAACATTTCAAATATCTTATCCGCGTGTTCGCTTATTATTCCTTCACCATTGTCAATTAGGCTAATATTTATGCCTGTCTGCAAGCCTTCTACAGTAACATAAAGTAGTGATTCTTCTTTGTCGTCATCTTTGAACTTGATAGCATTACTTATCAAATTATTTAATATGATACTAATGGCATAGCTGTCAGACATTACGCTGAGATGAGATGAGCAATCGTAATTAATTTTTAAATCTCTCAAACCACTATAATTTTGAAAATGCTCTAAGCATTGCTCAATAATTCTTAGCAAATTAACGCTTTGAATTTTGAGAGTATTACGATTATATTGACTATGGTGAATAATATTTTGCACCAATTCATCCAGTTTTAATACACAGTCTTTCATCTTATTCAGAATTGTTCCTGTTGATTCTGCAAGTGACTCCCTGTCTACTAAACTAAGCAAACCTAATACACTAAGCAGCGGTGCTCTCAATTCGTGACTGGCGCTGTATACAAATCTGTCTAATTCTTTATTTGCTTTTACTAACTCTGTGTTTTGCTGTAACAGTTTTTTCTCAAAGTTTTCTTGTTCAGTTATGTCTCTATATGATAATACCCAGCCTTCAAATCTGTTAGAAACCATTAATGGTGCGCTGTATCGCTCTATTATATTGCCATTTCTCAGTCTTAAAGTTCCTTTACTTTCTTCAAGCGTGTGGCTAAATGTGCTCTTTAATTCATCGATATATCTATCTGACTCAATTATTTGCCCAACAATGTGCCTGATTAAATCGGCTCCCTTAAGACTTATTAACTTATCTTCTGATAAGTTCCAAATTTTGGTTAGCTGAGTATTGTAGTTTAGCAGTTTGCCATCTTTATTGAATATTGCCATACCCTCAACAGTGCTTTCTAAAGTTGCCTTTAGCTTAGCAAAGTGCTCCTGCAAAGTAAATTTATAAGAGATATTTTCAAAGAAATTACCAAGAGTATTTGCTAATGCTCGGATAGTCCTTATTTCGTTTCCAGTCCACTCTCTATCTAGACTACATTCGTCAAAACCAATAAAGCCCCAGTACGCTTGATTCTTAAAAATAGGTACAGCTAGTGTGGCCCTTACGTAAGGGGCGTGTAGCTTTATGTTTTTAAACTGTTTCTTACTTTGTATAATTACTTGTCCAGATGACAAGCTGGAATGCATATTGTCTAAATACCAATATGCGCTAATAGCGGAATTAGAAGTATAAATGCCCTCTAAAATGGGCATATCTTTACTAAAAGTATATCTACATTTTAATGCAGCTTTGTTGTTTTGCTCAGCGTGGTCCCACTTATATACATAGGCAATATCTGTATCTAATCCTTTGCAAATGATTGATAATATTTGTGGTAATACTACCTCACGCTTATCTTCACTTAGCAACATACTGGTAGCCATTTGTATGGATTCAAGTAAATTGTTGGCTTGAATTAGGCTTATTTCAGACTTTTTAACCTCTGTTACGTCAACAGCTGTACCTGTTCTTATGATGGTACCATCAGGGTATCTACTTGCTAGACTGCTACCTCTTATCCAAATTGGATCATCTGCCCCATTAAACAAAAGTCTATATTCTAGCAGTAAAGGTGAATTCTTTTGATTTGATTCTTTTATTTTTCGCTCTATATCTTTTTGATCGTCTGGGTGAATGCTGTTAAATCTAAGCTTTGAGTTCTCCATTAATTCAAGCTCGCTTACACCAAATAATTCTCTAACAGAACCGTGTACATAAGCAAAGCTTTCTTCACCATTCGGCTGAGTTACAATTCTATAATTTACTACTCTTTGTGTTGCACCAATATTGTTATATATACCGGACTTTACCGTATCGCTTACAAAGTGATTGGCTGCCGTAGGGGCTATAAATCCTTGTTGATAAATGGCATTGCCTAAATCATCGTATATGTATCCACCGCGTTCGTGAACTTGAATGAAAAACCCAGTAATGTGTTTTACCCTGTAAATAATGCTGTATGCTACTTTATCTATTTTAGCATTGTGCATAGTAACCTGAACACTATCCATATCGTCCTCAGCTATTAAACAATCTAGACCTTCCGTATTAGGGTAAATTATTATACTAGGATCATAGCCACATACTTGCATTATGTAATTAGAAATGCTAAGAATTTTTCTTGGACTATCGCACTCGGATTTATAAATGATACCAGGTAAATCCTCTAAACTAAACTCTGCGTTAGATATACCGAAACTCTCCTCACTTCTTGCGAGTTTTCGATTTTCATTAATATCTAAAACTTTTTCAATATTTACAGAGTTCATACATTTGAGTATCAAGTTATAGTTAGTATTGAATAACTTAACTGAATCCAACAAATTTTAGTGCCAACATTACATTTGCACTGGTAAATATCTTGGTTGTTACGTTAGACGACAAACCAAATGTATATAATAATTTGTCAAATAGCAATAATTAATTGTAAACAAAATATAATTTTTGATATTCTATATGAAAAAGTAGAAAATTAGAATTAAGTATTTTTTAATTTACTTAAAGATGATTGAAATTATTAAACTTATTTTAATTTTCTAAAGTTATTTTCCTAGCTACTTCAGTTAACGAACCAACAGACTTATTGTCTTTATTAATTAATGACAGTCTAATTGTATGGATTCCTGCACCCAAGCCCTGCAATACATAAGGTCTCCATTCTGTCAAAGTAAATTTAGTTTTGTCATCAATTAGTACTTCAACTTTATATCCATCAGACGATAAATTGACATTTGTTATATAAAAGTCTAATAATAGATTGTTAATATCTTTACCTTTATAAACGCCTTTGGGTCTGCTGTAGAATAGTAAAGGCTGATCCAAATCTATTCTTTTAGAATTATAACTAATTCCTACTTGAAACTGGCTTAATTCAAATGCGTCTTTTGTTTTGATGCCCTCGTGGTAACTTCTACTTAGAAAAGAAAGCATTACGTAGTTTCCCTCTGGTAATACTTGGCTAAAGGTATCAGTATATCTAGCCTCATAGGGATTGTTGTTCAGTATATGGTGTATGTGTTGACCCTTATCACTTTTATTGCAATCGCACTTATCCTCATAGGGACTATGCGCTGTTAATTCATAATTATCTACTTTATATTTAAAAGATACCCGCCCAGTAGGCAAGTTTGCATTATTTTTGGGAAAATTAAGTTTTAACTTTGCATCTTCAAATGGTTCACTATTAATAAAATAGCCTAATCTAATACCATTTTTTTCGGCTATGATTTGAAACTTTGATTCTATCGATTCCTCCATTAGAAATGATGAATCTGTTAACATTTTATCAGCTTCGTCTAGTGCTTCTTGTCTTTGAGTATTTGTAATTCCTGTTTCGGCTTTTTGTACTTTTTTGCTCTTACAGCTATTAAAACCTACAGCCAAAATGCTTATTACTATTAGTGTGTTTATATGTTTCATTATTGTTGTTGTGTTAGTTTTACTTGATTAAATATACCGTAACCTATAGAAACTAAAAAGGTTGATGCCTTCCAATCTTTAAAGTCGTGTTTTTGTGAAGATTGGTTCAAAGTTGATTGATAATTCTGTGAGAAAACCTGTCCTGAACCCAATATTTCATTGTTATAAGCTTGATCGTTAGTTACAAGATTAAGAGTATTAATTTGATAGTTAAATCGAAGATCTAAGAAAATGGGGCGACCATTTGCATTCAGTGTAGATCCAATACCAAAATTTAGTCCCAATGCAAAAGTTGATAAGCTGTCAAGATTTGCTATTAATTGTTTATTATACTCTGATTTGATGCCTGTACCGTCAATAATAATTCCAGAAATGTTTGAACTTACCTTACTTGAGGTTAAATTATAACTAAACTGCGGACCAAAAATAAAGAAAATCTTTTTCTTTGTAAATGGCTTGTACCTAAGTAAAATCGGTAAACTTAATTGCTTAATTGTCATATAGTTCTCGCTATATATACTCAAGGTTCTAGTATTGGCTTTGTAGTTATTCCAGGTCGATATAAAATTAGAATTAAGCTCTAAATAGTTTAACTCGGTATTTAATTGAAATTTATTACTCAATACATTGGTGTAAAATATTCCGATTCCGTAAGAAAAGCCACTTCTAAAAACAGAACTTAATGAAGCGTTTGTTGAAGAATTTGATGCAATATCATTTTCTAAATTCGTTAAGTTCTGTGCATTTATGTTGGCAGCACCAATGGAAACTTTAATTCCTGTTGAAGATTTAAAGTCAATAAGTGGTCTGTAGTTAAAAGTATCTACAATTTCATCATACAATATGATTGTTCCATCTCCTTTCCTTGCAGGTTTGTAGTCGGCAGTATCTTTACTATCGTTCACCTCATATTGTGCTAAGCAGTTTATAGACGTTAAGGTACTAATTACGAAAAGAAGGAAAATTAATAATAGCTTCATTTTTAATTGGCGTTATTTATGTTAACTTTTTTAATTATTTAATAGAATATTAAGATGTAAATAGTACAAATTTTATAAAAGGTTTTACTTATGTACCAGCTTACAAAGTTGTTCAAAATCATCCCATACGTTAGTATCATAATCTATTCCGTGTATAACATTGTTCATCATTGCTTTATGTTCAGGCTCTCCTGGTACTAATACTTCTTTATCGTTGTCTTTAGGTTTTAGTGATTTTAACCCCTCTATCCATTTTTCTATATTCAATTCAAATTCCGAATACGGAATAAAAGCTTCAATTAACCAAGAACCAATAAAATGACCAATGCCTAAACCAGGTAAAGAATCAGCTATAGGTTTGAAGGCTACAAATGGTGGAACCCACTTACCATAATTTGCGCCGGATAATAGGGCACTCATAATGTCAACCCAACCAGCCAAACCACTTCCCTTTTGAATTCCCAAATCGTCAGTACTGCCTAGAGGTAGTAGTACACCACCATTTTTCAATACATCAGCTTGGTTTGAGTCATTTCCTTGACTATCAAGTGCCCAACCTTTGGGTATGTTTTTACCCTCTCGTGCAGCAATTTCTAGTTTACCATTTGCTGCAGCACTAGTAGCCATATCAAGTATAAAAGGTGGGTATTTACCACCAGGTATAGCAACACTAATTGGGTTTGTACCAAAATAGGCCTCAATAGAACCAATTGGAGCAACTAATGGGCTAGCATTGGTCATACTTAAACTTATCATTTTATGAGGAACACCTGGTAGGGTATGTGCTGCACCAATACCAAAGTGACTACTGTTATAAACTGATACCCAACCAGAACCAGCAATAGATGCCTTAGCTCTGGCTATTTCTTGTGCTATATGCCCGACATATAGCCCTAGCCCTGCGTCGCCGTCTAGTCTGGCAGTACCCATAGTTTCGTGTACTATTTTAGGTTTTGCGGCTGGGTTTATCCTATTTGCTTTTATTAATTTTATATATCCAGGTAATCTGGCAATACCGTGACTACTAATACCTCTTAAGTCAGCCAAAAGCAAATTGGTTGTGGCTATTTCTGCAACATCTACTGGAAATCCAAGGCTTTGCCAAAGATCTACAACAAGCCTATATACTTGTTGGTATTTTATGTTAATAGCTTTATGTTCTGTCATTTGATTAAAAAAACTTACCATCCTGTGCAAAGTACATCAGCAATGTGCATTGATTTTAAAGGTAATTTATGAAAATCTATATATGCCTGAATGTGAAGTAAACAACTGTAGTCTGTACTAATTATGTAGTCCGCCTGTAGGACAAGTGCATTGTTTACTTTCTGCTCTGCCATAGCAGATGATATTGATTCAAACTTTACAGCAAATGTGCCGCCAAATCCACAACAAGTTTCTGCATCTGAACTTTCTATAAGTTCTAGGCCTTTCACGTTTTTTAATAATTCTCTAGGTTCTTGCTTTATACCACACTCCCTAAGGGCAGCACATGCATCGTGATAAACTGCTTTACCACTCAGACTAGCACCAAAGTCTGTGCGTTTTATAATATGAACTAGAAATGAAGTTAATTCAAATATTCGAGTTTGAGCAGACTTACATTTTAGGTGCCTACTAGTATTGCCAAACAGTTCCATATAGTAGTTTTTTACCATTCCGGCACAACTCCCACTTGGTGTGACTATGTAGTTGGGGGTATCGAAATCGTTTAGCCACTTTTGAGCTACAGGGCGTGTAGTTTCTTTATAACCACTGTTCCAAGCTGGTTGTCCACAACAGGTTTGCTCTTGATTATACTTTACCCGACAACCTACACGGTCTAGCAGTTTTATGGTACTCCAAGCTATTTCAGGCTTTAATTGATCTACAAAACAAGGAACAAACAAGTCAACATTCATTTACTGCGAATTTAAGTATATTAAATCAAGTTAAACTAAAATGCTAAAGGCTTGAATCTACTCAATCTTATTAAAAAATTCTTATGGAATTAAATCTAAGGCGCTTGATACTTTAATAAAGCTTTTCATACTGGGTATGATGCATTCATTTTCTATTCTATTTAGGTAAGGTTCGCTAATTTTATCAATGGAGAAAACTTCTTGCAGGCTTACTCGATTGTTGACTATATTCTAATTAATCCCACTACACAGTTTAATGATTAATTCATTTTGATGAGGTCCATTATTTAAATCTCTTTTTGTTGGAGTGGTTTCTTTTATTTACAACAAGCTCGATTTTATTTATTTACAGTTTTTATTAATTGTAAAGCTGTTCTAGCAGTACATTCACATAATCCAATGTAAAAATTTTACATTACATAGATATTTATTTTCAAAGTATCTAATTATATTATGTATAAGTGTTGCATATTTGTAAAAGTTTGTATATAAACCTACTAAATTGACTTAATTTTGTACATTTTATAAAGGAATTTTTTATTTAAAATTTCATATAATTTAGTCACTTTCACACGTATAAATTTGCAACAATCGATATGTATCACATTTAATAAATGCTATTATTTCCGCACATAAAAATTAATTTAGGTTTATCTATTATTGGTAAAAGATCAGATGGATTTCACAATTTAGAAAGCATTTTTTACCCCGTTCAATATTTTGATTGTATAGAAATTCATAAATCAGACAGATTTGAAATAAAATATCAAGGTTTACAAATTCCTGGCAATGCAGACGACAATCTATGTCAAAAGGCATATAAATTAATGCTGGAGAGATATGATATTCCTTGTGTTGAATTAACACTTTTAAAGCATATACCAATGGGTGCAGGCTTAGGTGGCGGAAGTAGTAACGGTGCATTTACTATATCTGCTATTAACTCATTGTTCAACTTGGGTTTAGGTAAATCTGAACTTGAGGCTTTAGCACTTGAATTAGGTAGCGATTGCCCTTATTTTATAACTAGTGGTGCAAAGTATGTACAAGGTAGGGGAGAAATATTAGAAGATATTCCTCTAAACCTAAAGGAAATACATATTACGATGGTGATGCCTGGCATACATATAACTACTGGGCAGGCCTTTGCCTATATAAAACCACAGCCTACTGATATTCCATTAACTGATATTATAACTGTACCCATTAATAATTGGATTAGCATTTTAAGAAATGATTTTGAAGACTTTGCATTCTCAAATTTTCCAGAATTGCAGACTATCAAGCAAGAGCTGTATAATTCTGGAGCTGATTATTGTCAAATGTCCGGGTCTGGCAGCACCATATTTGCCCTAAGTTCTATTAAACTAAACATTAATAAGTCCCTAAATAAATATCTAACTTGGCAAGGGATATTAGATTAAAATTGAATGGAAATAATTGACTTTAATGTGAACAATTTGGACGATTTAGTCTCGATTATGCAATCTAATATACCTATATATTTTGCTGAGCACGAAGTGTCAGAATTTAAAAGTTTTTTTACTGATAATCAGGAAAGCTATAAGTATTGGATTGCAATAAAAGACAATAAAGTAGTAGCAGGCGCAGGAATTGCCTACAACGAAAAACTAACTGAGGGGTATTTGTGCTGGGGAATGGTTCAAAATGAGTTAAGGGGCCAAGGGATAGGAACTGTACTAACCAAAATGAGAATAGAAGATGCAAAGAAAACGCTAGGGGTCGGTGGGAAAATAATATGCAAGACGACGCAACATAGTTATACTTATTATCAAAAAATGGGCTTTAAGCTCCTATTCACTGTAGACAATCACTGGACTGAAGGAATGCATTTGTATGAAATGGAGTTAATTTTGGAGTAGATAAACAACTATTAAAATACTTTGAGGATAAGTCTAACTTAACGCAAAAAGTATAAATATTTTCATTGCGATTAAGAATTTTATCAAGCTCTTCTTTTTAATCGTTGCGTCAGCTCTGTCTATAATATTATTCAGCAGGTTTATACTAAAGACTATAGCGCAGATAACCAAAGTTAAGTACAGAAAAAAGTTATCGCCTAAGGTTTTCCAACCTGCACCTTGCCAATATTTTCATAATGGATTTAGCCCTTTCGTTTTCTTATGCCCTCTTTTCTTCAATATTTTAAATTGAGTAATATCCTAATTAGCGTAATTTTAGACAACGTTTTATCATTTTTAAGTTAGATAAAGAACTTCATAAAACTAATTTTTAGTGACTATCTAAACTCAAAAATAGTCTTTATACTTAATCATTCTGTTTATTTACCGAATCCATATTCTGACAGTATATAGACTGTTGCCGCAATAGTTGCAGCGCCCAATTCTAATTCTCTTTTATTTACGGCACTAAACACATCAGTATCAGCGTGGTGATAGTCAAAGTAACGTTGATTACTTGGTTCTAACGATAAGGTTACTGTGCCAATTATTTGAAGAGGTCCTATGTCAACGCCGCCGCCACCATTTTTTATGTCAATACCATAAGGTTTCAACAGTGCCAAGTGTGCACCTAAATTCGCAAATGTATCATTACCAGCATCTATGCCAATAGCAACAGGGCAAAAACCACCAGCATCACTCTCAATAGCAGCTAAGTGTTTCTCTTTTTTAATAATGGCTTGCTTTAAATATTCTTTGCCTCCGCAGTTGCCATTTTCCTCATTCATAAACAATACTACCCTAATGGTACGTTTTGGTAGCCAACCATTGTCAGTTAGTAGTTTCAGTGCGTGTATAGATTGCACTATACCAGCGCCGTCATCGTGAGCACCTTGCCCCTTGTCCCACGCATCTAAGTGACCACCCATAGTTATGATTTCATCAGGGTAAGTGGTACCCCTTAACTCGGCTATTACATTGTGACTTTCCACCATCGGCAACATCTCACAACTTAGACTTAATGTCACTTCTGATTCTGGATAAAGCTTTAAATAATAGCTTAATACATCTGCATCTATGGTACTAATTGCAGCTGCTGGTATTAAACGGGCTGAGTCTCTGTATATCAGCGTACCTGTGTGTGGATAATCATCATAGGCTAGGGTCATACTTCTGACTATCACTGCTATTGCTCCGTATTTACCTGCAACTGTCGCAGCAGATATTCTCTCCCCAACGGCTTCACTATAAGCCTCAAACGTACTAATGAAGTCAGCCCTCATTTTATGATTTACAAATATGACACTTCCCTTGACTAGGTTGCTGTCGAGCTTCGCTATTTCGTCACGAGTATTTACTTCTATTATTCTGGCTTTTAGTGTTTTACCCTGTGTGCCAATACTATTGCCGAGTGCTGTGATAGTAAGTGGAATTTTCTTTTTTTTCTTAGATTTTTCGTCAAATGTATATAAAAAGCATTCTTCCTTACCGCCACGCACCCAATGTGGCACCATTACAGACTGTAAACTAACAGTATAGCGATTATCCTTTAGAACTTCTGCGCCCCATTCTACAGCCTTAGTTGCGCCTGGACTTCCACTTAGTCTATTCCCATTTTCAGTGGTTAAATCAGTTAATTGCTTTAGCCAATTATAGGCATCACCCTGTACCAATGCCCTAGTATATAATCCCCTAATAAAGCTAGAGTCAGCCT
>Ga0163144_10005403_pt1 | contig 28349 bp, 21 predicted proteins | sample OliLak19BULKMAT1_FD_123175 | JGI IMG/M metagenome (GOLD analysis project Ga0163144, IMG submission 123175) | Freshwater microbial mat bacterial communities from Lake Vanda, McMurdo Dry Valleys, Antarctica - Oligotrophic Lake LV.19.BULKMAT1 | ecosystem: Environmental > Aquatic > Freshwater >... | reverse complement strand
CATCTTACTACCCCCTTTTCTAAATACAACATGAGAAAGGCTCTTCTTTTGAGGAATCTATTTCTGAATCCAAGCTCCATAGGAGCGACATCTTACTACCCCCCCCTCCCCCTCCCCCTAAAAATCTCTCTCCCGCGCTCCCAAAAGCTCGCTCGCGAAGCGGGCGCTATGTCATCCAATGCATTGGAAGATGTCGCAACTACGCAGTTTGGTGAACATACCAATTCTGCTTATTAAATAGTCCAAACTATTTTATGAGCATGAAGTGGTAAATGCCGTGAGAGTATATGTTATGGACTCATGAACTGAAACGGAATTGGACTATTACAGATACATAAACCCGAATCACGCGATGGAGATATCGGAATTCATAGGTCGAACTAGTACTTTGCTCCATCGTGTAGATTCGAGAATCCCGCATCGCATTAACCTCAAGAAACTTCCAATGCGCAATGCGGGATTATTTGATGGTGTATATTAATACATCAAGAGTAAAAATAGAGAAAGTGCTTGATATCAAAGGGGGTAAGCGCTGCAAAAGATTTCCAATGCGGATTCTGGGTTAAAGGGTATTTGAATTCGAACAAATTGTTTTGGGGTTTGTCTTGCAGTGATGAAACAAAAATTAAACTCTATTGGTCTCGATTCTAAAAAGTCGGCCGAACTAGCCAATTCTTTAAACACACTTTTGGCGAACTATTCAATATTTTATCAAAATACACGGGGGTATCATTGGAATATTCAAGGGGATAAGTTTTTTGAATTGCATTTGAAGTTCGAGGAGTTGTACAATGATCTATTTTTGAAGATCGATGAGGTCGCTGAGCGAATCCTAACATTGGAACATATTCCAATTCACTCTTTTGGAGATTACAAAAAATTGTCTGCTATCAAAGAAAGTTCGGAAGTCAGCAATGGCGATCATTCAGTGAAGGATATCTTAAATTCATTTCAGATCATTATCGCACTGCAGCGCGACATTTTAGCTCTTTCTACTGATGCCAACGATGAAGGCACAAGTGCTCTCATGAGCGACTATATCCGAGCACAGGAGAAATTAGTCTGGATGTATTCAGCCTATCGCAAGAAGTAGATTCTATTGACTTTTGCAGCACATAGAGGTTTTCTTTCTCTCTATTTGCGGCGAAATTCTATGATTAACGATGATGCAATGGATGCACTTATTTGCAAAATTTGGGTTTAACGCAACAACGTCACATGCCCACTCTTGTCATATTTCTCGCCATCAAATCCCGTGGCTTGAACAACATAATAGTATGTGCCTTCAGCCATATCATCTCCGCCTTCGTTTTTGCCGGTCCAACCGCGAGTAGGATCTTCAGTACTGAAAATTTCTTTGCCCCAACGATCATACACGATCAGTTTGTAATTTCTCAATTGACCTGATTCAAGTGGCTTGAAGGTGTTGTTCTTACCATCCGTATTGGGCGTAAATACATTTGGTAATGTTAAGAATGAATCGCTAAACACAAAAATATTTAGGTAAGTGGTGTCAGTGCATCCACCTGGAGATATTACTACAAGCATTACTTCGTAGTTGCCATCATTTTGGAACGTATTATTTACAGCTCCGAGATTATTGCTGTTCTCAGTTCCACCATCCCCGAAGTCCCAAATGTATTGACTTCCGTTTGAGCTAAAGTTTGTAAATGTGACAGTAAGAGGTTGTGGACCTTCAACCGTGCTGGCGCTCATCGATGCATTAGGGAAATTAGTTTCTCCTACTATAAAAGTCTCTATTCCTGTGCATCCGTTTGAATCTGTGATAACAACTTGATAATTGCCTGCAGTTAGATTATTGGCAGAGTTGCCTGTCTGAAATGTACCGGTCCAAGAATATGTATAGGGTCCATCACCACCACTGGTTCCGCCTACACTTGCCGATCCATCATTATCACCGCACGAAGCATCGTCAACGGAAACATTAGATTGAATAGCTGCGGGTTGAGTAAGGTTTATGCTTTCTAACACCTCGCAACCATTAGCATCAGTTATGGATACTGTTACAGTTCCGGCACCAAGTCCATTTGCGGTAGCACCGGTGTTTCCATTGCTCCAATCGTAAAAGTAGGGTGCTACACCACCTTGCACTGAGGCTGTTGCGCTTCCACTGTTTTCGCCATTGCATTCCGGATTTAAACCTTGCAGCGAGGCTTCCAATACTTCGGGTTCATCAATAACAATGCTGGCAACATCGGTGCATCCATTTGCATCAGTTACGGTTACAATTACACTTCCTCCATTGAGGTCATTAGCGGCAGCTGTTGTTTCTCCATTGCTCCACAGATAGGTGTATCCGAGAATACCTCCATTGGTTGTAACGGTGGCACTACCACCTCCTGAATTGTTGCACAAGGCAGGAGAAGACGAAGTAATGGAAGCGCTTAATTCTGTTGGTTCGGCTATTTGAATATTGGTAGTTTGCTGACAACCAAAAGCGTCTGTTACAACAACGGTATAATTGCCTGGCTCAAGATTTGTGGCCGTTGCTCCGGTTTGATTTTGATCATCATTCCATTGATACGTGTACCCTGGAGTACCACCCGTAACATCGGCGGATCCTATACCATCATCTTCACCAAAGCACGATATATCGGAAGTATTTGCGATAAGTTCCATAGGAGCGGTTGGCAAGAGTTGAAGGAAGCCGGAATAGATGCAATCATTGTTGTCTGTAATTACATAATCGTAAGAACCGACTGTTAGATTTTGTTCTAAGCTGGATGTATTGCCAGATTGAACCCACAGATACTCATAAGGACCAGTACCTCCTAATGGATCTAGTTGTATGGATCCATCCATAAATCCATCACAAGTTGGGTTCTGAATTTCTTCGTTTGGGTTTAGAGGTTGTGGTTGAATGATGTTCACTTGCAATTCGCCTTCGCAGCCATTTGCATCAACAACATCAACTATATATTGACCGGCAGGAACATTGGTAATTGTGGGTCCATCAACGCCGTTACTCCAAGAATAAATATAACCTGCAATACCCCCGGAGGCATCAACAGTTGCAGCTCCTGTGATGTCGCCATTGCACAATGGGAAAGTAGAATCCTCAATTGCGATTCCCAAAGCTTCTGGTGCATCTATTTCGACCTCTGCCGTTTCGGTGCATCCAATTTCATCGGTTACTGTTACGGTGTAGGTACCAACTCCCAGATTCGAAGCTGTCTGACCAGTTTGTTCCGTTGCGTCATTCCACTCGTAAGTATAACTGCCTGTTCCGTTGCTCGCGCTGGCCGTGGCAGTTCCGTCATTGCCATCAGCGCAGTTGATATCAGAACCTTGAGTGAATACGAATATCTGATAATCCGTTTCAATTTCAAACGTCGTATCAATTGCACAGCCTGTTACGTCATCCGTGACTGTAAGTGTGTATAATCCTTCAACTAATCCGGATACTTCGGTGCCATCTACATTCAGAGGATCGGCCCATAGATAAGTAAAAGGTCCTTCGGAGTCGGTTTCAATTCCCACACTTATGGAGCCTGTGGCTTCGGTACATTCGGTATTTGTCAGTTCTGAGGTTGCAAATGAAAGTGGAAGGCCAACAGTAACGACTAGAGTGTCTGATGAGACCGCGTTACTGCATAAAGTAGCAGTGGCAACGTACACTGTGGTTACTTCAGGGTCGATGGTTATGGAAAAGTCTGAACCAACCAGAACACCATTGGCATACCAATTTAATCCATTCGGAGTATATCTCCTTGCTTCGTTTGTAGTGGTCCATTGTGTGCTGTTTCTTCCGGGAACCACGAATGCTTGAGTACCCGCCAGATTGTGAAGACCCTGCACTGCAGTTCCACCTGCCCAATTGGTACAGTTTGGTTTATTCCAAATATGATTTTCAACCACACTTGTGGTTTCATAACACACGATCTGAAACTTGCCGAGGTTTCCGGTGCAGGAGAACATCGGTACATTATCCCAGGTTACTACAAGTCTTCTAAATGGAGCTGTTCCTTGGGTTTGATAGCGAATTGTACCACCAACTCCTGGGTTCCAGTCCTGCCATGGACCCATTACACAGTTCTTAGGCACGTTGGCTCCAGTGCTAGGAATAGTAGATGACGTATAAGCTTGAGTTTGCCCGCCGCTGAAACTGATCCAACCGTTAGAACCGATGTAAAATTGTGTGTAGTTATTACCAAAAAAACAAAATGAAAATCCAATGGGAAGCACAGAACTTACGGCATCATCAGTGAGTGCAACGGTTGACCCCGCAATAGGATGAGGTGCAAAGGGGATAGTTGTTATGGCATAAGAGGTACTTTCCAATCCGGCACTTACTGTGGCTGAAAGGGTAAATGGTTCTCCATTGCACAATACTGTATCAGGGCCAAGGGTCACTTGAGCAGAAGAGCTCAGAGATGCAATGGTCAGGCATATTGCAGAAAACAAAATTTTCTTTTTAGCCAAAAAAGAGACAACGGAATGGGTGCTTCTTGAACTCATTTCAGTGGAATAGTAGGTTTATATAGTACACACGGATTACAAATTTAGTAATCTATTTATATGATTGTGTTTTATCTCTACAAGTTGTTCGGAAATCTCGCCTAGAAGGTATTCTGGCCATGAAGCAAGGAATTTCCATTATTGAATAGATCATGTAAAGTTTCCCTTGTGAATCCGTTAAAAGGAATTATGAAAGTCATTTACTTTACAATCAGCCTTTGTGTTTGTTGAATAGTACCATCCGAAACGGTTAGAACGTATACACCTGAAGAAAGATCATTTACCTTCACGTACGAAGAACCTTCTTTCGGATTAGATAGATTAGACACCCGAACCAAGTTCCCATAGATATCTCTAATCTCCATTTTCACTTTTCCGCCAAATCCACTATAGTCTATCCTGCACATTTCATCCACGGGATTAGGGTACAAACTCAATGTTGTCTTCGGAACTTCATTTTCGTATACACTCACTAAATCGGTGTCGAAGTAGAAATAGTGTTTTATGTCACGACCGAAGTCTGCTTCAAATACTTCGAAATCTATGCCTTGAACCCTGTCCAATCTGCATGATCCATTACCATCGTTGTTCGCAAAAAAGCTCAATCCATCATCTCCGGAGTCTTCAAGATGAAACATGTAACATCCGGCATTAATGGTCAATGTATCTCTGTAGGTTGTATTTGCTGCAAGATAATCATCGCGATGCCACACAACATTGCCGGCTATATCATACAAGGTTGCTTCAGATTCCCAATAGGCATTATTGGTTTTTAGAATGACAACGATTCTATTGTCATCATCTTCATCTTCTCCATAACCATAAGTCGGGGGACGAACGAAAGTGCTAGTAGCATAGTCGTTGTATGGATTATTGTCGATGAATAAATCATTTACATAACTTAACTGAGCAAAAAAAGTAAGTTCTTCTTCATCGTTGCCCATCCATAGGTTTGGATCAGTGCTCACGAGTTCTACGTCTTCATATTCCCCAAAAGCAAGTAATCCGGTCCAATTGAAACTATCGACATTTCCATTTAGGATTCCAAAATTGATATTACAATTGGTAATCGTATCAATTCCTTTATTTCTGATTCGGATAACTGGATTGTCGCACATGGGGTTTTCACGACTGTAGAGACGGAAAGTGCTAGGCGAAAGGATTTGATCTATTTCCACATCCACTTCATGATTCATTTCGCCATAAGTAATCATTTGTGATTCGAAAACATAGTTTCCGTAAGGATCAAATTCAATGTCATAGTCTACGCTTATGGTTCCGTTTTCTACAAAAGGAGTTAGTTCAAACTCTTCAAGTTTACCTTCCTTTCCAGGACACCATCCTGCACGAGCATAAATCCATGTTCCTCCTTGCGGATATAGCGCATTGTCGGCACAATCATGCATAATTTCCCATGCCCATTCTTCGAAACCATTTACTTGCAAACTGTGCGTATTGAAACAAAACTCAGCGCAATTGTTGCCAGTTCCAAATCCATGTCCGGTAGCAACGGTTTTAAGTTTCAGTCCCAATTCACCTTCCTCCATGTCAAAACTGCGGTCAGTGACATATTGATCCATGTTTGACAATCCATAATTGCCTACCCAAAAATTCTCTACTCTCTTCACTTCGCGTGAAGGAGTACCTTCGATAAAAAGGAACTGAAGATCGAGTAATTCTTGCCAGTTTCCACACTCTAACTCTACTGAATCGCGGAGCAGAGGAGCAAAATCTGTGACCTCGTATATCCATGTCCAACCATCCTCCAGATCCAACTGAATTCCGTAAGGAGTAATATATCTTCCCAATTCGAATCTATTTATGACTTCGTAAGGCGCTTGATAATAACTCATGTCCTCGTTGGTGAGCGTGTATTGTGTTTCTACAATTGTAGAATCAATTTTATTTCCGAGAGAATTGTATGTATATGAATAACCTGTTGTCCATGCGTAGTCCAGATCGACCAAAACAATGTCATTTCCCGAAACAACATACTCGGCAACCGACACTGGAGCGGTCAAAACTTCATATTCGCCAACAACTTCGTCAAGTGTGATATCGTATTCACCCTGATAAAACGAGATATAGGGACGCGTGTAATCCAATTGTCCATTGCGCCAAAGTTCAGCTCCTTTGTGCAGATTGCGACCGGCGTTCCCCAAGAGTTCTCCATGGAAGTTATTGCCGCTATGGTCTTCGATTACTTCGCCGTTTGCTTCATTGAAATTGTAGTACAGCAGAAGATTGGATGCAACAGTGAGGTCTGAAAACATTGAATTTTGAATTTCAATATCTGTAAGGGCAGTATTGTAAATAGCAAATTCATCAATTTTACCTCGATAGGAATTCTGCCATGTGACAGCCGATCCAAGGGCAAATTCTACAATTCCTGTCAATGGATTGTCGAGGTTTATACCACTGTGCCATTGAACTCCGTTCAGAAAAATTTTCATTTCACCTGTACTTACATTTTTGGTGAATGCCCAATGATTCCATTGACCTTCGTAATCAGAGGGATTAGCAGCTTTGTCTATTCGGTCAAAACCACCTTCAGAACCGGCATCCCAGTATACACGACTATTACTCCATGGCAAGTGACTGTTGAGCACTCTTGCGTTCTGAGCATTTCGTCCTTCAAAAACAGTTCCATCCATAGGTTGAAATTGTGCATCACCGTTCAACCAAAAGGCGATGGTTATTTGTTCGTCAACCGCATCAAAAAGTGCTGCGGGTACTTGCAATTCATCGCTCCAATTGAAATGGATGTATCTGTCGTTGCCTTCGGAGTGAATAGACGAAATGTAGGCCGTTGTTTGTCCTTCTATTGAAATGGCGGATTGTAACGACTCGTCGGTGTATGATATATCAATGATAATGTTTGAGGATCCGTCCCATGAAAATGAATTGTTCAAGATAAATTCAAAAATACCTGCGGTGGCAATGTCTAGATCTTGATTGTATACTGAAGTCCATCCGGTTTGATCAAAGCCATCGAGTTCGGGGTCATTGCTTGCTTTCATCCTAATCTGAAATTGACCCGCATTGATGTTTGTTCCGTCAAACATCAAGCTCAATTTATCAATATCTCCTGCATTCAAACCCGCAGATAGAAGTTCATCGGCGCGATATAAATACTGCAAGCGCTGAGCAGGATTATTCAAAAATGGACCAACAAGAGTTATATCATTATCACCAATGGCATAAGAACTCTCAGAGATTGTAATAGCAGAGGCAATGCTTTGTATGTATTGGTAAATATCGTAAACCGGACCACCATTTAAATCTTTGCTGTCGAAATCAATATTTTCTATCAAGTAAAGCGGATGGGCTGCCAAATTTGAATCGAGCAGTCCTGTATGCTGATATAAAAAGTTATACGCCAAGTAGTCCCACTCACCACATGGGAAACCGAGATTGCCAGCGGTTCCATCTTCGAAGCATTTAAGTTTGTGGTACATAAGTATTTTTTGATACTCAAGACCATTGTCGCTTGATGGAAAATCGAACCATCTTCTACCCGGACTATCGTATGCGCTATTCGGATTGTTCTGTGCTTCGAAAGTATATGTCTGAACAATTGTAGTGTCGCCGGGACCGGCAAATATTGAACTCACAGAAATTGAAAAAGCAACAAGCAAACTGAAGTTTAGAAATTTTTTCATTGTAAAGGTTTCGGTATTTTGCGGTGAAAATAGGCAAAGATTGTGTGGGGGCAATGTCCAATTCTACATCAAAAATGGATGGCTTTCGGTAGCTCATTCTTCAAACTCTCACCGACTTCGAGCGGAATGCAGAAAATTCTAAAATGATAAAAGTGATGAGTAGAAAATATTCTATAAAAACCAGAGGGTATTGTTCTGTCCAAATGTGTTCGTGATAGTGGCTATAGCTGAGCAGGACAAGGAACGACCAATAAATAGCGAATTTTTTTTCGGCAAAGACCCCAAGGAATATCGGGAGGAGCAAGTACCAAGGGTGAATAGTGGTGGAAAAGAGCAAATGGATTGTTGCAGCAATTAGTAAAGAAGAAAAAAAGGGTTGTCTGAAACGAGGCATAATAGAGCTGAAGAAAACATACGAAATTGTAACCACTGCGAGAAATGGACCTAGATAGTCTATTTCATTGAATCCTCTTATGAGGTAGGCAGCTTCGCGAGCGAGGTAATAGAATGATGCGTTGAATTCAAAATCCCTGAAGTATAGATCGAGGCTGCTGCTTATATTTTGGTACACTACCCATGTTACAAAAGGGTAGAAACAGGCTAAACAAATGGCAATGGCAATCAAGCCAAAAACGATACTGCGTTTCCAACCCAATAGAGGAATGAAAAGTGGAAGTAACATCAGCGGAATTAGTTTCGTAGCGATGGCAAGACCGAAGCAAAGAGCAGAAATAACAAAGGAAAAATTGAGAGACCGTTTTTTTAGTTCGGCAAAAAACACGTTTCGAAATAAAAGGTAGAAGCTGAGTGCAACGAAAAACAGCATGATACCCTCTGGATGCAGATTTCCACTGATCTCTGTTATTACAAGCGGGTTTAAAGCATATACGGAAGCTAGCATTTGACTTTTACCTAAACTACGAAGAATAAGAGAAATGAGAATGATTGTTCCAAGGTCGAATAGAATCATCCATACTCTCAATATTTCGATAAAAGCATTTATGCTACCACCAGACAATTGAGCGGAAACAGACCAAATCCATTGACATACAGGAGGGTATACGGAATAGTAGGTCGGTGAATTTAATTCTTGAAGTAGGTTCGTATCAAGCTTTTCCGGTAGAATACCCCTTTCTAGCGCTTCTGTGGGAGTATATCTGTATGTCAATTGCGCTGATTCGGCTGTGAGAGTGCCATCCCAAAGAAATCGAGAGAAATCGTTGCTCAGAATCGGCTGGGAGCAAAGGAATATTAGGCGTAATGCACAAGACGATACTATTAATGTATTGAAATTGAGAAAATTACGATATAGAATTAAAAGGTATCCGCCAAAAGCAAATGTTAGAGGAGCTAGAATGGATAAGAATTGAATGCGATCACCGAATATACGAAAGGCTATAATTGAGAGCACCAGCATTGTTAAACCAATGAAAAACAGTCTTTTACTTGCCAATTCTTAAATTATTAGTTCGAAATGTCAGCAACCAAAAAAGGGCTCCAAAGAACCCCTTTCTGTAAACCTGCAAGGAAAATTTTGAAACCAACGCAGTTCTGGAAAACTGCGTACCGTTTTAAGACGGTCAGATAAAGCTTGGTTGCCTGTTGCTAGAAACTTTTTTCTAAAGGCGTGAACTTATATCCTACACCTCTGACGGAGTGGAAGTAAAAGGGTTGCCTCGAATTAGGTTCAAAATGTTTTCTAAAGAGCAAAATAAAGTTGTCAATAGTGCGTGTACTAGGGAATACATCATATCCCCAAATTTTTTCAAGAATTTCTTCTCGAGACACCACTTCACCCTTTTTTTGAATTAACAAACGCAACAACATGATCTCCTTTCGGGACAATTGGTGGGTTTTTCCTTCTTTGTCGACAATTGAAAAAGTGAGAAAATTGACTTTATTCCCTCCAAATTCATAATCAGTGAGCTCATCCAGAGGAGTATAGCCCGTATTTTTTCTCGTTATGAGTTTCTGAACTCGTATATGTAATTCTTCAAAATCGAATGGTTTAGCTAGATAATCATCGCCTCCCGCTTTCAATCCTTCGATTCTTTCTTTGCTGCTGCCTTTTGCCGACAAGAAAAGAACAGGAGTTTTGATTCCCTCCAAACGAATTGTCTCACAGATTGAAATACCATCTACTTCTGGCAGCATTACATCTAAAATGCAAAGATCAAAAGCTTGATTCCTAAATTTATCAAGGGCAATAGGCCCTGTGGCAGCAAGGATCACTTTGTAGCCTTCCATTTCCAGATTGAGCTTGATCATTGAAGCGATGCTCTCCTCATCTTCTACTACTAGAATCCTGTATTCTTCCATGAATGCGTTCAGATTGATAGGCGAAATTACAATAAGTCTATTTTTGTTGAGTAAATCTTCAATTCCCGCTTGAGATGCTGCGGCCAGATATGGTCTCAACTTTAAACCCAAGTTATGCAAGTTGATATTTTCAAAGACATAATTGGGATTTCAGTGAGAAATCAAAAGAACTCGGATATTCAACTTCTTTTGGGGATTATTGTTCACATCGAACCAAGAAGTATTACCGTATAGGTATACCGTCTCAGTATTTGTAAGAGTTCAATACTGTATCACTCCATTGGCCTATAACAACTACTTTGACGGCAATTACCACTTCATCCTTATAAATAGTTTGGACTATTTAATAAGCAGAATTGGGATAAATTGCGCTTTCATTTAGTATCATGGAAAAGGAACTTCTAGAAAAATTTGCTCATCTCATCGATAATACTCTTTTGCAAGCCTTAGGTATCGAGTTTTTGTTGATTTCGGATGGACATATCGAAGCAAAAATGCCGGTTGATAGTCGAACAGTTCAACCATATGGAGTGCTGCATGGAGGTGCTAGTGCGGCTCTCGCTGAAACATTGGGAAGTTTCGGTTCGCATTTTTTGGTCGAAAAGGATGAAAGTCATGCCTTCGGAATAGAGCTAAATATAAATCACGTAAAGAGCGTAACATCGGGCTGGGTTAAGGGAATTGCACTTATTAAGCACAAAGGAAAGACCCTTCATGTTTGGAACATTGATATAGTTGATGAAGATGGTCAACTTGTTGCAACGAGCAGACTTACCGTGATAATCAAGCCGAGTAGAAATGCTTAAAGAGGAGGAATTGTCGAATTGCTTATCTCAGCAAATTCCTTTTATGATGCTCACTTTACCAAGTGAAAATGGTCAAAAAAGGAGTTTCGATCGTTTGGGAATTGAATTGAACCTTTCATCGTTTTCAATGAAGCCATTTTCTGACGAATCAAAAGGGATCGATGATTTCGTTATGAATGAATCCGAATATTTAAGTAGGGTTCAATCGTTGATAGATGAAATGAAATCTGGTTTTTACGAAAAGGCTGTTTTTAGTAGGATTATTAAGGTTCCTAGAAATGCACAGCATACTATTTCAAAAATCTACAACAGGCTTGCAGAAAAATACCCAAACGCTTTTGTTTTTGCTATTCAGAATAATGAGGGTCAACTTTGGATGGGAGCAAGTCCTGAATATTTATTTCGACGAAAGGGCAACATTTGTGAGACGATGGCTCTGGCAGCTACTCAGAAAAAGAAGGAAGGTTTTAGTTTAAGTGATTACGAATGGAACGTCAAAGAACGCCACGAACATGATGTGGTCGTTTCTTTTCTGCAGAACAAGCTCAGCAATTTGGTGTGCAAGAAAATAGAAGTTGGTCCAACATTAACTGCCGCCGCTGGTAATTTGGTGCATCTCAAAACGATCATCAGTTTTGAAACGCAGATGTCGGACCACGATTTGGCCTTGAACCTACATCCAACCCCGGCAGTTTGTGGAATGCCTACCAAAGAAGCCATGGATGCCATTTTTCATGCAGAGCCTCACGATCGGTCTTACTACACAGGCTACATAGGGGTAAATTTATCGAAAACCGAATCCATTTATTTGGTCAATCTGAGGAGCATGAAAGTGCATACAGATCATTTTTCAATTTATGTTGGAGGTGGAATTACCGCGAGATCCATAGCTGAGAATGAATGGAAGGAAACGGAGATAAAATCAAGGACCATGCTCGATTGTATTAGTTAGTTTCAATTGAGCCCATTTGTTTAATTTTTGTGTTCCCTATTACTTTGAAATTGTATTGAGATAGGATATTAATCAGAGCCCCACGCAAGCCTGTGAAATGCTAACCGAAAATATTACCTTTTGGATTTATGTTATAGTCCAATTTCGTTTCACCACATTGAGCTAAACCCAGAATCCGAATTAGAAATCTATTGCAGCACTAACCCCCTTTTATATCAAGCACTTTCTCGATTTTTTTCTTGATGAATGAATATACACCATCCAATAATCCCGCAGCGCATTAACCTCTATATGCTTCCAATGCGCAATGCGGGATGAACGGTATAAAAATCTGGCGAAAGCACTTGCTATCTTTGGTATAACATTGCTAATTTGACGTTTTGAGTATAAAAATTTCGCTTCCTTTCATACATTTGGCCGGAATGAAGAACAATTTAAACCTGTCCTTGAAAAATTTTGTAAAACTGTGTTTAGGTCTTTTGATCACTTCGATTCTTTTGAGTTCGTGCAAGCGAAGCAATGAACAGGTGTCTCAAGGAACTTTATTGGGCAAACCATATAAAGTCACAGTTGGTCAGAAAACTGAACTCATCGATTCTATAATTCAATCGACTTTTGTAGATATCGATTATCTTTTTTCGCCTACAGATCCAAATTCGGTAGTGGCGAGGTACAACACTTGGCCATATCCTGATTCTCTCATGGCTTTTGTGGATAGAGACGCACTTTTTTCGCAGGTCTACGACTACATTTTTGAATTGTACCATCAGACCAATGGATATTTCGATCCTTCCATGATGCCTCTAGCTGAAGCTCGAGCCAAGCTCATGCCCGGATATGAGCTCGAAGATGCGGTGATAGATGAAATGATGGTTTACTGCGGATTGAGTGAGCAAAATTTCAAATTGCGAGAATATCAAAATGAGCAAGGAATTTATGAAAAAAGTTTTTTGGAAAAAAGTGACCCACGTGCTCGCATCGATTTGACTGATTTTGCCGGGGCTTATGCGCTCGATATTATCAGATACCAATTGGTAGAAAACAACATAGATATCTTCCGAATTGAATGGAATGGAATTGCATTGAATCAGGGATTTGAAAACGAAGAGTCTCGATATTTATCTGTAACTCTGCCAGGAAGCATCGGGGAGCAAAAGCTGAATATTTATAACAATGTTGTTGCTTATCTCGATGAAACAGCAGTCAAAAAAGTGCTTGCCGGTTCTTTGGTGTATCCGTCAGAAAACAGCTCGGCTCAAACTTTTGTAGTCTCAGGAACAGCAGCGGTTTCGCTGGCCTATGCCCAAGCGTTCAGCGTAATGGGACCCCAAGAAATGCAGATGTTTTTTGAAGAAGCTCCTGAGCGAGATATTGAGGTGACCATGATATTCGGGAAAGATGGCGAGTATTACGCTGCTAGCACCCCGGGCATGGATACACTTTGGTTTTCCGATAGTACCAAAGAGAAGTGATCTTTTGGTATGATTTTTCCGTTCATCAAAAGTGATGGAACAGTTTTTTCACTAAGCACTAACTTCGTTATTCAAACACATTATTGGAATTTATGATCAAAAGAACATTTTTGCTTTCTCTGTTTGTCGCAATTACCGGGATATTATTCTCACAAAAAAAACTTAGCAATGAACTTGTGTGGACAGGTGGTTTTAGCTCAAAAGGTATTCAAGGACTGAAATCCATGAATGATGGCGCGCACTACACCGCAATGGTGGACAGCGATGCCTTTGGAAGTCAGATCGTAAAAAGATCTTATGCTACTGGAGATGACGTGAAGGTGATAGCGAGTTCAAAGGACATTTTCAATGATGCAACCAGAGCCATTGAAGATTATGAATTCAGCATTGATGAAAAGCAAATCATTGTCAGCACCGGATTCGAACCCATTTACAGATACTCCTATAAAGCGCAGTATTATGTGTATAATACAGAAACAAAAAAGACTACTGCGGTGGCAGATGAAACAAAGGGAAAACAAATGTTTGCAACTCTTTCACCAGATGGAACCAAAGTAGCTTTTGTAAGAGACAATAATCTTTTTGTACAAGTTCTAGCCACCTCAATTGAAACTCAGGTAACAACGGATGGAGAATGGAACAAGATAATTAATGGCGCACCGGATTGGGTTTACGAAGAAGAATTTGCTTTAGTTCGCTCATTTGAATGGTCGCCAAATAGTGATCGAATCGCTTTTTATAAATTCAATGAAGAAAGAGTAAAGGAGTTTTCTATTGATATGTATGGCAATCTCTATCCTGAGCAATACACATATAAATATCCTAAGGCAGGAGAGGAGAACAGCATTGTGAGTATTCATGTTTACGACCTAAAAACCTTGAAAAGTCGTCCTGTCGATATTGGAACAGAATCGGATCAATACATCCCGCGCATCAAGTGGAGTCAAAGCAACGATGGACTGTGCATAATGAGAATGAATCGTCATCAGAGCAAGTTGGAGTTCTTGCTCACAGATATGAAGCAGAATGCCGGAGAAATGATTCCCGTAAAAACTATTTTCAGTGAAACAGCGAATACATACATAGATATTTCAGACAACCTTACTTTCTTGCCTGATGGCAAAAGTTATTTGTGGACCAGCGAACGCGACAGTTATAATCACGTTTATGTGTTTGATATGACTGGCACAGTAGTTCATCAAGTAACATCCGGCAATTGGGATGTAATGGATTTTTATGGAGTGGGAGAGAAGGGGATCGTTTATTACAGCAGCAGTGAAATTTCGGCTATGGAAAAGCATGTTTTCAGTATTTCAATTTTGCCTTCCAGAAAATCAACCAAAAAACAACTTTCTACACGAAGTGGAACCAACGATGCTACTTTCAGTTCTTCCAAGAAATACTTCATCAATTTTAATTCTCAAGCAAATACGCCTCCATACATTACACTGAACGAAAATTCTGGTAAAGAGATTAGAATGCTAGAGAACAATCAGAAGTTGACTGAAAAATTAGAGGAATACACTTTGGCCAAGAAGGAGTTTTTCTCATTTGACAATGGAACGGGTACTAGTCTGAATTGTTGGATGATGAAACCAGCCGACTTTGATCCTTTTAAAAAATATCCGGTACTTGTGGCTATATATGGCGGTCCCGGAAGCAATACGGTGAATGATTCTTGGGGAGGCACAAACTACATGTGGCATCAATTACTTTGTCAAGAGGGATTTATAGTTGTGAGTTGCGATCCAAGAGGAACCATGAATCGAGGTCGCGATTTCAAACACAGTACATACATGAATTTAGGAAAACTTGAAACAGAGGATTTTATTGATTTTGCTGAATATTTGGGAGCTCAGACGTACATAGACAAAGCTAGAATTGGAATGCACGGATGGAGTTATGGAGGGTACATGACAAGTCTCTGTATGACAAAAGGAGCCGATGTTTATGCAGCCGGAATTGCGGTAGCTCCGGTTACAAATTGGAAGTACTACGACAGTATATACACAGAAAGATTCATGCGCACACCTCAGGAAAATAGCGGTGGATATGAGAACAATTCTCCTATAAATTTTGCAGATCAATTGAAGGGCGATTTTATGTTAGTTCATGGTTCGGCTGACGATAATGTGCATTATCAAAACACAATGGATATGATCAGCGCACTTGTGAAAGCGAATAAGCAGTTCGATCTATTTATTTATCCAAACAAGAATCATGGTATATATGGCGGCAACACGAGGCTGCATTTATTTACGAGAATGACCGATTTTCTCAAAGAGAATTTGTAGAAATCCGATTATGCAAAGCACATTCAATAGCATTCGCGTCAATTTTGATTGGATCTATTGGGTTGCTCTCACAGCAAGTTCCGGATACACTTTTTACCTCTCCCGTATAGGACTCAGCATTCCTATATGGCACGGGTGCGAGGGTGAAAATTGAGAGAGCTCACAATAATTTTCATACGGAGGATGGTCGTTATTCTCCTTTCGCCAAATTGCTGAGATCCTATGGGTATAGAGAAGGCTTCTTTAATGACAGTGTCATTACAGAGCTCTCATTGGAATCTAGAGATGTATTGGTCATTGCAAACCCTGTTCATGCTGCGAATGCGGAATTATAGCGAATCCCAATGCGGATTCTGGGTTTAATTGCCGATCACACGCCCTTCGGCGGGGCGGCGAAAGATATTGCGGCTGCTTTCGGGGTGCAATGGTTCGATGGATTTGCGATGGATAGGAGTGAGAGGGAGCTTGAAAGATTGGCTTGTGCCAAAGGACTCCATTGCGATAATTCCATAGTAAGCGAACAGGTGGACGCAATAGTTTTCTTCACGGGTAGCGCGTTTTCCACAGATAATGAACATATCCCGATTCGCAGTCTAACGTCTGATTACATCGTTCTTTTTCCTGAAACTGCCTGGGGTTTTGAGGAGGATACTCCATCCATCTCGGGTGAAGGATTATTGCAAATAGCCTATATGGAATATGGCAAAGGAAGGATTGTGTTCAGTGGAGAAGCAGCCATGTTTTCTGCTCAAAGGGCGGGAGTCGAAAACAGACCCGTAGGATTTAACACAACCGGAGCACGTAAGAATTGCAGGCTGTTATTGGACTTGATGCTATGGTTGGGCCGAAAATAAATTCAGGCATTGAATCGATGATTCATTTATATTTGGCCGAAACCACAATTTAAAAATTTACCAAAACTACTTATGGACAACAATTCTATTTCTGCTGCAAAGCACCCTAAAGGATTATACGTTCTCTTTTTTACAGAGATGTGGGAAAGATTTGGTTACTACCTTATGTTGGGAATATTTTCGTTGTACATGCTCGACGGCTGGAACAACGGAGGGATGGGCTTTGACCCCGCAAAGAAATCGGATATCTATGGAACTTATTTAGGTCTTGTTTACCTAACACCGTTTATTGGTGGATTGTTGGCCGATAGGATTCTGGGTTACAGACGATCTATTATTATTGGTGGTTTAATGATGGCGGCGGGGTATTTCTGTCTTTCTATTCATAGTACTGCAAGCTTTTACTTAGCCCTGTTACTTATCATTTTGGGCAATGGATTTTTCAAGCCAAATATTTCCACACTTGTTGGTAATTTATATAGTACCGATGAGTTGAAAAGCAAAAAAGATTCGGGTTACAACATCTTCTACATGGGTATCAACATCGGAGCATTTGTGTGCAATTTCGTAGCAGCTTATATGAGAAATAACTACGGATGGGGACATGCATTTGCCGCAGCCGGAGTGGGTATGATCATTGGTGTAATTGTTTTCATCATTGGTACCAAACACATCAAACATGTGGATATTGTAAAACCGCTGAAAGAGGGAGACATGTCTACCGGAAAGATTCTTTTACTAACGGTTGTTCCAATGTTCGTTTTTGGAATTCTTGGTTATATCATACCGGGAAATCTGCTTGGAACGGATACAAATGATGCATTCATTTTCGGTTGTCTACCGGTTATATCATTCTTTGTTTATCTTGCTTTTAAGGCAGAAGCGAAGGAAAGTCGTGCTATTAAAGCATTGCTCGCGGTATTTACTTGTGTGATTTTATTCTTTGCCATTTTCCACCAAAATGGCGATGCCTTGACGGTATGGGCTGAAGATCATACTGACCGCAAAATGCCTGATGCAGTTGCCAATGTAGCTTCAGAATTTGATATGGCTCAAGTGGTTGTGAACAACGACATCGTTGCAATGGATGATGCGAGTTTTAAAACTTCAGTGGACAGTATGTGGGCAATTGAAAAAGCAATGCCGGCAGTTTCTAAAGAAGAAATTCAAGCAAAGCAAGATTATGCTAAGACAGTGGATCAAATAGAAAAGTCGCGTAAGTATTTCGCAACTCTACCGGGAGATCAAATTCCGCCAAAGGGAACAGATTTGAAACTTTACTCCACGGAATTATTTCAATCTATCAATCCTTTTTGGGTAGTTGTTCTCACTCCGGTTTTGGTAGGAATTTGGGGTGCACTTCGACGCAGAAGGAAAGAACCAAGTACTCCTACAAAAATTGCAATTGGTTTGGTGATCACCGCACTTTCAGCTTTGGTTATGGTAGGAGCCGTATTTGCCACGCAAGACCTTACCGGCAAAGCTAGTGCATGGTGGCTTATGGCATCATACGGTGTAATAACAATTGGAGAACTTTGCTTGTCTCCTATGGGGCTTTCTCTCGTTTCAAAACTCTCACCTCCACGAATTACTGCGTTGATGATGGGAGGATTTTTCCTTGCTATTTCTGTGGGTAATAAATTGTCAGGCATGCTTTCAAGTCTTTGGGAAGTGATAGACAAGAAAGAGAATTATTTCTATCTCAATTTTGGACTTGTATCGGTTGCTGCAATTATCTTATTTATGATGCTTAAATGGTTGAATAGTGTAATGAGAGAAAATAATGTCTCTTAGTTTATAATATTTAAACTGCATATTATACCAATATTAATTAATAAATGGTCTGAAATACCTTATGCTATCACAATGGTAGAAATAAAGGAGAATTTTTGTTGAATTTGACTGACCTTAATTAAAAAGCAATATGGCAAAAGCAATCGATCAGGATTTGGACAGCCACGCTGAGCCCATTGACCCAGAATTAGAGGCCATCCAGAATTTCGAAGGAAAATATCCTAAGCAGCTTTGGTACCTCTTCTTTTCTGAAATGTGGGAGCGTTTTAGCTTCTATGGAATGAGAGGCATGCTCACGTTTTTCATGGTAGATCAACTATTAATGAAAGATGATGAAGCCAACTTGCAATACGGAGCTACTCAGGCCTTTGTTTACGCTTTCACTTTTATTGGTGGACTCTTTGCAGATAAAATTCTCGGCTTTAGAAAGTCGCTTTTCTGGGGTGGACTTTTGATGATCGTTGGAAGTTTGATATTGGCAATTGATCCAAAGGAGTATTTCTTTCTTGGGATTAGCTTCAATATTATAGGTACAGGTTTTTTCAAACCGAATATCTCTACAATGGTTGGTCAGTTGTATAAAGATGGAGACAATCGCAGAGATGCAGGTTTTTCTTTGTTCTACAGCGGTATCAACGTGGGAGCGCTACTTGGAGGCTATGCTTGTATAACAATTGGAAAATCTGATGCGCAATATTCCTGGAACTTGGCTTTTGGATTAGCAGCAGTTGTAATGACAATCAGCTTGCTCACATTCGTATTTACTCAGAAAAAAATGGGGAATATCGGTTTATCTCCATTTGCAGGTCTGAAAGACGGAAAGAACAGAAAATGGTACGACTACCTTGTGTATATCGGATCACTTGCCATAATTCCGGTAATCATGACAATGGTTGCTAAAACCGAATACACAGATTGGTTTATGTACATAATCGGTCCGTGCACGCTGATTTATCTTTTCTATGAGATGACGAAATATAAGTTTGATGAAGTAAAGAAACTTTTCGCAGCTCTGGTCTTCATTATATTTTCGATTCTGTTTTGGGCATTCTTCGAGCAGAGTGGAGGATCATTGAGTCTGTTTGCGGCAAACAATCTTCACAGCGAATTATTGGGGGTGGTGAATCTAGATCCGAATGGAGTGAATAATTCTGCGAACTCTTTGTTCGTAATCATCTTCGCTCCTTTAATTGGTTTGTTGTGGATAGCGCTGAGCAGGAGAGGAAAGGAGCCCAATACGGTCATTAAATTTGGACTTGGATTTCTGTTTTTGAGTCTCGCTTTTTACACTTTCTATACAACCCGTTTTTTTGCTGATGCAGGAGGAATGACATCGCTCGACGTATTCACTCTCGCCTATCTGATCATAACGTTTGGTGAATTGTGCCTGTCTCCAATTGGTTTATCTATTATGACCAAACTAGCACCTAAACCGCTGCAAGGTGTAATGATGGGAATGTGGTTTTTGGCAAGTGCCTACGGACAATACGTGGCCGGCTTGTTGGGTGCAGGTATGTCGAATCCAAACGAAAATGCTACCCCGTCGGAGAAACTTATTTCGTATACAAATGGATATGAGCAATTGGCCATTTATGCGCTTATTGCTGGATTGGCGCTAATAGCCATTTCCCCTTGGGTTCGAAAATTGATGCTTAACGTAAAATAAAAAATTAGAACGGCTGTCGTTTTCATGACAGCCATTTCTTTTTAAAGGTCACATTATTTCAGAATAGAAAGAAATGAAAGTAAAATTATTATTCACTGCTCTTATACTCGTATCGAGTTCTTCGCTCATAGCTCAGATCAATTGGCTAACCATGGAGCAAGCTTTGGAATTGCAGAAAAAGCAGCCAAAGAAAATGATGATTGATGCTTACACTCATTGGTGTGGTCCGTGCAAGAAATTGAAGGAAATTACCTTTGTTAGTCCAAAATTGGTCGAGTATGTGAACGAACATTTTTACGCAGTGGCCTTCGATGCAGAAAGTCCGGATAGCTTGGTGTTTAAAGGCGTTACCTATAAAAACCCTGATTTCAAACCCAATTTTCCGGGACGCAACGGAGTGCACCAGTTCTCCCGCTTTCTGGGCGTAGCGGCATATCCAACCATTATTTTTATGGATGAAAAGGGGGAGATTGTGGATCGCATGGTTGGTTTTCGAACGGCTTCTGAATGTGAACCATATCTCAAATATGTAGGAGATGATATATACAAAACCTACGATACGGTGGAGAAGAAAGCGAGCTGGGTCGGGGAGTTTAAAGTGACTTGGAATTAAGGGTTTTTGATCTTTTTATTGCTCCAAAGAAACATCTCAACCTCTTTTTGGGTTTAAAGGCCTTTTGCTTTGTTTGCGGATATATCTCCGTTATCTTTGCACCTTCAATTTTTTGGAACCAAACACCCTTCAATCATACATGAGCGAAACAGCCAAAATCATACTAGAAGGCAAAGAATACGAACTGCCTGTTGTATCCGGAAGCGAAAATGAAAAAGCCATTGATATCACCAAATTGCGTGATATGACTGGCTATATTACACTTGATTCTGGTTTCAAGAATACAGGTGCTACCCTCAGTGCCATTACATTTCTAGATGGTGAAGAGGGTATTTTGCGATACAGGGGCTATCCCATCGAACAACTGGCTGAATATGCCACTTTCTTGGAAGTAGCTTATTTGCTGATTTATGGTGAATTGCCTACCGATAAGGAGTTGAAATACCTCTCGGGTAGTATCGCTCACCACACCCTTGTGCACGAGGATATGAAGCGTTTTTATGAAGCATATCCTACAGGCGCTCATCCAATGGGTGTGCTTTCTTCAATGATTGCTTCCATGTCCACCTTCTATCCGGAGTCGCACAATCCAAACCGTCCGTTTAAAGACATTGAATTGACTATGCATCGCTTGTTGGCCAAAATGCCGACACTTGCAGCCCAAGCATATAAAGTGAGCATTGGGCATCCCATTGTTTACCCTCGGAACTCATATAGCTACACCGAAAACTTCCTGCACATGATGTTTGCCCTTCCGGTAGATGATTATGTATTGGATCCTGTAGTAGATGATGCTTTGAATAAACTCTTGATACTTCACGCGGACCATGAGCAAAACTGCTCTACTAGTACAGTGCGCATCGTAGGCTCAAGTCAGAGTAATCTTTATTCATCTATATCAGCGGGTATAGCTGCCTTGTGGGGCCCCCTGCACGGTGGAGCCAATCAAGCTGTGATTGAAATGCTTGAAAGAATTAAAGCAGACGGCGGAGGTACAAATAAGTGGGTTGAAAAAGCTAAAGATAAAAATGACTCTTTCCGCCTGATGGGATTTGGTCATAGAGTCTATAAGAACTTTGATCCAAGAGCCACAATCATCAAAAAATCGTGCGATGATGTGTTAAATCGATTAGGTATACATGATCCGGTATTGGATATCGCCAAGGAACTCGAAGAAGTAGCATTGAGAGATCCCTACTTTATTGAAAGAAAACTTTATCCAAATGTGGATTTTTACTCTGGTATAATCTATCGTGCAATAGGAATTCCGACAGAGATGTTTACAGTAATGTTTGCGCTCGGAAGACTACCGGGTTGGATAGCTCAATGGAAAGAGATGATAGAACAAGGAGAACCAATCGGTCGGCCGCGTCAGATCTACACCGGTTTTAGCAAGCGGGATTATGTTCCAATGGTGAAGCGAGGCGTATAACGAAATAGCTACTATAAGGCCCCGTTCGCGGGGCTTTTACTTGTAAACTTAAATCGGTTGAAAATGGAAGGAAGTATAGATCGCAGCATCGACAACGGAATAGCTCGAATTCGTTTTTATCACCCTCAGAGTAATTCATTTCCCGCAGAACTTCTAAGGAACCTCGCCTCTGAAATATCAGAAGTTAGCTCACTGCTTGAAGTCAAAGTTATGGTTCTAGAATCTGAAGGAGAAAAGGCATTTTGTGCGGGTGCGAGTTTTGATGAGTTAATGTCCATCAAAAGTTCATCAGAGGGTCTTGTTTTCTTCAGCGGATTTGCTCAGGTAATAAATGCCATGCGTAAATCAGAAAAGCTCATTATTGGTAGAGTTCAAGGTAAAGCTGTTGGGGGAGGAGTGGGCTTGGCAAGTTCTTGCGACTATTGTTTTGCGACCTCCCAAGCATCTGTAAAACTCAGCGAATTGTCTGTTGGTATAGGGCCTTTTGTAGTAGGTCCCGCGGTTCAGCGAAAATTGGGATTGTCTGCAATGAGCGAATTGGCTATTGATGCGAGTGAATGGCGAACTGCTGAATGGGCAATGCAAAGAGGGTTGTATAATGCAGTTTTTGAAAGTGTTTCGGAGATGGATTCGGCCATAGACAAACTCGCAACAACCTTATCGCAGTCTAGTCCAGAAGCAATGAAAGAACTAAAAAGAATATTCTGGGAAGGCACCGAAAACTGGGATCAACTTCTTTTGGATCGCGCGGCAGTAAGTGGACGATTGGTTTTATCTGAGTTCACCAAAAATGCGATAGAGAAATTTAAGAAGAAGTAGTTATGTTAAATCGTTGATCTATCAATCATTATATGACTTGATGGCTGCCCAAATGGTCTTTTCCTTCGGGTTTTCCAAAAGGTAGCTCCCTCCACCTATTACTATTCCGAAGGCAACCATTGGAGTCATTTTCATTTCTTCCGGATCTTGTGTGCCAAGTCCCGCGCCAATGAGAGCAGCTCCTGAAACGAGCATACCATATTGTAACCATCTCATTCTATTGAAACGCTTCATCAAACCGGCACTTTCTGTATGGTCACTCAAATCAGCCTTTAGATTTTTATATGTAGATTTCTTAATTGCTAAATCTCCCTTCACATAATATTTAGCGTAGTTGCCATTTGCTAAATCAGGATGATTGGATCGGACGGCTTCATCGGGAAAATCGATCAGAATGTCTTGACCACCGTAAAAGTTCATATTTATCTCCTCATATATATCAATTTTGCCGGTATGGGTGCGCAAAGCATATCGCTCTGTCTTTTCGCCGTGCACTTTGGCGAGGTTTGCAAAGAAGCCATTGTTGTTTTGGAATTGATAAACATCTTTCGTTTCAAATCGCTTGTCGTCGAGCTGAAAAAAGGATGCTTGCAAAATGGGAGATTCGTATCTGAGATCAGAACCCACGTGTTCTTCCCCTCCGAATGTGATCACTCGGTGAATTACGGGATCTTGTTTTTGCGAAAGGAGGGCATGGCTCAAACAAAAGGAGAAAAGTACTAGGGTGAAGCGCGTTTTCATTAATAAGTTTTGAGTTTATACGGGAAAGATATTTATTCGTTTCTCCTAAAACAGAATAATTTGAATTTGGAATTCAAAATCGAAAAGCACTCAGCCACAATTGTCATTTTTAGGTGTTTTTCACACAAAGCCCGCTGAGACTTTAGATTTCGGCAACCATCAGTTTCAAACTCAATCAAGAATTAGTTATCTGTTGAACCCCGCTTGAACCCCGCTGTCTTTGTGTTTTTTACGTGTAATTCCTCTGCGAACTTTGCGTGAACTGCGAACTGATTGTTTTTCACGCAAAGCCCGCTAAGATCGGACGCAAAGCCCGCTGAGACTTTAGATTTCGGCAACCAACTGTGTCAAACTCAATCAAGAATTAGTTATCTGTTGAACCCCGCATTCTTTGCGTTCTTTGCGTGTAATTCCTCTGCGAACTTTGCGTGAACCGCGAGCTTTGCGTGAACTGCGTACTTTGCGTGAACCGCAAGCTTCCTGATATTCACGCAAAGCCCGCTAAGATCGGACGCAAAGCGCGCTAAGAATTCAGGGTTTGAAGCCGAACACTTTTTTGCAACGAGCTTCAAAAATATTTAATCCCCCAAATTGGAATTTTAGTAAGTTTTCGATTTTGAATTTTCCATTTGGAATTTTCCGTATTCCTTTGCAGTCTATGAGCACATCAGATTCGAATGAAATAGCCCAGATCCGTTTAAAGCCGGGGAAGGATATTTCTACCAAACGTTTTCATCCATGGATTTTCTCTGGTGCTGTAGAAGGTGTGCGCGGCGAACTTAAAGCCGGAGACATGGTCGAAGTGCTTTCTTCCGACAACAAAACGCTTGGATTCGGTCATTATGCTGAAGGGAGTATTTGCATTCGTTTATTCCAGTTTGGGGCTGGTGTTCCTGACAATGCTTTTTGGAAACAAAAGCTTGCTCTAGCCTACGACCTGCGTTCTAGATTGGGAATGACAAACCAAAAACGATCGAATATGTACCGTTTGGTTCATGCCGAAGGAGATGGACTACCAGGTTTGATCATAGATATTTATGGTTCTACGGCGGTTTTACAGGCACATTCCGATGGTATGCACGATTTGAGAGAAGTCTTTGTAGAGGGCCTCAGGGAGCTTTATGGCGATAGAATTAAAGCCGTATATGATAAAAGCGCCCTTAAACTGAAAAAGAATACGGGTAGGGAAGTGGTCGATGGATACTTATGGGGAACGGAGCATGATTCGGCCTGCGCAGAAAATGACTGTAAGTACCAAGTGGATTGGGTGCAGGGACAAAAAACAGGATTTTTCCTAGATCAGCGCGAAAACAGGAAGCTGCTCGGCGAACTCTCTGAAGGAAAGAAAGTTCTGAATATGTTCTGCTATACTGGCGGATTCTCCGTGAGCGCAGTAAAAGGCGGCGCAGCCCTCGTTCACAGTGTCGATAGCAGCCAACATGCCATAGAAATGACCAATCAAAATCTGAAATTGAACGACATAGATCCGGAAGTACATCTTGCCATCAAATCGGATGCCTTGGATTATTTGAAAAAGATGGACGACGATTACGATATTATTGTTCTGGATCCTCCTGCTTTTGCCAAACATTTGAGTGCGCGCCACAAGGCTATTCAGGGCTATCGACGTCTCAATGAAGCCGCTTTCCGCAAAGCTAAGTCGGGCACACTCATTTTTACTTTTTCCTGTTCGCAGGCTGTCGACAAATCCATGTTTTCATCTACCATTTTCTCGGCTGCACTTGATGCTGGAAGGAATATGCGTGTCCTCTATCAGCTTCATCAACCTGCAGACCACCCATTCAGCATTTTTCATCCTGAGGGAGAATACTTGAAAGGCCTCGTAGTGCAGGTGCTCTAGCCTTTTGGCATTGTTTCACTTTGTACGTCTCTCCAATGTAAATGGGCTGATAAACACAGAAGTCGGCACCAATCCTCTTGATTCCCTATCTTCGCGGCCCCGTTGAAGAAATTACGGATAAAAACAGATTTTCATGGCCTTGAAATGTGGTATTGTAGGACTTCCGAATGTTGGAAAGTCCACTTTGTTTAACTGTCTGAGTAATGCGAAAGCTCAAGCTGCAAATTTTCCTTTTTGCACCATCGAACCTAACATTGGCACAATAACGGTTCCTGATGAACGTCTCAACAAATTATCCGAATTGATTAACCCGCAGCGCATTGTTCCAACGACAATCGAAATTGTGGACATCGCAGGTTTGGTGAAAGGGGCGAGCAAAGGAGAGGGATTGGGTAATAAGTTTCTAGCAAACATTCGTGAGACAGATGCCATCATTCACGTTCTGAGATGTTTTGATGATCCAAATGTTGTGCACGTAGACGGCAGTGTGGATCCGGTTCGCGACAAAGAGATTATTGATATTGAACTTCAATTGAAAGATCTTGAGTCGGTTGAAGCCCGTCTGAGTAAGGTTCAGCGCTCTGCCAGCAGTGGAGATAAAGACGCAAAGCGCATATTCGATTTTCTGACAAGACTTAAAGATGCCCTTGTTCAGGGTAGAAGTGCTCGCACGATAGAGGCTACCAATGAAGATGATGAACAATTGGTCGTAGAGCTACAATTGCTCACTGCTAAACCCGTTCTGTATGTGTGCAATGTGGAAGAAGCTTCCGTAAGGACAGGCAACAGCCATGTGGATCGTATTCGCGAAGCGGTAAAAGATGAGAAGGCCGAAGTTCTGGTAATCGGAGCTGCAATCGAAGCAGACATCGCTTCATTAGAGACCTTCGAAGAAAGACAGATGTTTCTTCAGGATCTTGGTTTGGAAGAGCCGGGCGTCACTAAATTGATAAATGCAGCCTACAGATTGCTCGGACTTTATACCTATTTCACAGCGGGAGTCAAGGAGGTACGTGCCTGGACAGTTCACAAAGGAGCCACAGCGCCGGAAGCGGCAGGAGTGATACATACCGATTTTCAGAAAGGTTTTATCAGAGCCGAAGTGATGAAGTACCAAGACTATATAAAACATGGCAGTGAAGCAGCATTGAAGGAAATTGGTAAATTAGGGGTCGAAGGGAAAGAGTATGTGGTTGAAGACGGCGACATAATGCACTTCAGATTCAATGTATAAATGATGATACAAAAGAATGCTTTAGCATATTTCGTGTGCTTGCTTTTTTTGGCGGCATGTTCGGGTAATCCGTCGTTGAATACTGAGAAAACCTTCGAACCGATACTCGAAATAGAGCAGATTAATTCTATTATGAGCCTTCAGCAGGATGCATGGAATAAAGGGGATATAGAAACGTTTATGCAGCCATACTGGAAAAGTGATTCGCTCATTTTTGTAGGAAAAAGTGGAATCAATAGAGGTTGGCAGAACACTTTAGACAACTATAAAAAATCTTATCCAAGTCCTGAACAAATGGGACGCCTTGAGTTTGAAAATTCGTCGATCGAAATTTTTGATCAAAGAAGAGCTTGGGTTGTAGGTAAATGGACTTTGTATCGCACGGCCGATACATTAGGTGGACACTACACGCTAAATTGGAATAAGAAGGCCGGAGCTTGGGTAATTACATCTGATCATTCCAGCTAACTATGTTTGCAGCTTCACCGATCACATTTATCATTATAGGAATCACGGCTCTGATTTCTTGGCAGGCTTTCAACAATTCTACTTTGTTTGAAAAGCTTTTACATTATCCATATCGTGTAAAACACAACAAGGAATATTACAGGCTTTTGTCGCACATGCTTGTTCACGCAGATTTCTTTCATCTGTTTCTGAACATGTTCGTGCTGTATTCATTCGGAGTTGTTATAGAAGCGGCTTTTACGGACCCGATATTTTTCAAACGATTTTTCCCTGAGGTGGAACCGTTTTTTGGCTTGTCAGGAGTTTTTGCATTTATAGTCCTCTATATAGGCGGTGGTGTATTTGCCACGTTGCCTTCTATGCGCAAGCACAGCGACAATTTTGGATATACCAGCGTGGGCGCTAGTGGGGCGGTTTCGTCTCTATTAATGGCTTTTATGTTCATGTTTCCTACCATGGGAATATCTATAATGTTTATTCCTATGCCGGCATATGTTGGCATCATTGTGTTCTTCCTTGCCGAATTTTTTATGATGCGAAGTGGCAAAACGCGCATTGCACATGATGCTCACATGTGGGGAGCAGTTTTCGGAATAATATTTATTGCTGTTACGAGACCGATCTTCATTCTGAAGTTTATAGACTCGATAGGAAATGAAATCAGTAAATTGTTTTAGAGGTTCCTTTAACTCAGAATCCGCAGTGGGATTCGGTATGAAGTATAAACCCCAAAGATAGCAAGTGCTCTCGCCAGATTTTTATACCGTTTATCCCGCATTACGCATTAGGGCAATTTTTGTAGAATGCGTGCGGGATTCTCAAATCTAAGCGATAGAATACTGCATTCATCGGCAAAATTAGGGTGCAATTTTTCTATCGCTTG
>Ga0163144_10005400_pt1 | contig 28352 bp, 22 predicted proteins | sample OliLak19BULKMAT1_FD_123175 | JGI IMG/M metagenome (GOLD analysis project Ga0163144, IMG submission 123175) | Freshwater microbial mat bacterial communities from Lake Vanda, McMurdo Dry Valleys, Antarctica - Oligotrophic Lake LV.19.BULKMAT1 | ecosystem: Environmental > Aquatic > Freshwater >... | reverse complement strand
GCAGGCGATAAAAAGCCAGGGCCACCGCAGCGGCTCCTGGTGCGGCACGAAGGGCGATGACCCTGCGGGCGCGTGCTGTGCCTGTCAACCGATTGTTGGGTTTGCCTCCGACGAGACGAAACCACTACATGCTTCTCGATAACGTGCTTTATACCACTCAACAGATTGGCCGTCAAGCTTGGCTTGCCGGGCCAGAGCCATTGTTTGGAATTCCGCTGTCTCGTTGACGTTTGATACTATACCACTGCATTAACATTCTGTCAAGGATGTGCATTATATCCTTAATGTGGCTTCAGAACGGGCAAAAAGGCGTTTTTGACGAGCTATGCTCGAGGGAAGTTTGGGCAGCCTTTGGAGGGTATTTCGCGCATATTTCGCGTTGGCATGGGCTATCGAGCTGTTGCGTTACCCAGGGCTTCGAGTGGCGTTCGTTGGATCGATGGGCATACCCACGAAAAAGACGTTCGGGTTGCTCGATTGGCATGCTGGTTGCTCTATGGTTGATAGGCCACGGTGATGTATTCCAACAAAACATAGGCGTATATTAAGCCACAAGGGGTGCTTCTTTGCACAGACTTAGCCTCAGCTTAATCGAGAGTTCGATGGTTGACAATCAGGGAAGTGTAGCCTTGTGCTGTTGGCGATGTGTGGAGTACAGAATGCTGGAGCGATTGAGTGTTGTCGTGCCAACTCGTAATGAAGCGGCACGCATTAGCGGGCTTTTGGCCTCCCTGCCTAGTGAGGTAGAACTTGTTGTTGTTGATGCGAGTGATGATCAGACTCCAGCGATCATCGTGGAATCTCGCCCTGAGCACACACGGGTGATCCGTTCACAGACTGGCATTGCAGCGGCACGGCAGATTGGCGCGCAGGCGGCACGCCGTGAATGGTTGCTGTTCACCGATGCTGATGTGGCTTTTACGCCTGGCTATTTTGAGCGAATTGAACAGTATCTGGGCTTTGATGGGTTCTATGGCCCGAAAATGGCAACGGATCGCCACCCGACCTATGATGCGCTGTTCCATGGTGGGCAACGCTTCTGCGATCAGATCGGCTTTCCGGCGGCTTCTGGCTCCAATATGGTGGTGCGTAAACGGGCGTTGCTTGAGGCGGGTGGCTTTCGGATCGATCTGCCTGTGAATGAGGATACTGAGCTGTTTCTGCGTATGGCGCATCTTGGCTTTCGGATAACCTATGCGCCGGATCTCAGGGTTCGTTCACTCGATGACCAGCGGCTTGACCGAGGGGCGACGCGGAAGTTGCTGCATAGTGTGGTGCGCTCGGCACTGATTGCGCTGGATCTGCGTGTGGCTTTGCCAAAACGCCTGCTGCGCCACGATTGGGGCTACTGGAGAACCCAACGACAGGGGGACAAGGTGACAAGGTGAGTGTGCTTGACTAGCCTTGTACTGCTTCAATCGAACATCTGTCACCAAGTCACCCCCTCACTATGTCACCGTGTCAGGGGGTCGTGTCACCGCGTCCCCGCGTCCCCCTGTCACCCTGTCACGTCTGATGGAGGTAGGGCTTGCGTATTGCAATTATTACTGAGACGTTTCTGCCAAACGTGAATGGCGTGGTTACAACACTGTGCCGATTGTTGGAGCATCTCCAGCGTGAGGGCCACGAGGCATTATTGTTTGCGCCAGAGGGTTCGCCAACCAGCTATGCCGGGGCGCAGGTCGTGCCGTTGGCTGGTAGGCCATTGCCGATGTATCCAGAACTACGGCTGACTCTGCCGCAATTTGGGTTTACCGAGCGGCTCCAGCAGTTTCAGCCAGATCTTATTCATCTTGCAGGGCTGACAATGCTGGGGGCGACCGGGCGGTTTTTGGGTTCGAGATTTCGAGTGCCGCTTGTCGGTACGTATCATACCGATTTCCCGGCCTACACATCCCATTATGGCCTGGGGTTTTTACGCGATGCAACCTATTCCTATCTACGTTGGGTGCATAATGCATGCGCACTGACACTCTGCCCTTCGTCGGCAACGCTTGCCGATCTGCGGATGCATGGGTTTCGGCGGTTGCGCCTATGGGGCCGGGGTGTCGATACCGAACGTTTCCATCCACAGCATCATCGGGCGGCCTTCCGGGAACTGGCTGGTATCCAACCCCACGAAACGATGCTGCTGTATGTCGGAAGATTGGCGAGTGAGAAGCGGGTTGAGTTATTGGCCGATGCACTTGATGGCCTGAGCAATGTTCGCCTGGTGCTGGTTGGCGATGGGCCTGCACGGGCAATGCTTGAGCAGCGGTTGGTTGGCAAACCAGCCTTCTTTGCTGGCTACCTGCATGCTCAGGCATTGGCTGAGGCCTATGCCAGTGCGGACATGTTCGCATTTCCTTCCGATACCGAGACATTTGGTCAGGTTATTCAGGAGGCGATGGCATCTGGCCTACCAGTTGTGGCGGCGCGGGCCGGAGGGGCGATCGATCTTGTTGGCGATGGTGTTACCGGGGCACTGTTCACAGCAGGGGATGCCTATGATCTGCGCACACAGGTTCAGCACCTAGCGAGTGATGCAGCGTTACGCATTAATATGGGCAATGCTGGGCGGGCCCTGGCCGAGCGCCATTCGTGGAATAGTGTGATGGCGGAACTTACCAACCACTATGAACAAGTGCTAACGAGAAGCAAGAATCGGGCGATACGAACAAAGAATCAATCTTCTGCACGAGCATATCTTGGGCGTTGATAGAGCGTTTCAGTGTTTAATGGCTTCTATAAAACCAGGCTGGCATTGACAACCAATCACAACGTATACGCTGGAAGGAACATCTGTGGAGACAGTATGGAGCAAGGCCGACATCCATATTCACACAACCTATAGCGATGGGATGGCGGGAGTTCGCGAGGTGCTAGAGCAAGCGGCCAACACGGATCTCCAAGTAGTGGCGATCACGGATCACAATACCATAGCAGGCGCGCTTGAGGCCCGTGAACTTACCAGGCAGCAGCGCTATCCATTTGAGCTCATTCTTGGTGCAGAGATCTCAACGGCAATTGGACATGTGCTGGCATTATTTATTGAACAACCAATCGCAGCCGGGATGTCGGTTGAGGCAACGCTTGCTGCCATCCATGCACAGGGCGGCCTAGCAATCGTGGCGCACCCATATGGCAAATTGGTTCATTCGATTGGGCGGCGTATACTCGACAATTGCCGCGGGCCACAGCCGATCTGGCGCTTCGATGCCCTGGAAACCTTTAATGCGAGCCTATGGGATTCGCGTGATAATGATGCAGCTGCCGCCGCCGCAGTATCGCTTGGATTACCAGCCTGTGGCGGGAGCGATGCCCATAGCCTGCCGACGATTGGCCTGGGCTATACGCTGTTTCCGGGCCGAAGTGCAGCCGAACTACGAGCGGCGATTGTGGCAGGCCGCGTGCAGCCTGGTGGCCGACGCTGGAGTTGGGGAAATCTACGCATGGTCGCTGGATCGTTTATCAAACGCGATATTAACCGTACCCTGCGCCGTTCAGCGTGATAGCAGCCATCAGCTTCTGTTTTAATAAACCAGCGTGGCGTATCTCACCATTGTGGCATTGCGCTGCCGTTTGTGCTGCCACAATGCTTTTTTTGTGGGTATGCAAGCCGCTCTAACGAACGCCACCCAAGGTACTGGGTGTTAGCAATCTAGCCCGACCACTCGGTGAATGCAGGGCCAGTCTCAAAAAAGATCGATGGCAACAGGTATAGCCGCCGACTCACCCAGGGGAATGTGGCATGCACAACTCGCCGCCGAACTGATGGAACCAGCATGCTCGATGCGAGTGCGCCAACCAACCCGGCACTGCGGCGGCTCTTACACGCCAGTAGCCCGGTGAGTAGCGCAGCCGCTCCAAACCCACTGGCCAGATACAACCGCCGCCGAGGAATGCGCCCAAGCCGCAATCGCGCACACAGCCGCACCGCCAGGCGTGCCTGACGCCAGAGCAGATCTGGCCTGAGATGCAGCGCCAACAGAAAGCGCTCAACCTCACCAAGCTCCAGTGGTGTGTGGGTTGGATCAGTGGCCCAGCGGCGCTCATGGGCTTGTAGGCGTTCACGCAACTCCATGGCCTGCCCCGCTCGTTTATACCAATCCTTCCGATCTCCTGCTTGGGCAGCGCCTGCCAGCCCCAACATGCCACTGCGAACCGCATGAGCAACCGTCAGCACATCTGCCAAATAGGCTGCTCCGAGTGCAGTTGGATGGTGTGCTGGTGCAAAGCGGGCAATCCGGGCGGCATGGAATGCTGCGCGATCACAAGCCAGCGCCCCAGCACGCAACGCTGCCTGTGGATCGGGCAATGCCGTGGCAAGATAGGCCCAGATCAGCAGCGATGCCGTTGGACGCATCCACCAAACCCACAGGAGCGTTGGCAGGTAGATCATCCCCAATGCCAGGATACCCTGTTTCAATGGGCCAATATACCAGCCATGCTCGATCAGCGCAGCCGATTCTAGATACAAATCGGCGACTGCAGCGCCCCATTCGCCGCCAAGCTGTTTGGCACACCAGGAACGTACAAATGCCTCAGTATCACAATCCGGGTTGGCCACCAGTGCGCTAGTGAGCGCACTACTCAGCTCGGTCCACAAACTCCAGCCATCATCGCCAAGAGCTGCCCGCCCGCCGCCCCAGCCACCAGAGCCATTCCATGCCCAGACACCAGCGAACTGCAGATCAGGCGCTGCTCGCTGAAGCACACTCTGATGCAGGCTAGCCACCGAACTCGGAACCATGCCAAACAATTCATATTCACGGCGATTCTGGAGTTCGATGATCTGGCGCGGCCCTGGCAGGCCAAGCGTTGGGTTGTGTGGCAGAAAGCGGAAGAAATCCATTGGCCCATGTTTCACAGAGGTTAATAAAAAAGGCGATGTATAGCTGGCAAACGCAGCCTGATAGCGTTCAGGCGACCAGATCAGATCGCCTAGTTCACCAATACCAATACTCCAGGTTCGAACAACAAGGGTGCGCTCGTGTTGTTCACAAACTGGCAGCAGGGTATCGATCAGCGTTCGCAATTCTTCAACGCCGGTATAGATCATGTGGCCCTGGTAGCCATCCTGATCGTGAGCACCGCCAGCCTCACCAAAACGAATAAACAAGCCACTGATCTCTGGAAAGGTGCGAAACAGTTCGGCGAGTGCCCAGCGATTCGCATCGGCCAAGCGCGGATTATCGGGTTTCATTCGGCCAATATAGCGGCGCAGCGCTGGTGTACTCCACTGCATATCGGACGTCACAAAGACACGCATGCCGCATGCAGCGGCGTAGCGGAATAGTGGTGCGAGGCCATTTCGGTAGGCAATTGCGCGCTGGCGTTCCGGGCTATTGGGCGGATAGATTGCGATCGGAGCCTGTTCGAAGCTCACAAGGTGGGCAAGATTATCGATCACAATGCCATTATAGCCCTGGGCTTGAATTGCTTTGATGTATGCACACGCCCGATCAACGCCCCATGTCAGTTGGCGCTGATCAACAAACGGTGGCGTGGAGCGATCCAGTTGATAGTAGGGCAATGCTGACCAATTACGAAACGGTTTGGCTGGATCATAGAACGGGCCAGCAATATCGGCAAGGCACAGGCGATCCATTCGTGGCTCCACAGCACTTGTAGATGTATCAGGAATCGGGTTCGAGGTAGAAGCTGAGGGGGTAGCCTGCTTCACGGGCGCTGCTCTGTGCTGCATAGACGCGCTGGCGGGCTTCTTCAAACGGTAGTGTCACAACATGAGCACGGCCTTCATTGTGAGCAGTAAGCATCACATCAAAGGCACGCTCACTGCTGAGTTCGAAGATCACAACGAGTACCATGACGACAAACTCCATCGGGGTGGTGTCGTCGTTCTCGATAATAACCCGGTATCGTCGATCAAGCTCTGCATCATCAACAATAACATACTCTGTATCAATACGCGGTTTGGTATCGATCTCAGGGAGAGGCGCATCGATGTGCGGTATTGTACGATAGTATTGGTTCGTCATATTGGCATGATACCACATTGGTTATAGTACTGGGACAAGTTCCTGTATGCCATCAGGCCCTGCGACAATAGCACGTTCTGCCATACCAACAAACAATCCATGTTCGACGACGCCAGGGATTGCGCGGATAGCAGTATTGAGTGCAGCTGGATCAGTAATGTGAGCAAAGCGGCAATCCAGGATGACATGACCCTCATCAGTTTGTAGCGGGCTGCCATCGTCTGTGAGGCGAAGCTTTGGTTGCCCACCCAGCTCAATGAGGTGGCGCTCACACAGTGGTATTGCAAACGCAATCACTTCAACTGGAAGTGGCGTTCGTTCGCCAAGAACTTTGACGATCTTGGCGGTGGCACCAATAACAAAGAAGCGCGCAGCCGATGCAGCAACAACCTTCTCACGAAGCAGGGCTGCGCCAAGGCCCTTGATCAGATTAAGCGCTGGATCGATCTCATCGGCCCCATCGAGTGCGATATCCAATTGAGGGCATTCTGCAAGAGTCAGCAGGGGGATGCCTAATGTTCGGGCAAGTGTCGCTGTTGCTTCCGAGGTTGGGACACCAGCAATATCGTGAAGGCGTTGATCGCGCAGGCGCTCGGCCAACCCTCGTAATAAAAAGTTTGCCGTCGATCCAGTACCTAACCCCAAGCGCATGCCACTTTTGATGTAGGTCAGCGCTTGTTCAGCAGCCCGTTGTTTCTGAACGTCGTTATTACTGATCATCATAATCCTCGTGGTATAGAGGGCGCGAAACAGGGCGCAGCGAGTCGAGAAAATCCTGCAGAATAATCGACGCGGCCACTTCATCAATTTTGGCCTTGCGTTGCTCGGGCCGCATGCCAAGATCAAGCATCATGCGTTCTGCTGCTACTGAGGTTAGGCGCTCATCAAGGAGGTGAATAGGAAGGTGGGTAGCCTGACGTAAATCGCCAACAAATGCCTGAACAACTTTGGCTTGTGTGCCAATCTCTCCACTCATTGTTAGCGGAAACCCAACAACGAGTTCCTTAACCTCGTGAGTGGCAAGCAAGGCGACAATCTGGCTTAGTGCTCGATGGTGTGGAAGTGCCTGAATTGTTGTCAGCGGCGACGACAACAGGCGGGTCGGGTCGCTGAGTGCGACACCGATCCGCCTTCCGCCAACATCTAGCGCCATCACGCGCCCTGGCTCAGTCATTGTTTCAGCTCCTGCCATATGGCTAGTAGTTCGTCCAAGCTATGCTGATGGGCACCTCTCTCTTGCCTGGGTTATGCAATACGCCCCAACGCCGCAGAAAAGCTCGGACGGGGTACTAGGCTTCAATGACTCATTCAGGGTTTGGGCGCTTCAACAAATTGGACATCCAGCAGCGCATCAAATTGCGGAAACTGTTGAATATCCTGTGGCAAAGTAACGTTGCCAATTAAGCCTTTGTTCTGAAGGTCGCGGAGTGCTTCTTCCGCCTGATTACGGGTTTTGCCACGCAACGCCTCACGCACTTGTAGGCGTGTTTCTGGTGCCAGTATACCAACCGGCTCACAGACAACCGTACCAGTCACTTTGAGGCTGGCACCATCCCAATTCCAGCTCTGGATGCTTGGGCGAGTGACCTCAGTGGATGAGCAGGGTGGCGCACTCCGCTGTGCAAAGTGAGCATTCACAATCTTGGCAATCTGGTCTTTCATCGCACTATTAGGTGGGACGGCTAATGCAGTAAAGCGTGTTCGCACACTCACGTTGAAATCACGTGTATCGGATATCATACCAACTGGTGGCGTTACTACTGGCTGGTCGTAGCTTTCAGGGCGGCCAAGCGCCTGGGGGTTTGGCGCAATAGAGGTTTCATCAACCATCGATTGACCTGCAACACCCTGCGAGCGAAGTTGTTGGATACCCGCATTATACAGGCCGGTCAATGCTTCACCAAGAATAGCCTGTACATCCGCATTCGTTACCACATACTGCATTTCATCTGTACCACCATTAATCGATCCGTGCTGGCAGATAAAATTACTCGTACCACAATCCAGTAACGGCTGACCAGGAATAAGGATTTGTTTGATCGTATTTTCGGCCACATTCGAGGCCGCCCCTGGCGAACGAGCGATGATACCAACCTGCACCTGCCCATATGTTGTGTTACGGCCAGTAAGGCTGGAACTTGTCGTCGCACCTGGTATTGTCACAGGCCCCTGAGCTGCAAAGCGAACCTCAGCACCCTTCGCATTCTTGCCAATAAATTCGGTTCCCTCTGGCAGATTGAGCGCCTGATCGATCGTGTTAATGATCGTCATCGTTCCCTGAGCCTTACCAATTGGTGAGAGTGTCTGGTTCGCAACCTGACCAGTTACGGTATATTCGGCTTCGGCGCTGACAGGAACCGCCAAAATCGCTGGTGTGTCGGCAACGGATTTATCGGTGACAGGCAATACCTCATCGGTAATTGGAATCTCGCGAATGCTCGCACTTGGTGCCTGAACGATCACTGTAACCCGACCACTGAGCGCCCATAGCGCTGCTGCAATCAGTATAATGGCGATGATCAACCCTATGATCAGCACTGGTGATATAGCAGATCGACGGCGTGCTGGCAGTACTTCCTCATCCTCATCCAGAACGGGTGCCAGCCGACGACGAGGTGCCACAGGAGTAGCAGGCTCTTCACGAAGATTTGCTCGGCGAGCACCGGAGCGAGAGCGATCATCTGGTCGTGGTAGTCTAGCAGGCTTGCGGCCTGCCGTGTCACCAACCGCTATTGGCAGCGTCTCCTTACCAGCCGATGTCTCCCGGGAAGTATGCTCACCCGCAACGCGGCGAGCAGCACGCTCATTCGACGGCAGGGCTGTGGAGGGATTATCAAGAGAAGCATACAGATCAGCCTGATCGCCCTGATAGACTGGTGTGGTTTGGTCGGCAACTTGATCAAGCAGATGAAGCATATCAAGATCATCAGGATTCGCTGCGGAGCCAGCAGCAAGGCCAGTTGGTGCTACGGATTGGCGGATCTGCGGCATTGCGCGCGGTTTTCGGGGAATAAGAGGGCCAACAACACTAGCTCCATCAACAGACAATGTGTCGACGCCGCTTGATCGAGCGGCATTCAGCACCCGTTCATCCGAGCTTACGACAAGCAAGCCAACGCCATCCTGGGCAAGGATCTGACGCAGTGCAGCCATATTGCGCCGTACCTGCAATTCGGCATTATCGGCTGGCACGAGCAACTCAACATTCTCAGTTCCAGCCTGGCGAACCTTTGCGGCCACAACTGCGACTGTATCACCAGGCTGTACGAGTACCAGTGCCGATGCATGCTCCGTCATCCCGCCCTCCTCTACCAAATCCCACTGTGATTGATCTGCTTATAGCAATTCAGAGACATGCGCAAGTGCATCATTCAATTTGGCAGGTTCACGGCCACCAGCCTGAGCCATGTCTGGTCGCCCGCCACCGCTTCCGCCAACGATCGGAGCTAGTGCCTTGACCAAATTGCCGGCATGCACCCGCTTGCCAGCGAGATCAGGTGTGACCATCGCCAGCAAATGCACTTTATCAGCGATCACTGCGCCGATGACGACCACGCCTGAACCGATTTTATCACGCAACCAATCGCCCATTTCTCGTAGGCGTACCGCATCATCAGCTTCTACCCTGGCTGTGAGAAAGGCCAGATCGCCCTTTTTCTGAACATTCCCCAACAATTGTTCGAGCGTCCCACGAGCAGCCTGCGAGCGTAAGCCCTCCAGTTCTTGTTGGGTTTGACGCAGATCGGCCAGCAGCACATCAATTCGCTCAACAACCTGGGTCGGCGGGACGCCAAGTTTGCTGGCAACGGTACGAAGTGTTCCGAATTGCTCATCGGCCCATTGCTCGGCTGTCGCACCGGTGATTGCTTCAATCCGGCGCACACCAGCAGCAACACTTGTCTCCGCTAACAGCCGGAAAAAACCGATCTCGCCGGTTCGGGCCACATGCACACCACCGCACAACTCACGCGAACACATCAGCCAGGTATCATGTGCTGGAGGATTCGCATTATCAATGGGCTGTTCCAATGCAGATTCATGCGTTGTAGATGGCTGATCATCGCAGCCAACAGTCACCATCCGAACACGATCACCATATTTCTCGCCAAACAGCGCCATTGCACCAGCATTAAGCGCTTCCTGATAGGCCATCTCTGTCCAGGAAACTGGCGTATCGGCGCGAATCCAAGTATTGATCCGGCGCTCAATCTCGTGCAACTGATCCGGCGTCACCTGACGTGTGTGTGTAAAATCGAAACGCAGGCGTTCCGGCGAAACCAGCGAACCGGCCTGGGCTGCGTGCTCACCAAGAATATCGCGTAATGCCCGATGCAGCAGATGGGTTGCGGTATGGTTGCGAATGATATGACCGCGACGAACCTGATCAACCTGAGCGTTTATCGATTCGCCAATGCCAATGCTGCCTACAGTAATCATGCCATAATGAACAATCACGCCCGGTACTGGCCGTTGTGTATCGGTCACTCGTACCTGCCCATTTGGGCCCTGCAGAATGCCACTATCACCAACCTGTCCGCCGCTTTCCGCATAGAATGGCGTACGATTGAGCACAATCTGAGCCTGTTGCCCCTGGCTGGCTTCGGCAACTGAATCGCCGCCAACCACGATGGCCAGCACGGTGCTTGTATCGGCCACCGTCTCATAGCCAACAAATGTCGTCGTTGGCAGGCCCATCTCACCCCAGATCTCGGCATCGGCACCACGCTTAAACTGGGTTGCCCGACGCCCACGCTCACGCTGCTCCTGGAGTGCGACATCATAGCCAGCCTCATCGACCTCCAGGCCCTGTTCGACAGCAATCTTCTGGGTTAGATCGAGCGGAAAGCCATAGGTGTCCTTCAGCATGAAGGCATCTTCACCAGGAACCACCGCATTGCCAGATGCGCGAACCTGCTCGATGACTGTATTAAGCCGAACCATACCGCCACTCAACGTGCGAAGAAACTGCTGTTCCTCGGCGTCGACGGTTTCGAGAATGAAATTGCGGCGTGTGTTCAATTCCGGGTAGGAATCGGCCATCATGCCAACCACCTGCTCAACCGTTTGCGCCAGGAATGGCCGTTCCAATCCGATGCTACGGCCCTGATAGACGGCACGGCGCAGAATGCGGCGCAGAACATATGACCGGCCAGTATTGCCAGGCAGAACGCCATCGGCAATCAGGAATGCCACTGCACGGCTGTGATCGGCCACTGCCCGATATTTCGCAAAATGTGTGCGATAGTGCGCCTGATCGCTACCAAGCAGGGCCATCGTTCGTTCAATCACTGGCACAAACAGATCGGTTTCGTAGGTCGAATGAACGCCCTGCATCACCATTGCAATCCGTTCCAATCCCATACCAGTATCGACCGATGGGCGCGGCAGTGGTTGCATGGTGCTACGCTCGAACTGCATGAAGACGTTATTCCAGATTTCGACATAATCTGGATCATCGCTATTCACGCCATGTGGCCCCATTTTGCTGAGATCATCGCCAATATAGACGGTAATCTCGGAGCATGGCCCGCATGGGCCGGTATCGGCCATCACCCAGAAATTATCCTTGCGGCCATAACGTAATACCCGCGCTGGATCAACGCCGGCCTCAATCCACAGCCTGCCTGCCTCCTCATCGGCTGGCACTTCTGCATCGCCCTCATAGATCGTAAACCACAGCCGCTCAATCGGCAGCTCAAACACCTTCGTCAGCAACTCCCAGGCCATTGGAATTGCACCAGCCTTAAAGTAATCGCCAAACGAGAAGTTTCCCAGCATTTCAAAGAAGGTATGATGGCGTGGCGATGGCCCAACCTCTTCCAGATCATTATGTTTCCCAGAAACCCGTAAACACTTTTGCGATGTTGTTGCCCGGGAATATGGCCGCTGTTCTAACCCCAGAAAGGTATCTTTGAACTGCACCATGCCCGAATTAGCAAACAACAATGTTGGGTCGTTCCCAGGAATAAGCGAAGAACTTGGCACAATCGTATGGCCACACTGCTCGAAAAACTGAAGATACGAGCGGCGAATATCCGCGCTGGATCGATATTTCATGAAACGATATCCTTGACACTTGCACTCGGCAATCGCGCATATTATAGCGCTGCCACTATCGGCGTTGGGGTGCTGACTGGGAAATCCTGACCAATAAAGTAGGTTGCGCTGCGGCAGGCTTCCAGAATTGTGAGTAGGCCACTGCCAGGATGCACAGCCCCACCAATAAAATATAATCCATCTGCCGCTGTGGAGCGAATATGTGGCCGTAACGGGCCAAGCTGTGTCCAACTATGCGTGAGATTAAACACAGCACCCTGATACACACGATAATCATCGCGCCAGGTATCGGCGGTGTAGCACACTTCGCTGGTGATATGTTGCTCCACATCTTCGTAGCCGAGCAGATGTAAGCGACTGATGATCAAATCGCGAAAAGGCTTCTGTTTAACAGCCCAATCGATGCCATGTGATGTATTCGGGATTGGTACGAGGACGAACAGCGTACTATGGCCTTCTGGTGCATTGCTTGGATCCAGAATAGTTGGATTGCACACATAGAATGGCGGATCAGTTTCATCCAGGATCGTATCGTTCGTATATGATGCATCGCGTCGGCGAATATGATCGGACAGATACAGTTGGTGATGCGGCAGATCATCCCAGCGCCGGTTAACGCCCAGATACAGCATGAAAGTTGAGCAGGAGAACTGCATCTTTGCCAACTTTGTGTCGGTATACTGGCCACGGGCGTGTTCTGGCAACAGGTTGCGAACAGCATGAGCAAAATCGGCATTCAGCAATACCGCATCGGCAGCGATCTTCTGGCCATCGGCCAACTCAATGCCTGTTGTACGCTTGCCCTCAACAATCACCTGGCGGACGGGTGTATTCAGGTGGATGCGAACACCCAGATCCTCGGCGGCGCGTGCAAATGCCTGTGCCAATGCGCGAAACCCACCCTTGGGGTGCCAGATACCATAGGCGAATTCCAGCCATGTGACCAGGCTAAACACGCTCGAACACTCAGTTGGATGCATACCCAGATACTTGGCCTGATACCCCAGCCCATAGGCCAGCCGTTCATCCTTGAAGAAATTATCGAAGTGCTGGTAGAGGCTCTCCCAGGGGCGGAAGGGCAGTGCTGCCGCTATTTCGCGCGGGTTCAGATAGCCAAGAATGGGGCGTACTGGCGTCCCAAGATATGGCTCGTAGCCAATAACATTCTTGCGAATATGCTCAACATACCAGCGATCAAAGGCGGCTGGCATTTCTGGGCCAAATGTGGCAAGTTGCTGCTTGAATGCAGTAAGATCCGATGTCAGATCGAGATGCGTGCCATCCCAGAAGCGCAACCGCGTATTTGGGTCAACCCGCAAAAAGCTGATATAGTCGGCCAGGCGCAGGCCGCAATCACGATAGAGTTGTTCATACACCTCGGGAACCTGAAGAATCGTTGGGCCGCTATCAAAACTGTAGGGGCCATTCGCAAAGCCGGCCATACGGCCGCCCACGCGATCATTGGCCTCATATATTTCAATCTGGTGTCCAGCGGCAGCCAGGCGCATCGCCGAAGCAAGCCCGCCTGGCCCAGCACCAACAACAATAATCTTTGCCATGTATATATCCTTGCAAGCAGCCGCTAACTCGCTGTCCGCATAAAGAGAGCAACGCTCCCATCAACACTTGCCGCTAATATCGAGCCGTCCTGGCTAAATCCAACCGAGAAGATCTGGCTTGTTAGGCGATATTGGGCAGCCTGCTCACCAGAACGAACATCCCACAACTGAAGCGCCCCATTGCGCGCCCCTGTCGCAAGCAATGTTCCATCGGGCGAAAAGCTCACGCATGTAAAGAAGCCTTGGCCAGCGGCTGCATCGATCTTTCGAACAGGCAGGCCGCTTTCGGCATCCCACAGGCGCAGCGTACCATCAACGCTGGTTGCGGCAACCAATGTTCCACCTGGCTGGAAATCCAGGCCGCTAATTTGGCCTGTTGGGCCAGTCAGAACCTGTGTCCGCTTTGCAGATTTGACATCCCACACCTCGATTCCAGGTTGGTTGGATGGGCCAACAATCGCAAGCCAATCGCTGTTATAGCTGAAGACAAGGCGCGTCACCAGGTTCAAATCGGTGGTAAATGTTGTGACAATCTTGTCGGTTGTGGTATCCCAGACAACAACATCGCCGCCTTCGCCACCAACGGCAACAAGTTTTCCATCACGGCTGGCCATGAGGCTCAGCGGGCGGATCGTCGAACCCGTTAGTTCTGTGAGCTGAGAATTAGAAATACTGCCGATCACAACAGTGCCCTGATCGGTGATAACAGCAAAGCGATCCTCAGAAAGAAAAGCCAGTGGATGAAAGATGCCAGATGCGCCAGTCATTGGCCGAATCGCATCATCACTCAAGCGGCGGAGCTGAATCAAGCCATTGAATCCGACCATACCGAGCGTTTTATCGCCAGGCGCAAAGGCCAGCGAGGTGATCACACCCTGACCGACGCGCAAGCTCTCGCGAACCTGGTCACTCTCCAGATCCCAGACCAACAGTGAGCCCTCTTGATCGCTGACCGAAACAAGCGATTTGTTATCCGGGCTGACCGAAATACTGAAGACATTCAGCCGATGGCGATCAAGCACTTTTAACTCATCGCCAGTCGCTGGATCCCAGACATGAATAGTTGCATCGAGGCCAGCCGTATACAATTGTTTGCCATCTGACGAAAAACTCACACCACGAATCACAACCCAATCGGTATGGCCAGTGAGGCGGCGAATTTCTTTGCCAGTTGTCGCATCAAGAAGATAGACCACCGCATCAGTTGCACCAACCGCCAGCATCTTTCCATCTGGCGAGAAGCTGACACCTGTTGTATAGAAGCGCCGACCAGGCTGGGCAAAATCGGTTTGGAACGAAAATTCTGGCCGTTGTTGGCCAGTTGCCACATCCCATAACCGCACGCTGCCATCACGCGATGCCGAAGCAAGCGTCTTCCCATCCGGGGTGAACACAACCCCACCAATCAAATCGGTATGGCCCTTGAGTGTTTGCAGCAATATGCCACTCTGCGCATCCCAGATCCGAACCGTGAGATCGGTACTTCCAGAAGCCAGGATCGTGCCAGTTGGAGCAAACGCCAAGCTGCGTATCCAGCCCTCATGGCCTGTCAGAATATGGCTAATCTGGCGGCTCTGAACATTCCACACCCGAATAGTGTTATCGGTGCTGGCACCCGTCGCAAGCAGCTTACTATCGGAGGACCAGGCCAGTGATGTGACGCTCCCGGTATGCCCAGAAAACGTCGTCACTTCATTCAGGGTTGTGGCATCGTGCAAACTTACTTGTTGGCTCACAGCGACTGCCAGCAGCGATCCATCGGGCGAGTAGGCAACTGGCCCAAACTGCGCCGTCGTAATCTCGCGTGTCTGAGTAATTGCCTGGGCGCTATCAATCGTTATCGCATTTGGGCCAAGGGCAATTGGTTCAAGCGTTGCTAATGGTGGTAGCGTGGCCTCAGGCGTCTCAGTCACGCTTATCGGCGCTGGTGTTGCAATAGGTTCTGGCGTTGCCGCATTGGCAACAACACCAGGCAATCCTGCCGATGATAAGCCAAGCGTGCTACGCAGTGGCGTGAACAACAGTACTGCGGCTAAACAGGCCACACCAAGAACAAGGGTCAGCACGACGGCCAATGCCACAATACACCCAACGCTCATGCCGCGCTGTTGCGGTACGGGCGCTGGCTGGTAACCAGGCGTATACCCAGGTGGCGGAGCTTGTCCGGGCTGGTAGTTTGGTGGATATCCTGGTGCTGGTGGCGGAACATTTGGCATAGGAGGCAGAGTCGGTGTCACAACCGCCGTCGTATCGATCGCAAATGTAGCCGGGCGACTGGCCATAATCCGGACTGTCTCCAGCGCCACCCGCATCTCACGCGCCGTATGGTAGCGGTTCGGTGCTCGTAGTTGCATGGCCCGCAGCAATGCCTGCTCACTCAGTGTTGTTATCGATGGGTTGAGTATGCGCGGAGGGTTGAGCGGTGTACCAGCATTGATCTGATCAGCCGTCGGTGGTGGCCAACCAGTCAGGGCGTGATACCATAATGCACCAATTGCGTACACATCACTTGCCGCAGATGGTTCGGCACCACTTGACGACAACTCGGGTGCGCGATAGGGCGAAGGGGCTGTTCCAATTGGCCGAACCAATGTGAATGGAGCCAATGCCCAGTTACCATTCTCCCGCAACCAAATATCGGCGCTGGTCGGATCGCCAAGATAGATCGGCTGACTCTGCGTATGCAGATACTCAAGGCCTGCAAGCAGGCGATGAACATTCTCAAGAGTATCATTCTCTGGCAGCGGCCCACCGCGGCTCCGCAGCGTCCGCTCAAGATCCTGGCCACCGGGATCATCGCAAACAAGATAATAGCGACCCTCATTCACAAAATGATCGGTCAGTGGCAGCAGCGTTTCATGGCTAATAGTTGCAATCTGGCTGGCAAACCTTCCAAGGACGCGCAGTTCATCCTCAGATGCAGCCAACAATTCAGCAACGAGCACCAGGCGGCCAGTTTGATCATCGCGGCAGCGCAGCACTCGCATGCCAGGGCGTTCATCAATCGCGTAGATGGCGCGATATCGATTATGTAGCGTGATCTCGAATGAAGCCATGCAAACCCCATATATCGGCATAAAGCCCGTCATCGTGGCAGGGAAAAGATCATGACCATGTCAGAACGCACAGCCTGATCACTTGTGTTATCTTGGCAGAGCCATTTCTACATACCCATCCTGGTATGCGGCTCGTTGGGTATCGATCCGTTGTATGGCGCGCTTTGCGCTCCGCACAGCCCCTTCGATCGAGGCCATGAACTCCTGTTGAGTATAATCGCCGGCAAGAAAGAGGTTTGGAACCTCAGTTGCCTGATCAGGCCGATACTGATCAACGCCGGGGCGAGCCTGATACACAGAATTGGGAATACGAACAATCGTATGCTTGATCAACTCAGCATCACGCGCCGCCGGATGCAGCATATAGAAATCGTTCAGCACTGCCTGAATAATTGTCGCATCATCAGATCCAATGAGATCCTCTGCTGGGGCAACAACCAGTTCGATGATCGAACCACGCCCGGTGTGATAATCTGGAGAGACCAACGCCAGATCGGCATACACGCTTAAACGCGTCCCTGCGCTAAACAGCAAGTTATTGACCGTCGTCACAAACCTATCGAAGTACAGTTGCACCGTAATCACTGGCTGTCCCTTAAGGTGGCCAATCCCCTCAAATGTCGGCAGCCGTCGCAACGATTCTGGCAACGCCTTACGCAAGCTATGAACAGGCATGGCTGAAATATACAGATCACCGGTGATCACACTGCCATCATCCAGGGCAAAACCAGTGACGCGGTTTTCGCTTGCATCATAGCGTATCTGCTCAACTCGGCGATTAAACACAACCTGAACGCCCTGCCCTTGAAGTTTTGCGATCAGCGGCACCCACAGCCGTTCGTGCGGAGAACCCTTCACCAGGCCCATTTTCGGCGCATCGGTTTCTTTCGCAAAATGGAGCAAGGCCGTCAGCATAAGTTTAGCCGAGACTTTATCGGCGCGTTGGAAGTTGAGTGCCAATGCCATGGTATGCATCACGGCATCAAGCGAATGCTGGCCCATTCCATGGCGTAGATGCCACGAGGCATAGCTCTCGTTATCCTGGCCATCGACATATGCCTGCGAGCCAAAGATTGGGCGAATAAGCCCAAGCCCCATGCGCAGTTTATCGCGCGTTGGCAGGAGCGGGCTAACAGCCACCCCACCCAATCCATTCAGGGGTGCTGGAAGCCAGGGAATAAAGCGAATTGGTGCAAGGCCGTGTGTTGGCGAAGCAAAGATCATCTCGGCTGGCTTCCAGTCGAAGCTGTCGCTCAAGCCACATTCAGCCAGGAACCCAAGTAAATTGTGGTACGCACCAAAAAAGACATGCAGACCACTCTCGACCCAATCGCCATCAGCGTCTTTCCAGGCCGAAACCTTCCCACCCGGAACAGCGCGCTTTTCCAGCAGAACAACTTCATCGCCACGATCAGCAAGCCACTTTGCACACGCAAATCCAGCAGGCCCGGCACCAGCAATAATTACCCGCATCGTCACTCTCTCGATACCCATACACAGCGCATCACAGATCGAAACAGAGTTTTAAGCATGTTCGCCCAAAACCCTGGATTGAATGCCACTGGGCATGCAACGTTTATTGTCATAACTACGTCGGGCATTATGGTCTGGATGTTGCCATCTCTGTTCCAGCTTAATCGCAGCCTATTATAGCACGGTGGGCCTGATTGCCGGATTATGTTTCAACTCTTTGCTAGTGGCGATGCCAGGACTTTATCGATCCGCAGTCCATCCATATCAACAACCTCAAAGCGCCAACCACTCCAATCGACTTTATCACCTGTATGTGGCATATGCCCAAGCAGGCTAAGAATGAACCCTGCTAAAGTCTCAAATGAATAGCGCTCTTCCTCTGGAAACGCATCTATGGCTAGAGTCTGCTGGACTCGATCAATCGGTGCCAAACCAGCAATCAGGAACGAGCCATCATCGCGCTCAACAAACAACTCCTCCTCTGCTTCGTCATATTCATCGGCAATTTCACCAACGATCTCCTCCAGAACATCTTCAAGTGTGATAACCCCTTCGACTGTGCCAAGTTCGCTCACAACAACCGCCATGTGCTGCTGCTTGCGAAAGATCGCCAAGAGTGCGGCAGCCCGGCTTCGCTCAGGCACGAACAGCGGCGGACGCATGGCATCACGCACCAGCCGCGATGGGTCACTCCGATGGATCCGCAACAGATCACGGATATGTGCTATTCCGATCACATGATCAAGCTGCCGTTCATAGATGGGAAAGCGCGAAAAGCCAATCTCAAGCAGTTCATCGATCACCGAACCAAGTGCCCGATCACCATCAACAGCCTTCAGAGCGTGGCGAGGCGTCATCACCTGGCGCACGCTACGGTCGCCAAGGCGGATCACACGCTCGATCATGGCGTGCTCCTGTGGCTCAAGTGCGCCGCCCTCGGCTCCCTCGCGCACAATCTGACGGATATCCTCCTCGGTGACTCCCGATGCTTCGGTTTGATGGCGGCCCAGCAGAATAAGTAACCCCTCGGTTGACAATGTCAACAGCCAGACGACCGGGCGGCTGATTGCTGCCAGAAATAGCATCGGCTGCGCCATACGAATTGCAATTGCTTCCGCGCTCTGCAACGCCAGGCGCTTCGGCACAAGTTCACCAATCACCAACTGAAGATATGCGATGAAGGCCACAACAACCACGAAAGCGGTCGTCTCAGCGAAATTGCCCAACCATGGTTGCAGAATCATTCCAAACTGAGTGGCAATACTCGTACCACCAAAGGCACCAGCCAGTGTGCCAATCAGCGTAATCCCGATCTGCACCGTCGAAAGCAAACGGTTTGGATCCTCCTGAAGCTGAAGCGCGACAATGGCTCCCTGTTGCCCTGCATCCGCCTGCGGCTGCAAACGACTGCGCCGCGCCGATATCAGTGATAGCTCTGTTGCCGAAAATAGGCCATTTGCAATACAAAGCACGAGAATGAGTGCTAATTCCATACTTAACAAATACCTCACGTTTTCGTGTACACACCTGTATTGTACACCACAAGCCGCATTCGTGCCATACGATCAGCCAACAAAATCCTTGATCAGGTGGTTCATAGTACCGTACCAGACACGCCAATATAGCAGCCCATGAGGGGACTTTCGACGGCCTTGTTTGCATGGACAAGCTCGGGTACATTCACACTAGGAAATGCGTCAGGGAGGAGCAAAATCTATGGACGATACACTCAGAACTGAATGGACTCACAGCGGAAATATGGCAACCGTGGTGGGGGTACTCGAACTACAGACCATCCGTGGCCACGAACTCATTCGCATTATTCGGCGTAATGAATTGCAGGGCAGCGCGGACCAGATTGTTCTTCAGGTTCCTTCGCCATTTGGGCATAGCTATGCACTACCGCTTGAACTTGGGCGCTGTGTTACTGGGATCGATCTCATGACCGGGGTTTCTTCGGGCACACGCCTGGCTGTATCTGGGCGGTTGATCTGGGAGCAACATACCGATATGCGTTTTTCACTTGATGGCGAACCAAGCCGAAAAACAAACGATCTTGTGTTCCATGTCGAAGCTATCCGTTTGGCCAATGATCAGGAGCAACCCGGCTGTGATGTGCAATTGAGCGGTGTAATCCGCTCGGCACCACGCATTATGCGGCATCCATACCGACCTGGAGTGCTGCTTGCCGCAACCACCCTACAAGTATCAATTGAACAGCAGCGTACTGCCACTCGTTCGCGCATGTTCATGATCGAGCAAGTACCAATTGTGGTGCCGCTACAACATCCAGATGCGCCAAATCTCCTGCGGCCTGGCAATCGTGTTGCAGTTGAAGGAATGCTTGAGCGGATCGTTATCGATCTACAGGGGCCTGATGTAGAGCAAGCTATCGCTACGTTAGATGCAGAATGGGAAACACGTAGAATCGCTATCACAGATGCGGATACACTCCGCCAGGCAGAACGCCGCCATCAGCGCGAACGCCGCAAACTGGCTCAGGCAACTCGTAACCGAGTTGTGGTTGGTTATGTCGAGCTGATTGAGGGCACACCAGCCAGCCCGCGTGAAGCGCAGGCAATCCGCCGGGCCAGTGTGCGCGCCAAACGGAATGGCGATCATTCGATCCAACAGATAATCTCTTCCCCATAGGAAGGGTGCATTTCTGGGTGGCGGAACCGACATCTCGGGCCGCCGACACCCAGCCTGCCGGTCTCGCTTGCGTTTCTTGAGTGAGCGCGCACGCCCGGCTCCATGTTTGCGGCCCGAGATGCATTCCCTACTAACCAATCATCACTAACCATGATGAAACATCGGTAGAGGATCGTCCACCCTATCACGCAAGTGATATGTATCCGCTACTTGGCGCGACTCCCGATCACGCCAGTGCCATTGTTTTATCCGTCTTGGGGCAATTGATATGCCCCATCCGGCATAGCGATCAGCCCCACCCTGCCCATATTGGGAACTGAATGGAGCTGCTTGCACCAATTCCGTCGGCTGGCATACTCATGATACTGATGATCCACGGCCGCTAGTCTCTTGAGTAGCCAAATAAACGAATGATCAATGGCGTGTAGCCAAGCTACACGCCACCTACACAACTGAATTTCTACCTCTAACCGAGGACATGCCATGAACTGGCTGTCCCGGTTGGGGACGGGCTGCTCATTGGTATGTCCTTGCACTACAACAAGGAGCTATCCAATGAGCACCACAAACCAATCAACACAAAACAACCTAGACAATGCTACCCATACGACCATGTTTGGCATTCCTGTCACGTATACGCAGAACCGAATCGCTATCGGCCCACTGGATGAACCAATCGAGAATGCATTCAAAGCACCAATGCTGCCAGGGTTCTGTGATCTTATCACGCATGGATTTCATGATGGTGAGTTTGCAGCATATCAACGCGACGGCATAGATGTGCAGCTTACACCAATGCAAGTTGCTGCAATCATTCGGTTCTTCTACCAGGAGCAGATGCCACCGATCCGCCTGGTCTCTTGCTGGCTTGGCAAGTTCTCTACTGGCTTTGCACAAAAGTTAGCATGGGAACTTCGGACGGTAGTCCTGGCAAGTACAGTAGTAGTGTACCCTCATCCAGATGGACAACTACAGACGCCCGATGGCTTTTGGAGGCTGTTTGAAGGCGTTCCGATGCTGCCGGTGCCAGATTACGTGTATTAGGAAATCCCAAGCTGTGAGTGTGCTAAACACACTCACAGCAACAATTATCACAGTTATCGCAGCTATCGCAGCTATCAGAGTAATAATGTATATAGGAAGGAATATGATGTTTTACTATCAGGATCTTTCGCCATGGACTCGCTTCGGGGACAAGGCCGCACAACAGCTCAAAGCCATTGGTTGGATTGATCAATCACATGCATTCACGCAGGCAACTATCGATCCAGCAATCATCGTAAAACTGCAACAACTGCCACGGCCAGCGCCTGTAGCTATTGCGTTCCTGGGTATTGATGAATGCACATTATGCCAAAAAACTGCAAACGACACCAGCTTCGTTATTCCTGGGCATGGTTTTTTGTATGTGTATCCTGAGTTACTGTTGCACTATATCAATAAGCATAACTATGCACCGCCACAGGAATTCTGTGATGCGGTGCAGAATTGCCCACCACTTACCTCACCCGAATATGTAGAGGCTGTCAAGCAGAATTGCTCACCAGGCATCTTCAGGAGCATTCATCGCAACAGGTAACCGAGGATTATATCTTGCTGCTGAATGAACTACCTGCATTGGCTGATACATCGATCATCACGGTTTGTTGAAGATACTCGCGCGCACGGTCGATCTGGCCATGAGCCAGAAGCAATTCTCCATAGCGAAACCGCAAACGGGCCTGCACTGCTGGCGTACAATGCTCAATCAAGCGATCCAGGCCCCCAAGCATTAACGATACCTCAGCAGCACGATCCTCACTGAGCAGCAAGGCCGCCAGAGCACAACGGAGCGCAACAACATCATCAGCACGCTGGGCAACGGTCAGGCCAGATCGTAATGTATCCTCAACTTCAAGCGCGGAGATGCCATCGATTCGTTCGGCCTCCGCCAGATACAGAAACGCCACCGCACAGGATGGATCAAGTTCCAATGCTTGTTGGGCAGCAATCCGAGCAGCCGAGCCACGCCCAAGGCTGAGTAGCGCGCCACTGAGAGCAGCTTGAGTCGCAGCAGCAGCAGGAAATAGTGCCAGTGAGCGCTGGAGGAACCAGATTGACCGCTCCTGCGAGCCGCTCATCAATGCGATGACGCCACGCAGTGCGAGAGTATCTGCCGACCATGGGTGTAGGAAATTCGCAAATCGGGCGATCTGCTCGGCTTCTGCATAGCGCGCCGCAGCTAATGTAGCCTGTGCAAGATAGATAGCACCAACCCGCGCAACCAAGAGGATCGTAAGAAGCACAATCACCGTCCCCGTCATTGTGCTCCCGCCAAGTGCCACGCTTATACCAACAAACCCAACCATCAGGGCCGCCTCAGGAACCAACAATAGCTGCCTTCCAAGCGGCAACAGCCGATACGCCCAACCACTGAACGCAGCAGGGTGTAGTTGATCATTCGCCATGCGTGGGCTCCTTTCTGTGCTGCTCTTTCTATGAGAATAGCACAGCCTTGTGACACCTACTGTCACAATATTGGCACATATGGTCGAATTATGGGCAATTGGCTTATTGGTGTGCGCGTACTGTAGTTCGCTGGCGAATGATGTTCATAGCACGTTCTGCATCAGTTGGATCGATTGGAGGAATAGTGGGAGGTGTGCCACGCCAGGATCGATAGCGTAACAGGCTAAAAACGGCTTTAATGCCATCACTCGATTTAATTTTTTTGCCTTCTTCATAGGTACGGCCCATATAGGAGATTGGCACCTGATAGATTTTGAAGCCAAGGCGCAGCACTTTCGCGGTAATTTCCGGTTCAATCCGAAAGTCGTTACTCTCAAGATTGAGGCTACGGAAGATCGACGTTCGCATAACCTTATAGCAGGTCTCCATGTCATCGATCCAGCAGTTATACAGGAAATTGGTAATAAATGTCAGGCCTTTATTCCCGAGTGCATTCCAGAAATACATCCCTGTGTGGCGGCCCATGAAGCGTGAACCAAACACAATATCGACACGACCAGCGACAATTGGCCGAAGCAGTTCATAATAATCGTTTGGATCGTATTCGAGATCGGAATCCTGAACAATTGCAATTTCGCCATTTGCCAACGCTAAACCAGTACGAATGGCCGTACCCTTGCCCATATTGGTGGGTTGTCGAACCACCCGCAGCTCTGAGTGGATCGCGGCCAACTCGCGCAATATCTCAGGGGTCCGATCACGCGAATGATCATCGACGATAATGAGTTCTTTCTCAAACTCAACCGCCAGAACCTGTTCAATAATTTCGCGAATGGTGGCTTCTTCGTTATAGCATGGCATAATAACTGAGAGCAACAATGATCATTTCTCCTTATTTCTCATATGGCGTACCAATTGCCGCCGGTGGGCGTGCCCGGCCAACAACGCCAGCGAGAACGATAATCGTAATTACATATGGCAGCATTTGCAGGAATTGCGGCGGCAATGCGAAATCAAAGCCCTGGATCTTGATCTGAAGCGCATCGGCCGAACTAAAAATAAGTGCGCCACCCATTGCCCCAAATGGCGTCCATTTGCCGAAGATCATTGCGGCCATCGCAATAAACCCGCGCCCATTGGTCATCAGATCATCGAAATTGAATGTTGCCTCAAGTGAGAACCAGGCACCCGCCAGCCCAGCCAATAACCCCGAGAAAAAGACATTCATATAGCGCATGCGGTTGACATCAATGCCCATTGTGTCGGCAGCACGCGGATGCTCGCCAATTGCACGGGTGCGCAGGCCCCATGGCGTACGAAACAACAGAATATGAAAGACAGGGACGAGGATGAGCATCATGTATGTGATCGGGCGATGGTTGAACAAGATCGGGCCAAGCACGGGAATATCGGCGAGCAATGGAATCGGAAATGCCTGAAGCGACCCACCACTTGTTCCGCGCTGCTCTAATGGAAGAATCAGATTATTGCGTAAAAAGCCAGTCACACCAACAGCCAGAATATTAATAACAGTCCCACTGATGATCTGGTCGGTCTTGAAGCGAATAGCCAGCAGTGCATGCAACATCACCAGGATACCACCCGAAGCAATCGCACACAGTAGCCCAAGCCAGGTATTACCGGTAACAAGCGCAATAATGAAACCCATACAAGCTGCTGTCAACATCAAGCCTTCAACGGCAATATTGACCACACCAGAACGTTCGCACAAAATCCCTGCCAGCGATCCAAGCACAATCGGGGTTGCCAACCGAACCATGCGTGCCAGCATATCCACCAGATCGGTGCGGCTGCCATTGATCGCCCAGATCAATATAATAAAGATCGTTGCGAAGATCAGCAAGCCCATATAGATCGATACGAACTGTTGTGGCTGGCGTACAATCAGGTAGATCGCGCCAGCAATCAGCAGCACCACCAGAATCCCAGTTGTCAGAACCGTCGGCAACGGAATATCAAGCAGTGGCGGATCAGTTGGCTTGGCTCCTGGATAGGTAATTCGCAGGGTCGAGATCTTATCGAGTGCGACGGCACCGCTGACCAGCCAGAAGAGCAGGGCTGAGACAGCAATCCCGATCATTCCAATAATTCGCTGGCGATTAAACTGAAATCCGCTGGTCATATGATCAACCCTGTCTCTATGGGTATCGGCTATCGGTCATCGGTCTATCGGCTATTGTGTGTTAGCCACCCCAGCCACGGGTAAAGACCACCTGATTACCGCCCTTGCGCTTGATCCTGTAGATCCAGCGAACGATCTGATCGGCGGCAACGAACACAATCACGAGTGCCTGAACAATATTGATCAGATTGATCGAGATTCCACTCTCTAGCTGCATCAGGCCAGCACCATTACGCAGCGCGCCCCAGAAGATGGCAGCAGGGATGATTCCAAGCGGATTACTGCGGGCCAATAGCGCAATTGCAATACTATCGAAGCCATACCCAGCCGAGAAGGAGGCCTTCAGATTATGCTCAAGGCCAAGTACTGTTGAAGCGCCTGCCATACCAGCCAGGCCACCACTAAGCGCCATTGCCAGGATAAAATTGCGGGTAATACTCATGCCAGCATACTGGGCTGCATTCGGGTTCGCACCAACCGTACGGATCTCAAAGCCAATTGTTGTCTTGCTCAGCAACCACCAGATCAAAATAGCTGCCAGAATCGCCAAGATAAACCCAGCATTCAGGCGATAATCGGCCCCGAACAAAAACGGCAGTTCCGCCGCTGGGGAAATGAAGCGCGTGCGTGGCGCGCTGGCTGCTGGATCCTTGAGCGGTACTTTGATCAGATAATCGGTGAGGCGGATGGCGATATAGTTGAGCATGATCGTTGTGATCACCTCGTGCGCACCTGTCTTAGCGCGCAGGAAGCCAGCGATACCGCCCCATAGCGCACCACCAAGAATGCCTGCTATAAGCGCAATCGGCAGATGAATAATCGCTGGCAGGCCAGTGAAGGCTGCTCCCGCAACAGCAGCAGATATCGCGCCCATCACCAATTGGCCCTCGGCACCGATATTGAACAGGCCACACTTGAAGCCCAGCGCAACGGCTAATCCAGCAAAAATATAGGGCGTCGCGGCAACGAGTGTATTGGCCAGTGCCTGTGGTGTGCCAAGCGCGCCACGAAACAGCCCACTATAGGCGGCTGTCACACTTGCGCCGGTTGCCACAATGATCAATGCGCCAATCACAAGCGCCGTGAAGATCGCCAGGATCGGCACCAGCAACTCGATCAATAACTGGCGCAGATCAATTCGAACACGGCCAGCCGACCGACCATCTGGTGGAGACGATGCTTGCTCGGTGCTGGACATCAGCTTATTCCTTCTATTACCCTGAAGCGTACAGACGCGATATAGCGCGCCCCTGCCCATTTGCTACGCAGGTTGCTCGACAATCCCAGCCATCAACAGGCCAATTCCCTCACGGGTTGCATCTTCTCGCGCAATGGTTGCGATTATCTTGCCCTTGAACATCACGGCGATTCGATCAGCCAATGCCAATATTTCATCTAATTCCGCTGAGACAAGCAGAACTGCAATGCCCTCATCGCGCTGCCGCACGATTCCACGATGAATGAATTCGATTGAACCGACATCAATACCACGGGTTGGTTGCGCGGCGATCAGCAGCTTGATTGGGCGCGAGAATTCGCGAGCCACAACGACCTTCTGTTGATTACCACCAGAGAGTGTCGAGGCAAGCGCGACTGCGCTTGATGTACGCACATCAAATTCTTCAACTAAATCCTTGGCACGATCCATGATTGCGGCTTCGTTGATCACAATCCCGTGTGCATATGGATCGAGATAGTAGGTCGAAAGCACCAGATTATCGGAAATTGGGTAGCTGAGGACTAGCCCATGGCGGTGGCGATCTTCGGGGATGTGTGCAACACCCGCCTCGATGATATCACGCGGCGATGCGCCAGTCAGATCCTGACCAAGCAGCGTAACCCGGCCCGCCATCAGTGGCCGTAATCCTGTGATCGCCTCAACCAATTCTGTTTGACCATTGCCCTGCACGCCAGCAATACCAAGCACTTCTCCAGCCCGAACATGCAGCGATAGGTGATCGACAGCCACCGTGAGCCGATCATCCATAACCGTCAGGCCCTCGACCTGCAATACATCTGCTGCTGGATGCGCTGGCCCCTTCGGAACCGTCAGCACCACCTCACGGCCAACCATCATGGAGGCCAGACTTTCTTCTGTTGCATCCTTGGGTAGGACAGTGCCAACAACCTGGCCACGGCGCAAAACGGTAATGCGATCGGCGATTGCCAGTACTTCCCGAAGTTTATGGCTAATGAAGATGATCGATTTACCCTGCTTGCGCAGCGACTCGATCACCACAAACAGATCATCGGCCTCTTGCGGTGTCAGCACGGCGGTTGGTTCATCCAGAATCAGAAAATCGGCACCCCGATAGAGTGCCTTGATAATTTCGGCGCGCTGTTGAATTCCAACAGGTAGATCCTGGACGAGTGCATCAGGAGGAACATCCAGGCCATACTGATGTGAAAGTTCGCGGACACGGCGATTGGCACGCTCAGAATCGAGCAGGATTCCTTTGGTCATCTCGGTGCCAAGGGTTACATTTTCCGCAACCGTCAGAATCGGCACCAGCATGAAATGCTGATGAACCATACCCAAGCCAAGCTGAATCGCATCATTTGGGCCACGGATGGTTACTTCCTTGCCGTTCACAAGGATCTGGCCCTCATCTGGCGCATACAGCCCATACAGGATATTCATGAGGGTGGATTTCCCCGCGCCATTCTCGCCAAGGAAGGCATGGATCTCGCCGGCTTCAAGAGTGAAGCTAATCTTATCGTTCGCCAGGACACCAGGGAAACGCTTGGTTATGTTCCGAACTTCGAGGACTGGCGTCATCGAACGTCTCCATCAGGCTAGTACGCTAAAGCGTAGATGTTGCGCTATCGCGCATCACTTTGTAACGGGCTAAAGCCCTTCTCAAACCAGATTGTTACGTGGGCCGTACTGCATTAGAGGGTTTGGAAACTTGCGCGCTATTGTACCACGTCTGTACGCAAACAAATAAGGCGCGGGCATTGCTGCCACGCGCCTCACTGCTAT
>Ga0163144_10005399_pt1 | contig 28356 bp, 20 predicted proteins | sample OliLak19BULKMAT1_FD_123175 | JGI IMG/M metagenome (GOLD analysis project Ga0163144, IMG submission 123175) | Freshwater microbial mat bacterial communities from Lake Vanda, McMurdo Dry Valleys, Antarctica - Oligotrophic Lake LV.19.BULKMAT1 | ecosystem: Environmental > Aquatic > Freshwater >... | reverse complement strand
TGCCTGGGCGGCGACTGCTGCGAAACCTGCGGCTCACCGGACTTTGACCAGGACGGCGACCAGGGCACCGATCTGGACATCGAAGCCTTCTTCCGCGTGCTGGGCGGGGGGACGTGCTGAGTGTGGAACGGGTCTGCGCCTCCCGCAGACGCTTCCGAACGATGTCAACAACTCATGTCTGGCACACCTGTTACAGCGCCAGACTGCGGGCTGCGAGACGCGTGGAGCGTGTTGAAGCAACATCCCGCCGGATCGGCATCGATTTTCGCACCCACGGCTTCGCACGATCTGTTAATGGCACAGCCCGAAACAAGATCCGACCACCGTCACAGTACCTCACGGCATCGTTTGCATTGTGATAGGGCACCACGTCCCAAAATTGCAGCATTCCCTTGACTCAGGGATCACAACCAGTTATACCGGACACTCGCGGGTACGCCTGCATCCCGCGCCTTCTTGTCCTTCAACCGTTGTTCCAACACAAAAGTCAGCGAGTTCCATGAGTCATTTTCGCGTCCGTTGGTCGTGTTTTTTGCCAAGAAACGAGGTGTGGTTATGAAGCGATTCATGCAGGGCCTGCTCGGCCTGTGCGCGGCCGCCGCGCTCAGTGCCGGGGCGCACGCGCAGGTGGCGAACCCAGAAGTTGAAGGGAACGAATCGAAGGCAACTGCCACGATCGCCGCCAGCGGAGGCGGGGGCATGGTGCCCAACGACTTCTTGATCGGCACATCGACGGGAACGGCCACCACGCCCGTCGGCGCGATCAACACCATCGACTACTACCGCGTGCGTATCGCCCCCTCGCCACCAGGCAAGTACTGCTACCGCCTTATTTTGTCGAGCCAGGTAGCGGGCCACACGCTGCGCATCCGAGGCTTGTCGCAGGCTGGCGGTGTGATCAACACGACATCAGATGTGAGTTTTCAGACCCACTACATCCCCGCGGGGAGCACCGACCGGATCATCCAGTGGTACGGCTTCGGCTACGGTCACGAGTTGTATGTCAGCGTCAGCGGCGTCGCGGCCACCACGGCCCAGTACACGGTTCGCCTGATGTGCACACCCGTCACCCCGATCGTCATCCCCGGGCCAATCCTCCCCGGCACGATCACGATTGCCCGTGCCGCGGGCAACACCGCCGACACCGACGTCTGGGTGTACGACAGCAACTTCCTGGCCATCCCCGGCTACGGCAATGACACACCCAACGCGCTGACGCGTCCCTACACCGACGGCACGTTCTACATCGCCTACGGTAACTTCAACACGGCGAACAACCTCGCAAGCCCCAGCGACGACGGGTTTGTCAGCGGGAACGTGCTCGACTTCCCCAACGCGGTCGCGTGCTCCATCGCCACCCTTATCCCCAACATGAACGTGCAACTCACCCACTCCGGCGGAGTGACGGGTGCCGCCGGCGCTAAGGCTAACCCGCTGGACATTGTGTGGTACTGCTTCGCGGTGATGGATGTGCCACGGGGCGCGTGCTGCACCAATAACGGGTGCGTCTTCGTCACTCAGCAGGTCTGCCAGGCTCAGGGCGGCCAGTACCTCGGTGACGGCACGGCCTGCGGCCCGATGGGTGCCTGCTGCACTCAGAACGGCTGCATCGTGACTTCCCGCGAGTGCTGCCTGCTCGCCGGTGGGCAGTACCAGGGCGACGGGACCGAGTGCTGTGTGGCCGCGGGCGTGCCCATTTCCGTGACCGCCGCTCCCAACCTGCCGATCCCGGACAACAACCCGGCGGGAATCTCTCACACCCTGACCTTCCCCACGCACTGCAAGATCTACGACGTGAACATCAAGGTCAGAATCCCGGACCATACGTTCATCGGTGACCTTCGCATCAGCGTGACCCACAACGGGACCACCGTGAACCTGTGGACCAACCAGTGCGGCGGCAACGACGGGATGGACGTCCAGTTTGATGATGAGGGTGTTCCCGTCATGTGCGCGACACCGACGCTGGGCACGTTCATGCCCGCCTCGGCCCTCTCGGCGTTCGACGGCGGCGATGCCTTTGGCCCGTGGGTCATTACAGTGGCCGACACAGCCGGCACCGACGTCGGTACACTGGCCGTCTGGGAAGTTACGGTGACCTGCTGCCGCAACATCTGCCCCCCAGTCATCCTTGGGTTTGATCCTCCCAGCGGCGGGATCGGCGACATCGTTACGATTGTCGGGTCTGGCTTTGGGAATAACCCGGACAACATCTGCTGCGTCATCGGGAACCCCGACGGCGAAGTGATCCCCATGCGGGCAATCTCGGCCAACGACACCTCCATGCAGGTTCGGCTCGCCGCGGTGCGGCCCGATGCCACGCCCGGCCCGATCATGGTCGGCGTAGGTGAGGGCAGCATGGGCCGGTTCATGCCCGCGTTCTTTGACATCTTCGTTGAGGATGATGTCTGGACGTGGTGCGGTCGCGAAGCCCTGGGCGGAATGGGCGGCTCGTCCCAGCAGCCGTTCGTTCCGAACCCGACGCCCCCGCCGCCCCCACCACCACCCAATGAGCCCTCCACCGCCTACGTCTTTGGTCAACTCAACGCCGCCGGCGAGTTGTGCATCTTCGTCGATGGGAGTTGGATGGACAACACCTACATCCGCGTCATCGTCCACATCTTCTCGCAGGGCGGGGCCCGCGACGACCTTGACCTGGGCTGCATCCGCATCCGGCTCGGCGGCAACGCCTTCGAGTGCGCCCGCCGCATCTGCGACATGATTCGCTGCGCCATCCAGCAGCGCCTGCCCGGGGTGTTCGTCAACTGTGACGTCATCCAGGTCGGGCCTAACACGGCGAAAATCATCCTGCGGGCCAAGAACACCGCGGGTCAGTTCGATCCCATCACCATCGGTGGGCTTGACCTGTGCATTACCATGCCGCGGAAGCGCTACCTGCCGTCGGGGCTCCCGGTGACTCCGTTCTTCGCGGCTGACATTACCGCCACCGCCAACGGCGGGGTCAGGGCGTTCAACATCGGGTCCTCCGGCCAGGACGGTGTGACCATCAACACCCTTGAGGCGCAGCATGGCGTGATGATCGACACCGAACTCATCAGCCTCGACCTTGCCGGGGCCGAGTTCTCACTGCGGGCCTGGGGCAAGTTCAACGGCCTGGACCACAGCCGGCTGGGGACGGCCCGGGTCCACCACGCCTCGGACAGTTTCTTCGACGTTTTCGCCGACTTCTCGGACATCGGCTCGCCCACTGCGCGCGTGCAGGTGCTCAACAACGGCGTCATGGTCGGCGAAGTAGTGGTGCCCACCGGGATGCTGGGGACCATGCAGGACAGTCCGACTTCCCCGCTCCGGATCACCGGCTGCGGCAAGCTCCCCCCCAACCCGCCATGCTTCATTCTCGATCTTGAGTTCCCCGTATTGTTCAGGGCCACGGGAAGCACCGTCAATCTCATGGGTGATGAGCTGCGGATCCTGGCCCATCAGGCGGGCGGGCCGGTCAGCAGCATCCAGGCGATGGACCTCTTCGCGGCGGACCCCGTCGGGCCCGTGGGTGAGTTCACGATCGTGAACGCCACGCTCCTCCCACCGCCGACAACCTGTGGTGACGCGGACTTTGACAATGACGGCGACCAGGGCACCGACCTGGACATCGAGGCCTTCTTCGCTTGCCTGGGGGGTGCGTGCTGCACCACCTGTGACTCGCCGGACTTCGACGGCGACGGGGATACCGGCACCGATCTGGATATCGAGGCCTTCTTCCGTGTGCTCGGCGGCGGCATCTGCTGAGCCGCTGAATCCGCTCTAAAGACACAAGCCCCCGGAGAACGCTCCGGGGGCTTTTCATTGGTTGAACCGCAAAACTCAAAGGCCGGGGTGGGATTCGAACCCACGGAGCTTGCGCAACGGATTTGCAATCCGCCCCATTAGACCACTCTGGCACCCGGCCGGGGGTGGGCCGGGTCGTCCCCGGCGGGTCAACAATAGGGACGCGCGGCACGGCTGGCTATACGCCTTCCATACTCCCGGCGTGTTCGCAGCGCCGACCCGAATCTGGCCGATACAGCGGGGCGGATAGACGCCTCTACGCCAACCATTCCCCTCCCATGAAGCCCAACCGCCATACCACCTGCCTGCTCCTCGCCTCGCTTGCCGCGCTGGGGTCGCCGCTGAACGCGAGGCCGCTCGAACCCGAGGCGCAGCCCCACGCCACCCCAGAGCCCGCCAAGCCGCGAGCCAAGCCGCAGGCTGACCCCAGCCTGACCGACCCGAGCATCGACGACGACCTGAACTCCCAGCGTCGATCCCGGACGCCGCAGAACCGTGTCCCGGCCACGCCGGCGAAGCCCGTGCAGTCGTCGGTCCCCACCGTTCCAGAGCCCGCCATTCCCGGCCTGCGGCTCACCGATCGGCGTCTCCCGGCCCGGCGCATGTACCCGGAAGGCACCTTCCTGGCCGCCCGCCCAGGGCAGATGGTGCGAACGCCGGCGCATGACCTGGTCTTTATCCCCGAACCGGCCTCGGGTGCGATGCAGGATCGCGAACCGCCGATGCTGCTGCTGGCCTGCCTGCGGACTTCGCAACTCTCGGGCGCGATGGCGCGGGACCGGTCGCCCGCCACGCTGAGCGGACAAGTCTTCGTGTACCGCGACCGGCACTACATCCTTCCCAGTGCTTTCTCTCTCACACCGCCGATTCCACCTACACCAGAAGCCGGTTCGCCCAATGGACAAGCGCCGGACGATGAGGGCACGGTGCGGGATGCAGACGACCCGCGTGTTCAGGACCTCATTGCCGACCTGGAGCGCGACCAGGGCCCGGCGCGGGCCCTTGACCCGGTTACCGGGCACCTCGCACCGGCCGCGGGCGCGGACGGCGATCCAGAGGCCGTTTCCCTGCTGCCGGAGGGCACGCTCTTTGTCGCGCGGCGCGGGCGGCTGACCCGCCTCGCCCACGACCGGGGCCGCATCGCCTTTGCGTTTGATAACGACTCCAACAGCCGCGCGGGCGCGCCGATGATGATCCTGCCGTGCCGAATGCTCCAGAGCCTTGAGTTGCTCGCGGCGACCCGGGGCGAGGACATGGTGCTGCGGATGAGCGGGAGAGTGACGGCCTTTGAGGGTCGCAACTACCTGCTGCCAACGCTCTTTCAGGTGGTCGCTCCCGGCGACATCACGCCGATGCAGTAGTTGTGGCGATCACTGCGCCAAGGGTACCGAGCCTTGGACGGGGCGGTCTTCGATTGCCAGGCGATCGGTGGGGCGGGTCATCACGACCTCTCCGGGCATGGGGCTGAAGCGCGAGCCGTACAGCGGGACGCGCCGGTTGACGGTGGGCTTGGGAAGCAGCGGGCTGGCCGCGAGCAGCAGCAACACCACCCCGATGTTGGCCCCCAGCATGGGCAGAATCCCCGTCAACCCGAAGTGCACCATGATGCTGAGGACCACGACGAGCACCAGGGCCGTGGGGATAACCATCTGCCAGGCCATCATCATGACCTGGTCGAACCGCAGCCGGGGAATCGTCCAACGGACCAGGATCATGAGGAAGACCAGCAGGATGACTTTGCTGAAGTAGACCAACATCTTGAGGAGCACCGCGCCGAACCCCACCGCGTCGGGGCTGAGCGGACCGACAAAGGGCAGGTGGTAGCCGCCGAGGAAGACCAGCGCGAAGAAGGCGGAACTGGTGATGATGTGGGCGTACTCGGCGAGGAAGAACAGGGCGAAACGCATCGAGGAATACTCGGTGTGGTACCCCCCCACCAGTTCCTGCTCGGCCTCGGCGTTGTCAAAGGGGGCGCGGTTGCCCTCCGCCATGATGGTGATGAAGAACACCACGGCGGCGAGCGGCTGGCTCAGCACCAGCCAGCCGTGGTGGGCCTGGTGGCGGACGATCGACTCGGGGACCACGGTCCCGAGCACCAGGAGCGCTGCCAGCAGCGCCAGCCCCAGGGGGACTTCGTAGGAGATCATCTGGGCGGTGGCCCGCAGGCCCCCGAGGAAAGAATACTTGTTGTTGCTGGCCCAACCGCCCAAGGTGACCCCGTAGACGCCCAGGGAAGCGACCGCCAGCAGGTAGACGATTCCGATGTTGACGCTGGCGCCGGCGACGTGCACCGGCCCGCCCGCGACCGTCCAACCGATGATCGGGATGGTGAACGTCGGGCAGTTCCACACGCCCCCCCAGGGAATGACCACAAACCCGATCAGGGCGGGAACGATGATAATCGCCGGCGCCAGGAAGAACATGACCTTGTCCACGCGGGTGGGCGTGTAGTCCTCTTTCAGCATGAACTTGATGCCGTCGGCCAGCGGCTGCCCGAAGCCCAGGGCCCCCTTGAGGAACGCCAGGGCCGGCAGGCCGAAGTCAAACCCCGTGCGGTTGGGGCCGATGCGGTCCTGGATATAAGCGGAAAGCTTGCGTTCCGCCTGCACGAGGTACGCGCAGATGATCAGGACGATGTGGACCACGATGATGATCGTGACCACGGAAACGACGAGTTGGGCAGTCAGCCAGCTTGGGGCCATGGGGCCAACTGTATCGGGTTTGGGCGTGGTGGGAAAGGGGCCGGTTGGGAGCATGGGCGCGCCGACCATCGACCGTCGACAACGACCTTCCCGCGTTCACCAACCACCCGCGGCGGCAAGTGGGCATGCCGCCATCGGGGATTGGCCACCGACCAACCGCTGTCTACTTCTGAAGTTGTGCCAGGTCTCTGCCTCTACCCGCGTACTCCCGATCGTGGCTCTGGATGGTCGGCGGTTCGCGCGTGAACGACGCACAACGCACCGACCGCTCAGAGCAGCGGCGGTGGCACGACGGTTGATGCCACCCCGCCGACTCCGCCTGCCGCGCCGCATGGCATCCTGCGTCATGCCGTCGCTCCTTTCCAGGCTCCGCCCGTTCAGGTAATCATCGCACATGCCAGAAAAGATGGTCACACCCCACGGAGGCGGAACGGAGGACACGGAGGGGGAGCTGGGCTTGTCAGAAACGCGACCGTCAGGGTGCGGGCCTCACCGGGGTCCTACAATCCCCATAAGGAGAAGAATCGTGCGTACACACACACCCATCGTGATCGGTTCGGCTGCCATCCTTGTCCTCGTTGCGGGCTCGCTCTTGGCCGGGCCGCTCAGCCCGCCCGCGGGGCCGGTGGCTTCCTCGTACAAGACGCTCACCGAGGTCGAGCCGCGCACGGCCATCAACGCGACCAACACACCCGGCGATGCCGACAGCGTGTTCCGGATCACCCAATCGGGCACGTACTACCTGACGGGGAATGTGACGGCGCTCGCGGGGAGAATGGGAATCGAGGTCGCGACGGGGTGGGTGACCATCGACCTCAACGGGTTCCAGATCGCCGGCGTGCCTGGCTCTTTGGACGGGATCAACGCGCTTGGGGGCAAGGTCCACATCCGCAACGGGTTCATCGTGTCCATGGGGGGTGATGGGGTCGATACCGCCGGCGGCAGCGGCTCATCGTGCGAGGGGCTGAGCGTGCAGTCCTGCACCGGCGTGGGCGTGCGCGCGGGGAGCGTGGGCCTGGTCAAGGATTGCATCGTCGAGTCCGCCACGGGCGTGGGCATCTTGACGGGCATCAACACGATGGTGGTGGGCTGCACCGTGAGCGGGTGCCAGAGCGATGGGATCTCGCTCGGGGAGGTCTCGCGCGCGGTGGACTGCTCGCTCCGAGCCAACCAGGGGAACGGGATCGTGATCAACGGCGTGTCGGTGCTGGTGCGGGGCTGCACGAGCCATCAAAACAGGCTGGACGGCATCCGTGTCGACCTGGGCCTGGGGACGATCACCGGGAACGTGTGCACCCACAACGGCTTGAGCGCCGCCGTCGGCGCGGGGATCAACATCGGGTCCACCGGGTGCATGGTGGAGGACAACTACGTGGCGAACAACGACACGGGGATCCTGGTGACGGTGGGCGCAAACTCGATTGTCCGCAACCACGCCTCGTTCAACACGGTCGAGTACAACATCGCCGCGGGCAACTGCGCGGGTCCGATCGTGACCAGCGCGACCATCGCCGCCAGTAGCAACCCTCACGCCAACTACGACCTCTGATCGGGAGCGAGGGGCGAGCGGGATCGAACACGGAGGGGGGACGGAGAGCACGGAGGGGGAGTTGGGTCGGAGAGAGCCCCGAGCGCGAGCTCGGGTCCGGCGCGGCGACTTAGAACGAATCCCGAGCGTGAGGGAGCGAGTATTCGCCCCGACGCGTTGTATTTTGGGCTGGTGGGCTGGTGGCATCGACCGTACCACACTCTCGTGGCACTGACCACGGCTCTGAGTAGTCGGTGCGTTGTGCGTAGTTCGCGCCGCATCCATCGGCCGCCGCGCGATCAGCGACCGCCCCTCGTCGTCTACAAGGTTGGTTCGCGATGTCGCGCTGCTGACTCGCTTCGACCCCGCAAGTACTGGCGTGCCTCACGCCACACCGGCGGCTCGCGCCGCTCGGCTCCGTTTCGCCTATCACTCCCAAAGGATGGGGTAGCATCAACCGCCGTGCGTCGTGCCCCCTGCCATCAGTTCTTGGTGGGATCGCCCGCCGGGCTGATGACTCGCCTGGCCAGTTTTTTGATCGCCAGCCTGGCCAGCGTGCGGCCGCCCAGTTCATCGGCCACCTTGATTTTGTGTTCAATGGTCACATCGCCGTTCGCCGCACCGTTCGATCCGGGCGGATCGGGGAGGCTCGGTTGGGGCGCTGGGTCGGCTGCGGCGGCTCGCTGGTTGAGAATGGCCGTGAGCAGGGTGAGCCGGTCGGGGAACGCACGCCCGAAGCGCAGCAGGAGGGCATTGAGCGCGCCGGGGTCTGGCGTTGTATGCGGCTCGTGCGCGGCATGAACCATCGGCGTGGGCAACAGGGCCCCGTGACCCCAGCGGGTTACTGCGCTCCAGAGGTACCCGATCAGGCCCAGGTTCCCCAGGCTGGGGTCGAGGAGGTCACACAGGAGCGTTCCCGGCAGGGTGCGAGCCAGGGCCCGGGGCAGTTCCGAGCCGCGCTCGAAGGGGTAGAGCTCGGGCAGCACATCCAGGGTCAGGGGTTGAACCACGCCAGCGCGCTGCAACCAGGTGCCCGCGAAGGCCAACTCTGCGCGGCGGGCGAGCGCACGCTGACAGAGTTCCAGCCAGGTTGGGTCGAGCCGGTCCTCCGCGCGCAGCACGGCGAACTCGTGGGTGGTGATGACATCGGACGCTTCGATGGGCTCACCGGCGCGGCCCCGGATGTGCCACGGCCGCCCGAGCCACCAGAGCGTTTCTTCCGCATCGGGCTGGGTGGGGACGAGGCACACCACTTTGAAGTGCTGGGTGGTTTGCTCAGCGAGGGAAGCCAAGGCGGGTGAACCGGCGACATCGCTGGATGAACATAGGACGACGATGAGCGGGGGTTGGGCGTCGCCAGGCTGCGCTGGAGCCGCGCCTTCTGTGACCAACGAACCCACCCCTGGCCCCTCCCTCTGGGAGGGGGACCGATCGCCCAGGGCGCGAAGGGCGATGGGTTGGTCGTAGAACGGGCCGAGGGGGTGCTCCGCGACGGGGTAGGGCCTGCACAGGCGCTCGCGGAGGGAATCATCGCCGATGAGCTGCTCCATGGCCGCGGCGAGGCCGCCGGTGCTGGAGTCGTAGACCAGGGCGTTACGCTCGTGGGTGAAGAAGTCGCGGAAGGCGGGGAGGTCGTTGACGATGACGGGCACGCCCGCGTCGTAGGCCTCGTGGAGGGCGTAGCAGAACGATTCCGTGCGGTTGGGGAACACGGCGAAGAGGGCCTGGTTGAGGCGCTGGCTGATTCCATCGTGCGATAACTGGCCGGTGAACACGAACCTCTCTCGCAGTCGGGCGGGGATCAGGGTTTGCAGGTACTTCGTGTAACTCCCGGGCACCGGACTTTCGGTGCTGTCGTACCCGATCAGTTCAACGTTGCATGTGAGGTCGGGTCGGCGTTTGAGCAGCATGACGGCCGCGTGCACAAACTGGTCAACACCCTTGAGGTGGAACATCCTGCCGATGAAGACGATGTTGAAGGCGCCCTTGGAACTGGGCCGGCCCGTCACGGGGGCGAAGGGTAGTTTGGGGGGCGGGGAGAGGATGGCGCGCTCCGGCTCAAGTTCGTAGACGCCGCGGTAGAACGCTTCGTAATAGGCGTTGCTCGGGCTGAGCACGCTCTCGGCGAGCGCCAGGGCGCGGTGCTCCATGGCGTAGAGCGTGAGCCTGTCGATGTCCTTCGCCGAGCCCGCGCCGAAGCGGTCCAGGATTTCGATGGTCCCGTGCAGCCTGCACCCGAGGACCGGCGTTGAAGAGGTCTGGCGTGCAAAGAGCCGGTCCACAAAGGTGTAATACCCCGGCCCGCAGTAGTCGAAGAACTCGACAAAGTCGGGGCGCTCCAGGGCCTGCACCTTTCGCAGGGCGTGCAGGAACCGCAGGCTCTTGTACTGGAAGATGCACGGCACCTGGGCCTGGGAGAACGCGAAGTCCTCGCACAGCGCATCTACCCGGTAGGCGCGGCAGCGGTCGGGATTGCTCAGGCCCAACCGGTCCTTGTCTACAAATGTCTGAAAGTACGACTCGGGCACATCCAGCAGCAGCACTACCTGGTGCCCCGCCGCGAGCAGGTGTTCCGCGGCGTGGTGGATGAGCACGCCGCACCCGCCCCAGGTCGTCGGGTGGATCTCATAACTGACGAAGCAGGTGACGGACATGGGGGAACTCGGGCGGGGCCCTACGGAGCCTCCCCGACCAGCGCGGGGACCTGATCCGAGCGTACCACGGAACGGTCCGCGGACAGGAACCGATCCAGCGATTGGAGGGCACGGTCGTTGTAGCCGGGGATGTACCGCGCGTACTCGGCCATGATCTCATCCCGCTCTGCGACCGCCCGCTCCAAGTAGCGGGCGATCACATCGGCCCGGTCGGGCGCGGGAACGACCAGCCGGTCGTGCAGGTACTTGTTGTCCTCGAACAGGTGCGACACCGGGCCGATCAGGCAGGGCACCCCCACCAGCATGCTCTCCAGCGGCAGCATGGGGCAGCACTCGGAGAACGTGGTGTACAGCGTGGCGTGCGTCCTGCGGATCGCCGGGAGGAGTTGGTCGTGCGAGACCGGCGCGGTTTCCATCATCTCAACGGGGATCTTCAGGTACTTGACAAACTCTCGGGCCCGGGCATCCAGCCCGGCCGCGTGCAGCCGCACACCTTGCACCATCGACAGCGCGGCGATCATCGCGTGGGGCACCTTGCGCATGGAGTTGCCTGAAATCCAGAGGCCCACGTGGACCCCATCATCCTCGATCAGGGGCGGTGCCTGGGGCGTGCCCGGAACGCGGCTGAACAGCAACTCCGACGGCACACCCTGGGCGCGGAAGAACTCTTCCATACCCGCCTTGGCCACGGCGATGGAGCCGATCACGCCTGCCTTGGCGGCGTCCATCCAGAGTTTCATGATGCGCCAGGTGTAGTCCTCGGCCACCTGCACGTACGAGCCGAGCCAGAACAGGTCAAAGACGACCAGGGGGTTGATCGCCCGGACCATGCCGGCCAGGCGCAGGTACATCTCATCGCCGCCCGCGACCACGATGCGGTTCACGCCGGTGGCCGCGAGCACCGCCGCGTGGTGCCAGAGTTGGTCATCCGTCACTTCAAACGGGTCTTCCTCCGGCGTGGCGGGGATGGGGTAGCATTGGTCAAACAAGCCGCGGGTCGCGCTGCTGACGCCCAACCAGCGGGGGCAGTGCACGGCGATGGCGCCGGGCGCCGCCAGTCGCACCACGCTGATAAACTCCTGCTCGCGCTGCGAGAAGCCGGGTGTTCCACGCCCGGGAGAATCCGCAGTGCCATGGCGCGGCGAGCCCCCGGGGGCTGCACGCTCCGGGACCATCGGGGTCGAGGCGGGCTGAACCACCACCTCTCCGGCTTGCGCCGAGTACAGGTCGATCAGTTCGGTCCGGCCGTTGAACGTGACCTGGACCATCCCGCTCCAGGGGTGGGTCATGAAGCGAACCAGAGGGTTCGCGCCGGTGCGTATTGAAACCTCACCGGCCCCATCGCACACCAGGCACTTGCCGTATGGGCACCCGGCAAGGTCCCGCTGCTCGAACTTGCCGGTTGCCTTGATGAAGTCCCACGGGACGGCGGTCTCTCCCGCCTCGTTGCTGATGCCCATCAGCCACAACTCATTCCCCTGCGATGACCCGCTCTTGCGGCCCACGGCCCGGATCTCCAGGTTATTGGCTGTTCCGCGCACCAGCCCGGCTGCGGACTTGAGCAATGGGAGCGACCGCAGTTTCCGGGAAAGCCGGTAGGACGCGGAATTCTTGATGAACCCAAGTTCAAAGTTCTGCTCGCTGACGCGCGCGAGCACGCGCTCCAGGTCGTCCCCCATGGAGACCAGGGCGGGGTCGTCCGTGTAGACCGCCTCGCGGGAGAACAGGCCGGAACGCAGGTCCTTTGGGTCCTTGCGAGAAAGGATGAAACTGCCGTAGGGCCGGCCGAGGAAGTCCTTGAGCAGCACGCTGCGCACCAGGCCGAAGGCGGTGAAGTCCTCGCGGACCCAACTCGACAGGTGGCGCTCGAACGAGTTGCCGTAGGCCTCATCCTGCGGGTATTCCTCGCCGATGGGGATGTTCACCAGGACGTAGTCGGAGCGGTCCAGGCTGATGTTCAGGAGTTCGTGGGCCTTGTCCTTGGTGAAGTGCTCCAGCACATCGCCGTAGATCGTGACGCTCCAGGGCCCCGGGAGCGAGGGGATTACAGCCGCGGCATCACCGACGTGGATCAGGTTGTAGAAGGCGCGGTGGTAGTCGGCGATGCTCCGCGGGAAGGCTTCAATCCCCTCCAGGTGGACAGCCCACTGGTCCTTGAAGACGCGCGCGTACCACACATCGCAGAACTCGCGGACGACCATGCCCCACCGCCCGAACCCCACGCCCACATCCAGGACGCGGGTGGGGTTGATCTTCATCAGGGCGTCGATGCAGAAGGGGATCTGCTGCCAGTTGCTGGTACCCAAGGCTCTACCTCCAGACTCGTTACAACTCATCCCGGCATCAACCCGTGCGTGTTCAGGGGCGCAGTTTCGCGGCGACTCGGTGCAGGAACTCCTGCCGCTGGGCGAGCAGCGCTACCGCCGCGGCGTTGGCCTGGGCGTGGGCCGCCTCCAGGGCCGCGACCCGCCCGCGATCGCGTGCTGCAATCTCCTCCAATGTGTTGGCCCGCTGGATCGCCTGCTGCAACTGCGACGCCAACCGCTCGCCCTGTTGGGTCAGGGCGGCCACCTCAGCGTCACGCGCGGACCGCTGCTCTTCGAATCTCACCGTCAGGTCGGCGAGCGCCGCCCGTTGCAGATCAACGGTTTCACCCACCGCCCCGGCCATCGCGGCCTGTGCGGCGAGTTGCTGGTCGCGGGCAACGATGTGCTCATCCTTGGTGGCCAGCCAGAGGTCCCGGGCCGACATTTCGGCATCCTTGGCCGCCAACCGCTCCACCGCGGCCGCCAGTGCGGCGGCGGACTTGGCGGCGGACTCCTGGTGCAGGGCGGTGTCGGCCGCGAACCCTTCGTCGATGTCCTGCTCCATCCGGCGGTAGAGGGCTAGCACCACGGGCGACCATGTGAACCGCGGCTGCTGACCGATCACAACGCGGAAGGGCTCGTGGGCCTTGTAGCCGGATGGGAGGCTCTCGCAGTCGCGCCCGAGCCGGGCGTAGGCGGAGGGCAGGTCATGCCGCCAGCACCCGTGGTGTGGGGTCGCGCACAGGGGGATGTGCTGACTGGTCTCGATGTGGAGGATGTGGCCGCGGCAGACGCGGATCAGTTCAGAAAGGATGGTGTCGAGGTGCTCTGGGCGGGAGTGCAGCAGCACCTCGCTGGTGTAGACAAGGTCGAACGAGCCGTCGGGGTATGGCAACGGCCCGGTCGGGTTGCCCAGGGACACGTACTCATCAAACCACTCACGACCGGTCCACGCGAGGCAACCCTCCGCCATGGCGCGGCTCTGGTCATACCCGTGGATATCAACGCCGGGCAGTTGGGATAGGTTCCGCAGGTGGCGGCCAACGCCGCACCCAAACTCGAGCACGCGGAGCGGGGGCTGGACCTGTTGGCCCGGGGCGGGGAGCGGCGACGCGTGCGCCAGGACATACTCCGTCAGCATCAACTCCTGGATGTGGTACAGGATCAGCCGCTTCTTGCGGGCGTTGTACTCGTGGACCCAGACTTGGCCGTGCTCGCGCCAGTACTGGTAGTTGGGCTCCACCTGGCCGTTCTCGGCGGGGGGGGCGGAAGCGGGCTTGGGCTCCACCAGTGCTTCGGGCATTGCGGTCGTTTCCATGGGCGGGCTTTCAATCGAGTGCTCATGCAGCATCGTGCGGGCCCTCCCAGCTCACGCTCACCGGCTGGTGAAACTTGTAATGAACCGGGCGGTCCGGGTCCGCCATGACGGCGAACGCGGCACACCCATCCACCTGGTCAAAAAGCACCACGTCGGAGTAGTCCCTGCTGGTCAGCCTGTTCACGGCCAGGCACACACCAAAGTTACCGCTCCGTAGGTTGTTCTCAAACTCAAAGGACACCTTGAGCCGCTGTCCACGGCGCATGGGCGGCAATACCGCCCGCTCATCAAAGCTCGTAGTTCCCATCAGATCAACGCCCGTCAGGTCCCGCACCAGAAAACTCACCGAAAGATCGCTCGCGTCGATATGGCTCCGCAGCGTCGCCTCCACGATGATCCGGTCCTTCAGGCGGAACGCCCGGCAGGGCTCCCCGTGGCGGTCGAACACCCCCACTGCCTCGATCTGGACGTGCCCCGTCCCGTAGCGCAACTGCCCGGGGACGTGAGCGGTGAAGGGGACGGGAGAGCGCAGGTCCACCTGCTCGCGGATGGCGTCCTTGTTCGTCTCCTCGCGGATGTAACTCAGGTACATGTTGGTCGCGGCCTCGGCGCTCCCGAAGAACACCGACTGGCCGTCGATCAGGAACAGGGCCTTGGTGCAGATGCTGCGCACGGCGTCGGGCGAGTGGCTGACGAAGAGCATTGTGAGTCCGTTGTCGCGGAGTTGCCGCAGTCGGGCGATGCACTTGTGCTGAAAGCCCAGGTCGCCCACGGCGAGAATCTCGTCCACGATCAGCACATCGGGGTCAACCGAGAACGACACCGCGAACGCCAGGCGGGCGGCCATGCCGCTCGAGTACGTCTTGATGGGCTGCTCGATGAACGCCCCGATTTCGGCGAACGCGGCGATCGCATCGAAGCGGGCATCCATCTCGCGGCGGGTGATCCCCAGGATCGCGCCGCCGAGATAAATGTTCTCGCGCCCCGTAAACTCCGGGTTAAACCCGCTGCCGAGTTGGAGCATGGCCGCGACCCTGCCGCGGACGCCCACCTCTCCCTCGGTGGGGGTCATGGTCCCCGCGATGATCTGCAGGAGGGTGCTCTTTCCCGCGCCGTTGCGCCCGATCACCGCAACGGCCTCGCCGCGGTGCACCTCGAAGGAGACCTGCCGGAGGGCCCAGAAGTCCTTGTAGAACTTGCGCTTCCACCGGAAGATCGCCTGCTTGAGCCGGTCCTGCGGCTTGGCGTAAACGTGGTAGAGCTTGCCCACGCCGCGCACGGCGATCACCGGCTCGCGCGCCGAGCGCTTGGGGGCGGTCGGATCGGGCATGGGCGCGCCGGGCCGGGCGTGGTCCTGGGCCACGTTCTCGGCGACGGAGGGCATCGATTCAGAGCACATCGGCGAACCCCCGCTTGCTCTTCATGAACCACGCGTACCCGAGTTGCATCACCACCAGGGACGCGAGCGTCACCAGCGTTAGAGAGCGCAGGTCCGGGGTCCTCCCGTAGACCATCGCATCGCGGGCCGCCTCGACGATCGTCGCGAGCGGGTTCATTCGTGCCCAGCCCCGCAGGTTCTCGGGGAGTTGTTCGACTTTGTAAAAAATAGGGGTCAGGAAGAAGAGAAGGTTGGAGACGACGATCGTCACGACGCTGCTCACATCGCGGACGAACACACCCAGCGACGCTAAGAACCACGACAGCCCCAGGCTCAGCGCTGCCAGGGGCAGCAGGACGAGCGGCAGGTACACCAAGGTCCACGGCAGGGTGTGAAACGCCACGACGGTCCCGATGACCACCAGCAGCAGGCCAAAGGCAGAGAACATCAGTGCTGAGCCCAGCGAGGCGGTGGGCAGCACCTCCAGTGGAAAGACCACCTTGGTCACGTAGTTGGAGTGCTCCAGCACCAGCGCACACGACCGGGTGACCGACTCGGAAAAAACGCCGTACACGATCATTCCGCAGAAAAGCCACACCGCGTACTGGCTCCTGGTTTCACCCGGGTCCGCGCCGCGGGCGGTGAATACCACGTTGAAGACAAACGTGAACACCGCCAGCATGAGCAGCGGGAGGAGCAACGCCCAGAGTGTTCCCAGGTACGTGCCCCGGTACCGGGCCTGAAAGAATCGACCAGCGAACTGGCGGATCAGGTCGCGCTGGTTCCAGAGGTTTGAGATCATCGACGCCGGGTTGAGCAGCGTGAGGATCGGCTGTGGCCGCGCTGTTCGCAGAACCATGTCCGTCATAACGAAACCGGCCTCTCCTCAAGGGCTTGTCCAGCACCTGCTCGATCAGAACCGTGTAGGAACGAGCGCCGTCCCGGCTCCCACAAGAAGGGGGTGTCCACGCATGCTCAAGGGAGGTTTCTGGGCACTTTTCGCGATTCCGATCGCCCCGGGGGGCATGCTAGACCCCGGTGCCCAACGCGGCAACCGACCGGGGCGGCTGGACTTGGGTTGCCTGACCCGGCGATGGAGTGCTGCGGGCGGGCTCTGCGAGAACCGGCGTATATGCCATGGTGACGGAGGGGAGCCCGTGGCCGGGCAGCACTTCGACGGCGGTGATCGAAACCGTTCGAGCATCCGCCCGCGACATCAACACGCTCAACTCCGGTCGGTCGGGCCAAGAGTGGGCGTGGAAGCGGTCCTGCGTGGCGGCCGACTCCTCACTATCGGTAATCATGCTGTCAAACAACGAAAGCCGCCCCAGCACTCGGGAGTCTCCCAGACCGGAACTGACAAAGCACGCGGGTGAAGTGCGTTCGGGCTCAACCGTCAGACGGTCGCGGTCCCACTTGGCTTCGAGCGTTCGGGCCCCGGCCTCATGGGGCTCGATCACGACCACGCGGAATGGTGCGAACAGACTAAGGTCCAACTTCTCAAGGGCGCTGACGGCGGCGTCGGCGCCGGGTCTTTCCACGAGGCACGGGACGATCAACCCACGTGATCTCAGCCCCTGGGGCAGGCGCACGGGCGGGGTGGGGTTCAGGTTCATGAGGCACAGGACCATTCCGTTATCTGCCGCGGCGATCCAGGTCCCGCCACCCTTGGTGTCGGTCGGCCAGATGGCGCGGGTTGCGGGCGGCAACGAACCGAGTTGGTGGTTGCGCGGGCCTACAGGCTTCAGGGTGCGCCAGCGTGGCCCGATCGCCTGGGGGCGGTCGCGTTGCTCATCGCGGCTGGCGACCACTCGGAAGCCTTTGCCCTCGCCGTCGCTAATCCTGACCGAGATGACCGAGAGAGTGCACATCGTCCGTAAAGCGTACGCAAATCCGTCGTTGTTCGCGTTCTTTTCAGGAACGGGGTTGATTGCCCTGGGCCCGCGCGGCCCGGTTTGATTCGAAGTTCACCGTCGAGGGGGCCTTCCCGAAAGCATCATCGGTGTGAATCCCAAACTCCTGTGCGATGGCTTTCATCATGGCCTGGTGGTGCACGGCGTGGTGGGTGGCGAAGGCCAGTTCACGCCCGATGCTGGTGCGCAGGCGTGCCTCGACGCCATCTCCGTTTACCATCACCCGCACCACCACTGCGTCATCCATCGCATCGGGCGAGAGCACCGAGAGCCGCACCCTCAGCGACGAGATCGCCTCGAGCGCGAGCGCCCGGTCCGCCTCCATGGGGACGTTGCGCTCGCGGTGGTCATAGTCGATCACCGGCGAACCCCCGGGGCCCCGCGCATCCAACGGGGACATGGCCGCCACAAAGTGGTCCAGCGTGTGGCGCAGGTGCTTGCCCACGGTGCCGCCCTTCATTGTGGTGGACTCGGCCGTGTACGCGTGCTGCGGGAGGCTACGGACCAGAGCCTCGCACTGGCTCAGGACCGCCTGTGCCGCGCTGGAGAGCGCTTCGCACTGGCTTCCGGAGCGTGCTTCAGCCCCGCAGGCCGACTTGTCTACTGGCATACGCCTCCTTCAAACGCTCTCAATCAACAGGTTCATAGGACTTTAGCAGGGTGGCTTGCAGGATAACAGATCCCGCCTGAACACGTCCAACGCCCTACCGGACCAGGGTTTCCTTGTCCATCATTCATTGCGGGGCGCGCGCAATGGCGAGCACCTGCTCGATCAACTCCCGGCCATTGGAGCACCGGGGGCACTTGTGCTGCCCGCCGAGCTTGCCCCGGCTTTCCAGCCAACGGTGGAACGCCCCCAGCGGCAACGGAGTGATGGTCGGCCCGTCCATCCCCAGCCCATCCGTCCGTTTGGTCGTGTAGTCGGCGTTCTGTCGCTTGAGCGATTCGTCAAACGACGCTCGGAACCTGTCGATCCACTCCGATTCGCGCTTGCCCGTGGCCACTTCTACCGCCAGTTCCAGCCCGGCACGCTGACCATCCTGCGGGTACACCGGGGCGGCCGTGAACTCTCCCACGACCAGCCCGGTGGCCTGCGCGGCCTCCGCGACCGCATTTTCAATGTGCTCAACGATCAGGTTTTCCCCAAAGGCGTTGATAAAGTGGCGATGCCGGCCCACGATCCGCAGCCGGCACGGGCCGTCACCACCGCCGCCCCCGCTTGATGCCAGGCGATCAGGGATGGTGTCAAACTCAACCACATCGCCAAGGATGTAGCGCCAGAGCCCGGCGCAGGTCGAGAGCACGACCACATAGCGCTGGCCCTTTTCGACGGTCTCGCAGGTGAAGGTCGGGGCATCGGCCTCGCCGATGCGCTCCAGCGGGACGAACTCGAAGAAGTTCATTTGATCGACGTTGAGCCGCAGCCCCGGGTCGCCGGCGGTGTCCTGGATGGCGACAAAGCCCTCGGAGGCGGGGTACAACTCCAGGCGCACGGGAATATCCGCCCCATCGGGGGCGCCCGAGTAGGCCTGGCGGAAGCGGGCCTCGAAGGGCGAGAACTTCACGCCACCGTGGACGAAGACCGTCAGGTTGGGCCAGACGTCGGCGATGGTGTTCACCACCCGCCCCTGCTCGCGCGCGAGTTGCACAACCCGGTCAAATAGCACGAGGGCCCAACTGGGCATGCCGCTGACCATCCGCACATCTTCATCCACGCACCGCCGGGCCATCGCCTCGATCTTGCTGGGCCAGTGGCTCATGAGCGCGATCTTTTCGCCCGGCAGGTATATCTCGCTCAGCGGCCAGCGGATCATGGGCGAAACAATGCCGGAGAGGTCGCCGGTGCGCACGCCCTTGTCGTTGGTGGAAAGGTCGGTCGAGCCCCCCAGGAACAGGCTCTTGCCGTTGAGCAGGCCCGTCAGCGAGGCACCCCGGCGCGACAGGTTTGCAAATATGTCCAGGGATGCGAGGAGGTTTGAGCGCATCATCTCCCGGCTCACGGGGATGTACTTGTCCCCCGATGTGGTCCCGCTGGTCTGTGCGAAGTCCCGCACCAGCCCGGGCCAGAGCACATCGGGCTCGCCGCCTTCGCGCATCCGCGCGATCAGGTCCTTGTAGGCGTACCAGTCGGCGATCGGGACCGCCTTGCGGTAGGCGCCCACCAGTTCGCTGTTGTCCAGGTTGAGCAGCCCCGAGAATCCGTGCTCGCGCCCGAAGACCGTGCCCTGGGCCCGGCGCAGCAGGTTGCGGAGTTGGGCCACCTGAATCCCGGCAGAGTTGCGCTGCCAGTGCGAGGTACGCCCCAGCAGGCGAATCCTTCGGCCCAGCATGACCCGCAGCCCCGCGCCCACCAGGCTCGTCATGCGGACCCGCGGCCTCCCTGCTCGGGCCGCCGACTGGCTCATCGGTTCGGGCTTGGTCACGGTCAGGAACGCCGCTCCAGTTCTGTCACAAACTCGGCCAAGGCATCGCCAAACAGATCGGGGCACTCGATCATGGGCGCGTGGCCGCACTGATCGAACCAGACCGTTCGCGCATCCTTGATCTTGCGCTGAAACTCTTCACAGGCCTCGGGGGGGGTGACGATGTCCTGGCGACCCCAGATGAGGAGCGTCGGGGCCTGGACGGTGTGGATTCGCTCGCCGAGATGGTTGCGGCGCGCAGACCGGGATAGTTTCACCATCGCGCGGGCGTGGCCCCGCTCGGAGAGTTCATGGTGCGCCCGGTCAACATCCGCCTCTCTCATCTTGGCGCGGTCGAAGAACAGTTCACCGATCTTTTCCGAGAGCCATTCGCGGCTGGGGCGTATCTGAACCTCGCGGACCATGGTCCGCTCGATCAGCCCGCTGGACCCCGCCAGCACCAGGCCACGCAGCAGGTCGGGCCGGTCCAGCGCGATCCTCAGGGCGACGTGCCCGCCAAACGAGTTTCCAACCAGGATCGCCGGCTCGTGCACGTACCGGTCCAGGAACCGGATGGTGAGCTCGGTTGCTCCGTGGATCGAGCAGTCTTCACCGCGGAGGTCCAGCAGCGGCAGTTGCAGCATGACGCAGCGGGCCCGCGGCACGACGCGCTTTGCCACATCTTCCCAGTGGTCGTTAAGCCCCACGAGGCCGTGGAGGAAGACCACCGGCTTGCCGACGGATATGTCCACGATATCTACGGGGACTTTGACCCCGGCCAAGCCCGTGAGCGAAAGTGGCGCTTTACGGGCCGCGAGGAGTGAGGGAGGGGATTGTGAGGGTGTCGTGGTCATCGATGGTTCGAGCCGGGAACAGCAGAGATAGTAACGACTAAGAGTCTCCCGGACAGCTTCAGGCGTGAGAACCTCTTGACTGTCCCCAATCTGGGCAGGTTTGGCGCGGGCATTGATGCTGGGCACCTCGTAAACAGTGAACAGGGCCGGAGTTCCGACAGGTTGCCGACTATCCGGCCACGATACGACCATCCAACAGCCTTACGACCCGATCCGCCTTTGCCGCGGTCGTCTGATCGTGGGTCACGACAACCATGGTCTGTTTTCGCTCCTGACGGATGCGTAGGAGCATGTCCAGAATCTTGCCGCCGGTTTCGTGGTCCAGGTTCCCGGTGGGCTCATCCGCGAGCAGCAGGCGGGGACCGTTCATCAAGGCCCTGGCGATGGCTACCCGCTGCCTCTCACCACCAGAGAGTTCAGCCGGGCGGTGGCGGAGGCGGTGGTCCAGCCCGACGGAAGCCAGCAGTTTCTCCGCCTCCGGCCGGAGGGCTCGCGCCCGGGCCATATACCCAAACCGGCCGTACCGGACCATCGCCGCGATCAGGACGTTGTCGATCACGCTCAGTTCGGGCAACAGGTGGTAAAACTGAAAGACGAAGCCCACATCCGCGCTGCGGTAGGCATCCAGTTCCCTCCCCGACATCTCGCTGAGGGTTCTGCCGTCAAAATCGATCACGCCCCTGGGCTCGCGGTCGGGCTTGTCCAGTCCGCCGATGAGGTGTAGCAGCGTTGACTTGCCGGAGCCGGAGGCCCCGAGGACCGCGACGAACTCTCCCTGCCGGACGTGCAATGAAACCCCGTGCAGCACCGGCACTGATACCCGCCCCAGGCGGTAGGTCTTGTGCAGGTCTGCAACCCGGACGAGGGGTTGCAATCCCGGCGCAGGCGCATCGGGCGTTCCGGCCGCGAGGCCTGCCACTGAAGACCGCACACGTTGACCAGCCACCTGTGCCACGCCCACTCCCTCTGGATCATTCAAACCGCAACGCCCGGACCGGGCTCATGTTCGCGGCCCGGCCGGCGGGCACCATCGCCCCGACGGCACACGAGATCACAAACACGATCATCACGGTGATGGCCTTGGGCGTCTCGACCTGGTTGGGAATCCGCACAAAATAGTAGATGCGCGGGTCCCAGATCACGATCCCCATCGCCCGCCCCATCCAGTCGTGGATGGGGTTGATGTTGTGCACAACCAGGTAGGCAATGCTCGCGCCCGCGACCACCCCCACCACCCCGATGACCAGCCCGTAGCGCACCCAGAGCCACGCCACGCCGAGTTTGCCAGCGCCGATCGCCCGGAGCACGCCGATGTCCTTGGTTTTTTCTGCGACCATGGACCAGAAGATTGCCAGCACCAGCATGACGGCGACCATTGAGACCATCATGAACAGGAACAGGACCAGGGCGGTCTCCTTCTCGACCGCGCCGATCATCATGGCGTTCTGGTCGCGCCATGTCAGGATGCGGATGGCGTACTCATCGGGCACCGTGCCGGGGTGGTCGGCGGCGAACCCGGCGTAGATCGACTGCACCCTCGCTTTGAGCACCTCGGCCTCGCGGGCCGTCGCCATCGGCCCGTTGCCCTTCACAAGCACATGGGTCACGCGGGCCGGGTCCTGGACCAGTCGCTGACCGTCCGCATCAGTCTCGATCGGTTCCTGGGCGGTCTCGCCGGGCTCGAGGATGCGCCTCGCCTTGTTCATCCGCAGCATGTCCTGGAGCGCCCCCAGGTGCACCAGTACCACCTTGTCGTCCATCTCAAACACGCCCGACTGAAACTCGTTGGCGACCGGGAAAATCTTGCTCACGGTGTCTACCAATCGCCCCTTGCTGTCCAGCGTGGGGAGGTTGATGACAATCGAGCCGTCCCGCGGCATAAAGACGTCGATGAGTTCCAACTTTCCCTCGGGCGTGCGCCGGTTCACGACGCGGGGTGTGTAGTACCCCTCCGGCTCGCGCGCATTGAAACCTGTGACCTCAATCCCCGGCACCGCCGCCGGCTTGAGTTCCCCGGTCTTGGGATCAGGGCGCATCAGCGACAGCCCGTGGTCGTACATGGCGCCCCAGTCGGAGTTGTCAAGGCCGCCCAGGCGCGGGTCGTCGCCCCGCGCGTCCTTCTCCATTGCCTGTTCGAGGGGTCGCCACCACAGGATGTCGGCGTACTTTGTCACCTGCGCGTAGCGCTCGCCATTGACGCCGCGCACCAGCACATGGCTGTTGCGCCCGTCGGGAAGGCTGACGGTTCCCAGGGTCTCAATCGCGGGCGCGGCCGCCGCGACGAGCGGGTCCTTCTCGAGGCGCGCGATCAGGTCTTCATAGTGTGCAAACCCCACAAAGGGCCACTGCACGACGACGTCACCAGTCATCGTCCGCCCGGTCGAGACGAGCATGTTGAGGAACCCGCCCATCACCGACCAGATGATCAACACCATTGCTGTGCACAACAGCACCGCCACGGCGGCCAGGAGCGGCATGACCTTGCTGAACAGGTATCGGCGTGTAAGCAGTGCCTGGTACATGAGCCCCAGTGTAGGAACGCGGCGGGTCAGCCCCGTGCCGCGGTTCGGGGGCCATCATCGGCACTCTCACCCTCTTGGAAGCCGAAAAAGCATGCCCAGTTGTCCCATGCAAAGCCTTGCACTTCAAGGTCCGTCCAGCCGCGCAGCACGAGCGCGTCGGCAAGTACCCCCAGATCAGCCGGGCAATCAATGCCGAGGGGCAGGTGGGCGGCGCTGAAGCCCCCATCCATGTCGCTCCCCAGGCCCACCCCACGCCGGTGCCCCATCAACCCGCATACGTGCTCGACATGGGCAACGCATTCATCAATCGTCGCCCGCTGATCCTGCGGCCCGCCCGGCACCAGGAATCGAGAGAAGAGGTTGAGACCAATGACTCCGCCCCGCCTGCCGACTTCTCTGATGGCTTCATCCGACAAGTGCCTTTGAAAAGGCGACAGACCGGCGGGGGCGTTTGGATCAATCAGCCGGCGGCAGTTTGAGTGCGAAGCAATCACCGCTCGGTCGGTCGCCTCCAACAGACCATCCAGGGCTCGATCACTCAGGTGCGAAATGTCGTGCACAACACCCAGCCGGTCTGCTTCGGCCACCAGGTCACGCCCGATCGCGGTCAATCCATCGTCATTGGTGTTTCCACCGGCATACCGCGAGCCCCGGGCCCAGGTCAGCCCCATCGCTCGAATGCCGCGCTCAACCCACCAGGAGAGTTCCTCCGGAGTCCGGATCGGGTCTGCCCCCTCCATCAAGAGACCGATGTGGATCACCTCCCCACCCCCATCACCCCCATCACTCCCTTGAAGTGCACGCAACTCCCCCCAGCGCTTCGCCAGCCCATCCCCAAACCAGCGTTCATACTGCTCAAGTTGAAGAATGCCCGCCTCGTGCGCTTTCTGGGCATCCCCCAGCGGGTAGGCAACCGGACCCGCGGCGTTCCCCCCCGCCCCACCCTCCCCCACCCCCTCTGTGAAGATCGTTCCAAAGCACCCCCGTACCCGCCCCTGAGCGAGCGATGGGAACGTGACGGCGGCGGGGAGGTCAGTGCCCCCCGCGGCCTCCAACCCGGCCCTCATATCCCGGCCGCACGCCGCCAAGCATGCCAAGTCCAGGTGCGCATCAAACCAGCGGCGTACCTTGGAAGCGCCGAGATTGGGACCGGGATGTCCTGATCGAGTGGTGCGCACGGCGTGCGGAATATACGCTGTGCCGATGACCGCTACACCCAGCAACCCCGAGCCATCGCTCCTCTGCCCCCACGACGGCTACCGCATGGAGAAAGAGGACGTCGGCGGCATCACAATCGACCGCTGCGCCAACTGCGGCTGCCTCTGGTTGGATGCCCACGAACTTGACCGCATCCTTCAGATCTCTGGGGGGGCCAAGACCGTTGACCTGGGGCCCTACGGGAAGCGACTCGGCCGCGCGGCCCTCGGCGACCGTTGCTGCCCGCGCGACAAGACGGAGCTTGAGCCCATGGCCGACACGCGCCAGCCCCACGTGCGCTACCTGGGCTGCACGACCTGCGGAGGGATGTGCCTCGACGCGGGTGACCTGATCGACCTCAGTGAGTTCACGATCACCGAGCGCCTGCGATCACTCTTCAAGCACTAGATCGCGACCTGACCCACGTCGCCGGGCACCAGGACTTCCGCCTCCGTCTGCCTACGGACCTCATCGACGGTTGTTCCGGGCGCGAGTTCCTTAAGAACGAATCGCCGCTTGTCCTTGTCCATCTCGAGCACGCACAGCTCGGTGATGACCATGTCCACACAGCGCCGCCCCGTGAGCGGCAGTGTGCACTGCCTGACCAGTTTGGGGGCGCCCTTGGCGGTGTGCTCCATCGTCACCACCACGCGCTGGACGCCAGCGACCAGGTCCATGGCCCCGCCCATCCCCTTGACCATCTTGCCCGGCACCATCCAGTTGGCCAGGTCGCCCTCCTGAGAAACCTGCATCGCTCCCAGGATGCACAGGTCCACGTGCCCGCCGCGGATCATGGCGAATGAGTCCGCCGAACTGAAGAAACTGGCCCCCACGCGTGCGGTCACGGTTTGCTTCCCGGCGTTGATGAGGTCGGGATCAACCTCCTGCTCGCGGGGGAACGGCCCGATCCCCAGCAGCCCGTTCTCGGATTGGAGCCATACATCCATGCCTGCGGGCACGTAGTTGGCGACCAAGGTGGGCATCCCGATCCCGAGGTTGACAATAAAACCGTCCCGGAGCTCCCGGGCGGCGCGCTGGGTGATTTGGTCGCGTGTCAAAGGCATAGCGCCGGAGTGTACCGGCTCGCGACGCGCCCGGTTTTTGTACGGGTGCAGATCCGCGAAAATCGTGACAGCCGGGTGCTGACGCTGACGCATGGCCTCAGAGCACGAGGCGCAAGGGGTGCGCCCAACGGGCATCCACGAAGGGAGCCAGCATGCGGAGTCAGGCCAAAAAGGCGCGCAACGCCCGGATCACAGCCCGCCAACCTGTTTTCGATGCGCTGGAGCCACGCCTGGCCCTCGCCGCGGACCTGGGCGTCACGATCGGTTCGATCAGTACTTCGGGCTCGTGGCTGAACCCGTACGAGCCGGTTGCCGCGGCCATCACGATCACCAACGTCGGCACCACCATCGTGAAGGCCAACATCGTGCTGAACCTCGACGCCGTGCAGGCCGCCGGCCTTGATGTGACTCCCCTTGGCCAGGCCCTGACCAAGGTCTCGCTCCGGCCCGGGGCCTCGACCATCGTGAAAGTCACGGGGTTCGTTCCTCCCACGTTTGAACCGGGTCCGCACCAGTTCAGGGGCACGCTCACGTACATCACCAGCGCTACGCCCCAGAGCGACCAGAACCAGGCGAACGACTCGGCGCTTTCCACGCAAACCCGCGACCTTGCCTACCGCTTTGGCGCTTACAAGGACCGCAAGGGCGTCGTGCTGACGGTGCCCATGGGGAGCAACGCCACCCCCACCACCTTTTCACTCGTCGGCGAGGGGTATGGCCAGTTTGTGCTCGATGAGCCGCTCGGGCCCGGCGAGCGCACGATTGATGTCGCGACGATCACCCTCGCGAAGAACACGGCGAACACCACGCTCAACATCGCAACCGGCACGGGCGGACCCGTTGAGATCGGCAACGACATCCTGGTCCTGGGGCCGATCGGTAAGATCAATGCCCCGACGGTGAGCCTGCTTGGCAACGACGTGACGGTCGCCGGCTCCGGGGCCGCGTTCACCTTCGACGACCTGACCGAATCAACGATCGAGGTTCTGGCGACCACCGGCCGCGTCAGCCTCGCCGCCGACCGCCTCCACGACTCGCGGCTCGAATCCTTCACCACGATTGAGTCCATCGCGGTGAACAACTGGAGCGATTCTTTTCTGATGTCGGGCGGCAACAGCGGCAGCCCGCGCAGCCGCGTCAGCGCACCCGGTATCAACGGGATCTCGTGCACGTTTGACTTTGATCCGCGCGTGAACACCCCGATCACGGCGGTTCCCGCCGGCGGGATTGGCACGGTCACCATCGGGAGCGCACTCCGCGGCAGGTGGAGCGTCGGCGGAAAGGTCGAGGGCATCCGTGCCGGGACCGTCGCGGCTACGTTCGCCGCGAACTTCTCCGGCGGCATCGGGCTGCTGGCCAGCACCGGCGACTTCTCGGGCAATGTGGCCGCGGCTAACATCGACCTGCTCGAGGTCGGGGGCAACCTCATCAACGCCAGGGTCCTGGCCGGGCCGGACCTGGGCGATGATGTGCAGGTCGGGGGGACCGACGAGAATGCCGACGAACTGGTATCCAACCCGACCCTGGGCCACATCGGCGCTGTCACCATTCGGGGGAACATGGTGGGCTCGGTCATTGGCCTGGCCTATGTGCCCGGGAGCGCTTCACGCCCGGCGGCGTTCATCCAGGGTCAGTCCGGGGCCTGTGGCTCCATCTTTGTCGGCGGCACGGTCCAGGGTTCGTACTTCGCGGGCTTGGCCTTCCCACCCCAGGCCTCAATCAATGGGTTGCTCATCACGACCGCATCCAACCCATTATTCATCACGTCGTTGTGAGCCCTGTATCGCCCGCTTGACCCGCTTGAAGAGCGCGGCCTTTACGAGCACGGTGCCGACGATGAAGAATGGGACGCCAACGGCTCCGATAATCACGGCTCGGATCATCCGCTCGGAGACGGCCTTTTCAGTGCCGTCCGGCTGGCCGAGGGGATCATTGAGTGCGCCGCCATAAAGTCCGCCTAACTCTTGCAATGCCAAATAGATAGCTACAATGACCACGGCCCCGCCCGCGAGCATAAAGATGGTTCCAACGATCGCTTTCATGGACCTCGCCTGACCCTATGCCGCACCGTGTTCACACCGAGGTAGATCTTCGCGACGGAGTTTACTGGTTTATCGACAGACTTGAAGTATGTTTTACCGGACGGACTTGCCACGCGGGCCCGCCCTCGTTTCAAACCTAGTGGAGCCCACACATGCTGTTTTCGCCCAAGTCACTCGTCCGCGCGGCCGGTGCTGTTCCATCTTCGCTGAATCAGCTCCCCACCGCCTTTGAAGCACTCGAATCGCGCCAGATGCTCGCCGCTGATCTGCAGATCAACATCGGCCTCCTGGACCCCAGCGGCCAGGTCCAGCCCGGCACCATCATCAACGTTCCGTTAGCACTGAACAATGCAGGGGATGCATCCCCCACGGACACGGTCGCCCTGCGGCTCTTCGCATCAGCCGACGCGACCCTTGACATTTCCGACACCATCGTCTTCGCCCGTGTCCTGGATGCCACCGAAGTTCCGACGCCCGGCCAGACCATCAGCTCCACTCCGGTGTTCACACTGCCTTCCCTGTCCCTTGGCACCTACTTCATCATCGGCCTCGTGGTGACCCAAGACTCGGGCGGTGCGGTGCTCGCCCAGGACAACGACGTCAGCGACAACTCGCTGATCCTTGCCGCCGATCAGCAGGCGGATCTGCAGATCGACATCGGCCTCCTCGACCCCAGCGGCCAAGTTCAGC
>Ga0163144_10005398_pt1 | contig 28358 bp, 21 predicted proteins | sample OliLak19BULKMAT1_FD_123175 | JGI IMG/M metagenome (GOLD analysis project Ga0163144, IMG submission 123175) | Freshwater microbial mat bacterial communities from Lake Vanda, McMurdo Dry Valleys, Antarctica - Oligotrophic Lake LV.19.BULKMAT1 | ecosystem: Environmental > Aquatic > Freshwater >... | reverse complement strand
GGCTTCTTGCCGTCGGCCGGCAGATAGAGCATCAACGAGTACGCGGCCTTCGCCGGAATCTTCACCGTGAAGGTTTCGCTCGTCACGCCCTTCTTGTGCAGCAAAGCTTTGCTCACGCGATCCTTCGCCGAGAGATCGCGCGGCTCGTCGGTTGCGGACTTCAGATAGAAACCGAGGTCGACCGGCTCGGTGCTCGCGATCTTGACCGTCAGCGTCTGCTCGCCGCTTTGTTCCGCGAAATGGTTCAGGTTTTCCGTCGATTGGATCGTCAGCGTGCACACGTTCTGAAAATTCAGCTTCGCGCCGCAGCCGACGATCAGCAGACACGGGAGCAAGAGAAACGCAGGGCGGAACATCGGCACATCCTCGGCGATTATTCGGGCATGACGAACGACTCCCGGGCGAGTTTGATCGCCGGGGCCGGGAGATGCAACCGGAATTCCGCCCGACCAGGGTTCAACTGCAAACCGAATCCGATCAGCGACCGCGGCGGACTCTTCACCGCGATATAGTCCGGCAGCACCAACCCCGGGACCGCAGGCAACGCCCCGCCGACCTTGGTGAGATACGTTCCGAGCACATCAATGGCGGCGGCCGCTTCGACGGCGTAAAAGTGGGTGAGCTTGGGCATGGGCATGGCCGCGAGCAGGGGATCGTGTGCTGAAGTTCCGTCGAACTCCTTCATCAGCCGCCAATTCGCCGCTTGATTCGGACCGTCGATCCGCAAAAAGCGTTTGCCGTCGTCGCCGAAAAGGAGACTGGTTCTCTCATCGACAATGCCCCGAATCGACGCCAGCGTGGCCTCGCGCAGGTTGGGATCGCGGACGCCGGCCACCGCGGCATCCAAGTCGATGCGGATCGGCGCGACGTAGAGTTTCAAACCGTTTTCATCGAAGACGAGAGCCGAATTCGGCTGCGTCGTCAGCGGCAGGTTTCGGAAGCGTCCCAGCGACCCGATGGCCTTCAAGCCGCGAATCGTCGCCTCGGTCAACTTCGCGGCCTCGCGCGGCGACGGGTGACAGACGAGCGTCGCACCGTCTTTAGATATCGCGGCAACGCCGGTTTCCGTCTCGCCCGAGACTCGCTCCTCGTAAGCGAGAACAGCCGCAGACGCACGACGTTCGCCGGGTTCCGCCTCGAACTCCGGGTTCAGCCGACGCAGCAGTTTTGTGATCGACGCCGGTGCACGGGCGGCATAGTAGGACGTGCCGCCGGGCGGAAGCAGTTTCCACAATTCGCCGAGGTCGCTCGGCCTCGCGTCGGCGAGGTTTTGCCCGCAGACGGTGCCAGGTCGAAAGTCGATCTCACCTGATACGTCCGTACCGCGAGGATGAAGTTTCACCGCGAGCGTCGCCGAGTCGGCGTCCTTCAGAATTTGCAGGAAGCCATCCGCCAGAAGTTGCACCGATTGCAGCTGACCGCGATCGAAGCCCGGCACGATCCCACCGCCGCCGAACTTAAGCGCGAGCAGTCCGAGGTTGATCGTGCCGCGAATCGCTTCGCCGTACATTGCCTCGATGAGCGTCAGGTTGAAGTGAACCGCCGCAGCGGCCTCGGTGAAGCCGCGCGGCCTCGGCATCGTCCGCTCCACGTCGCGGCGAAGCATCCAAGCCGCGGACGCTTCGTTCTCGGTAAAGCCGACGTAGCCCTGTGCGGTGAAGTCCATGAAGAAGTTGCCGCCGGTCTGGTCCGGAGCGCCTTTGCCGGGGATCCAGGCTCGTCGTTCTTCGACTGTCAGCACTTCCCGTCGGAAGCGTTTGTAGTCCGAGTAGGGGAACAACCAGACCACCGGTGGAGTTGCAGTCGTCAGGCCGTCGAGGCTGGTGAACGCCGCGTAGGTCGGCCGGTTCGCGTCGATCGCATCGAATGTGCGACCGCTGAAACGCTCCTTCAACGACGTCGTCCAACGTTCCAAAAGTGCCTTGCCGCCCGAGGGATCGACAACCGCCAAGAGTGCATCCAGGTTCTTCGTCACGTCGTCCCGGCCTGTAATCATCAGCACGACTGGGGCATCGTTGGGGATGGGCAGCGGCGGTGCGACGAAGGCTGCGAAGGTGAACAGGGCGGACCAACTCATGGGCGACTCCTTGCCGAATGTCGCGCCATCGTAGCCGATCGGTTGCGGCGGCGTCCAGCCGGGTCAATCCTCGTCGTCGTGGGTTTCCAGCCTGAGGGGTTGCCAGACGTGGGGCCGGGCCAAGGGTTCGATGTGCAGCTTCATCACACCGTCCTGAAAGATCCGCAGTGTGCCGGACGACTGGCTCACGCAGAACGCGCAGGCCTTGGTGTGCCGGCTGATGCCCGCGGCCGCCATGTGCCGGCTGCCGAAGCCCTTGGCCAAGTCAATTCCGTCCGACGGCACGTCGAGGTAAAGACAGGCCGCCTCGGCGATGCCGTCCCGGCCGATGAGGATCGCACCGTCCAGCTTGGCGATTTCCTTGATCTGTTCGCGTACACTTCGGTCGCGCACGTCCCGCTCGGCCTTCGTGTAACCGCGAAACGGGTTGAAGTTCTGGAAGCGGGAAAGTTTCAACACCCGCCGCGTATCGCCGACGACCACGACCGTGCCGATCGGCTGGCCTTCGCGACCTTCCCGGCCGATCTCGGTGGCGAGATCGACGCAGGCTCGAAGGACGTCGATCGGGATCGACGGGCCGAGAATGCGCAGGTCGGACGCCGTCATCCGCTCCAGGTGTTCGCCGAGGTGAATGACGCTGATGCTGTCGATCGGCTCCGGTGCATCCTCCAGCGTCATGATGCCGTTGTAAAGGACGACGACATGAGCGCCGGGTTGCAGTTCGCTCGTCGTCACGGCGGACAGAAGCGCTTGGCTGAGCCGTTCCTGGATCGGCAACGGTTCCGGGTCCATGTCAATGACGTGGTAGTTTTCGTCGTCGTGCAGGTGCTTGGTCAGGTTCGGATTTTCCGAGGCAACGAAAATCTTGATGCCGACGAGGATGCTGCTGACTTCGTCCCAATCCAGTGCCGTCTCGATGAGCAGCAGGACACCATGGGCGGACAACCCCTTGACGAGGTCGCGCGCGGTCTGCAAAAGTTGCGTCGTCTGGATCGGTAGGCTCATGCGTCTCGACGTCGCTGCGAAGTGAACTTCAGAATTTGTCTAATCTAGGCCGGCAATCGTTCGACTTCCACCAAGTTGTCGAAAAACGTGCCCCCGCCGCCCTGATCGGTGGTCGCAGTACTCGTGATGGTGTTCACGTTGACGCCGTCCGGCGTGTACTCGTTCCACCAGATCCCGAAGCTGACCACCACACCGGGCGACACCGATTCGCCCACCACCGCCTTGGCCCGAAACCGACCGCGATCGTTGTAGACCCGCACCGGGTCGCCGTCGGCGATGCCGCGCCGCGTTGCATCGTCCGGATGCATCTCGACCACCACTTCGCCGGCGGCCTTTCGCAACACTTCGACATTGACGAACGACGAGTTCAAGAACGACGGTACCGGCGGCGTGATCATCTGCAACGGGAAGCGGGCCGCCAGCTCGGGCTTCGTCTGCGGGTCTTCGTGCGGCGGGATGTAGTGCGGCAGCGGGTCCCGGCCCGCCGCGGCTTCGCTGGGGCTGAAGAACTCGCACTTGCCGCTCATCGTGCCGAAGTTCCCTTCCGCAAACGGGGCGTAGTCCCGCGGCACATTCAACCTCCGGGGCTTACCGTCGAGCAGGTCGTCGAAGGTGATCCCATCGAAGGCGGACGCGGCCGGGTAGCCGTTGGCGCCCCCACTCGGTCGCATCGCCCCGTGGGCCAAGTCCCGATCGCTCACTTGGAACAGGTCGGCTTCGTAACCCATCGCGGCGGCAAGTAAACGGAACACTTCGGTATTCGGCTTCGCTTCACCCAACGGGGCAATCGCGGGCAGGTTGACCTGGACGTAAAAGTGACCGTAGCTGCCGTGGAGATCGAAGTGTTCGAGTTGCGAGGTCGCAGGGAGCACAATGTCCGCATACTTCGCGGTATCCGTCAGGAACAGGTCATGGACGACCGTGAACAGGTCCTCCCGCATCAACCCTTGCAGCACGCGCGATTGATCCGGGTTCACCGCCGCCGGATTCGAATTGTAGACGAAGAGGAGCTTCACCGGCGGGCCGGGCAGTTCCCCAGCCAAGGCTTCGGCCAGCTTGACCATGTTGATCGTCCGCGTGCCGGGCGGGATCAGGTCGGGGCGTTCCAGAAAGTGCGAGTCGAACGGATGGAGTTTGCTGGTGCTGAGCATGGCACCGCCGCCGACGTAACGCCAATCGCCGGTGATGGCGGGCAGACAGGCCACCGTGCGCACGGCCATGGCCCCGCCGCCATGCCGCTGCATGCCGTAGTTGAAGCGGATGAAGCCCGGGCCACCGAAGCGGGTCATCGCGTTGCCGTACTCCGCCGCGAGCCGTTCGATGGTCGCGACGGGAAGATGCGTGATGGCCGCGACTTTCTCCGGTGGGTATTCCTCCTGCACGCGGGCCTTCAACTCGTCCGTTCCAAGGCAGAAGCGGTCCAGATAAGCCTGATCCTGTAGGCCGTCGCGAAACAGAATGTGCATGACGCCCAAGGCCAACGCACCGTCGGTGCCGGGCCGCACGGGAATCCACCAGTCGGACTTGGCCGCGGTTTTGGATCGGTGCGGGTCGATCGTGACGATCTTCGCGCCCCGCTTACGGGCCTGATGCATGATCGCCCAGAGGTGACTGTTGGTCACGCTCGTGTTCGACCCCCAGTTGATGATGTACCGTGCGTTCACGACCGCTTCGGGGTCGACCACGGCACGCGTACCCAGCGTGATGTCGCAGCCTGCAATACCGGCGGTCGCACAGATGGTGCGATCCAACAGAGACGCACCGAATCTGTGGAAGAAGCGCCGATCCAACGACGCATAATGCAGCTTGCCCATCGTGCCGGCGTAGCTGTACGGTAATACCGCCTGCGGCCCGTCCGGCGATGAGGCTACGGCCCGCAGCTTCCCCGCGATCGTTGCGATCGCTTCATCCCAAGAAATCGGAATCAACTTGCCGCTTCCCTTGGGACCGACTCTTTTCCATGGCGTCGTCAGCCGGCCGGTGTGATAGACTCGCTCGAGGTAATGGGAGACCTTCGTGCAGAGGAAACCCTGCGTGAAGGGGTGGTCGCGGTCCCCCTTCAGGGACACGGCTTTGCCTGCGGACGGATCGATTTGGATCGTGAATCCGCAGGTGTCAGGGCAATCGTGGGGACAAACTCCGCGAACGGTGTTCAGCTTCACGGTCATCGGGATCCCTCGAACCTCGTGCGGTCGCGACCGCAAGCGAGGGTTGTCGTTGAAGCAGAGAAAAAACCCGGTTGCGACTTGCGAAGTTTCCGGCAGAGTTTCAAGATTAACGCTCTATATTGGAACAACAACGCGATTCGGTTTCGATTTTTCAACGCACCGAGGTTCGGTAGTATGCCGGCACCGACATCCGTCGCGGAATTTCTGGAAGTGGTTCGCAAGAGCACACTCGTTCCTGAAGATCGACTCAACGCGGAACTCAACCGCCTGAAGTCCCGAGGAGAACTCGGACAGTCCATCGATCAACTCGCCCAGACCTTCGTCGATAACGGACTGCTCTCGAAGTTCCAGGCCAAACAGGTCAAGTCCGGCCGGTACAAGCGCTTCGAGGTCGCCGGCAAATACCGCCTGCTCGAGCTTCTCGGCGTCGGCGGCATGGGTGCGGTTTACCTGTGCGAACACATCTTCATGAAGCGTCTGGTGGCGCTCAAGGTCCTGCCGGTCGAAAAGTTGCAGGACCCCTCGGCCTTGCTTCGCTTCTACCGCGAAGCCCAAGCCGTGGCGGCACTCGATCACGCGAACATCGTCCGCGCCTACGACATCGACAAGTTCGAGCAAATGCACTTCCTCGTCATGGAATACGTGGACGGCGTCAGCATTCAGGAAATCATCGCCCGGCACGGCCCGCTCGATCCCCATCGCGCCGCCAACTACGTGGCCCAAGCTGCGCACGGCCTGCACCATGCCCACCACCTCGGCATGGTCCACCGGGACATCAAACCCGGCAACCTGCTGCTGGAGCGATCCGGCACGATCAAGATTCTGGACATGGGCTTGGCCCGTTTCTTCGAGCAGAAGAACGACAACATCACGGAGCGTTTCGACAACAACTGCGTGCTCGGCACGGCGGACTACCTTGCCCCCGAGCAGGCCGTGTCCAACGTGGTCGACATCCGGGCGGACATTTACGCTCTCGGCGGCACCTTCTACTTCATGCTCACCGGCCAGTCCCCATTCCCGGACGGCACCATCGCCCACAAGCTGCTCTGCCATCAGAATCAGGATCCGAAAGCGGTCTCTACGTTCCGCAAGGATGTCCCGCCCGAACTGCTCGCGATTCTTGAACGCATGATGAGTAAGGATCCCGAAGAACGCTACCAGACGCCGGAGGAACTGCACGAAGCCCTGCTGCAGATCGTCGACGAGGAAGCCGTGCCGCCGCCGATACTGGAAATGCCGGACCTCTGCCCGCTGGTGCTGAGTCTGGCAGGTTTCGCCGGCGAAAAGGTCCGCTCGGGCCAAGCCCGCATCATCGCCGGCAGCCGTTCGAACGGCCCCGGCAGCAGCGTAATCCGTACTCGAACCGGACCCGGCAGCGACAAGCTCCGCGATGCCCGCGACGTCAAACTCGGCGGCGGCAGTTCCGGTTCGCGCCAAGGTCAAGCCTTGGTCAACACCGCGAAGACGCAGAACACCGCGGCGATGAATCCCTTCGGCGAAAGCGACATCGACCTGATGGTGGCAGACACCGACGGCGATTCCATCGACGCGAGCCGTAAGAAGTACCTGCTGATGGGTCTGCTCGGCGGTCTGGTCATGGCGGCACTTCTGGCTGCCGTCGCCGTCGGTGCCGCGCTGGCCTTGAAATAGCCTGCTCGAATCGCTCCAACCAAATGAAGCGGCCCGCGAAGGTGAACTTCGCGGGCCGCTTTTGTTTCGTGTCGATCAGTTCAATTGAGGCGGGCGACGGTCGCGGTCATTGCGGGGCGGGCCTCGGAAGACGCGCGGCGCCGGATTGCCGAACAGCCGCACTTCGTTGCCGTTGCTGTCGAGGCAGCGGAATTCCAAATGCTCCGGGGAGCCGGACATCACGCCGTGGATCTGGACTTCCATCTTGGCGCGTTCCTCGATGCCCGCGATCTCCTTCCGCTTGCGGTTGAGCAGGTGGAAGGCCGCGTCAGTGTGCACCGTGATCGAAATCTCGGTGATCAGCGGCGTGCGGTGGGCGGCGAGCTGAATCAGCCGCATCACCTCGATCCCGATGGTCTCGTTCGTTTTGACGTAGCCCGTTCCCTTGCAGTGGCTGCACTCGTTGAAGATCCGTTTCTTCAACGAGGGCTGAATGCGCTGCCGCGTCATCTCGATGATGCCGAATTGCGAGATTCGCAGAATCTTGGTGCGGGCACGGTCGCGCTTCAGCGCATTGCGAAGCGTGTCCTCGACCTTGCGGCGATGGGTCTCGCTCCGCATGTCGATGAAGTCGTTGACGATCACCCCGCCGAGATCGCGAAGCCGGAGTTGTCGGGCGATTTCCTTCGCGGCGGTCAGGTTCAACTGATACGCGGTTTCCTCGGCGTTGTTGTCCGCCCGGAAGTTGCCGCTGTTCACGTCGATGGCGACGAGCGCCTCGGTCTGCTCGATGATGATCGAGCCGCCGTGGGGCAGTTCGATCCGCTTCTGGTTGATCTTCGAGATTTCCTCTTCGACGTGGTACTTGTTGAAGAGCGGCTCGGTGTCCGAGAAGAAGCGGATGCGGTCCGCATACCGCGGCATCACGATCTGCAGGAACTCGGAAGCCTGGGCGAAGGCGTGCTCCTCGTCGACGTAGATGGTGTCGATGTCCGCGGTGAAGTTGTCCCGGATCGTGCGGGTGATCATGTCCGATTCACGATAGATTTCGACCGGCGACGGCATCCGCTTGATGCGCCGGGCCACGACCTGCCAGAGGCGAAGCAGGTAAGCCAAGTCGTTCTGCAGTTCATTTTCGTTGCGGTCGATGGCGGCCGTGCGGACGATGAAGCCGACTCCCTTGGGCGGGTTGAGCCGGTTCATGATCTCGCGGAGACGGCGCCGCGCGTCCATATCCTCGATCTTGCGGGAGACGCCGACGCGGTTCAGGCTCGGCATCAGCACCAGATAGCGGCCGGCGATGCTGATGAATGTGCTGAGGTTCGGCGCCTTCGTACCGATGGCTTCCTTGATGACCTGAATGATGACTTCCTGGCCGCGCTTGAAGATTTCCTGGATCGGCGGGCGCGGGAAGCCGCGGTCGCGAGCCGGCGGCCTGCTGCCGGGACCGCTGCCTTGGGGTCGGCCGCGATCGCCGCCGCCGCCACGCGGGCCGCGGTCGTCCCGACGAGGGCCGCGATCGTCGCGACGCGGGCCGCGATCGTCGCGACGCGGGCCGCCCCGACCGCGGTCGTTGCCGCGACCGCGATCCCGCGGCGGCGGCGGACCGTCCTCGAATTCGCCGTCGCCGTCCTGGAAGCCACGGCGCGTCGGCAAGGCATCGTCGAATTCGCCGTCGGCCGGGGCTTCCTCGAATCGTGGAGCCTCTGCCGCGGCAGGCTCGCCGCCTTCGCCGAAGCGGTCGTTCGGAGCATCGATGTCGAAATCGACTCCGGTATCGAATAACGGCCGAATCTCGGGTTCATCGTCGTCTTCGCTGGTGCGATGCTCGGCAGCACCGAGCGGCTTGGGCTTGTCGTCTTCGGAATCGTCGTCTGCTTTCTTGCGGCTGCGCTTAGGCTTCGCCGGCTTCTTGGCATCGTCCTCAACGACGGGTTCCTCGGCCTTCGCCTTGGGCTTTGCTCGCGTCGGCTTCTTGGCCTTCGGCTTCTCCTCGATCTCTTCGTCCATCGGTTCGATTGTTTCCGGTGTCTCGATCGCTTCCTCGGCCGCGGCGCGGCGCGGCTTTGGTGCCGGTTGAAGTTCGATGACGTCGCCGTCGTCGAGCAGGCCGGAACCGAAGTCGCCTTCGTCGTCCGGCTCGCTGACGTCCCGACGGATCGGCGGCGACGGCGGCGGGGCGATCGGCAGCAACGGCGGCAGCTTAGGCTTCACTTCGATGCGGGTCGCCGCTTCGCTCGTCGCGACTTCGGCGATGCCGGCACCGAAGCCGTCATCCTCGAATTCCTCGACCTCGGCTTCCTCGGTCTCGGATTCCGGCAAGGGTGCGAACTCGATGGCTGCATCGTCCTCGTCGCCGACTTCACCGGAAAGCGTCACGGCCGATTCGACCTCGGCATACCGCGGCGGCTCGCTGCGTTCCGGGCGTTCGCTGCGGCCTCGGCCGCGCTCCGACTGCGGGCGACGATTCGCCGCGCGCTCCTCGTCCTCCTCCGCATCCATCTGGGCTTGGATGTCCTTGGGCAATAGGTGCTTGTAATAAATCGGGTCGACATCCGAGACGTGCAGGAAGCCGTTGCGGCCGATCCCGAAATCGACGAACGCGGCCTGGATACCCGGCTCAATGTTGACGATGCGGCCCTTGTAGATGTTGCCGACGTAGCTTTCCTGACTTGACCTCTCGACGTAAAGCTCTTCCAGCAGTCCGTCCTCGACGATGGCGATCCGACATTCCTCCGGCTGGAGGACGTTGATGAGCATCTCTTTTTTCATGATCAGAATCCTTGAAAGAAAAGGCCGCGGCGAACTTGCCGGGGCCGGGGTGTTACTCCACGACCGGCCCATGCGGGGACAGTCCCCACACGGCCCTGGTCGCATCGTTCGTCTCATCCGCAACCGGTGTTGCGGCGTGGCTCAAGTGTTCGATCTCCGGTGCCGCAGTCGGCGGCTGGTCTTCGGGATCGGTGGTTGTGGTTTCGTCGCGCAGTTCCAGGTCGATCCGCGTCAGGTAATCGCCGGTCGCGGTCAGGTCGGAGAGATTCAGCAGCCGAACGAGTTCGTCGCCGCGGGCGGTCCCCTGCCCCGTCACCCAGAGATCGAACTCGACCGCTTCGGCATGAATGCGAATCGACCGCAGATATTGGCGGATGTTCGTTCGCCGCGGCGACGGGTGCATCCGCTCGACCCAGACTTGATCCTGGGCGAGAAGCGCGTCGGCCGCAACCTTCACAGCTTCGATGCGATTCGGCGGCAGCTTCAACGCATAAACCGCGCGGCGAACCGTCGCCGTGCGGTTGAGTGGAATTTCCATCGGGGAGTGGAAGGCCAAGCCTTCCGGACACTGAGCATTGATGCGACGCAGCACATCGTCGCCGTCCAAGGCGGCGAGGAGCTCGATTTCGCAGACTTCGTTCACGCCTTCGACGCCCAACGGCAACGGCAGCGCCAGCACGATTCGCGGCCCCGGATGGAAGCCTTGCGTCATCCGGAACGGCAGATCGGCGCGGCGGCACATCCGCTCCAAGCATCGCATCAGGTCGTGATGGCTGAGCAGACGCAAGGCGCCGGTCTTCGAAAATCGCAGGCGAAACTTATCGCTCGGCATAACGGTCCTTCATCGCCGAAGTCCTGAGACTCGGCGACGCTTCTCCAAGAATCCCTTCTTCCCGGCTCGAACGCCGCTGTGCCGCCGACCTGATGGGAAGCCCAAGCCCGAGTGCATTCGCGGCATGAGGGTCGGCGTCGCGGCGTTCGTCAATCCAAGGAATCCGGGGCGATTCGTAGTTGTTGTTCTCTCAGGTAGGTCGTCACTTCACGCGCGGTTTCCATCCGCAACGCCTCGTGAGCCACGCGCTCGCAATCCGCAACCGTCAGGTTACGGACGGCCCGCTTCAGTTCGGGAATCTTCCGCGGCGTCGCACTCATCTGCCGAATGCCGAGGCCGACGAGCAACGGCGTGAACATCACTTCGCCGCTCATCTCCCCGCAGACGTTGACATCCCGATTCAGCAACTTGGCCGCGTCGCAGATGATCTTCATCAGCCGCAGCACGGCCGGATCGGCCGGGTTGTAAAGGCCTGCAACGTTCTCGTTGTTTCGATCGGCCGCCAAGGTGTATTGCACCAGGTCGTTGGTTCCGATCGAGAAGAACTGAACCTCGCGCGCCATCACGTCCGCCAGAATCGCGGCCGACGGAACTTCGATCATGGTACCGATCGGGATGGTCGATTTGAAGGGGATTCCCGCTTCTTCGAGATCTTCGCACACTTCCGCCAGCAGACTCTTGCACTGCCGGAGTTCCATGACGGTGGAGATCATCGGGAACATGATGCGGACATCGCCGTGAATGGCGGCCCGCAGAATCGCACGCAATTGCGTTTTGAAGAGTTGCAGATTCTTCAGACACAAGCGGACGCTGCGCAATCCGAGGAACGGGTTCTTTTCACCCGACAGCATCCCGGAGAAGGATGAGAACTTGTCTGCACCGACGTCCAATGTCCGGATCACGACCGGCCGCGACGGGCCGAGGGTGGTCAATACGGCCCGGTAGGCTTCGTAATGTTCCTGCTCGGTCGGATCGGTGGATCGGTTGACGTAAAGAAACTCGGTCCGATAAAGGCCGACGCCATCAGCGCCGCGGTCGATGCAGTTCTGGGCTTCGGTGGGGAACTCGATGTTTCCCAGAAGAGAGATGCGGACGCCGTCCCGCGTGATGGGTTGCACGTCCCGCATCGGTTCGACGACGATCAGGCCGGTGCGCGAGAACTGCTCGCGTTTCAGCTCGACGTATTTTGCAAGCGTTTCCGGTTCGGGATCGAGGATCAGCAAACCGCGGATGCCGTCCACGATCACCGTATCCCCGCTGGACACGTCGTGCAGGAACTTGCCGATACCGACGACTGCGGGAATTTCAAGCGCGCCCGCCATGATCGCGGTGTGGCTCGTCGGCCCACCCGATTCGGTGGCGAAGGCATGAACGGTGTTGGGGTCCAACTGAGCGGTTTCGCTGGGCGTCAGATCAGCGGCCAGCACGATGACCGGTTCGCCCTCGAGCGGGATGGCTCCCATGGTCGCGGTGCCGAGGAGCAGGTTGAGCACCTGCCGTTCCATGTCCAGAAAGTCGGCACGCAGACGACCAAATTCATGGTCCGCCGGGAGCTCGTCGAAGCGGCGGATGAACGCGCGAATGTGGCGGCTGAACGCATACTCCGCGCTGAAATGATTGTCGAGAATCAGCTTCTCGACTTCGCGCCGCAGGGTCGGGTCCTCGTAGAGCACCGCGTGCCCGGCGAGGATGCCCAGGTCCCGGCCGATCTGTTGGCGCAACAGCACCTCGCGGCGGCGCGATTCGTCCGCTGCGGCATGGAGAGCGACGAGCAACCGGGCCACTTCGCCTGCGGCCTGATCGATCGGCACGGTCCGGCGCGAGATCACGACACCTTCCGTGTCGAGAACCAACGCAGTCCCCACGGCGATGCCGGGGGAGACTGCTATGCCGCGTCGTACTTCCATAACTCGATTAATTCGCCGTCGGTATAGGGTTAATGTTCGTCGCCTCCGGGGTCGGCCAGAAGCCCCAACAGTGCTTCGACCGCGATCTCGGCGTCGTCGCCGTCGACTTCGATCCAAAGTTCGGCTCCGGGCATCGCGATCAGAAACACCAGTTCCATCGCACTCTTGCCGTCCGCCCGCTTATCCTCGTGAATGACTTCGATCTTCGCCCGAAACTTCCGGGCCGCTTGGGCGAACCGCGTCGCCGGCCGCATGTGCAACCCGTTCGGGTTGGCCACAACGACGGACTGTCTGATCGGCTCCGTGATCGCCATGGCCCGCAGGCTCCTTGCCTCCGCACTATCCGGCGGCTTCCGTTAATGTTTCGGTCGGTTCAGTTCAATGATGCGCCGAATCTCGTCCGTCGTCGTCGCTTTCCGCAGGGAATCGACCACGGCGTCGTCCCGCATCGTTTGTACGACGTTTTCCAGTGCCCGCAGGTGGTCGCCGGGTCGGTCCTGCGGCGAAATCAGCAGCACGAGCACGTGAACCGCTTCGCCGTCGATGCTCTCGAACGGAATGCCGTTCGCGGCGATGCCGATGGTGCCGATGAGTTTGCCGACGGAGGCATGTCGCGAGTGCGGGATCGCGATGGTACGGCCGATGCCGGTGCTGCCGAGTTGTTCGCGGCGCAGCACGGCTCGGACGATGTCTTCGAGATCGGTGTTCGGGAACTGACCTTGGCCGTGGAGACTCTGAATCATTTCCCGAATCACGCCCTCGCGCGTTGTTTCCCTCAGCACCGGCAGCACCGCATCCCAGACGATAAAATCGGTCATCGACATAAATCCCCTCGTCGCCTGGTCCGGAATTCCCCGCTCACCACCGCAGGGACTCGTTCCGACCTAGGGATGAATCCCTTCAGGTCCGCCGTGCGAAGGATCGCGCCGGTGATCCTGCAACTTCTGTTTATAGTGGCCGATCTGCGTTTTCACCTTGGCGATCGCATGATTCAGCGCGACGATCAGATCGGGCGCTGAGTCCTGACCGACGAATTGATGCTTGTGCTCGGCGGACGCCAGGATTTCCACGGCCTTGTCGGCGTGTTGAAGATCGACCGTCACTTCGATGAAGGTGATACGCTCGAAGTAGTGAAGAAGCTTTTCGGCCTTCTCGCGGATTTCATCCTTCTGTTCAGTGCTCAAGTGCCCATGTCGGGCGGAGATGGCTACATTCACTGGAACCCTCGCTTTCATGCGGACAGCCGCTGGAACAATCGAGTATTGCCGGCCGGAGACCTCCAAAATCGGAAGCGACAGCCTCGGCTCGATGAAGATTCTATGCAAGCCGGGCCGATGCTGCAATGAAACGATTTCCGGGGCCCAACGCTACTTCGCGTGGGCATTCCGCACGATCCGCACCCGCATGCGTTGACCGATCCAGAGGCGTTCGCCGCCGGAGTCGAGTTCGATGAGGCATTCGATCGTGCGCAGGTCCGAGATCTCGCCCGGTTCGAGAATCATGGTTCGTCGCAGGGCGACCCAGCCGCCGAGGTGCTTCAGTTTCCCTTTCCACTGCGGGCCTTCGGGCCGGTTTTCGTCGGTGGCGATGGCGGCCATGCCTTCGGAAACTCGGCCCAGTGCTTCCTGATCGACCTCAGCCCGAATGACGTACGGACCTGCGGGTGCGAAGACGATCGGCGGGATCGGCGTCCCCGGCGCCACGATGCCGCCGAGGGTCGCTTGGAAGCGCAGAATCGTGCCCGGCCCGGGCGCCAACAGTACGCAATCGGCCTTCAGCTTCTCGGCCAATTCGAGTTCACTGGCAGCCGCCCGCAGGCGAACCAGGGCCGCTTCATGCCTCAGAACGAGATCGCCTTCATTTTTTTTCAGGTCGTCGACCTGTGCGGACTCGGCGTCCTTCATCGCCTTCAATTCCTTGATCTGCGCATCCATCGCTTCGAGTTCGTAGCGGCCGATCGGGGTAATCGACTGCTGCTCGCGACGCTGAAGGAGCAGCTTCTCCGCCGCTTCGACGCGGGCCGCCGATGCGGAAAGGAGCGATTGCCTCGCGACCATCATCAGTGGGAAGCGATCTTTGGCCTTCGCCGCAAATTCGACCTCAATCCGCGCACCATCGCGTGAGGCTGCGGCCTGGTTGCACCGGGCCGCAGCATAGGCATCGTCGAACGCGATCAGCGGTTGATCCTTAACGACTGTGGCCCCTTCGACCACGCCGGGATAGATCCGGACGACCCGGCCGCCCTGCGTCGGTTCCAGCGGAATCACCTGCCCCGCCGCATCGACGCGGCCGGAGCAATACACATCGACGGCATCCGGATCGACGATGACCTCGGCCGTCGCGCGCGGCTTGTAAAACCACCACGCGCCGAAAGCGATCGAGCCGAGCAGGAGCAGGATCCCGAAGATGCCGACGAGGCCGGGTCCGCGGCGGGTTTCGGCCATGATGATGTTCTCCGAGGTGCCGATGGTCAGCGGATATTGTGGGCGGGATCGACACCTTGCACGGACCGAAGCGCCGCCAAGCCCGACCCCAGCGCCATGACCAAAGTAATCAGAATCGTCGACCCGATCACGAGCGGGTGCATTTCCACCGTCGAGCCGATGGCTTCCAGCAACCAAGCCAGAAACAGCGTGACCGGAACGGCGGCCAAGACGCCGAACACGCCGACCCAGAGCGATTGTTCAACGACATTGAGTTGCAGCCGGCGGCGCGGGATGCCCATCGCCCGCATCGTCGCGAACTCGCGTCGACTCGCCGCCGTTGCGGCATAAAGCGTTTGGCTCGTCACCACCGAACCGACCAGCAATCCGAGGATGGCGGTGAAGCCGACGGCGATCCCGGCTTTGGTTGTCGTCATCCAATAAAGCCGGGACCGGTAGGACAACTGAGTCTTGGTGAACGCACTCATCTGCCGGTAGCCGCCGAGCCGCTCGGCCACGATCGCCGCGTCTTCCGGTGTTCGACACTTCGCCAAATGGTAGGTCGCCCCGCCGGGCGGATCGCGGACGAGCTTGCGGGCCGTATCCAGCGAGCAGAAGACGTACGGCCCGCCGATGCTGCGGTAGCCGCGGACGATGGCGACGATTTTGATGCGGTGCCCGGCCACTTCCGCCTGATCGCCGATGCCGCGCATGCCGAGCCGACCCAAGTCCGATTCGTCGAGGGCCACGGTATTCGGCTCGATCAGTTTCGCCATGAGTTCGGGTCGGTCTCGCAGATATTCGACGGCCCCCAAGGACCCGGAATTGAGCCGCGTGCCGACGACCGTGATCACCTCGGGTGTGGCCGGTGCATCGCGGGATGCGACGCGGGTCCAGAGCGAGAAGCCGATGACGGCAGGCTCGGTACGGATGACTTCCGGTTGCGCTTCAACCCGGGCTGCCCACCGTTCCGGGATCGGCCGGCCGAGGTCGACGCTGCGGACGCCGGGATAGCCGACCCAGAGGTCAGCCTCGGCCTTGTCGACGGGAATGGAGATCGTGGACAACAGACCGATCAGAATACCGGACTGCACCGCGATCAGCACCGCACTGAACGACACGGCAAGCACCGCGGGCAGGAACCGCGATTTCTCGTACCAGATCGTCGTGAGGGCGTACGTCATGTCGGCTCGGCGGGGAAGTCGGTTTCAAAAACTCAGAACCGGTTTCGTACACATCGCTCGACTCACATCCACAACTTGATGCGATTCTTCAGGTTCGGCGTCAGTTTCCGCTCGAGTGTCTTCAGCACTTCGCTCGGATGATACCGCGTGCTCAAGTGCCCGGCGATGATCAACTCGTTCTCAAAGCGGTCCTCGCGTTCCAGAAAGTCGTCCAGGTGCATGTGGCCGTACTTGTGAATCTTGTCCCGTCGGTGGGCGGCACGCACGAAACTCAGTTCGGTGATCAGGATTTTACACTTGTAGGCCGCCGGGAAGGCATCCAAACCCGCCGGACTCGTATCTCCGGTATAGGCCAACAGAGGCGTGCGGATCTCCTTGGTGATCTCGACGCCGGAGAGTTTAAGGTCCCGAATCTGATGCCCCGCCAAGCCGAAGTATTCCTCTTTCAGCTTGAAGCGGCGATCCCAGACCATGTACCCACGAGACGGAATCGTGTGCGTGGTCGCCCAGGCTTCGACCACATGTTCCCGGCTCAACTCGAATTGCTGTCCCGGTTCGACGGCAATCAGGTCGCACAACTGCCGGCCGCGGTCCAACCGCTGCATGATGAGCATCAAGCGCTTGACGTCCTCGAAGCATTCGATCGGGACGTAGATCTTCGGTATTTCCATTTTCATCATGCGGCGCCGCGCGACGTACGCCGGCAGCCCGGCGATGTGATCCAGATGCGAATGCGAAATGAAGAAACTGGGCGTGCCGTTGAAATCCCACGGATGCGCACCGAGATCGAAGCCGAGCTTCAATTCGGGAATCCGCCAGTAACTCTGTACCGCCGCACGACTGTAACCTTCGATGGTGTAGCCGTCGTGATGGTGGCTGAGATAGGGTGCGTTGTCGACGAGCCGCTCGGCCATGGCAACCACCTCTCGACACGAAAAAACCCCACCGCCCCCGATGAACCGGAAGCGATGAGGTTGATCTGGAGCGAAGGGGAGTCGAACCCCTGACCTCTGCAGTGCGATTGCAGCGCTCTACCAGCTGAGCTACCGCCCCCCTGCTCGTGAATCTAAGGCAGGGACCATGGGGCTTCAAGGCGAGTTCGCGCGACTTCGCTCGTCCGCGATGAATCGAAGCTCAAATCAGCGATTCGAGCAGATATTTCAGCTTCCGGACTTCCGGCTCGACCGCGAAAGCCGAATCGGAAATGTCCCGCACGTCGACGGTCAGAGTGCGGTCGTAGCGGAACTTTTCCAGCCCATGGAGCAGTTTCGCATACTCCAAAGTCCCCTGCCCGATGCGAACCTGAAACTCGTCCGGTCGCGGACCGGTGTCCCGCAGCCGCACGTGTCGGACGTAGCGGTAGAGGCAGTCGTAGTTCGCTTCGGAATCCCGGCCGCACGTGTAGTGGCTGGGGTCGAGCGTGAGCCCCAAGCCCGGCACCCGACGGCACAGTTCCACCGCCGCATTGGGGTCGACGGTCAACCCCTCCGCGTTCGTTTCGACCGTGAGAATGATGCCGTCCTGCTCGGCGATGTTGACCCAATCCTGAAACCGGACCGTCTCGGCGTCCATGTCCATGCCGACGGTGGTGGTCACGGTCGCCACGGACAGATTCCGCGCCAGTCGGGTGACGGCCTGCAGTTCTTTCTGCGCCTTCGCGCCGTTCGGCTCGGCCGGGACGAAGTGAAACGCGGCATACGGCAAGCCCTCGGCCCGCAGCCGGACCGCCGTACGCGCCGGGTCGGCCGTCAGCTCGCTCGGCTTCAGGTGTGGACCGGATTCGTGAATGGCCAGGTCGATATGCGTAAACTGCATGTCCCGCATGCGTTTGACGGCTTCCGTCATCGAAACGCTCGTAAAGCACAGCGTCGAGCAGGCGATCAGCATCATGCCCCCTAATGATTCCGACGGCCCGGCCCGCCTCGACCGAAGTCGAAGTGCGTACCGACCGCTTCCGCGCCTTGGGTCGACGCGGTCCTCATACATCCGACAGGCCCCCCAGCCCGCCGCATGCCCCCGATGAACAGTCCGCACGCATACCGAAGCTTCGCAGCCGATGCAAGCAATAATGATTCGAAGTTTTCCGTTTTTTCGGTTTTCCGTGCCCGCTTCGGCTCGCAACCCCTCCGAGCCGTTGCTATAGCCCGGCTTCGTGACTGAAATGGAGAATGCACGATGAATCGACACGACACCGGCAACATTCTGCGTGAACTCGATGACTATCTCGCACGAGCCGAGGAGCCGAAGGAATCGGACGCAAGCCAGTTGTCCGCCGGGCAACGGATCGCGCCCCGACTCGAACGTCCGTTCCCGGACACCAATGCCGGCATCCCGATGAGCGAAATCGACGCCGATCGGAACAGGATCGATGCCGCCTACGAGCGCTTCCTGATACGCTATGCGGAGTGGATGAAAGCCTTCGGCTGACACGTACCCTCGGATCGGATATGCCCGCCTTCGCCATCATCCTGCCTGCCGCCGGGAAGTCGACCCGCTTCGGTGGATCGGTGAGGAAGCCGTTCGTGACGCTTGCCGGTCGACCGATCTGGCAACGCACCCTCGAACTCTTCCACCGTCTGCCGGAAGTCCGACAGATTGTCCTCGTCCTCGCGGCCGACGAGATCGACGACTTTCGGCAGACCTACGCCGGCCTGCTCCTGCTTGCCTACGACAAGGTCACGCTCGCCCCCGGCGGTGCGGAGCGCTTCGAGTCCGTCGCCAACGGCTTGGCTGCGCTTCATGCGGAGATTGAGTATGTCGCGGTGCACGATGTCGTCCGCGCGATGACGACTGAAGAAGTCGTTCGAGCCGTCTTCGCGGCAGCGGTCACGCACGGTGGAGCCATCGCCGCGATCCCGTGTGCGGATACGCTCAAGCGAGCAGCACCGAGCACGAACCGAATCCTCGATACAGTGCCGCGATTGGGGATGTACCAAGCGCAGACGCCGCAGGTGTTCGAGCGGTCAATTCTCGAACGAGCCTACGCCGCTCGCGCCAGGCTTGGCACAACGATCACCGACGATGCGCAACTGGTTGAAGCCGCAGGAGGAGCGGTCGTCGTGGTCGCGGGGTCGCCGCTGAACTTCAAGATCACGACCCCCGACGATCTTAAACTCGCGCAGGCCCTGTTGAACCCGGCACCGCCTGCCGCAGAGAAGCCTCGCTCTGTGCGGGACGATGATGTTTAGGTCGTTGAAACCGGAACAGCGACCGTCGCGGAGCGTCATCTCTTCGCATACGATGGCGTGAACATCCCCTCGATTCCCGGACGCGGCCCGCCCATGAGCGATACACGGAAATCGACGCCGCTGGTCGAGCTGACGACACTCATTCTCAGCCCGATCCTCATCATGATGATGGTCGGCAGCCTCGTGATGTTCCTGATCGAAGTGATCTACCGCGGGCAGTATTCGGCCCGGCTCGTTTCGACATTCTTCTTCTTCACCATCGGTGCGGTGCTGATTGCCCGGATCACCATCGAGCAGGGTTGCGTCAAGGCCGGGATCTATGCCGCCGGTCTGGGCGGGGCCTGCTTCCTTGCGATGATGGCCTTCGTCGAGTACCCGGACGGCGCGATGAAGGCCATCGGCCCGGTCGTCAACCTGCTGCTCATGATCCTCGTTTGGTTCGCCGCCGACCGGCTGACCTGGGACTGCACCCACTTCGACGAGGCCCGCAAGGCCTCCGGTCGTGGGGTCCTTGCTGCCGCCGGGCTGGACGACGTCAAGCACAAGGACGAAGACGACGACATCGCACTCGACGAAAAGAAAATGAAGAAGCTCGGCTGGTGGGAACGGCTGGAAGCGTATCGCGCCGAACGCCGCAAGCGGCCGCATACCCCGGGCACTCGGGTCCTCTACTTTGGCCTTGCGGCGCTGCCGCTGTTCGCCTTGGGCCAGTCGGTCATCCCGGCGGACGACGCGGCCCGCCGCAGCACCAGCTTCTTCCTGATGGCTGCGTACATCGGTTCGACCCTGGCGCTGCTGGTCACGACCAGCCTCATGGGTTTATCGCGCTATCTGGAGGAACGTGGTGCCAAGGTTTCCCCCGCACTCACTCTCGGTTGGCTGGGTGTGGGCGGCGGCATGATCGTCGTCTTCCTCTTTGTGGGCGCACTGTTGCCGCGGCCCCACAGCGAGACACCCCTGGTCGAACTCGGGAGCAGTAAAAAGGGCGATAAGAAGGCGAGTAAAAACGCCGTGTTCAAGGACGGCGACTCCGGCAAGGGCGAGGGTGCCGCGGGGCGGAAGACAACGAAGGGTGCGGGGAAAGCCGACGGCAAAAACGGCGAAGCAGGCGGCAAGAGCGGCGAGAAGAACAGCGGCGGCGGGCAGGGTAAAAGCGACGGCGGCAAAAGTAGTGGCGATAAGTCCGGCGGCAAACAGGGCGACGCCAAGGGGAACAACGCCGACAAGAGCAACGGCAAAAATCAGCAAGCCAAAGGCGACGGCAAGTCCGGCGAAGCCAAGGACAAGAACGGTGAACCCGAGACCAAGGACGATGGCGGCGGCGAGGGCGAGGGCGAACAGGAAACCGACGACGGCTCGGCCGACAAGGGCGGCGAGGAATCGTCCGCCCCGAGCAAACTGAGCGAAGCACTGCAATCGATCTCCGGCTTCGTGAAGTGGGTTGTCTGGATCGTCGTCGCGGTCGCGGTGATCGTGGGGATCGTTTACTTCATCGTAAAATGGCTGTCGCCGTTTACGAACTGGGCCAAGTCGCTGCTCGAGTGGTGGCGCGGCCTTTGGCAGCGCAAAGCAAAGGAAGGCCGAGCGGGAACCGGCTCGGTGAAAGACAATGCCGTCGTCGAGCGACCGCCGCCGTTTGCGGACTTCGACAATCCCTTCGCCCGTGGCCGAGAACTCGACGAGCCGGGCGAAGTCGTGCGGTATACCGTCGCCGCTCTGGAATCTTGGGCTTACGATCGCGATCTCGGTCGGGCCGGGCACGAAACACCAACCGAGTTCGTCGTTCGCCTTGGCCGGAACTTCGCCGAACTGGACGACCCGGCGTTCGACACGATTCAGCTTTACGTTCGCGTCCTCTACGGCAAGCGGCCGATCGGCGAAGAGGAACTGACGGCTTGCGAACTGCTCTGGGAACAACTGGAACGGATGCCGATGCAATCGGGACGATCGATGCAGATCGCCGAATAGTCTGTCTTTACCAGGACGTTTCCGGCATGCTTGTTGCGAATGGCGACCGTCGGGCCGGCAACTTGGTCCGGTCCGCGTATCTCAATCCTCAGCCCACTGCATTTTCACCCGATAGGGTTGCGACCATGCCCGATGCCTCGTCCGCCGCACTCACCTCCGACGATCTGTATCTGTTCAATGAAGGAAGCCACGTTCGCCTTTATGAGAAGATGGGGTCGCATCCGGCCGTTGTCGGCGGCGTCTCGGGGTTTCGCTTTGCGGTGTGGGCGCCGAATGCGGAGTCGGTCGCGGTCATCGGCTCGTTCAACGACTGGAATCCGCGCTCGCATCCGATGACCATGACGCAAGGTTCCGGCATCTGGGAGACGTTTATCCCCGGCGTGACGAAGGGAGAATGCTACAAGTATCGTCTTCAGTCCCGCTTCAACGGCTACCGCGTCGAGAAGTGCGATCCGTATGCCTTCACGACCGAAATCGCGCCGAAGTCCGCCGCCGTCACCTGGGACCTCGACTACACCTGGCACGACCGGAACTGGATGGCAAGCCGACGCGAAAAGTTTCTCCCAAAGGCTCCGGTCAGCATTTACGAGATGCACCTCGGCTCGTGGATGCGAGAAAGTACACCGCCGTATCTTTCCCACAGTTATCGGTCGATCGCGCCGAAGCTGGCCGAGTACGTCAAGAAACTCGGCTTTACCCACGTCGAATTTCTGCCGCTGACCGAGCATCCGTTCTACGGGTCTTGGGGTTACCAGTGCACCGGCTACTTCGCGGCGACCAGCCGCTTCGGCACGCCGCAGGATCTGATGTTCCTGATCGACCATCTGCACCAGGAAGGCATCGGCGTCATCATCGATTGGGTGCCGAGCCACTTCGCGACCGATGAGCATTCGCTGGGCTACTTCGACGGAACCCACCTCTACGAACACTCGAATCCGCAACAAGGCTTCCACCCCGATTGGGGCAGTTTCGTCTTCAATTACGAGCGGCATGAAGTGCGAAGCTTCCTGATGTCGTCGGCATTGTTCTGGCTGGATAAATACCATATTGACGGCATTCGGGTCGATGCGGTCGCATCGATGTTGTATCTGGATTATTCCCGCCCTGCCGGACAGTGGGTTCCCAACAAATACGGTGGCCGGGAAAACCTTGCAGCCGTGGAATTCCTGCGTCGCTTCAATCATGAAGTCTATACGCAATTCCCGGACGTACAGACGATTGCGGAGGAGTCCACGTCATGGCCCATGGTCAGCCGACCGGCGTATCTCGGCGGATTGGGCTTCGGCTACAAGTGGGATATGGGCTGGATGCACGACACCCTGAAATACATGATGAAGGATCCGCTGCACCGCAAGCATCACCAGAACGACCTGACCTTCCGCCAACTCTACGCCTACTCCGAAAACTACGTGCTGCCGTTGTCGCACGATGAAGTCGTGCACGGCAAGGGACCATTGTTCGACAAGATGGCCGGAGACGATTGGCAGAAGTTCGCGGGTCTGAGGTTGCTGCTCGCCTATCAGTTCAGCATGAACGGCAAGAAACTGTTGTTCATGGGTAATGAGATCGCCCAGCGGAACGAGTGGAAGCACGACGGCCAAATCGCGTGGCATCTCCTAGAACATCACACGCATCGCGGCGTGCAGAAACTGACCTCGGATCTGAATGCCGTCTATCGCGGCATTCCGGCCATGCACGAATTGGACACCGAACCGGGCGGCTTCGAGTGGATCGACTGCACCGATGCCGATTCCAGCGTGCTCGTATTCCTGCGCAAGCCGATCACCGGCGACGATCGCATCGTCTGTGCGTTCAACTTCACGCCCTTGCCGCGAATCAGCTACCGCATCGGCGTTCCCGGAGCCGGGCAATGGCAAGAGATTCTCAACACCGATGCCGAAGCCTACGGCGGCAGCAATGTCGGCAACGCAGGCAGCCTTCATGCCGAGTTCACACCGTGGCACCATCAGCCGTTTTCGCTCTGCGTGACCCTGCCGCCGCTCGGGGCCGTCTTCTTTCGTGGCACGGTGTGACGATTCGGGTTGAAGTGCGGCACGACCCGCTAAACTGTGGGTATGTCGCTCCGCGTATCGAATTTAAGGCTTCCCGTCGAATCCCCGGAAGCCGAGTTGCCGAACCACCTCGCCAAGGCGTTGGGCGTCGGCACGTCGGAAATCCAAGGCTGGCGCATCCTGCGCAAGTCGCTCGACTTGCGAGACAAATCCAAACTTCGCTTCGTCTACAACTTCGAAGTCTCACTCCCGGAAGGCGAGCTTGCCGTCGGTTACCGCCAAACGGACCGACCCCACCCCACGGCCCAAGTTGAAGTCTTCGACGACCTGCCCTTCGAAGAACCGACGCCGGGCGTGACTCCACTGACGAATCGACCCATTGTTGTCGGCTCAGGCCCCGGCGGCCTGCTTTGCGCTTACTTTCTTGCCGTGCAGGGCTTTCGGCCGATTGTGTTGGAACGCGGCACCAAGGTCGGCGACCGCATTCGGGACGTCAAGACCTTCGACGACGGCGGCAAGTTCGAGCCCGAGTCCAACTACCTCTTCGGCGAAGGCGGAGCGGGCACTTTTTCCGACGGTAAGCTGACCTGCCGAGGTACTGGGCCGGACGTCATGCGGGTCCTGGAAATCTTTGCCGAGTGCAAAGGTCAACAGCCCGGCAAGCCGAGCATCCTCTACTACCACCGCCCGCACCTGGGAAGCAACCGCCTGCCCGCGGTCGTCAAGGCGATGCGCCGCAAGATCGAGGAACACGGCGGTGAAGTCCGCTTCCACACGAAAGTCGAAGATCTGATCCTGACGGAGAACCGCGTGACCGGGGTGGTCACCTCCTCCGGCACGATCCCCGCTTCGGTCGTCGTGCTGGCGGTCGGTCACTCGGCCAGGGACACCATGACGATGCTGGCCCGTCATCGGATCCCGATGACGCGGAAGGCCTTCCAGTTCGGCGTCCGCATCGAGCATCCACAGGCGGTCATCAACGAGGTGCAGTATGGCCCGCAGCACCGGAAGTACGAATCGAATCTCGGCAACGCCGACTATTCGCTGATCGCCAACGGACGCAACGGAGCAGTCGACCTGTTCACCTTCTGTATGTGCGCGGGCGGTTACATCATCCCCAGCGTTTCCCAGGAAGGCTACTTCTGCACCAACGGGATGAGTCTGTCCAAACGGGACTCGGTCTACGCGAACAGCGGCTTGGTGGTGACCATCCCGCTCGAAGCCTTCGAGGGGACCGATGTGCTTGCTGGTGTCCGGCTTCAGGAGAAGTATGAGAAGCGAGCCTTTGAACTCGGCCGCGGCACTTATGCCGCACCGGTGCAGGGTGCGGTGGACTTTCTTCGGAAGCGATCGCCGAGCGGAACCCCGCCGAGCAGCTACCCGCGGGAACGCCTGGCGATGGATCTCCGCGAAGTGCTCCCGCCGGTCGTAGTCGAATCCTTGGAACAGGGCTTGCCCGCGCTCGACCGTCGTTGGCAGGGCCGCTTCCTGAATGAAGCCGTGCTCGCCGGGCCGGAGTCCCGCGGCAGTTCGCCCATCCGCATCGACCGCGACAACGACTCGCGGGAGTCGACCGGAGTCGCGGGCCTGTACCCCGTCGGCGAAGGCGCAGGCTACGCCGGCGGCATCGTCAGTGCGGCCGTGGACGGACTTCGCACGGCCAAGGCGCTTGCTGCGAAATTCGCCCCGTATGAAAAGTCCGTGAAATCCTGATCACCCGCTTGGTGATTGCGTTTCGTTGGGTTATCGTCTCCACACGCAACGTCTCGTTGTGCGGCGATGAATCTCCGCCCGGCGAAAACCAACAGCTCCATTCTGTTGGGACGTTGCCGAACTTTGTGTCGTCGCATCACTCGCAGGATGAATCATGAAGCGTGTAGCCTTGGCCGCCGTCGTGCTGGTTGCCGTACTGGCGGCCGCCGTTTACTCCCGGCAGGAGGGAACGGCCCCGAAGCAGGGGGAGCCGTTGCAAGGCCAATTGACGATTTCCCAGGAAGCCCAGAATCCTTGGACCAATCTGAAGCTCAACAACGATCCGAACCAGTTCCAATTTGCCGTCGTGACCGACCGCACCGGTGGTCACCGCGCGAAGATCTTTGCCCGCGCGGTCGAACAGATCAATCTGCTGCAGCCCGAGTTTGTGATGTCCGTCGGTGACCTGATCGAGGGCTACTCGGTCAAGAAAGAACGATTTCAACCCGAGTGGGAAGAGTTCAACAGCTACGTCAACAAGCTGCAGATGCCGTTCTTCTACGTCCCCGGCAACCACGACCTGACCAACAAGGAACTCGTCGCCGAGTGGGGCGGTCGGTTCGGCCGCAAGTATTATCACTTCCTGTATCGCGGCGTGCTGTTCCTCGCCATCAATTCGGAAGACCCGAGCGGCAAGGTCTCCGAAGAGCAGGTCGAATACTTCCGCAAAGTGCTCGAAGAGAACAAGAACGTCCGCTGGACGCTCGGCTTCATTCACAAACCGATTTGGACCGCGAACGACCTGAATAAAAACGGCTGGGCGGCGATGGAGAAGAATCTGGCCGGCCGAAAGTACACGATGTTTTGCGGTCACGTCCACAAGTATCAGAAATTCGTCCGCCAGGGCATGAACTACTACCAACTCGCGACCACCGGCGGCGGCAGCCGCCTGCGTGGGCCGATGTTCGGCGAGTTCGACCACATCACGTGGATCACGATGAAGAACGACGGTCCGCTCATGGCCAACCTGCTCCTCGACGGCATCCTGCCCGAGAATCTCAAGCTGCCGGACAACGACGAAAAGGGAACGCCGGAACGCAAGCGCGTTCCCGTTCACCCATTCGCCGGGACCGTGAACTACGACGGCAAGCCGCTGACGGGCGCTACGATCCGCTTCTACAAACAGGGCATCATCGAAGGCAAATTCGACCTGATTTCCGAAGGCATCAGCGGCGACGACGGCAAGTTCGAGGTCAGCACCTACCGAGGATTGGACGGTATTCCCGAAGGCGAATACCTGGTGACGGTCATCAAGTCCGAAGCCCAAGACGAGGAAGGCGAGAAGGCCAAGAACATTCTTCCCGTCAAGTATGCCTCGTCGCTGACGACGCCGCTGAAGATCACCATCAAGCCGGACGTCAAGAACTACGGCAGCTTCGAGATCGAGAAGTAACCAGGCGTCAATCGGCCCGCCGATACACGCTGAGTGAAATCAATTGAATGGCCGAGGTTCCGTTTGCGGAGAAGCTGATTGTGCGTACCCGGCCACCGGTCCACAGCCGAATCTCATGCTCTTCATTGAACACGCCGTGGACGAGACGCGGACCGTCCCAGCCATCCCAAATCGCTTGGCTGTTTGTCACCACACCGCCACGCAGCAGGTAACGCAACTTGATGCCGACGAAATCGCCGGCCGGCAGAGTGATGGTCCAGACGCTCTCGTGATCCATACGCAGAACAACAAATTTTTCAGCGTCGGTATCCGGTGAGACGACGATCAGCGGAACGAGTTCTTCCATCAGCCGGGGCTCGCGCGGTACGCGGTCAAACGGTGGTCCGCCACCAGCCCGTAAAGCCTCAAAAGCAATGGCCACAGAATCAACGGGAGCAGAAGGGTAGACGTAACTGCTGTGGTGTGCTGCAAGGAAACTCGGCGGCGTACCCCGTTCGCAGTCGGCGACGATCGCGGCTTGTCGCGTGCGGGTCAATTCCCCAAATGCCAATCCTTCACTCAAGTTCGGCCAAAAGGTGAGAGCAACGCCCGCGGCGACCACCCACATGGCTCGCGATGGGCCGAATCGCGCGAACGTAAGGAACATTCCCACCAACAACGGCATCATCAACGTCGCGTAACGGTTCGGGATCAGCCCGAGGTTGATCTCCGCGCGGCCTGCCCCGGTCGCGGTGGCAACGGCCAACAGCCCGGCCCCGACGGCGAGTAAGCCCGTCGCCGCTGGGCGTGCTGCGGGATCCCGGCGGGCCGCAACGACGAGCCGACAGCCGGCGAAGGCAACAAACACCAGGGTGACCACGCCCAATGCGCTCGTCGGCTTGCCCCGTGAGTCCGCCCGGTTGATCTTATCAACAACCGGCCCCCATGCCGCCCCGACGACACGGACCGCGTAACGCAGGGCGGGCTTGTCGTACCGCGGCGGCGGGTGGTGCGGGACCGGCGTCCGATACGCGATCAACGAGGCGATCAATGCGAGTGCCGCCAGGCCGCCGAGCACCCCGGCAGTTCGACGGTAAGCGACTCCGACAGCGAGCAGCCACACCGCGACCGGAGCCGCGGCGACGACGCCCTGCCCGCCGCAAAGCGGCAACAACAGGACGCAGACCGATACGCCAAGGCAATGGCCGTTCGTAAGCAGCCCGGGTAGCCGGCCGAGGAGCGCGAGAACGACCGTGACGAGGGCGACGGGGAGCCAAAAATTCACCTGCACCGACCACAACAAGCTCTCGTGCTGGCCGATGCTGAGGTACGCCGCGGGGATGGAGAGATCGGCAAGGGACCAGCGACCGCGGATCGCACGAACGCTAGCCAGCACGGTAACAACGGCGGCAACGGCCATCGTGAGGTCCACGAACATCTGCGTGCGGAGGCCAAACCCGAACGTTCTTGCGGTCGCCCACACTGTTAGCCGCGGCAGGGGCAGCCGGTGCTCGTTCAGCGGTGCGAGGAGGTGCTCCAACCTAGGCGTCCGCGGCACGAGTTGCAGGCCCAGGAAGTCGAAGTCATCCTGCACGGGGGCTGGCCCCGCGTAGCGATCGACGAAAACGAATGCGGCCACGGCGATTGCCGCGGTACCCAGCACGACGGCAACCTCGATTAGCCTTTCAAGCTTCATCCGACGCGGCCCTGCCGTTCTTCCTCATAGCGATGCAGCTTGTTGTAAAGCGTTTTCAGGCTGATGCCGAGTTCAGTTGCGGTCGCCTGCTTGTTGCCGTTGTTTTTGGCGTAGACCTGCAGAATGTAGTCCATTTCCACATCGGACAGCGTCTTGACCGCACCGGTCGTACCCGCAACCGGGACGACCGGGGGCGGAGCATAGGCAGCCGGCTGCGGCATCGGCAAAATGGGTTCGACAACGCGTTGCGTCGCCGGTGCCAAGCGCGGAGCACGCACGTCGAACGGCAGATGATGCGGCTGAATCCGCTGCCCGGCCGCGACGATCCACGCGTACTCCATCGCGTTCGCCAACTCGCGGACGTTCCCCTGCC
>Ga0163144_10005397_pt1 | contig 28365 bp, 13 predicted proteins | sample OliLak19BULKMAT1_FD_123175 | JGI IMG/M metagenome (GOLD analysis project Ga0163144, IMG submission 123175) | Freshwater microbial mat bacterial communities from Lake Vanda, McMurdo Dry Valleys, Antarctica - Oligotrophic Lake LV.19.BULKMAT1 | ecosystem: Environmental > Aquatic > Freshwater >... | reverse complement strand
CAGGTATTGGCTTATGCCTGGCGGCACGGTATGGGCGCGGCATAGCCCACAGACGGTCCGCTCTGTCATCCTGGCTCAACTGTGCTGCGCGAATCTGAAGCACGGCTTCTGCGGCGCTTGAGCCAGAACTTTTCGCTTCCCTTGACGCGCTTGTTGAATTGCTTGATCTGACCTTCCCCGCGTCCACCGGACGTGGGGAAGGTCAGACAGGGGTTTGATCTGGGGTCGGTAAAGACATTTTTAAGGGTGAATTAGGACACGGTTTTACACCGGCTTACCCCTCCCCCTACTCCCTCCCTCAAGGTGAGGGGATGTACAACGGCAACCAACAACGGACTGATTACTTTCCGCTGAGGACTTGGAAGCGGCCGGGGGAACCTTGCACTTCTTCGAGTTCGATGCGCAGGTTTTCGGCGGCGCGTTGATCGAGGTCGATCCGGATCGTAATAGCTTGGACACCGCGCGCGATGTCGAAGGTTAGATCACCTTTGAGATCGATGGCCGTTTCGTTCAGCGCGAGTGACAGGCCTTTGGGCGAGTTCAGTTTCAGGCGCATTTTTCCCGGCGTGGTCATTTCGAATTCAAAGCGCACGAAGGCGACAGGCTTTGCTTTGGCGCGCACGAGTTCGGCTATCGAGAGTTCTCCGGAAACGAGGCTGTAAGCCGGTTCCCAGGAAAACGTTGCGGATTGGGCTGCCACTTCAATGGGACTGAGCGAGGCGAGGCTGTCGAGGACGGGATTGAGAAGTCGCCAGCGGCGCACGATCGGCGCGGCGGTGACGGAATAGCTTCGGCCGAGTTCGGAGAGGAAGCGCACGAGGTCTAACGTTTCGGCGCGCGTGAGCGGCGCGGTCAGGCCGTTGGGCATCAGCGAACTGCCTCCCTGTTTGAATTTTTTAATGGTCGCGGGCGCGAATGACATCTCACCGTTGATCGCGTCTTTGATTACAATTTCTTCTTCGGTTTTGCTTTTTATGATGCCTGAAAAAAACTCTCCCGCTTTCGTGATGATCACGCCGGTTTCGAATCCTTCTTTAACAACTTTGCCCGGCAACAAGACGGCTTCCGTCAGGTAGTCGAGCTGCGCACCGGCACCGATTCCGGCCAGATCGGGTCCGACCTGGCCACCCGCGCCGCCGATGCCGTGGCAGCTCAGGCAGTTGAGATCTTTACGCCGGAAAATCTTTTCACCGCGCGCGGCGTCCCCTTTTTTCGGAACCTCGGCCATGACTTCGGCGACGATTTTTTTCTGCTCGGCGTCGTCGAGTTCCGAGATGTCCACGCCGATCGACGCGTTCGCGCGCAGCACTTTGGTCAGCGCGGCTTCTTCGCGGCCGAGCGATTGCAGATAGTTGAGGCCGAGCTTGGCGGTGTCGGCGGTGATCTTTTTTCCGGCGAGCGCTGCGGCGAGATCGTCGCAGCCGCCTTCGCGTTTGCCGAAGGCAGCGAAGATGTCGAAGGGGCCGTCGCCGTCAGGATTTTCAGTGAGAACGGCGGCGGCTTTTGGCGCGGCGGCTTTGATATCGAGCGCGGCGAGGCCGATCACGGAGAGAGTGCGAATGGGAAGCGGTCCGGAAGCGGCGAGTTTTCCGAACACCTCTTTGCTGGCCTCGCCGCCGAAGCTGATCAGGGACTCCATGGCGGCGGAGCGGACGGGCGCGGGCGAACCGGCGGCTTCAAAGGCTTTGGCCACCTCGGCGCGGAGAGCTTCGAGCCTCCATGCCCCGGCGGCGCGCAAGGCCTCAGCGCGCACGGCATCGTCTTTGGTTTCCAGAAACGGCTGGACGGCGGCCAGATCGCCGGAGGGTTTGGCGTCACGGTCTTTAGCGGCGGCCGCAAGGCCCGCCAACAACTTGGCCTGAGCGGCGGCGTTTTTTGAGGCGAGCACGCGAGTGAAAACGGTGGTGAGGTCTTCGGGTTCGAACGCGGCGGAGATGCTCCAGACAAGGTCCTCAATGTTGGCCGCGGGAAGTTTGCCGGCTTCCAACAGGTCCAGCAAGGGAACGAGCACGTCTCTGGCGCCGATGTTCTGCATGGTGAAGATGAGTTTTTTGATTTTGGCTGCGTCGGCGGGTTCTTCGGCGCGGAGGGTGGGGAGGGCGAGGCAGCAGAGCAAGACAAAAAAAGCAAAAAAACGCGGAACGAACATTGAGGCACCTCGGGGAGCAACGAACGGATTCTGAAATCTTACATCTGTCCGGCGGTCTCAAGGGCAGCCAACTGCAGGCTGCCCGTGCCACACATGGTCACTTGCGGGCGAGACGCCCGCGGTACTTTACTTCTTTTTTGGCGGCGCTGGTTTTTTCGGCAGCGTGACTCCCTGTGCGGCAAGCGACTTTTGTACGGCGGAGTCGAGGTAGCGGTCCATCGGTTTATCAAGCACCGACAGGATCAGTTCCTTGGATTTGTCGTTCTTGATGTGGCCGAGGGCGATGACGGCCCAGAGGCGCACGCGGGGGTTTTCGTCGGCCACTTGCCTGGCGAGAAGGTCTTGGGCGTCGGGAATTTCTCGGGTCCAGCGGCGCAGAATTTCAGTGGCGGCAGCGCGCGCGTTGGCATCCTTCGCCGTGAGCAAGCTCTTCAATAGAGCGGGCTCGGGCGTGTTGAGCGTGGCGTAGATCCACAGCGCTTCGGTGCGCTGGTGATCGTAGTTCGCGTCATTGGCATCGAGCGACTTGAGCCATTCCGGCAGCGCGGCCAGCACTTCCTTGTGATCGCGGTTGTCGCATTCACGGCGCACCTGGTAGCGGGTGTTGTCTTCCGGCACTTTCAAATGATCGAGCAGCGTTTTGATCGGCGCGCCGGCGAGCTTGGGCTTATCGAGGAGCTGCTTGCCCTTGGCGGTGACGCGCCAGATGCGGCCCTGATTTCGGTCGCGGGCGGGATCGTGGAGATGGTGCTGCATGTGGCCGATGAGCGGGTTGTACCAGTCGGCGATGTAGAACGCGCCTTCGGGTCCCATGCGCACTTCCACGGGGCGGAAGGCCTTGTCGGTCGAGGTGATCAGCGGCGGCATGGCCTTGGCCGCGAAGCCGGAGCCGTCATCGCTGTGCGCGAAACGCAACGTTTTGTTTTCCTTGAAAAGATTGATGATCAGATTGCCTTGAATGTCATCGGGCATGGCGCGGCCGGAGATGAAATCGCCGCCGGAGACTTTTCCGCCGCCGCCGGTGACGGTGAGATGATGGGAGGTGTCGCCGGCTGTGGGCAGAAGATAATTCTGGCCGTCGCCGCCGGAGGAATCGTTGTGGAAGGAGAAGCCCCATTTGTTGAAGTAGCGGCCCCAGGGATTGGGCGGGCCGCTGTTGTTGACGAAGAGTCCGAAGTAGCCGTTTTCGGGGCGGTATTCGAAGATGCCGGCGGTCGACCAGACGTCGTTGCCGCGCATTTTGCGGAGAATGCCATAGGCGGTTTCGGTGGTGCTGTGCAGGAAGACGCCCTGCTGGAACTGCAAGTAGCCGGCGTTGTCCCAGCGAAATGAATGGCAGGAATGATGGCTGTCTTCCATGCCGAAACCGGAGAGCAGGACTTCGCGCGTGTCGGCTTTGCCGTCGCCGTCGGTGTCTTTGCAGAAGAGGAGGCGGGTGTTGTCGAAAATGTAGCAGCCGCCGTCGCCCTGGACGAAGCCGTCGGGCATGTGCAGACCGTCCATGAAGACGGTGACTTTGTCGGCTTTGCCGTCGTTGTTGGTGTCGTCGAGGATGAGGATTTGATCGTTGGCGGAATCGCCGGGCTTGATGTGCGGGTAGAGGGTGGTCGAGGCGACCCAGAGGCGGCCTTGAGGATCGAAGGCCATCTGAAAGGGTTTGCCGATCATCGGATTGGATGCAAAGAGCGAGAGCTCGTAGCCGGCGTCGATGGTCAGCGCCTTAAGTTCTTCGGCGGGATCCTTGTAGCCGGCGTCGCCAGCGGCGAGAGGCTTGGCGAATTTTTTCGCGGGGAGGGGGACGTCCTCCTTTAAGAGCTTGGCTTTGGCGATGAGCTTGTCGCGTTCTTCGAGAATGGTGTCGTACTGGTCGAGCTCGGTGTCGAGGCCTTTCTGATTGCCGATGCGCGTGCCGTAGACGTATTCGTAATTCTGCGGTTTGTAGCGGTAGAAATACTGGCGGTTCTTATCCTTGATCTGTTCGCGCAATTGCTGCACGCGGTTGGAACCTTTGGATTCGAGTTCGGTGCGCCAGCTTTTGGCTTCCAGACCGAGGGCTTTTTCGAAGGCGAAGGCGATCTGCATGTAGCCTTTGGCGCTGGGATTGACGCCGTTGACAGTGATGCCTTTTGAATCGCCGAGCTGTTCAGAGAGATTCACGAAAACGGCTTTGCGTGTTTCGGCGAGCTTGGCGAGGGCGTCGGCGTAAAGTTTCAGATTGGCGTTGTGTTCGGTGGGATTGGGCCACGGGCGGCCGAGGTCTTCGTGCGTGTAGGGCGCGACGATCATGAGCTTGGCGTCTTTGTTGGCGGCGAGGAGCGTGTCGAGAATTTTGTTGTAGCCGTCGAGGAAATTCTGCAGGCCGGCGGCGCCATGAAAGGATTCCATCATGCCGTAGTTGACGACGTAGAACGTGGGCTTGTACTTATCGAGGTAATAGCGGAGGGCGGGGTGTTTGGGCGGGCGGGTCTGGCGAAACGATTCATCGCCGCTCCAGCCGAGGTTGCGGAAGATGACGTTTTTATCCTGATGGTGCAAGGTGAGCAATGTTTCGATATAGCTCTCGTCCTGCTCGACATCGAGGAACGTTCCGCCGATAAACGCGACGCGTTCACCGTCTTTGAATTCACATTTTTCACCGGCATGAACGGATAAACCGGCGGAAATCCACAGCAGCAGTGCGAGCTTAAGATTGCGCTTCACTCAAGGTCCTCCAGATTTGGGACTGTACTCAACCGTGACGAATGGCAGTGGTAAACTCTTCATCGTGAAACACGCGACATTTGAAGACTGCCGTTGCGGGCACTATATGACATTTTTTTAGAATTAAAATCGATTGAGATTTTTAGCCCCTCTCTCTCCCGGAGGGAGAGGGAAAAGCAGAAGGCCGGAAGGCAGTAAGCAGGGCCGGCACGCGAGGCGGGTCATGTTTTCTCCGTACATTCTGAGTGGGAGATTCGTTGCGTGCGGGGGAGGGGTCGGCTAAAAGGTGGGGATGGAATTGCCTGTGGATTGCCCCCGACTTCTATTGCCGCGCCTGTTGAATCTGCGGCAGCGTTTTCCCGCCACGGCGGCGCCGACTATACGCGAAACGTTGCGGCGCGAATGTGCCGCGACTCAGGTGCTGACCCGGATCAAGCCGGGAGCGCGGGTGGTGATCGGCGTGGGCAGCCGCGGGATTTCGCATCTGTCGCACTTTATCAGCGAGCTGATCCTTCTGGTAAAGGAGGCGGGCGCGCAGCCCTTCTTGATTCCGGCCATGGGGAGCCATGGAGGCGGGACGCCGGAAGGGCAGCTTGATATTCTGGCGGGGTACGGCATCACTGAAGAAACGATGGGCGTGCCGATCCGGGCGTCGATGGACACGACGCAGATTGGGACGACCGAAGACGGACTGCCGGTTTATTTCAGCAGGGAAGCGTTGAAAGCGGACGCGGTGCTGGTGTTCAATCGCGTGAAACCGCATACGGATTTTACGGGGTCGATCGGCAGCGGCATCATGAAAATGCTGGCGATTGGATTTGCCAAGCGCACGGGCGCGACGGTGTGCCATGCGGCGGCGGCGCGGCTGGGGCATGAGCGCGTGATTCGAACGGCGGCGCGGACGATTCTGGCGGCGGTTCCGGTGCTCTGCGGCGTGGCGGTATTGGAGAACCAGGTTCACGAAACGGCGCGGATCGCGGTGGTGAAGCCGCAGGATTTTGAAGAGCGCGATGGGGCGTTACTGGCTGAAGCCAAGCGCTTGATGCCGCGGCTGCCTTTCGATGATATCGATCTGCTAATCGTGGATGAGCTGGGCAAGAACATCAGCGGCACGGGCATGGACACCAACGTGATCAACCGCGGGTGCCAGGGATACACCTCGTCGCTGGTGGATCTCGGGGACAGGAGTGTCCCCGCCACCCATATCCGGCGGCTCTTTTTGCGCGGACTGACGGCGGAGACGCATGGCAATGCGGTGGGTATTGGCCTTGCGGATTTCACGACGACGCGGCTGGTGAAGGAGATGAACCGGCAGGCGACGTATTTAAATTCGCTGACGGCGCTGACGCCGCAGCTCTCGAAGATCCCGATTTATTTTGACACCGACCGCGAAGCGATTATGCGCGCGCTGGCGACGCTGGCACTGGAGGATTCGAGGACAGCGCGGATTGTGCGGATCAAGGATACATTGTCGTTGTCGCGGATGCAGATTTCGGAGGCCTGCGTGAAGGATGTCGCCGGGCGCACGGAGCTTGAGGCGGACGAAACGGCAACGGAAATGGCATTTGATGGGGCGGGGAATCTGACGTGACCGGCTGCCGCGATTTATTCACGAAGCTCACGACGAGCGCGAAAAACGGAATAAGCGAAAGGATTAATGCGATATGAATAGGAAATGGTTAGGGCTGGCTTTGATGAGTTTGCTTGTAATGCCGCAGGTCTGCGCGCTGGAATTGAAGGACGTCAAGAATTTAAAGGTGACATCTAAAACGTGCACGATGATTATTACGAAAGTGAAGAAAAACAAGGATGGCTCCGTCAAGACGATGAGCGGGTACAAGCGGACGGACAAGAAAAAGACCAGGTTTGAGCCCGGAGTGACGTGGTCAACGTTGGATGCCAAGAGCAAGGAAGTGCTGTCGGGAATTGAGAAAGACAGCATGGTCCGCATTGTTTATGGATTTGGAATTTTCGGGAACTCGGTGATCAAGGCGCGGCCGTTCGATAAGAAGACGGAACAGAAAGAAGATACTCTGGTCGCCGAAGGTAAAGATCCGGAAGAGGTCATGGATCTGGAAGCGGAAGAGGAAGAAGAAGGCAAGAAGAAGCCCGGAACGAAAAAGGGCGATGAAGAAGACGAAGACGAAGAAATGGACGAAGAAGAAGAGGAGAACGACGAGACCGTCGCTAAAAGTAAAAAGAAGAAGAAATGATGGAATGTCCGGACCACAGTGGATCGGCGGCTATTCCCAACGGCGGGCAGGCTGGAAGCCTGCGGTACGGTAATCCGGGCGGAGACGCCCGGAGCACGAACGGTGTGGAACACTCACTTTGATCAGGAGAAAAACATGATGTTGCGCCGCCAAATCCGTACCGGTTTAGTTCTCTGCGCGCTGTTGCTCTCGGCGCTGTTGCTGCGCGCGGAGGAACCGTCGCTGAAGGCGGGGTCTCCCGCGCCCAAGTTGTCGGCCAGCAAGTGGCTGAACGGCGATGCGGTGATGAGCCTTGAGAAGGGCAAAGTCTATGTCGTCGAATGCTGGGCGACGTGGTGCGGGCCGTGCATCGGCGCCATTCCGCACATCTCGGAGTTGAACACGCAGTACAAGGACAAGGGCGTGGTGTTCATCGGCATGAATGTGTGGGAGAAGAACATTGAAGCGGTGGAACCGTTCGTGAAAAAGATGGGAGCGAAGATGAATTACCGCGTGGCCATGGACGACCAGGGCCAGACGGCGAAGAACTGGCTTGCGGCGGCGGGGATGAACGGTATTCCGTGTTCATTTGTCGTCGACCAGACCAGCACGATAGCCTGGATCGGGCACCCGATGGAGATGGCGCCGGTGCTGAAAGATGTTGTCGCTGGAACATTCGACGTAAAGAAACACGCGGCGAGGGTGGCCAAGCGCAAGGATATTGAAATGCGCCTGCAGACGGCGGCGGAGCGCGTGAATCCGGATCAATTTATCGCGGCGGCGGATGAGATGATCGCCATCGAGCCGGATGCGGCGATTCAGTTGAATCTTTCGAAGGGTTCCATTCTTCTGCAGGCCAAGCAGTATGAGAAGGGTTACGCGTTGCTTGGGCTGATGGGCGATTCGGAGATCAAAGACAACGCCGAAGCGCTCAATGCGGTGGCGTGGATGATTCTCAGCTCGCCGGGGATCGAGAAGCGCGATCTGGATCTGGCGTTGCGCATGGCGGAGCGCGCCGATCATCTGACCAAGCATCAGGACGGCCGCGTGCTGGATACTCTGGCGAAAGCACATTTCGAAAAAGGCAATCCGGTTCGGGCGGTGGAACTGCAGACGCTGGCGCTGGAGAAAGCGAAGGGCAGCGAGTACGAAGCGGAGCTGACCAAGACGCTGGAGAAGTACAAAGAGGCGCGATTGAAAGCGTTGACGCCAGTGCCGGGTGCGGCACCGGTGGCGCCTGTGCCACCACCGGCACCGGCCAAGAAATAGGGGACTAATGCATGATGCTTAATGCATAAACGGAAGGGCGCGTTGCCCCTGGCTTTCACATGATGGCCCTTTGGGGCCAAGCGACGGTGAGTGAACTTTGAAACTGCGGAGCACGGTGATGCGATCAGGTTTTTTAATCAGGGCTCTAGCGACCGTGATTTTTTCCGGGGCGGCGAATGCCGGGGAGATCACGCTGCATCAGGGTGATCCGGCGCCGACACTTTTTGCGAGCCATTGGATTAACGGCGACGCGGTGCCGTCGTTTCAGAAGGGCACGATTTATGTGATTGAATGCTGGGCGACGTGGTGCGGGCCGTGCCGCGAGATGATTCCACATGTCTCGGCGCTGAACACGCAGTTTAAAGACAAGGGCGTCACGTTTATCGGGATGGCGATCGCGGAACGCAATCCGGCCGGCGTTGAGGCGTTTGTAAAAAAGAAGGGCGCGAAGATGAACTACCGGGTGGCGGTGGATGCGCCCGCGCCCAATAACACGTTGAAGGGCTGGATGACGGCGGTGGGGCAGAGCGAGATTCCGTGGAGCTTCGTGGTGGACCGCGACGGAAAAGTCGCGTGGATCGGCGAGCCAGGGAGCCTGGAGCCGATACTGCAGCAGGTTGTGGATGGGACATACGACATCAAAAAGCAGCCGGAGATTGCGGCCAGGCGCGCTGAGTTTTTAACGCGTCTGGAGAAAGCGGACGCGGCCAAAGACGGCGACACGTACATCGCCATCGCTGACGAAATGATCGCGTTCGATCCGTACAGCTCTGGAGCGCTGGGGCTGGCGAAATTCAAGGCGCTGTTTCGCATCAAGAAAGATTATCCGGCCGCGTATGGCCTCGCGAAGAAGCTGTTTGAGAACGAATTGAAGAACACGCCGGATGCGCTCAGCCAGATGGCGGGGAAGATTGTTGAAGCCGAGGGCGTGTTCAACCGCGATCTGGACCTGGCGCTGAGGATGGCGCTGCGCGCGGACGCATTGACATCGAGCGAGAACGTGGCGGTGCTGGAAGTGCTGGCGCGCGCGTATTTCGAAAAGGGCCAGATCGACAAGGCGGTCGAGACGCAGACGGCGGCGGTGGGGCACGGCGGGAACGATGCGGACCTTGTGGAGACGTTGAAGAAATATAAGGCGGGGAAGTGATGGACGAATGATTGACGATTGACGATTGACGCAGGTGTTCCTACTTAGATGAGGTGTCCCCGCAGTCCATGAGCCAGACTACCGAAGCTGCCACCGAAGATCCGAAGGTTTCGTCTGTGCGCCTGCTGGACAACGAAAGCTTGAAGTATGCGCGCTGGCAGACGGCGGCGTGGGCGATCATGTTCGGCGCGGGCGAAAGCACACTTTCGCTCTTGGGCGCGTTTCTCAAAGCGCCGCCGATTTTTTTTGGATTGATGTCGGCGATTCCGCAACTCTGCGGGCCGCTGACGCAAGTGTTCGCCGCGGGGCTGATGGACCGCTGGCCTTATCGCAAAAAGTTGGTGCTGATCGGCGTGCTGGGGCAGAGCCTGGGGTACGTGCCGCTGGCGCTGATTGCGTTTTTGAATCCTGACGCGTTGACGCACTGGGTTTTGCTGGCGGTGCTCTCGTGCTATTTTATCGCGGGGCATTTCAGCGGGCCGCCGTGGACGAGTTTCATCAGCGACCTGGTGCCGAGCTCGCGGCGCGGCGTGATTTTTTCGCAGTTCGGGCGCATCGCGGCGCTGCTGACACTGCTCTCGATGATGTTGACGGCCGCGGCGTTGTGGTATGCGGACACGTATCAACCGGCGTCGAAGGCGTGGTGTTTCGCGGGCATTTTTCTGCTGGCGGGGGCGTCCCGATTTGTCGGCATGCTGCTGATCGCGAAGATGGAAGAGCCGGTGTTCGTGCCACGGCCGGAATCGGCGTTCACGTTCTGGCAGTTCATCTGGCGCGCGCGCGAATCGAATTTCGTGAAGTTCGTCTTTTTCGCGAGCCTGATGCACGGCACGGCCAACATTGCGGGGCCGTATTTTCTGCCGTACTGCCGCTACGATTTGAAGTTCGCCGAATGGCAGTGGATCGCGATCAATTCGTCGGCGACGCTCGCGACGATTGCGGCGCTGTTCTTCTGGGGAAAATTTGCCGACCGCTTCGGCAACAAACGCACCCTGGCCTACAGCAGCATTCTGCTGGCGGCTCAGCCGCTGCATTGGCTTTATCTCGAGAATTTTTACGCCCTGCTTGCAATCAATTTATTGTCCGGCATTGCTTGGGCGGGATTCAATCTGAGCGCTGGAAATTATATTCTGGAGGCGTGTTCGCCGGCGGTGCGGGCGCGCTGCGTGGCGTATTACAGCATCATGATTGGTGCGTTTGTTTTTTGCGGATCGATGCTGGGCGGGTACCTGTTGGAGAACTTGCCGACGCATCTGGGCGTGGGCGGTTGGGAGTACGATTTCTCGAGTTCGTTCACGTACCTGCTGTGGCTGTCGGGCATCGGGCGTGGGCTGACCGCGCTAATTTTTATTCCGTATTTCAAGGAACTGCGCGAGGTGCATCATTTCTCATTGAAGGAATGGCTATTTGAAAACGTGCAATCGCGCATGCCGGGGGGATTGCGGATTCTGCCGTTTTTGGGGAATGACAAGGACGATTGATAGCAATGACCCGAGACGGATGAAAAAAAAGGGATTCGTTGCCGGAAAATAAGATCTGATACGTATTATATTAGGGTGATTAAGTGACCTTTGAACTCGTCGATTGTGCACGGTGTGCGTAATATACAAACGAAATTTGAAAGAGATTTGGCAACACGACGTGCACTTTATTTTGGATTCGCCCTGAAATTTGGCAGAGAAGGGCGCTTTGTGCGTGTTTTCTCATGACCGAAGTAAGGCCTGTCGGTTTAGACAGTTAAGTCTTTTGATCCGCATTGATTTTCAGGGTAATGCTTATGAATGCAGAGAATTCCAATTCAGCTGATAATTTAGCCGCTTCGACTCCCGCAGCCGGCACAGGGGCAGGCGACACGGGGGCGGCACCGACAAGCAACGTGCCGATGGAGACGGCGCCCGCCGCGCCTGCGGATGTTCCGCCGGTCATCTCCGAAGTGGCCGCTCAACCGCCAGAAGAATCGCCCGTCTTTTCGGAGGCTGTGACGGTTATTGCGCCGGTTGCGCCGCTCAAGGAGGCACTGGCGATGGCGACGGAAGCGAAGTCGAAGCCCGTCGAACGACGTACGGAACAGCGCGAGGCGGCCGGCGAAAAGCGCTTGAGTTTCCCGCTGGCGTTGTTGGCGATCGCATGCGTCGGTGGCGGCATTTTGCTGTTCGTTAAAGACATCCGCAAGATGCAGGCCGACAAAGGCGGCATCGCGCCGCAGCATTCCATCGCGAGCGCCAGCATGAAGATCGTGGAAGACACGGCGAATGGCTGGTTTCCTTCGCCGCGCGACCCGATTTTCAGCTGGGATCAGGACGAGCAGGGTTGGAGTTACGAAGCAGGAAGTCCGGTGCTGGCGACATTCTCGGCGGCGGTTTCAGAGAAAGAGGCCGCAGCCAGGAGCGCTCCGCCGGAAACAAAGTTGCTGCAGATCGTGCAGCCGCCGGACAGCGGCGTGCGCGGCAATGTTCTGTCGGTGGCGGTGAACTTTCCCGACCCGGCCACGATCTTGCGCGAAACGAGCGTCGGGCCGAACGACCCGTACAAACTGCACGGCATCCGCTTTATTTCGTACGATGTGTTCGTCCCAAAGGAGTGTCCCGGATTCGTCGGCTGCCTGCTTTTTCTGAAGGATAAGGACGGCCTGTGGTACCAGGCGCGCACGCGGGCGGCGATGGTTCCCGGCGAGTGGACCACGGTGACCGCGGACATTCGCGGCGAGTCGCCGGACATCACGCCGCTGGGACATCAGGGGCAGTGGGATGACAATCAGGCCTCGAAAGTCCGTATGGTGGGGCTCACGTTTTACGGTGACAAACAGTACGACGGCCAGGTTTTCGTCGATCGGCTGCGCGGCTGGATGCGGCCGCAGCGATTCAAACAGACTCTCGAAATGTTGGCCGGCGGCGGGTCTCCGGTGCCCATCGATCCGAAGAGATTGGCCGAGCTGAATCAGCTTCTCGGCGATGTCGGCAAGTTCAAAGAAGAGCCGATTCAGATCATGAATTTTCGCACCGATCCGCCCTCGCCGTCGAATGCGGATGGCGTGGCGTCGACTCCGCCGTCGGTGAAAAAGTTCGAGACGCTGACCCTGCGCTTTGAACTCAACCGGCAGATCGACAACCCGTTCGATCCTGAGAAAGCCGATGTGACGTGCCTGGTTGAAGGCAAGAGCGGCAAGACGATGGAGCACACCGGATTCTGGTACCAGGATTACGACCGCAACGTGCGCTTTGTGACGGACGAACTGCGGCCGATGGGCCGCCCAGAATGGCGCGTGCGCATTACCCCGCGCGAGGAAGGCGAGCATGTTTACCGGCTGCGCGTGAAGCTGAAGAACGAGCCGATCCTTGAATTGCCGCCGCAGACATTTGTGTGCTCGCCGTCGGATGGCAAGGGCTTCATCCAGGTATCGAAAAAAGACGCGCGTTATTTTGAACATGAGAACGGCGACTTTTTCTATCCCGTGGGACACAACATATCGTCGCCGGTGGATATCCGCTGCTGGAAGGAGATCTTCAAGATGGATCCGCCAGCGGGCCGCGGACTGCCGATGTACGTGGATTTCTTCGACAAGATGCAGAAGAACGGTGAGAACACCGTGGAAGTGTGGATGGCATCGTGGTGGCTGGGCATTGAATGGACCAGCCGCTGGCGCGATTTTTACGGCGCGGGGCGCTACAGCCTGCAGAATTCCTGGAAGCTCGATTACCTTCTGGATCTGGCGAAGCAGCGCGGGATTTACGCTCACATCGTGATCGACAATCATGGCAAATTCAGCGCCTGGTGCGATTGGGAATGGGATAACAATCCCTACAACATCAACAGCCCGGGAGACAACGGCGTGGTTCACACCGCCGAAGAATTTTTCACCGATCCGACCTGCCGCAAATGGCACAAGAATAAACTGCGCTACATCGCGGCGCGCTGGGGTTCAGCGCCGACGATCATGGGCTGGGAACTGGTCAGCGAGTACGACCTTGTCGGCGGCTCGAGCCAGGTGGTGAACCGGGCCGAGCACCCGCGCCGCGTCTTCCACAAATCGCCCGTCTTGAAAACGTGGGCGCGCGAAATGATTTCGTACCTGCGCACGGCTGATCCTTATGGCCGCCCCATCACCAATCACTACGCGACGGATATCAACTGGATCGACACCGATCTGGCGCGCGAGCAGATGGGCGCTGGCGCGCCGCTGTTCGATTACGTGGTGACCGACGTGTACCGCCCGATTGAGAAGCGTTACATGCAGTCGGCGCTGGAAAATCAACGCTGGTTCCAAACCAATCTGGCGGGAGAGCTCAAGAAGCCTTTCTGGATCACCGAATACGGCGGCGACTTCAATGCCGCTCCGCCCGCGTTTTTGCACAGCGACGTTCACTGCGGCATCTGGGCCACGTGGATGACCGAGGGCGCGGGGACGCCGCTGTTCTGGTGGTACGATTTCATCGACCAGAACAACCTCTACACGTATTACCGCGCGTTCTCGAATTACATTAAAGGAGAGGATCGCCGCGGCTTGAACGGAACATCGGTGCCCATGACGGTGACGGCGGGCGGCGGAAGTGGCGCGGTGCTTGGGTATTGCTACCGCTGGCCGAACGGCGCGTACGGCTGGGTGTACAACGATGCCGCGATGCGCTCGATGCCGCCGGTGGAGGAGCGGCCGACGCATGAGGGTGTGGAGTCGGTCATCGCGGAGCTTTCGCCAGGAACTTACACGGTGGAATACTGGAATTGCTATGATGGCAAGATCGCCAAGACTGAAACGCAGGACGTGAAAGCGGGCCATCCCATCAAGCTGAAATTTCCGACGTTCGTCAACAATATGGCGGTGAAAGTGAAGAAGGTGGGCGAGAAGTAACGAGCGGCTTTTCAGAAACGTTTGAACAGCAACGGTGGCGCGACTTTCCTGTCCGCGGAGGGTTGTACGGGCCGCGGTGCGACGCGCGTCCCCGGCAGACAAAGATGACTGTCCCATACCGTGTGCCGAATTTTCGAAGCAGAGGCGGAGACCGCTATGAAATTTTATATGCTCGCACTTTTTATTTTAGTCTCGCTGATCGCCACGGTGTTCGCCGGAGAAATCTCCATCTCCGTGGCTGCTGGAGAACTCGATCGACGTGAGACGATCGTCAGTTTTCCATGGCCGCAAGCGAGTGACGGCGCGTGGCGCTTGCGCGACGAGGGTGGCGCGACCACGCCGCTGCAGCTTGATTCCGCAAAGACCGCACGGTTTATTCTTAAGGAACTGAAGGCGGAGCAGACGAAGAACTTCGTTCTCGAAAAGGACACGGAAGTCCGGCAGGGCGGGGTGCTAGCCGTCAGAAAGGGCTCGCAGGTGGAGGTCACGGTTGGCGGCAAAAAGGTGCTCTGCTACCAGGCCGAGAAGAGCGCGCTGCCAGAGGGCGTCTTGCCCATTTTTGAGCGCGGCGGCTACATACATCCGGTGCTGACGCCGTCGGGAAAAACGATCAGCGACGATTTCCCCGCTGATCACCGTCACCATCACGGGATCTGGATGCCATGGACGAAGACTGAATTTGAGGGACGCAAGCCGGATTTCTGGAACATGGGTGGCAAGAGCGGCCTCGTGGAATTTTCGGCGAAGCAGGAATTGCCGCTCGCGAGCGGGCCCGTGTTCGCCTCAATCAAGACGTGGCACCGTTTTCAGGACACGAGCGCGACCCCGGCGAAGACCGCGCTCAACGAGACGTGGGATGTCATCGTTTACAACGTTGGCATGGGCGACAAAAAATACTTCGCGGTCGATTTCATGTCGGTGCAGGAATGCGCGAGCGACTCCCCGCTGAAGCTGCCCAAGTATCACTACGGCGGATTGGGATTTCGCGGCCACAAACAGTGGCTCGGCGAAAACGACAAATGCCTGTTCCTGACGTCCGAAGGAAAAACGCGAGCGAACGGAAACGAAACGCGCGGACGCTGGTGCCATGTCGGCGGGCTGATTGACGGAGAGATTTCCGGTATGGCGTTTCTGGACCATCCTGAAAATTTCCGCGCGCCGCAGCCGATGCGGCTCAACCCCAAGGAGCCGTTTTTTTGTTACGCCCCCTCGCAGCTCGGCGATTGGGAAATTTCCCCCGGCAAACCCTGCGTGTCGCGCTACCGATTCATTATTTCTGACGGCGGCCCGGATAAAGTGGAACTCGAACGGCAGTGGAACGACTATGCAACGCCGCCGGTGGTGACGGTGAAGTAACGAGACAACTCGCAGCAACGCTCCTGGCTACGCGGAATTTCAAAACACATCCGTTGTCGCGCTGGGAGATGAAGGCAAAAAAATTAGCGCTGATAGATGGGCAGTAAATGGTAGTGCACCGCGAGCGAAAGAGTCGCCATGCTCGTAGCGTAGATAGCGCCTCCATTTTCAAATTCATTATTTCCCGGCGGTTCCGGCCAGCTGCCATCCGTCTTTTGCTGCTTCAACAACACGTCGTCGATCAGGGGATAAAACCGGTTCCATGCCTCATCGCCCATCTGGTACATGCCCATCGTTGAATAATACGTGCGGTAGTAAAACCACGGGCCCTGCCACTTGGGCGGATCTTTAAACATGCTGGCCGTCGCCTTCGCCAATTCCGGCGCGTCAAAAACGCCGCATACCGGCAATGCGAGCAATCCGATTCCGCGCAATGTGGGTTGCCCCGCGCCCCCTTCGTAAGAAAATTCCCCGTCCTTGGCCATCGCGCGAATGTACGCCGTAGCCGCCGTTATCGCCGTTCCGGGAACGTCGATGCCGATATTCTTAGCGGAACGCAGCGACATCGTCTGCCATCCCGTGAGCGACAGGTCGCTATCCGTACTGTTGGGTTCGTATCGCCAGCCGCCGTTTGCCGGACCGTTCTTTTTCACGGACTGCGCTTTCAGGATCAAATCCACGGCGCGGCGGCAGGCTTCGATCAGGCGTTTTTCCAGCATGTCATCACGCGTCATTCCCGCCGCTTCCGTCAGCATCAAGGTGCAGATGCCGTGGCCGTACATGCGCGAATGATCGCTATGGCCGAGGTACCCGTCGTTGCGCATCTGCGAGAGAATAAAATTTAGCGCGGAGCGAATTTTGGCTCCATGCAGCGGGCTGTCGGGCGTGTGCCCCGCGGCCATCAGCGCCATCACGGTCATGCCCGTCAGCGCGTTCTTGTATTTTTCGCCGAAGCTGCCGTCTTTGTTCTGCGCCGAGATAAGAAAGATCACCGCTTTCTCAATGGCCGCGTCGCGCGGCCCGCGGTCTTGCAGTTTTCGCAAAATGGCGGATTCGTCTTCAGCGGCCAGGGCGGCACGCGCGGCGGGCTTCGCCTCTCCGCAGTTCGCGTTGAAGGCGCTGGCGATCAACCCAAATAGAAAAAGTACGCCGCCGCCGCGCCTCATCGTTTTTCCTCTTTGGTCGACGCCACATTCTTAAAATACCGTTTGATGCTGTTTTCGTATTCGGCTGGGAATCGTCCGCCGGCCGCGTTGAGAAGATCGCGGCGAAGATTATCCGGCAGGCGATTCCACGTGGCCTTGTCGATCGGAATTCCCGCCGGCGGTTCAGGCGCGAGCGCGCCCTTGGATTGCGCGACGCCGGGTTTCTGCGCCGACGGTTTTCCTTTGCCTTGAGCCAGGCCCTTGCCTTTGCCCTTACCCTTCGGACTCGGTTCGCCGTCCGCGAGCGCCTGCGCCTCGGACTCGCCCGGCGTTTTCATTCCAGTCGCCTGCGCGCGTGCCGCTTCGGCCGCCTGCTCCAGAAGATTTTGTGCTTCTTGAACAGCCTCTGCGGCCTCCGCAGCATCGCCCGTCGCCAGCGCGGCTTCTGCATCCGCTATAGCTTCGAGTGCATCGGCGGCCGGCGTTGATGTAACTTTCGACGGCGACGGCGAATTCTTCCCTGGTGCCGAACCATCGGTGCTAAGCGACGCGGCCATTTTTTCCATCTGCGCCGCAATCTGCTGCAAACGTTCCGCTTCACCGCGAGCTCGCTCGGCTTCAAGCTGCATCGACGCTGGCGTGGGTTCGGCTGCTTCCGCGCTTTTTTGGCCTTGCTGTCCCGCCGCTTGACCCTTTTCACCCTTGCCTTGCAGCGGTCCCGCCTCGGCCGGAGCTCCAGCGGACTTTTTCAGCGCGGCTAAATCGGCGGAAGGGATGGCGCCCTCCTTCTCTAGAAATGCGATGGCGGCCTGCACTTCAGCTTCCAGTTCGGCCCGGTCGCCTTTCGCATCCGCCGCTTCGGCGCTTGCCAGATCTCCAGCGCGTTCCGCGCGCTCCAGCTCGCCCGCAAGCTCCGCCGCTCGTCCCGCCGCGTTGCGCGCTTCCCGGCCAGCGCGCTGAGCGTCCTGCATCTCCTCGCCACCCTTGCTTAGTGCGTTGGCCAATTCACCAATAGGCTTTTCAATTTCTTTAGACAACTTTTTCAACTCTCCCGCGAGCTGCTCAAGAGGCGCGGAGTCCGCCTGTTTGGCTGCGTTCGCCGCGTTTTCAGCGGCCTTTCCCAAGTCTTGCTGCGCGGCATTCAACGGCTGCGCGATTTCCGGGGATTTTCCTTTCGCAGCGCTTGCGGCATTTTTCTGCGCATCTTTGAGTGTAGTCGCGAGCGCGGGCGCTTCCTTTTTCAGATTCTCGCGCACCTGCTGTTCAAGTCCTGCAGCCTGATTCAAATGATTGGCCAGCTTCCGTTCCTGCTCAGCCTGTGCGCGCAGCTCGTCCGCCATCTCGCCGAGCCGCTCGGCCATAGCGGCCTTTTCAGTGGCTTTCGCATCGGCGCCAAGGGCCGCGGCCAAAGCCTTCTCCGCGGCATCGAGCGCCGCTTCGGCGGCGGCTTCATTGGCCGCTTCTTTTGCTGCGTCCGCCGGCTTGTCGCCCGCCGCCGCGTCCGCCAGATTCGCTTCCGCTTTGTCGAGCTGCGACGCGGCAGCCTCGAGAGCGTTCGCTTGAGCCAATGCCGCTTCAACCGGCTTGGTTGCGCCTTGTTCCTCCAGCACCGCGGCGAGCGCGTCGTGCGCCTGCTTCTGCTGAGCGGCATCGGCGGAGTGCAGCTTCGCAGCGATATCGGCGAGCTTCTTCAGCTTCTCAGCCTCAGCTTTTTGTTGGGCCTGCGCCTCCGCGGGGACGGCGACCGCCTCGGGGTTCTTCTGAGCGCGATCCAGATTCTGGGCGAGCGGGGCGATCTGTTTCTCAACTTCGTTATTGATCGCCGCCGCAAGCCGCACCAGGTCGTCGGCACGCGCCTTCTCTGCGTCGGTCTTCGCGGCGTTGCGCGCCGCCTCTGCATTGAGCGCCAACTGTTCAGCTGCATGGGCCGCCTGAGCCTGCGCTTCAATGGCTTTATCGGCCGCTTTGCCCAGCGCTTCCGCCGCTTGCGCGGGCTGCTTTGCGGCCTCAAGCGCATTCGCGCTGCTTTGCAGATCTTTCGCCGCCTCGCGCAGAGCCGCCGCAACATCGCCATTCAGTTGCTGTGCTTGTTGCGCCAGCTCTTTTTCAATGGCATCAGCCGCTTCATTGGCTTTCTTAGCCTGATCCGCCAATTCCTTCGCCACCGCTTGGCGCGCCGGTGCGGACGCGGCGTCTTTCTTCGGACTGAGTTCTCCAGCCAGAGTTTGTTCGGCACGCTTTGTCAACATGTCCGAGGCTTTGTTCGCGGCGGCTTGATCGGCAAGTTGCTGAGCTTTGTTCAACGTATTGACATCGACGTTGTTCTTCGCCGCATCGACGGCCTGCTTCAACTCTGCCGCTTCCTCCTTTAATTGAGCGGCGGCTTCTTGCTGTCTAGCGGCATTCTCCGCGGTCGGCGCATCGGTCAGCGCCACTCGCGCTTCCAGTTCTTCCCTGGCCAAATCCTTGAGAGCATCGCGCAAGGCGATCGCGCGTTCCATCTTTTCCGCAGCTTGCGCCAGTTCTCCCGCTTTTTTTCCAAGCTCCGCGGTCTGCGATCCGAAGTTCGGCGTTTTCTGATCCGTCTTCGCGAGGTCTTCGGCGGTTTTGGCTTCTTCCAGCCGCTTGGTTAGCGCGCCGGCCGGTTCAAGCGCCATCATCTCCGCTTTGTGTTCGAGCGCCTGGAGAATGCGGCGTTCTTCGAGCGGGCGCGTGACGTCGGCGGCTTCCTTGGCGAATTCAGCCGCGATCTCGCGCGCCTGCGATTGCAGATCCTCCGCCATGGAACGCACCATCGCGTCGGCCTGTTGCATGGCCGCATCGCGTTTTTCGTCCTTCGGCTGCTTCGCGATTTGCACCAATTCGTCGAATGCCTTTTTGGCCGCCTCTGCATTCTGTTGCAGGTCTTTGAGTTTGGCGCTGGCTTCGAATACATCGGCGGCCAGTTTGCGAGCCCATTCGTCGACCTGCGCCTTGTAGCGTACGCGAACCGCGGCGTAGTGGCGGGCAATCGAACCAGTGTGTTCCTGCCATTTCGAAATGGGAATGGCCAGCGCGGGATTCAGCGTTTTTACTCCAACCAATTCGGCCGAGTACTTTGAAAAATCCTTGCCCCACGTGGAGCTCTGTTTCGAGCCTTCGTCATCGGTCAGCGGGGGCAGTTTGGCAATGCGCGTGTATTCGGGCGAGAGGGTTTGCGCGGCTTGGATCATCGTCTGCAAGCGGACGAGTGCCTGTTGCACGGACGATTCACTAGTCGCGAGTCCCATCGCGGCCTTCACGTCATCCGTATTCGGGGCGATGGCTGTGCCGATGGTGCGTAGATGCTCGGGAGGAATGGCGCCCGTGGCGATCTTGGGTCCGGACCGAACGAGACTGAATTCGAACCCACCGATGCCTTGCATGAATTCAAGTACAATGTCGCTCCAACCTTCTTTCAACTCGACTGCGCCTTCAAACGTTGCCGTTCCTTGCGCTCTCCATTCATCAATGATTTTATTCCCCGCGACAGTCAGCCGAACGCCATCATCGACAGTCGCGCGGAAGACGTAACGGCCTTTGCGTGGTGAAAGGATCTGGCCCTTCCAGCGAATGGTGAAATTGGCGCGCCCGACGTCGGGAAGCTCTTGCGCTTTCAGTTCCAATTTGCTGTCTATGGCGCGCCGCACGAGCTGTTCGAAATGGGTGCCCTTATAGAATTCAGCGGCGAGCCCCGGTGTGTACGTTCCTTTGGGGCTCCACGCGGCGGCGCCGACGAGCACGGGAGTAATCTTCTGTTGCGATTTTTTGACGTCCGCGCCGCGTTCATCCAGCACCGTGGCGCCGGCGTAACGGTGTGCGGCAGTCAGCGCCTGATGCAGGTTGTTCAAGCGCTCTTCCACCTTCGGTGTTTGAACCAGAAGCACCTCCAGACCCGCAGCCACGGCGGCACTATCGTTCGAACGGGCGCGCGTGGCATTGCTGTGGAGGGGATGCAATTCAGAGGCGCTGAAACGCGCCAGCGCGTTTGAAAGGGCTTGCACCAGCGTGCGCATGGATCCGGATTCGGCTTCAGGGGCGAGGGCTTCGAGCAGCGCGGCGCCGGTCTGGGTTTCACGGCCGATGCGGCGCAGCGATTCTTCCAGGAGCAGGCGTTCGGCAGCCTGGTATTCGACATCTTCCGGCCGGAAGAGCTGGCGCATTTCGGCGATGTCCTTGCGAGCCGTGCTGAGCAGCCGGTGCGCGCCATCGACATTGCGTTGCACTTTTTCGAGCTCCGCCAGGACTTTTCCAGACGGATGTTTCTGTCCGCTTTCAATGCGCAGGCGCCGTTCGTCGCTCTTGCCAACCGAGCCGGATGAGTCGACGGCCTCGACGCGATAAGTAAGGGATTCGCCGTCCTGCAGGAACAGTCCGGCCAGATCCCAAGGCTGCGAAACGAGCCAGACTTTTCCGGCGTCTTCCGGTTTCTGAAGAGGAATCGTGATCGGCTTGGCGCGCTGCTCGGTCTTTACTACCAAGCGCATGGAGATGATGCCGAAGTCGTCTTCGGCCCGCGTTTCGAGATTCAGCAGCGTTCCCGGATCGGTGGACTCCTCGGACGTGGGGCTGTTCACCGCGACTTGTGGCGCTTTGTCGGGCACGGCAATGATCGAGAAGAGAGGCGCATCGGGATTGCTGACGCCTTCTGTCGAGCGAAGTTGAATGCGGTACTGGCTGTCCTCGATCACATCAAAGGTGGCCGACGCGGCTTTCGGCGTGACGGCCATCGAGACGTGGCGGTCGTTGGAAAATTCGAGCACGGCGGCGGACAGGTCGGTATTCGAGGTCACGCCGAGTTCGATCTTCGAGCCTTTCAGAACCGAGAGATCGCCGCTGATGCGCTCGAAAACGTCTGGCGCCTTGTTGGCGTAGGCGGGATAGGTCACCGTTATTTTCATCCCGGTGATTTCGGGGCGCGGCAGAATCTGGATGTGGTATTCGGCGGTCAACCCATCGCCGGCGCGGATGCGGTAATCGGCCCGCGCGCGCATGGAAGCGAGCGTCAGCTTGAAGCGGGCGGGCGCGGAATCGGCGGACATTTCCGTGGCCACCCACGCGGAACTGTTCTGTTCACGCATTTCGACGTGGACATCTTTGGTGACGCGGCCGCTGAGCTGAGCCTCGATCTGCAGCGGCGCGCCTTCAACGATGCGGGCGTCTCCCGGCAGAACCGTAATTTTCGTCTCGCTCGGCCGTTGCATTTTTTGCCAGGGAAGAAAGGCGCGCGCGTAAAGTACTGGCATATGCAGCGGGGGAATCAGGCAGAGCGCCACGCAGCCGATGACCGCCGCGAGGATCGCTCGCTGGGATCGCTGCATGCGGGAGCGGTCGGGAAGTTCTTCGATGTTGATGCGTTCGATCAGGACCGCAGCCTCGTCGGCAACGCGCGAAATCAACTCATCGGATACGCCTTCGTCGCCCAGCTGATGGGTCGCGTAGCGTTCAGCGAGTTCGACAGTCGTCGATACTCGTTCTTCCAATGCGCCGTCCGGCACGCGGCCTTCAAGCGCCAGGGCGATCTCCGTTGGCGTGCGGCGGCGCAAGGCGCGTGAAAGGAGAAAACCAGTGAAACCGATGACCGCGGCATAGGCCAGCAGCGCGAGCGTTTTTCGTGAACCATCACCCAGAAGCTGGAAAAAATCAGCGAAGGCCAGCAGGGTGAACAGACTCAGCAGTGTGCATCCGGCCCAGCCAAAACAGGCGCGCATCGAAAGGCGCCGGGTTTCATCGGCAAAACGTTGAAGCGCGCTGGCAACCGGGGCTGGCACTTCCAGCACGCGGCCAGCCTCTTCTTGCGCAATTTCATCCTCACTCATAGCGCTCTTTTCCATTGTCCGTTACTACCGCCGCTTCTCCGCGGCGTTGCGCGAAAACCGGTCACGCCATGCCCATGCGTTTTCGCAGCAGCCATTCCGCAGCCAGCAGCGCGACGATCAGCGCGAGCGCCGGGTACGACGACCAGAGTTCATACGGCGTTTCTTTGCTGCGCAGTTTTCCCTGTCCGGCTAGATCCTTGAAAAGGGAACCCGCTTCGAGAATATCCATGTTCCGCCCCGAGCCCGCCTGCGCGATGGCGGCCAGGCGCGCCGTATCCCGGGAGAGTTCCACGCCTTCCTGGCCCGTGACTTCACGCGAAATGACTTGCAGCGACGCTTCGATGCCTTCGAACTCGGGCGACTGAACTTTCACTTTAATCGAGTGCACGCCGGCGCCGATATTCTGCAACACGCCACGGTAGAGTCCGCCGCTGTCGGCGACCGGCTGAAGCTGAACATGCTGCTGGCGCGTGCGGTCTTCGAGTTCCGCGATGAGCAGTGCGTTGACGACGGCCAAGCCCTGCTTGTCGCGCGGGCGTGCGATCACTTCGAGGTTTTCTCCGGGCCGGATCTGGCGGCGGTCGAGTCCGGCTTTCAAACGCAGCCCGCCGGTCAACCGGTTGCTGGTGCCCCAGCGCATCGCCTGCGACCAGAAGGTGGCGTGAACGCGGTCTCCGACTTTGTAGCGCCAGCGCCACGTGTTATCGGTGCCGACGTAGAGCACGCGTCCGGCGCCGTAACTGTGCACGGCGACAACGGAATCTTTTCGCGCATCGTCGGCATAAAGGAGAGTGGTCGCACCTGGCTTGGCGAACGCAGGCCGCGCAATCCAGGTCAATTCAGGAAGGGCGGTCCAGAGTTGTTCGTTCAACGCCGGATCGCGCAGCACGCGAATAATTTCGCTGCGGCTGCCGTCCGGGTCCAGCTTGACGCGCGCGCCCGCGGGCGCATCGGCGCTGATTAGCGCGGCCGCATTTCCCGAGGGCAACTGCTGGCGAATCGGAAGGAGATCGGAAAGCGGGCCGCTGGGATACGCGCGAGGCATGGCCTTGTTTCCGGCGATGACGACCAAGAAGCCGCCATTGTCGGCGACGTAACGGGCCAGGCGTTTCTGCGCGGCATCGTCGAGGCGTTCGGCCATGATGTCGCCGAGCACAATGATGTCGTATTCTTCGAGCGCCTTCTGTTCTTCGGGCAGCGCCTTGGGCCGCGGGCCCATGCCGTCGCCGCTGTTCAGCCAGCGTTCTTTCAGTTCCATTTTGCGTTCGCGGCGCAGCATGCTGGCGACGTAGCGGGTTTCCCAGCGCGGCAATTCGTCCACGACCAGAACCTTGAGCCTGTCGTTGGCCACATCGACGACGGCATCGGCGCTGTTGTTTGTGTTCAGCGCCTCGCCGGGCAGCGGTTCAATGGAGGCGGTGAACGAATTCGGGCCGCTCTTTGAGGCCGTCAATTCGAAGGTCTCGTTGATCCAGCCATCGGACGTAATCGTGAGTTCGCGCTGCTGAACCTGTTTCTCATTGGAACTCAAGGTCAGCTTGCATTTTTTTCCTTTCAGACCCGTTGCCTTGATCTGCGCCGTGAGGCGGATGGTTTCTTCAAGGAAGACCGAGAGCGTTCCGTCAAGACGGGCGATGCAGATATCCGGAGGCGCCTCGGTGCTGCCCACGCCAAGTGAGTGCAGAGAAATGCCGCGTGCGGCAATGGCGCGCGCGGCGTCTTCCGGGGCCGGCCCGCTGGTGTGGCGGCCGTCGCTGCAGAGGACAATGGATGTGACCGTATCATGCGCGTGCTTTTCCATCAGCCGCAGCAAGGGCGTAGCGAGATCGGTATCGGCTCGCGCGAGCGCCGCAGTGCGCTTGTCGGACTTTTTTTCGCTGGGGTCATCGGGCGCGGGATCGAGCGCCTTGCCGTCCGGACTGCGCAAATCGGTGTCGATGTTGTAGCTGACGATGCGCGCGCGTTCTCCATTAAGAGACTGCGTTGCTTTTTCCAGGACGGCTATGGTGAACGCAATGCGGTCCATTTTCTCAATGGCGTCGAGCGCGGTCTTCACCGGCTGCTTTCCGCTTTCACCCAGCGCCCGGTCGACGCGGTCCTGCAGTTTGCGCGCGTCGGTGCCGATGCGCAGAAGATCCTGTTTCAATGCTTTCAGCGAATGGCTTTTATCCATGAGATACTTTTTGGCGTCGACATTCTTGCGCGGCAATTCGCCCATGTCTTTGTCGAGAGCGGCCGACATTTCGGCGGCTTTCAACGCCGCCGGCTTCTGATGCGGCTGAACCATCGGCGCGGCGGCGAGCAAATCCGCGGCGCGGCGGGCATCGCTGGTCGTGGAGGCCAGATGTTGGCGCGCCTGCGCCAGACGTTCCTGGACGCCGTCGGCGCTCTCGCCACTCTCCTGGAGTTGCTGCATGGCTTGCCGCACGCCTCCCGTCGCGGACTCTACGGAGTTCTGGGCGGCCGTGAGCGCCGCGAGCGCATTCTCGGCGTTCAGGTCGCGAAGTTTTTCATCGAGCAGACCCAGCACGACGGCGGCACGGATCTTTTTCTCGAGCGGCTCGTGGGAGTCTTTGACGGTCATGCTGCTCGATTGGTCGCGCAGTACGATAACGGTGGGCGGTTCGTGCTTGGCCGTTACGCTGTGAACAATGGGTTGCGACAATAGAAGAACGAGTAGAACGACGACCGCGCTGCGCAGGATGCGAAGGACCATGCCGCGACTGGCGAAACCTTCGGTCTCCTTCATGTAGAGTTTGGCGATGAGGAGTCCGAGCACGGTGGCGCACGGGATCATCAGGTACCACGCGTACCCGGTGAGAATCAGGCTGATGCCGCTTTGGATGGGTGAATCGTTCATGCCCATCTCCTCGTCAGGTAGATTTCGAGGAAGCAGAAAACGAGCGCGGCCAGGATCAGGTACTTTGAGATTTCAAAGCTGCCGGCATCGAGCATGAGCAGGCGCGCGAGCGACGGCCAATCGGTGGCGGTGCGCGCGCCCAGGTCGCGTTCCAGCTTTGATAACTCGTCGGCCGTCAGCCGTTCCAGCACCGAGTCCGCACGGTCGGCGGTGACGGTATAAAAGACGCGTTCGTCAGGCGCCGCGCCTTCGGGGGCGATGGAGTAGAGTCCGGGAAGACGGGTGTTCTCATGCGTAAAAATGCTGAGTTGTCCCTGGCGTTGCGTCTTGAGCGTGATCGGTTCGCCGTTGGGCGGAATGAGCACGTGCGGCTTCAACGCGAGCGGCCCCGTGGCGACGTAGGCGATGGTCTGGCCGACGGGAACGTTGCGCGGCGGAATGACGGCCGAGGCCAGATCGAAGATGAGATTCTGCATCATCGGGACATAGAAGGGATGGATGGGAAGGTCGGACCAATCCATATCCACCGCGGTCGTGAAGAGCAGCACGCGGCCTTCGCCCAGCCGCTTCTGAACCAGAATGGCGTCTCCATTTGAAAGGTTCGCCAGCGCGCGGACGCCTTCACCCGGAGCGGCGGATGAAAAATAATTCCGGATGCGCGCGCGCGACCAATCCTGGCCTTTTTCGGGCCGGAACAATTCGAGTGCCGGAACGTTCGACACAATGCTGGCGAGATGAACGGGCTCGGCCGCGGGCTGCGATTTGGGCACGGACGGCAGGATTGAGACCAGCCGCGCGGCGCCTGAGCTCTCAGTCTGCAGCGTGGCGCCTTCAATCTTTTTCAGAGCCACGGGAAGCAGCCCCGCGCCCTGCCGGAAGAGATCGCGGTTGTAGGCTTCGGGGCGCACGCAATTGCCGAGCGTGATCATCAGTCCGCCGCCGGCGACGACGAAACGCTCTATATCGGAGACGGCGGAGGCGGGAAGCGCGGCCACATTGGCGAGCACCACGACACGGAACTTGGAGAGGTCCGTGTAGCGCAGGTCGGTGCTGTCCACCACGGTGCTGTCGATCACGGTGCGCCACGAGGGATCGTCGCGGTCGCGCGGCGAGAGCGCGAGGCGCAGGAAATCCGTCTCACTGCCGAGCGCGCGGTCTTTCTTGTCGCCGTCCACGAGCAGCACGGGAAGGCGGTCGATCACCACGACGCTGTGATTGAGTTCGTTGTCGTCTTCGAGCATGTCCTGCGACGAGCGCGCGCGGCAGGCGACGTAATGCGAGCCGGGCTTCTCGAACTTGTGTTCGAAGGCAACCACCTCGCGTCCGCCGGGTTCGAGTTTCACGGTACGCGTTGCTTTGGCGACGTTATCCACGATGAACGTGACGGTGGCGTCGCGCATCGCTTCGGGACTTTCGTTGGCGATCGTCACGTTGAAGGTGACCGACGAGAAACTATCGACGACCTGCCGCGACGGCTCAATTTTAAGGAGAGCGAGGTTGTTGGGCTTCAGGTCCGGCGTGCCGGCCAGAATGATGTTTGGCTTCACGCGGTTGGCTCGCACGGTGCCGGCGATAAACGACCAGCGTCCGCCATCGTTAAGTTCCCAGCCGCTGGTTTGCATGTCGGAGAACAGGACGAGTTCGCGGCGCGGGTTATGCTGATTGTCGAGTTGCTGCAACGCGGCGGACATGGCGCGCGGAATATCGGTCTTGTCGTAACGCGGCGTGGCTTTTCGAATGATTTCCTTCGCGCGTTCAAGATCGTAGAGCGCGGCGGGCGCGGGAACTTTTCCCGCCGATGAGGTGAACATGACCGAGACGTCATCACCGTTTTGCAGCGTGCCGATGTATTTGATCGCGGAGTCGCTCGCTTCGGCCCATGCGGTGCGGTTGCGGCCGGTGTTCATGGAATAGGAATCGTCGAGCAGCACGACGGCGCTGGTGTGCGTGTCGGCCGAGCGGACGCCGGCGTTCGGCGAGCGGATCGCCGGGCGCATGAAGGCGAGCGCCAGGCAGGCCACGATCATGGCGCGAACGATGAGCAGCAGAATTTCCTGCATGCGCAACCGGCGCGCGCGTTCGGCCATCAGTTCTTCGAGAAACATCATCGCGCCCCAGTCGTAGGGAATCACGCGATTGCGATGCAGCATGTGAATGATAATGGGCGCGCTGACGGCGATGAGTCCGCCAGCGAGAATCAGATTCAGGAATACCATGCTAGCGCGGCCCTCGCGCGGGAGTGCTCATCGCTCGTGCCTCTTCATCAGGTACTGGCTGAGCGCGGCATCGTACGGGCCGTCGGTCTGGAGCATGACGTGGTCGTAGTGGAAGCGGTGGCAGGTCTCGCGCAATTTTGAAACGAACTTTTCAAGGCGTTCGAGATAGAGCTTGCGCACACGCGGCGCGTCGAGGCGAAGTTTGATGCTGCTGTTTTCCAGGCTGCGGAATTCGGCGACGTTGTCAAAGGGAAACGTGATTTCATTCGGATCCAGAATTTGAAAAAGAATGACTTCGTGGCGCTTGTGATGGAAATGGCCCAGCGCTTTGGCGAGGTCTTCAATGGGCGAAAAGAAATCAGACAGGATGATCACGAGGCCGCGGCGTTTGAGCTGCGCGCTGAGATTTTGCAGGATCGGCGCGAGATTGGTTTCACCTTTGGGTTCCGTCTCAGCCAGAACATTCAGCAGCGTGTTGAGATGGCCGCTGGTGGAGCGAGCCGGAATGTGCGAGCGCACTTCGGTGTCGAAGGTGACAAGGCCGACCGAATCGCATTGGCCGACGGTCAGGTAGGCCAGGGATGCGGCGAGCTTGCGCGCGAATTCGAATTTCTGTTCGCCTGCTCCTTTATAGAGCATGCTGCCGCT
>Ga0163144_10005394_pt1 | contig 28372 bp, 27 predicted proteins | sample OliLak19BULKMAT1_FD_123175 | JGI IMG/M metagenome (GOLD analysis project Ga0163144, IMG submission 123175) | Freshwater microbial mat bacterial communities from Lake Vanda, McMurdo Dry Valleys, Antarctica - Oligotrophic Lake LV.19.BULKMAT1 | ecosystem: Environmental > Aquatic > Freshwater >... | reverse complement strand
GCGAAGCTTGCAAATTCCTGTCAGTGCAACTAGGGATCGAACAAAAAGACGCGCATATTAGCCGGTTTGATATTTACGAATGCATCAAAATAATTGATGGCATAACCAAGCCGTATGCCGCATATACTGCTATTGTTGCTGCTCGTGCTGAGTATGCGGCTGCGTGCCTCGTCGTTGTACAACAACGGCGGGGCTTTTACAATACACGGAAAGGACGGACTGACTAGTGACGCCGCGTAAGGAATTCAAGCCGCGTAAATACCAACCGTTAATAATTGATCACGTCATAGCCCATCAGCGTTGCGCGGTATGGGCGGGAATGGGAATGGGTAAAACGGTTAGCGTCTTAACCGCTATCGACCTTATGCAGTTAACAGGTATCGAGCTAAAGCCCGCGTTAGTTATCGCACCGCTACGCGTGGCAAAAACCACGTGGCCGGAAGAAGTCGCGCAATGGGCGCACCTGGCCAACTTGCGCGTAGTTCCGCTTATCGGTAATGAAATGCAACGCGTACGGGCTATGCGCGAAAAAGCGCAGGTTTACACAATCAACTATGAAAACTTACCCTGGCTACTCGACTACCATATCGCAACGAAAACCAAGTGGCCGTACGGGACTATCGTAGCTGACGAATCGACAAAGTTAAAAGGGCTACGCGTTACCGTCAAGATTAATAAAAAGACGGGTAAGGAGTACGTAAGCGGTCAAGGCGCTAAGCGGGCTAAGGCAATCGCGAAAATCGCGCACCATACCAACCGCTGGATTAACTTAACAGGTACGCCTGCCCCGAACGGCTTAATGGACCTGTGGGGGCAGACCTGGTTTATCGATAAGGGGGTAAGATTGGGCCGAAGTTTTACTGCGTTTGCTGACCGCTGGTTTAAACGCGATTACAGCGGTTATAAATGGGAAGCCCTGCCTCACGCCCAAGGGGAAGTTCAAAAACTACTGAGCGACGTATGCTTGTACGTAGACCCTAAGGACTACTTTAATCTTGCTGATCCGATCATAACTCCGGTATACGTTGAGCTACCGCCGAACGTTCGTAAGCACTACAACGCCATGGAGCGTGCGTTGTATTTTCAACTAGAAACGGGGCAAGAGGTAGAAGCGTTCAACGCTGCGGCTAGAAGCATTAAGTGTTTACAGCTAGCGCAAGGTGCGGTTTACACCGATACGGAAACTAAGGCTTACGAAGAAGTGCACGATGAAAAGCTTTCGGCGCTTGAAGATATTATTGAAGAAGCTGCGGGTATGCCCGTGGTAGTAGCCTACCATTTCAGGCCGGACCTAATACGGTTGCAAAAGCATTTTAAAAACGCGCGAGTATTAGATAATAAACCGCAAACGCAACGCGACTGGAACGCAGGCAAGATACCTATACTTCTCACCCATCCAGAAAGTGCCGGGCATGGGTTGAACCTACAACATGGCGGTAACATCATTGTCTTTTACGGCCATTGGTGGAACTTGGAAAGCTACTTGCAGGTGGTAGAACGTATCGGGCCGGTACGCCAGTTGCAATCCGGCTACGACCGGCCGGTGTTTATTTATAACATCATAGCCAAGAACACCGTCGATGAAGACGTGATCGAAAGCCGTATTAATAAAAATGAAACAATGGAAGTATTAAAAGCCGGTATTAAAAAACGACAAGGGGGAAAGGTATGAGCGCAAAGCTTATTCCGTTTTCGCAGCGTACCGATCCCGCTGACCACTATACCCGAGTACTTAATCAAATACGTGCGGAATTAACGGAGGAAGACAAGGTGGGTCGTCAACGCGCTATGCGAGAGTACCTAGCTAAGTGTAACGCGATCATGCGAAAGTATAGCCCTGAGTTATTCGAGTAACTTTCTACGTCGTTCCTCTAGGCGATTAGGTATTACAGCCGTCTAAGAATTTTAAAAAGGGTGTCGGCAATGTCCCAATACCCTGCGCTACTCGGATGTAGCCCATCAAAATATAAAGTGTTTGACGCAGAGTAGACGCCGCCCAACCTTGTGTAAATGTCCACGAATCCGCAATTATTCGTTTCGGCAAGGGTTTGCATAGCTGCGTTGTAATTTGTTTGATGTGTTAGATACGGTAGTCCGTTCGAAGCAATGGAAGTCGCAATAATCACGTCGCCTGAAACTTTTGCCGAAGTAATCAAGGTTTGAAGATTCGCGGTAAACGTTGCGACGGAGGGGGTTGTGCCTGCGGCGTCGTTGATACCGAGCTGTATAATCGTCAGGTGAGGAGCGAAGACGTTGATGAATTTAGGCGCGCCAAACGACGTCGGATTCAGCACCCAATCGCTCGCCTTAGACGAACCCACCCCAGCATTGCCCACGCGGATCTGAGCTACGGAGGAGTTGCGCGGCTCAATACAAGAGATATAGGAATTCCCTACCGCGTTCGTAATTGTCACCGTATTCGCTGTTGACGAAGAAGCCGCAACACACGTAATTTTGAGGATATTAGCCGCGACGTTCGTAGATTGGACTACGGGCGTTCCACCCGTCGCTGTTGCTGTGATTGTCCCGCCGCCTGGATAAGCTATGTAATAGACATCGTAGGTGTCGGCGTCAACCCCCGGCGTACAGATAGCTGAACCTGTCAGCCCGTTCTGGTTGATTAGCGTTCCGCTGTTGCCGAGTGAAAAAGTCGATTCTGCCCACTCTCCGGTGTACGTCCATCGGTTATCGGCAAGGGAGTTTAGTACTTGCGGCGCGGTTACCAAACCGTGCATCGCGGGGGCATAGTAGGAGTTTAGAAGGCTCGCCAATCGTATCGGATAAGAAGCGTTCTGCGGGATCGATAGGCGGGTATCGCTGCCCTGGCCCTGTGTAGTACTGTCGCCTATGCAGAGCACTTTCATTCCACTTGCGCCGTTTCGCACATTCGCAAGCGCGGTACGCCAACGTCTAAAATTGGCGGAAGAAAATCCGGACGTTAGGACGTCAGTAGCTGCGAAAGTACCCGCGACATCTTCGTTGGTGACCGGGTTACGGTACCCCTCAAGCGCACCTGTTACTTCATCGAAAATTCCGTTAAAAGGACGTTGAATTCCTTGCATATTGTTCCTCTAGGCGATTAGTTGATACTGATAAATAATTACTTTTTTATTGCCGAAGGATATCCCGTTATAGCCTTATGCCGATTTTATCTTTTACACGGGCTAGTTCGCCGTCTATTAATACTATTTTAGAGGGCGAGTAAGTGCCCTCCCCATCTGGCGGAAGACAAGTAGCATAAACAGAATCCCATCTTGACGACGGTCTGTCGGGGTGGTCATCTACTTCCCAAATACAAAATCTACCGTGCACTGCTCCAATACGTACATCGGTCACGCTGTTTGAAGCCCCATCGGGTGTAAGTAGTGTGACGGTGTCCCCAGAAATTGTCATGCGAACTTCGTAGGCAGTGCCATCTAATAAACACGGAGTGGCATACGTGCCTTGCGCCAAATTAACAAAGGACCCACTAAACGACACTACCTGAATAGTCCATCCGGTATTTGTTGCAAAACAATGCACCGCGTGCGCTATAGTGAATGCTTTATCTGTCATGGCAATTAACGTTCCACCACTAGGAACAATGTCCCCGTCGTCAGTCCACGATAGCATGCCGCCCATAACTACAGGAGGAGCAGCTAAATTTATCAGCCCATACCCGTAGCCTGTTTCAGCGTTTTGGCAGACTAACCGGCCACTTTCAATTTTTAGTAACGCTGCGCCAGTTTCGGCCCACAAGTGCCCGCTCGGGCTTCTACCTAGTATCGTGTTATCTGCTCTATTAAAGTCATCATAGAAGCTATACGGCACTTTAGCCACAGTAAGACCGTACCGTGATGCTAATGCTTCGGTAACTAAGCTAATTTGAAACGGGCCAAGCGCACCTAAAAAGCCAAAACATTCCGCTATTTCGCAGTTCGCCGCAGAGCCATTCCCAAAGTTAGCGCCAAGCCTTAATCCAGTGCATACGTGCGCCCCCAGGTTCCCGCCTGATAGAACGTTGTCGATATACATTTCACTGCCATTGCCTGAATAAACGACCGCAATAATGTGCCAGTTAGTATCGATTGCCTTGTCCGTCGTAAGCGTAGCGCCTGACGCCGCGGTGAAAACCGCTACAGTCTGGCCTATTTGAGATAAGTTCGTGGCGGTAATACCGTCGCAAAATATTGCGGCTGTTGCTGCGCGGCTACGCACAACCAGGAAACGGGTATGAGGATGCGGGATAGCTTGTTGGGTGCGTGCTACCGTACCTAAAACAGTGTTTGGACCAGTACCCAACATCGCGTAGGTAAAAGTGGTCGTAAGTGGCACCGTTAAAACCCTAGTTACAATGTTGTAATTCGTAGGTGTGCAGCCCGCAATGGTTATAGCGTCACCAACTACTAAACTGTGCGCCGCTGCGGTAGTCCCTGTCGCTGTTCCTGTGCCATTATCCGTGAGAACCGTAAGTGCTATTGGCGTGACACCTGTAACTAAGAAGTTTAATGAGCTTGCGTTAAAGGACCAAATAGGGTAGCCATTTAACCCGTTAACGCCTGTTCGTAATGTTGGCCTAAACGAAGAGCCGCCAGAAGTAAGGTTCGCGCCCGCTCCACCAAGTGGGCCAAGGTCGCGTACCGAGCCTACCAAAGCGCCGTCGGCAGTCGCGGCAGTCGTGAGCGCTTGATCGGTGTAGTTTTCTGCACCTGCGCGATACCAGTACACTAGATCATTAATCGATGCAGGAGAAAAAGGCATTATTACCTAGACGTAGGTTAACGCAGCACGGTTATCGAAGCTACCGCTAGCAGTAGTATAAGTAGTGATAGTGGTAGCGCCAACTACACGTACTACGCGCGTAACAGTCCAAACGGTAGCGCTCGTAGCCGCTCCCGGAGACGCCCTACCGATGTACAGCGGGTTTCCCGAAGCATCTTCTTCTATAACGATTTTATCCCTACCATTGCCGGTAAAAAACGTGTTATCAACTCCCATAACTATCTCCTTATTGGCAAGCTTGGACGGCGGCTTCTAGTTCAGTCTCGTAGCCTATCCGCTGGTTGCGTTCGGCTAATAATAGTACAACTTTATCTAATGTAGGCGTTTCTTTTGTGGCAGTACTGAAAGCGAATACAGGCTTAGCTGGTGGGGCTATTTTACAAGGAATAATAATCTTAGTAGTTTCGCGCAAAGGCTCGCGCGTACTAGCGCAACCGCCTACCGCTAGAAGGACTAAGAAACTAACTAGGAAGATTTTCATTAAGCAATTTTTCAATGTCGCCGATAGGTGTTCCACCAGGGGATGGAACGTAAATTACTTTATTATGGGCATTTACTAGTCGGGCGTTCTTGGCCTTATAGACTTTCGTAGTTTCTTCAGCTTGTCGCATAGCCTGTTGCGCAAGCGTTGCTCGCGTTTCGGCCAAGGACTCCGCCGATCGTAAACTGTTTTCGCAGGATAATTTAGCCTGCATTGCTTCCAGTAATTTAGTATTAGTAGTTACCAGCGCTTCTTGCAACACGTTCATTTGATGACGTTCCCCCGCGATACAAAGTAAAGCAACGACCAATAGCGCCCCTAGAATGGGCGACAGCCGCGCCATTAACCAGGCCAGTATCATGGCCTTTTACGCTTAATTATTGGAGACGGCGGAGGGGTTTCCGAAGGGATGTTAGGTTGACGGGTAATTCGTGCGAGTATCGATAATATTAACAGGATAGCGACCCACTGTTTAGGTAGGTGGTCTTGGAGCGCTGGAAGGTATTCGTATAAAAGCGATAGTGAAATTACCAGGGCTTGGATCCATACGGACCAGAATTTATAAGCGACGCGCCAATTAGGTACTAAGTGTAGTTTTTTCACTTAACTCCGTTATGCTCTAAAGAGTAATGGTTGCCATCGTTAAATCGTCCGCCCCAGGTTCCGCCTAAGCTTTCCCAATATTCACCAAGCGGCGTATGGTCTTCTGTCCTATTTAAAAATTTCCTGTTTTTAAATAAGTTAAGGTCCACCGCCAGTTTTGATAAATGTAATGAATTTGATACACCGCTACCTTTTGCCGCATTTAACTTGGCTTGTTCCGGTGTGCGCAACGCTTCGCCGTAGGTTAGCGTATACCCATTAGCGTACGCCCAAGCGATGAGCTTACCTGTCATTTCGGTAAAACGGAACTGTTTTTGTAGTAGTTCGCTCATTTAACTACGGAGCTACGGTACTCCATGGCGCGGATACGCGCTTCGTGATCGATCAACTTCCGGTCTTGTTCCGCGTTCATCGCGTCTAAGCGGCCGGTATCGCGCTGGAAATCTTCACGGGTATACTTTTCTTTTAGAAGAAGTTCGATGCTCTTATCTAGGCGCGTAACCGTTTGGGTTATTTCGCCTGCTCGGTAAGCTACGTAAATTGTTTGACCAAGGAAAGCTAGGGTAAACGCTGCTACCGCGACCAAGACGTGAATGCTTTTAATCGCGTTCTCCATAGATGCGTCCGTTGCTCTACGATGCGGGGTAGAAGGCTGCTCGGCGTTTGATGTCATTTTTTTAATCATATCGCCCTCGCGATTAAAGGTTGTACCTGGGTGCTTATGATCATCGGGTGATCTTCATCTTTTGGGCCGTACTGGCTGTCAGGATGATAGGCGATTATAACCATTTCAGTATCTGTAGTTTTAAATCTATGCAACTCCCCCGCTGGTAAGTGGAAAGCATCCCCTACTTCTAGCGGTAGTAAAACGTTACCAATGCAGGCAACGCCCGACCCGCTTGCTACGCAACCGAAGCGTAACGACGGATGAGTGTGGAAAGATTGATTCGTATCCTTTGGAAAATACAACACGTTTAAGCATGGTTCTCCGAATTTCAACGGAGCAATCAATAGCGAATCCGTACAGCCGTCGATGTACTGCAAGCGTCCACTCGTTTCGATAGCTTCACCTAACACCGTCATACCGTCAGAAAACGATAAGAACACAATTAAGCGACCTACCCCATTTAACGATACTTCAGGTCCCCCTTTAATAGCGAAGTAGCCGCCTTGCTGTAGGGGGAAGCCGCGATAGTTCCATTCGCCGGACACTACGAAGCCGTAGTAGGTTGCCCCGTCCATGTATAGCGTTACGTCTTTGGGGCTATCTAGGGCAGCTTGGAAGGCCATTACCGCGCTATCGTCTACTCCTGGGAAACCGCCAACTTGGTTATTCTTAATTACGTCCATTACCCTCCCGTGTGAAGTTTTCAAACATCTCTTTGTATACGTTGTTTGCGTCAGCCGGTAAGGATCCTACTTTGATTTTATTATCTCGGTAGTCCTGATCGCGGGTGAAGGCGTAAATGTAGTCTTTAGCGGTAAATTTATAGGTTTTATAGATAGGGTGTTGACCGCTTACGATGATTTTATTATGGCGATGGTTTTCTTCCGTCATTGACCAGGCTTGAAAGTCATCAGTGCGGAAAAAATGATGGCACCGGCTAAACTGTTCTTCGGTCACGTCGATATCTTTAAAGAACCGCAAGGTAGCATCTTGCCATTTACAGGTGATATTTAACCACCAAGTGGCATCAAAAAAGTTCTTAATAGGGAAAGGCGCTTTCGCCGTTAATCGCGTCAAATTAGCGATAGCGGTGCCCTCATCCCCGCCACGGGAACGAAGTAAGGCACCAACCCACTTTTCCCAGGGTTCGTCGAACGCGCGGAATAGATTGTGTTTCTTACTCTCGTAATCTGCGGTGTTAATAGGGGGTTTCCATTCGCGAAAACGACTAAGTAGCACCGAACCAAAAATCTGATCGCCCAGTTCCCCCGTAACCGTTAACGGTTCAGGACGCCAGGCAAGTTTTACGGTAGGCGGTACGAGCCGTTCGGTTAACTTACCGCTAATATGTTTTGCATGGAACAACGGATATTCTACAATCGAATCGCGATTAAGACATACGGTAATACGTTCGGACGCCCCTGCGTTGATAAGGGCTACCAAAGCCACCGTAGAATCGATTCCACCGGACCAATATAGGTCTATTGGGTGGTTTAGCGCGGCTAGTTCGCGCGCGCGTTCGTCGCATATCTGAGCAAAGGATTTATTAGTAGTGTAGGTCGGAAGAGCATCTAGGAATTTAAAGTCACGCCCCATTTTTAACGTACCAGTACGATCTATTAATTGCGTACCGGGCACCAGTGGAAGTATTGACGCTATGTCGGGGCTTAAGCCTTCGAGTGGAAGGCTATAGTGGATTAAACGTTTACTCATCAGGAGAGCTAAGCGCCTCATTGGTCGCGCGGTTAATCAATATCCGCATATCAGCGGGGGTACTTCCGGTTTTTACGTCTTCTTTACGCGCGTCACGTGTCGCGATTATTAAGGGCGTTTTACGGTAGTCGCCAGCCAATATAGCAGCGTTAATGCACGGGCTGAACAAAGAATCGATCTGACTCATAGTATTCAGTTGTAACGTACGGAGATCAAGGGGTTGTTCAACCCAGGTAGACTTTCTAAAAGACCAAACCTGCTTCCTCACGTCATTCGGTTGCGTATCAACCAAGGTAACGCCTTCGGTTGACGCGTCTATGTTACCTAAATAGCTACCTTGAGCATCTACCGCGATGACGTACCGCCATTCGTTGTCCCCTACCAAAACGTAGTGGTCATCCGTTGGCGGTGCAACCGGAACTATCTTTCCAATTCTAGGGTCGCCTACGTCAACCCAACCAATAAACTTATTATCCACGTCGGCGGCAACTACCGTATTGGGGTGGTCACGCCGTATTGCGTAGGCAAACGCTTCAATTTCTACTTGCTGCCGTTTGTCTAACGGTTGGTTATCGTCGTAATATCGGCCAACTGGATCGTAATTAAAGCTATTGTAATTAAAAGAGAACGCCGGTTTTTCAAAAAAATCATAGCCCCCTTTAGCGTCGCGTAGTTGTCCACGGTCTTTTTGCCAACGTAGAATAATCATGACACAACACCTTTCACTTGAGAGCCGTTATTACCGCTTAAGAACGTAACTACAAAACCGTTTAAATTAATTGCTTTACCGCCTGCGCCTGCGGCTTGCCCGGATTGGCCGTAGGCGTTAACGTTGGCTAGCCCCCCTGAACCCGCCGTCCCCGATGCGCCAAAAGTACCCGCCGCACCGCCGTTACCGCCGATAAACGTTACAAAATTAGGACTTTCATTACTGCCGTTGTTTATCTCCCCAGAGTTCCCGCCCGCGCCGCCGGAGCCTCCTCCACTCGTATTACCGGAACTTCCCGCCGTAGACTGTACAAGTCCGTACCCAGGGGAGCTTAAGCCCCTAGCCCCGCTGGGTGCGCTCGTATACGTGGCCCCGCCGCCGCCGGATCCTGCACCTACGTAAAAACTACCGTTCGTGGCCGCCCCGCCGCCGCCGCCGCCGCCGCCGCCGCCGAAGATGTAACCCGCCGCGTTGGTAATTTCTAAAGCTTTTTCAAGGAGTATTGCGCTACCGCCTGCGCCGCCCGTAGTGGGACTGGTCGAAGTTCCGCCACCGTTGCCGCCGGACCCACCCGTACCGAATATGCTACCGTTGTTTACTAAGCGAACAATTGAACCTGCTGTCCATCCGGTGCCGGTACGAAAAGATGACAAACTAGCACTCGCTGAATAAACGTAAACTCCGGGGTTTATCGTAACCGTTACGTCAACGTCGTACGCAGGTGAACCCGCAGCGGTAAACACGTTGTAGTTAACAGTGTTACCCCCAATTACTAAGTTTACAGGGATTGGCCCCGTAGACGACACTGGTTCACCGGCGACTAAATCGCCCATACCGTTTAAGTTATTTACACGCAACACCATTACGCGTCCGTCTCGGCGTCAGTTGTGTAGTAGAGAGATACCCCTAACAACCGAGCATCCGCGGCCAAGGTGTCCGCAGCATCCGCGGGGGACCGTGCCACTTGGAAGAATACTAAATCGCCATTAGCCGGAGTGTTTGCCACCGTGATCGCAGGAGTTTCAGCGGTTATGAACAGCGTAGCCGCCGTGCCGCTTGCGTAGGTATCTGCTATTTGTTGAGGCGTTCCAAACGCTTGCGCGGTACTTTCGGTATCCCCTACGGCTAACGCCGAAAGCTGCCATACCACCCCCTGACTAGTAGCGCCGCCCATCGGTTGCCAATGAAACTTAGCGATCAGTGTTCCTTTATTCCACGACTTCGGCATAGCGATAATGAATTCGGCGAATTCCTGCGTCGTTTGATCAAAGTCTAACCCCGTACGGTCAGGTTGCCCTACGCCACCGGGGGTGTTACCCACAATTAGTCCGCTACTCGCCGTACGGGAACGCATAGACATCGCCGGTTCAAATATAGTATGACGACCGATAGTGGTAATACCGATAGGTAGCCCAGACACCAAAGCTTTTCGCTTATTGAATGAGTTACTAGCGTCTGCGATGACTACGTAATCCGTCGTCTGAATAGTTCCGGCATCCACTAGCCCAGAAAACACGGCGTCGTTAAGCTTGATCGACGTTACTGCGCCATCCGCTAAACGACTCGCCGTAACCGCGCCCGAAACAATTTCAGTAGTACCTATAGCGCCTGCTCCGACGGCTACCGCGGAGGTATTGACTATAGAAGCCCCGTCTTGGCTCCAACCGAGTAACTTACCGGCAGAAGGTGCCGGAAGGGTAGCGGATACGAAAGGAAAACCCACTGGCAGTTTTAACGCGCGAGTAAACAACGCTTTTAGCTGTTGGGCTAATCGCGTCATTTTATCTAAAGCTACTTCATGCGTTTCGGGGGAAAACTCCCCTTCATTGCGGAAGTCGGTTCTTTGCGTGTACGGCAAGTTCAAACCTACGTACAACGTACTGTCGTTAGCGTAGGTTATATTTAAATACAGGTTAAAGCCGTCGGGGCCGATATCCCTGACTACGTAATAGTTCGTCGTTAAGACTAGGGTAGTTTGTACGTTAGCCGCCGTGGTAACAACCACTTGGATTTCCGTATCGTTTTCAATGTGAAAGTTACATTGATACGGGCCTAAAGTATTAGGACCTAGAAAAAACGCGGAAGAAACTTCACTTTCAATAGTCATGATTTAATCCATTAAGGTTTAGGCGGCCCTGCGATTACTGAACCAGGTATTTGAAGCCCGTTTATTCTACCTTCGTTATACGCTACGATGGTGTCCCCAACGCGTTGTATTGCCACTGACGGTAGGTGAAAGAGTGGCCCTGCTACCGCGATTGCTGATCGAACTAAAGGGTAGTCAGCTTCATTTTGCGCTATTTGTTTACTGAAGCGCACAATACTAGAAAATGCGCGTGTTCCGGCGGGGCCTTCGTACCCTATCGCGCCTTGAGTAACCGCCGCTAGTTCGCGCACGCCTACCCATAATCCAAGTAAGCTATTTGCGTGTTCCTTAGCAACGCGCTTTAAATACTCTTCCCAGTCGTCCCCGGCGAAAGCGCCTTTTAACGCTGTTATCCAAAGAATCGGTACGCTATAGAGTAGCAGTAAATCAATAGCTAATCGCCCGGTGTCCTTGGTGTACTCCCCCCAGGTACGCCCATCTTCCTTTTGGAAAATGTTAGTTTTACCTATCGCTTCTGTTGTTAAATTTAACTGAACATTAGCGAAATTATAGAAGTTCGTGAAAACCTTTAAATATGCGCTTCCGTGTTGTATTTGAGCCAAATCCGCGATATTACCAGTGCCTTGAGTATCGCGTACTATTTGATCGGCCAGTGCTACCGCGGTAGCTTCATCCTTACCTTCTGCGCGGTATTTGTTGTAAGCACCGAACCACGACGGAACGTCAACCAGTAACTGCGCTTTTTCAATAAAGATAAAATAGTTGTCTTTAAGTACATTGCTCTTACCGTCAACTGCGATCTTGTTTCTAATTTCAGTTAATGAACGATTCAAGTTCTCGCCGCGTAACCGCATGAACGGCGAACGTTCGTACATGCTTTTTACTAAACCTTCTTTGTGGACAGCCCCGCCCGCCCAGGTTTGTATACCGTCTAATACCGCGCGAAGGCCGATACGGTGCGCGGTTTGTGCTAACCCCACTGGTTGTACCGCAGCGGTTATGAGGTTGTAGGATAGTGCTGCAACGGTAGTACCGTTACGTAGGTGGCTTAACGCTTGTTCTACGTGGTTCTGCGCGCCAACTTCCCCCACGGCAATGTTCTCGACCGCCGCTTTCATAGTACGTATAACCGCCGGGCCTTGCGTAGTACGGATAGCCTTGTCCATCTTATTAGAACGTAATAGGCGGTTAGTATCGATCAACCATTCGTGCCAGGCAAGATCGTGTACTACACTATTAAGGTGTTGAAAAATCGTATTGAAATCTAACTTTAGCGGGCGTTTAACGTCCTGCGTAGTGCGGGCCTTAGTGTGCCCGCGCTTCGTAGTAGCTGCGCTGTACGCTCCTTGCATCTGCATCTTAACGGCCTCCGCGTCGGCGTCGTTTTGGGCAGGCGTAGACCGCCGTGGGTCAAATACGATAGGGAAGTAGCCGCCGCGAAGCGTACCGTAAGGGGTAACAATAGGGGTCGCTTCAACGTGCTCCGGTTCTAAGCCCGTTAAGCGCTTTTCTTTAGCAGCAATTTCAGGCCAATAAGTTTCAATGTTATCAAGAATTTTCTGTACGAATATCCAATCTTTTTGCTTTAAAGTAGCAAGTACTGCGTTTATTTGAGATTGGTCCCATTCCTCACCGGCCATTAAACGGGCTTTATTGGTGTCGTTACCCTGATTCAACGCAACCGTTAAACGCGCCTGACGTGGCAAGCTAGCTTTAATTTCCGGTATATACACCATCGTAGTAATCCCACCGTCGTTAAACAGCGGATCAAATATTTCATTCATAGCGCGATTAGCTTCCCCGCGGCGCACGTTTTCAAAGTCCGTACGTTCATTCATCGGACGTACGATTAAGTTCCAAAGTACGCCGTCTTCTTTATAGCCGTCCATTTCGTAAATCAGACTTGCAAGCTTACGATGGATAGCCGCAAAGCCTTCTAAACCACTAATAGCTGCGTCTAACTTACCAATCTCTACGATCTTATCGACGCGGGTATTACGGGCATTCGCCATTATCGATTGCACGGCATCGTTTAACGCTTCCGTAAACTCCTTACCAGCTTTTTGAGTAAGTAATTTATTCTTCAAAGAACTTAAATGCGCGATATTACGGACCGCGTCTTCCAACGCTCTTAATTGCGCAACGGTTAATTGCCGGTAATTAATTTGTTGGCTACTAGCTACTATTAATGGGTCAATGTCGATTCGATTACCGAGTTCTTCTTGCGCGGCTACCCACGTGGCTAAACCTTCGCGCCTGCTTAATTGAACGTTTGATGTTTTTACGAATTCGTACTGTTCGCGTAGCGCGTCGATCTGCTCTAAGTAATTACCGCCGGTTTTACCGATACGTTGGCGTACGCTCGTCGTATCGAACTTGGTCATATACTTATAGGTTGCTTCACCGGCATCGCGGGCTTTAGTACTTTCCAAATACAAGTAGTGGTTAAGTACTTCACGCTGTTTTTGCAAATTAGCGGCGTCGTAGTCCTTAACCGCCATGGCTTTAAACGCTAATCGATTTGCTTTGCGTTCTGCAAGTAAGTGCGCGTATGGGTTTAACTCTTTGTACTTGGTTTGGCTAACCATAAGGACCGCTGCCCCACGGAATTTATCTAAGGTAGGAATTTCCAGCGATAGACGAGCGGCGATGCGATCTTGATTACGCTTATCCTTAAGGTCTTGCAACGTATCGGCGTTTTTAGTTTTCTCTTCGCGCAACACCTCTTTACCGGCTTTACGCTCAGCCATGACAAAAGGTCGCACTTCTGAGCGCTTACGCCGAAGGGCTTTCAGTTCTGCCATAAGAATGTTAGTACGTTCCGCGTTGTGTAGCGCGGTTACCGCCGCTTCAGGGAGCCGACCATCGGATGCTAAGGACCCGTATTTCTCGTGCATACGCGCAGTAGTTTGATCCTCAATTAACTGCTTCTTAGGTACCATGTCGCGTAGCTGCGTAAACAACTCGTCAGCCGATTGAAACTCTAATAGCTCAGCAACGGTATCGATTGGAAAGTTTTCATCGGTAGTAAACGCCTTACTAAATCCCCGGGGTAACTTAGCTACCTCCTCTGAAGTAAAACGTTGTTGCAACTCTTTTTTACTAAGTTTTAAAGCAAACTCCTCCGTACTAATTAACTCTTCAAACGCTTTATAAATCGGCAGTTCATTAACTTCTTTTTCAACCTCACGTTTAATTATTTCGCGGTTCTCTTTCCATGCTTTAGTTTTCTCACGTTCGTACTCTTGAACCAAGCGCTTTTCTAACGCAGCTTTAGCCTTAGCGCCAGCTTGTGCTACTGTTTTAGTATAAGCTGCGAACTCCACGTCGGTCATACCCGCTTCTTTGGCATCCAGGAAAAGAGGCTTTAAATCCATTTCCTTTTGCGCTATTTCGATTTCAGTGTCCGACGCGTAAATACGGTCAAACACCCCGCGCACATCGTCATTAAGTTTTACTTTTAATTGTGCAGCACTTTTATATACTAGCTCAAGCCATGCGCGTAACCGCTGAAACACCCCTTGAAGTTCTTTACTAGGGGCCTTACCCTCGCGTAGATACGCTTCCCCCGCCCGCGCAAACGTCTCATGTTGATCTTCTGTAAACGGAGCGCCAGCTTCGGCCCCTAACCAATCGCGTAGTAGCTGGTGATCCCCTTTTAACTGCTCGTTCGCTTCAGGCATCGTAGCGATATCGTTCAGTATCTCTAAATGAAAATGACTTAATTCATGTACAAAGGTTGAAAGGTTCGCGTCATCGAGTAGCCCAATATTAAACTTACGATCCTTACCGAATTGGATATAACCACGTTTAGTACTATCTTGTTTAAAAGTAGTAGCGTCAGGGTTTTCTTTTAACGCATCGCGCGTAACCGTTAAACCATAGCGACTATGCAAAACATCAGGCTCAATACCCGCACGTTCAGCCAGGGTTGATATAGTCTTGGAATAAATCGTGGCATACGTATTCGCCGTAGACGGTTCAAAGCCTGCCTTACTTAACTGTTCTTGAAGAACTTCTTGGATAGCAAACGCTTTAGCCTGCTTAACGTCTGGTGCGGACACCGCTCCTTGGGTTACGTCGGCGGACACTGCTTGCGGGGCTTCTTGCAACTCACGCAACGTTAAATCGCCTTGATGAAAACGAATATCAGGGGCTAGGCCTTCGTGGTCTTTAGTCGCTGCAATTTGAGAAGCGTATTTTTCTAACGGGATAGCTACGTCGCTGCCGATGGCTAACGCCTCTTCGTAGTTAGTAGCGCCTACCTCATTAGCAACGGCTTGTGGGTCAATGTCTTGAGATTGATAATACTTTTGGAATTGTTCAGCGGAGATGTAGACCGTATCGAACGGGCCACCGTCTTTTGCTTTCGCAACAAACTCTTCAAATTTCTCCGGCATCCGAGTTTGCAACGTTGACGCCTTAGCCGCTTCACTAATGGCCGCCAACGTTTCTTGCGTTGATAACACCGCAGCTTTTTGATTATCTTTTTGCTGGTTTTTATTTAAAAAGCGCACAACCCCGTGGGCACCGCCCAATAGCGCGATTTGGGTAATTGTAGCGATAAACGTTTGCCACGCGGCCGCCGGACGTTCTTGGCGGTATTGCCCCCAGGTTTTATCAGGGTTCGCAATTGCCGTGTCTAACGCATCTTGTAAAACCGTTGCTACCTGCTCGGTAAGTCCTTCACGCAAAAGGATTCCACTTACAAATTCCTTGAACCCAGTTTTCCCAAGTTTGTTTACAAGAAAACTCATTGGCATTTTTTCAGTTAGTACTTCAACCGCACCTTCACCTACTCCGCCCAGCAACGCTTGCCCAGGGGTGGCACCGCGAGTACGGTATTTTGCGTAAGCTTGTGTTTCCGTATCTACAAAAGCAGAAGTTAAAACCGGAGCAGTACTGCGCGTTAGGAGAGAAGCGGCAATCGCCGGTAGTATTTTAAGCGTACTCAATGTGCCACCGTACACCGACGCCACGGTATCTGATTCAAACGCCGGAGTATCAATCGCTTCTAAATTTTGGGAATGCTTAAACCTCCGTCGCTCTTGCGCAATTACTTCATCATGACCGTAACTAACCCCGGCCGCGTTTAACGCGTCCGCGAATTGCATACGCATACCGGCTTTTGTTTGTTCACTGCCACGGATTAAAGATTTAATTAGTCCGGTACTAACGCTCGCAGCGTCCGGCCTAGTCCCGACCGATGGAGATACCGAATCAGTCAAGGGTATCTCGCCGCGTTGTTGGGCTAACGCTCGCTGGTCAGCCGCGTTAATACGTTCTTTACTTGGTCCAACTAGACGTTCGATAAACGACAAAGGCTTCGTGTCGTCGTACATGACCGCCGCGTTGTTTGGGTCAGACAAGAATTCAGCGGTTCTTGGGGCGTCGATAGCTAAGGCTTGCGGGTTAGCCTTAACGACCGCTTGTTGGCGTTGAAACTCTTTAGGTTGGACGCGTAACGTATCTACCGGTACACCTAAGACCTTTGCATGACGCTGAAGTAGCACTTCCTCCTCGGGATTACGCTCCGCTACAGTATTAACCGCCGCCATTACGGCGGAAGCCTTACGCTCCCGCTCCCGCGCTACTATGCGAGCTACTATCTGATCAGTGCCGGAAACATCGGCGGAAGCCTTACGCTCCCGCTCCCGCGCTACTATGCGAGCTACTATCTGATCAGTGCCGGAAGCATCGTCCGGTACGCGCTTTAGCGCCGGGTCAGCCTCGGCTAAGTTGGGTAGAGTAAACTCCGCCATTAACGCCCCGTAGACTCTATGTACGCCGCCATGAGTTGTTCTTCGGTCGGCTGAGCTATACCGTTGTTTCGGTAAGATTTTACAAGCGCCACCCGGGCGTCCTCTGGTATTTTATCGTTAGCCGGATCGAGTTCAACCCACGACTTTTCACTGGTCCAAAAGTTACCTACTTTTTTCGAAGTAAACAACTTAGCGGCTTCCTCTGCAAATTCTTTCGGGGTTAACTTATTTTTCTTAGTAGCTTCTAGCAAATTAACGTTTTGTTGTAATTGCGACCTAAGTTGACCTACTTTCCTTGCCCCGTTTTTAGTATTTCTATCAGCCGTTGTGATCCCTACCTGATCGAATAAGTTATCAAGCACTTGAGTTTGGGTATACACCGCGGTTAAGTGCGTGTCATTACCTGATTTAATCTCTTTTTGCAATTTTAACAAGTGCTTATATTCAGGGGTATCTAGTTCGTGCTTATGCGCCAGTAAATTTACATCCTTTAACGCGCCAGGGTTCGTATCGTACTTGGTATAAAACTCCCAATTCGTTTCGACCTTACCGTTGCCGCGTACGTTGCGTTCATACTCTCGCAATGCGCCAAATTTTTCGGCAGGTATTTGACCTTTAAACGATGCAGGCAAATCATCAAATAAAACGCCTGAATCAATTCGACGAATTGCTTCTGCATAGGTATTTTCACCTGTTTCTTTTGTCGATCTTTGATGTGTTGATACCCGATCTTTTGTTACTCTTTCAACGGCTTCTTTGCCTTTGACCGAAAGCCTTTGATAGATAGGATCCGCCCGCACCGCGTTTAGGTGATCTTCCTCCGTAGCTACTCTGGCGGGAGCAGCAATTCTTTCTTGGAAGGGGGCTAATACCTTTGCTACGTATTGTTGCTTATCCGCAGGAACGCTATCAAACCACGCGTTACCGTGGTTTTTAATTGCTTTATCAACCTGGCCCGGCCCCCACCCATACGCCGCAACCGCCTTAACTACGTCTCCGCGGTAGTGCACCACTAAAGCCGCGGAATATTCTTCGCCCACGCGGGTACGTTCTTCCACGCTATTATTACGTGCGGGCGTTACTCCGTACCCAGGGTCACGCGCGGTACCTTTCAATACCTGCATAGCCCCTTCTGCGCTGCTAAGAAGCTTACCTGTTTTAGGATCGATAGGCCGTACTACGCTACCGTCGGCGTTATAATCTTTACCGCCAGATTCAACGTTTCTAACACTTTTATTTAACGCCAACACGTTAACGCCGCCATCTGCCCTAATTAATTCACTACTTAACACCCGCATAGCTGAGGGCGTAACGCCAGCCGTTACTTTATCAAAAGTCTTTACAGCTAATTGGTGACTAGTCGCTAATTCAACTTCTTCATTCATCGTTGAACGAAGTTTTAACGTGTCGTTCACGTCCATCATGGACGAATACGTGTGTAAATGCTCTTGGACGATTAAGTAATTTTTAGAATCAAGCGCTTGTTGAATGCTATCTTTAAGCAATAAACTAATCTTTTTATGACTTATCGCGTTAACATCGCGTGGGTCCCAACCCAACATCCTACCTTGATCTTGTATCGCTTTTTCCGATAACGCTATCGATTGATTAATGATGTTTTTATTATTCCAATTCGCTTTAGCATCCAGGGCGGCCATATCTACTGTACCGTTATAAACTGACTTAGCGTGCTCTTCTACTTGCTGCTGCTCGTGCCCCATAACGCCGTTTTGAAACTGCAAACGCGCACCGCCGGATAACCTACTAAAAATTTGCCGTTGACGCTCGTTACCTAGTTGTTGCCCAATTTCGTTTTGTGCGTCATCGAATTGAGAAATATACCGAGTAGAAAGCGAGTTATTGTTCTCATCTTTTTTTAAAACATTTCCGCCCTTGATTTGCATAAAACCGTTTTGCTGACCAACGGTTAAATCAAGTTTTTTTTCCTGTAATCGGTTAAACGCTTCCTGCGCGCGTAAGTCATCCGCCTGAAGCGCTACCGTATCAAGAACTTTACCTAAGCCAGTTACACTTTGGCCAAGGGCTTCTAGCCCCGTGTCCGCGTTTGTGCTTACGCCGGTATACGCCGGTGTACTGGGAGCCGATAGGCCGACTGTCGGGCCGTCAAGACGCGGTATGCTGGGCATTATCCGTAGTTCAAACTGTTATAGTTGTTAATAAATGGCGTGTTGAAATTCGCGGCAGGAGTTGGCGCGTTAAACCAACTGTTGTAAGCGCCGTAAGCAGCGCCCGCGGACGTGATTAACGAGCCAATTGCTTTATTCTTTCCACTAGCCGCCGCCATTGCGCCTTGAAAGCGAGAACCAGCCGCCGCGTTAAGGCTGTTAGCTTCACCCACGCGGAAGCCGTATGCTTCCCGAACTGCGTTTGCTCGAATTGTCTGCGCATCTTGCTCTCCAAATAAAGCGGTTTCCGTTAAAGTGTCAGATACTGAACCAGAAAAGCCGGCGCCGCTAGCGCCGTAGGCTGCCGTTTGTTTCCCTAAAAATTGGCGTATTTTAGCGCGATGTTGATCTTCTTTAATACTCCCTTGTGCCGTAGCATCTTCCGCTGCGCGTGCTTGTATTTTCGCGTTCTCATCCGACAAGCTAGCGTTATAGTTACTTAATTGTTTTTGCATCTGCCCGCCGGAATACGCGCCATAGGCCGAAACGGCCCCGCCGACAACTAAAGCAATCGTAGCTGGTTCACACATCTTTCGCTTTCATCTCTAATTTTTTAAAAGGCATTTGCAAAGCCCCCCATGGTTCCGCTTCACCTAACGTAAATCCGAGCCATTCGAGCCACGCGATTGCAACGGTGTTACGCGCGTCTACGTAGTTAACTAATGTAGGATATATTTTTAACATCCGGTGTAGATAGCGCTTGTTTCTTCGTAAAAACGGTAATGCGTGCAGCGCTAACGTATCAGTACCTAGTAGCCAGGGGCTACCTATCCCACCGATAATTGATATAGGCGACACTCCGAACACGCACGCCGGTTCATCATCAATTAACCCTACCCAACACTCGCTAGACACGATTAAACCGTCGATTAAAGCGTCATCAACCGTAGCAAGCCGACCTGCGTACACCTCGCAACGGTCTGCTTCCCGGATATATGGCCCAATAGCGATAATATGTTCAATTGTCGCTGGGATAACTGAATAACTTGTACCCCGCACTTAACCCCCGACCACAACTTCCGGTATAGCAGCTAAAATAGTTAAAGGCAACGGGTCAGATTGTCGTACAAAAGTTGTGCCTGAACTATCCCATCCATTTGTAATACGAATTTCAACTACGCCAGTTTTTAATTGAATCGGGGTATCGTAGTTGTCGTCTACGTCTCGCCCCAAAGCTTCATCCAAGTGAGCGGCGTCCGGTCCTGCAAATATGCCGCGAGATTCTTGAACCAGTAAACGAAGCGTTGGAATGTTTTTTTGTTTAGCCCGAATTGTATCTGCGTTTTGAACTATTACATCTAACGTCTCAAAATCAGCTTCAATCGGTAGGCCGATATGAACTACTACCGCAGCTTTTGGGAGTTCTACTACGCCACCGACTACTGTTTGAGGAGTAACTACAAAGGCGTCCGCTAAAATCCCTACTTTTTTCGCTTCTAGATGAGCAAACCCCGGGAAACGAAAAATGGCTTTACCCCAATTACTCGTAGGTAAATTTTGTAAGCCGACAGGTATATCTCGGTTAGCTGTAGCGGTTAAGCGTTGGCTATCCGTGTAGCCCGTTACCATCAAACGAATAACCTGATCGTCTATCGGAAAATGAAATTCTCGGCCTACGTCTGCAAAAGTAAAGATAGCTGCGGAAGCGTCAATCTCAAATATTCCGTATCTCCACCCCCACGTGGCCGTTCCCGGCGTTTGCAAGATGTTAATAGTAGTAATAGTAGTATTACGGCCATCGTAACTTAACGAGCAGTCCAAAAACTTAGCGTCACGCTGATCGGTAAATTGCCGAGAGTGCATACGCTCAATATACCGAACGGTATTATTATTTACGATACGTTTAACGATAACGTACAAAATATCCTCGTCGCCCTCGCTGACTACGCAAACTGACTCGAACAAGCCGTCGGTATCGTGACGGTGCCAACCAATTACTTGTTGCTCGCGCATATACGTTAAACCGAGCAAGGTTCCGTCTTCACGGACCACCCACGCGCACGAAAAAGGGATCTGTGCAAAAGCCCAATCCAAAACCGTATGGTTTTTAAATAGATGAGATGACCATACCGTTAGGTCCGAACCAGTAAACTTATCGGCTTCAAACGAGTAAGCAAAATCGCGCACTACTGACCCGCGCGACTGTACAAATAACGCAGTATCGCCAACGATTAACGGTGCAACCTCCGACGTCCCCCGCGCGCTTTGTTGTTTAATGTTCGGTTCGCTTGGCGTCAACACGCCATTTTGATTACCGGACTCCACAAATTCGCCACCGGACGTCAATATCCCTAGCTTATCGGTCGGAAGGAAATGCTTAATAAAATTGGCCTTTTGCCCACTTACCCGACGCCGGATAGCGTCATCATCTTGCCCAGGGGCAGATTTACCAAAGTCGATATAACCGTCCGTTTTCGACATCCAGTAGTCTTCGGGTTGTGCAGGAGTACCGCCGAACACCTGACGTTGCTGTGTGTACGTTGTGCAAGTAGGGTATCCTTGACTGCCGCCCCATGCGCCGAGCGCCCATCGGTAGGTTGTGTTCGATCCGCCGCCCACTAACGAATCAGGTATGTAGGATTTTACGGTTGCGGTAGCGTTTGTCGGGCCACTACTCGCCGTAATCAACGCGATACCGTACCCGTCGTGCAAATACTCCCAACTTACCGCGCCGTCGGACGCCGTATCGTGATCGTGAAGCGGTTTAGCTGATCCGGTAGTAGCTGCGGTAAGAGATTTATAATACTTACTATCTGAACGTCGTATGTCACCTATAGCTACCACTTTGGCTTGTTCCCAGGGGAGTCCTAAATCTTTTATTTCCAAATAGAATAGTTGACCGATGTTCGCCGTAGTAAACAGCGCCGCGCTAGCCGTTAACGTTACCGTACCCGTAGTCGCACTTGACGTAACAGTAGTTCCGATAGCTACGTTTAAGTCCTGAAACGGGCCGTTGATAAAAGCAAAATCCGCGATAGTCCACACGTCGTGCGCGGTACGCGTAATCTGTTTAATTTTATGGTTTGGGTGGGTAATCGTTAGCGTATCAAACGATTGTGTGTACTTTAAAAACGGAAGATCAGCTTCTAGGTACGGAGTAACTAGCTCAAACGGTAAGCCGATATTCGGCCCGGTAGTGTTCAACACTAAACCGCCGTCTTTTATAACCCGCATTATTAAGTTTTCAAACACTAAGCCGTAGCTTTGTTTATCAGAAAAATTAAAGCTAATGAGCCTACCTTTTTTGCTTGGGTTCAACAACGTATCGATAAAACCAGTGCCAGGTCGGTTAGCCACGCCGCCGTACTGCAACACAATAAAGTTACGGCAGGTTTTTAACGCAATTCCGTAGCGTTGTAGATCCACTCGTCCGTAATTTGAAGGCGAAATTTCTCCCGCGCTAAAAGACGGTTGTAGTAGGTTGATACCCATTAAAAAGTCCTAAAGCGGGGGTCATCGAAATACGTTGTATCGGTATCGCGGATAGTTAAAAGTTGCGAATCCGCTTCAGGGTACGATACGCTTTGCGTAATGTCAGAGGTACGAGCCGCGCTTAAAGCGATGTTGTAGCTGTTAACCGCTTTATCGATTAAATTCGGTATTAACGCTAACGGCATAACCAGTTTTGATGCTAGTAAAAACTCTAGGGCCGTAGTAAATAGTGGAGAAAACAACGTAGGGTTAGTCACTCGTTGCGTGTACATTAGCCCGGCTAAAGCTAAATTAGAATAGATCACTCGTTCCGATCCGTTATTAGCTAGCTTATACGGTATACGTTGGTCACTACGAATAGTTCGCGCGCCCGGGTATGGGATGCCTAAAATACGTACGGCGTCAATGGGGTAGGTGTAGGAGTAAAGCCAGATACTAGGAGGCGTCTCATTCCGCAGGGTCATAGTAATATGACGATCCGCGAACGCCCAGGGGAACACTTCTAATAACGAATCGCGCGTTGCGTCGTAATGAAGGTTTAAAACTCGCGCTTCTTTTGAACGACCGTCTAAGTCGTCGATAAACGCAGTAACGCCTACATGCGACAACGCACGATTACTGATACTAACGTCGCTTTGCTGTGCCATGTGTCTACCTTAAAACGGAGGAGCGGGGAGTAACCCCCGCGGCCCGATTAGTGTTTACGAACTGGTGCGTTTACTTTTTGTAGCGCTTGTGCGGACTTCTCTAAAGACTCTGCTTGCTGTTGTGCAACTTCTGCGTTTGCTTTTGCAAGATCAACATTTTTCTCTTCTTCAACCGCCGGGGTGTCATCGCCGCGGGGGTCGGCTGAATGCGGACCAAGCACGGGTTGCTGTGCGTTTTGCGGATTGAAGTACGCATCGTCACCTACTTGAACCAGGTGTTTACCGGGGGTAATGAACTTGGCATCACCTTCTTCAATACCTTCGTTCAACGTAACCACTTCGTCTTCTTCAACGATTCGGTCATTGATGTAACTTTTTTTAAGCACTTTATATTTTGGCATGATAGTTCCTTTTTAGTTAACCGTCGATTATAGGATTGCAGAGTTAGCAGGGTATTTCTGCGTAAGATCGAAACTCTCAAGCACCATAGTTGAAGTAATTTTACCGGCGGTCATAGGACCTGTTGCGACAGTATAGTTCAAACGATAGTAACGTCGTGGCCCCGCTGGGTTACGCGGAATACTTAAAAATATCACATAACCGGCGACCAAGGTGGCTACCGGAATCGCGCCTGTTGTAGCAACTACCGTTGCGGTACCGAAACCAACCGCGCTATCTTCTTGCAAGTCGATAGTCATAGTCGCAGAGCCGGCAGCGGTAAACGCGGTATCTACGTCAATTAAAATTTCAATATCAGATACCGCAAGTTCCCGCGCAACGCCCGCATCAAAAACATTCGTTGATACGGCGGTAGTTGTAACAGCTTGGGCAAGGGAAAAAGTGCACAAAGAATCTAAAATAGCCATGGTAAGTTCCTTTATATAATTATGAGATGAAGAGTTAGGAGGTCACGCGGGCTTCAGTGTTTAAAATCTGATCCACTTTACGCACGGGGATACCTAAAAAGCCAGTCTCAAATTGACGCAATCCAGGCTCTACGGTAACTGCACTGCCTGATTTACTTAAGCCTTGCAATTTAATACGCGAAGCTACTGTACGGTTTGCGTAGAAAACCGGGTTACCGCCTTGGGTGGGCAAACGGTCTATTGCAATTGACATTAAGTTAATCAAATCCGCCGCACTTGTGTTAGCAACTAAGTTCGATACGTCGATGTTTGCAATACGAACCACGTAACGCCAGTCGCGAACTACTAAGCCGTTCTTCCACTGGAAGTGAGTACGGTACGCTTGAAAACGCCCGCCGTTTGCATCGATAATAGTGTCTTCGCCTAAGTCTTTGTGCATCAACCCGCCAGACTCGGAGCCTCTAGGAAAGGTACAAAAAACCTTATCATCATCAAAAACAACTAACCAAATCGAAGTGTTATCAGTACCCGTACCGCCGGCGTCAATAATATTTTGGCTATTACCAACGCTAGATGACAAAGAACTGTAACGTGGTGCCAAGCCTAAATACGTTTTAGGATCAACTGCCGGGTTACCGTATATTAAAGTCTGTGCCATTGTTTCGGACATCGACTCTAAAAACGCCTTGTCTTCCGACAAACGGAAAGCAGCGGTATTACCGTTTAGCTTTGCTACGTCAACATCAATTTCTGAATAGCCTTCCAATATACCGATGCCTTCGTCGACTTGTGCAGTCGTTGACTTGCTAGTTGGTACACCGGCGTTAAGCATGCGCCAGTACACGGTCGGTAATCCGGTGCGCACTGTTACGCGGTGAGTAGTAGCGCCATTTGCTTCAACAAAAACGGCGTCAGTTAAAATAGGATTGTACTGCATCAACAATTCTGCGATAACCGCAGGTTTGCCATCAGGGTCAACTCGCGCTGCCCAATCTACTATCGTTAAGTTAGTATTTCCAATCGTAGCCATAATTTACCTTATGAAATTTAGTTGTAAAAGGGCAGAACTACGCTTCGGCTTTAACGTACGCTGGATACATCACTTCGGCAGCGGTCTTTTTACCTACGGTTGGGTCGCCATTGTGGACTTTATCTTCGCCCATAGCGCGTCCAATCCGTGAGAGCAACTTAACTAAGGGCGGAAAGTTACCCATCCCTGTTTCTTTTGCCCATTCCACAAAGTCCTTATCTGCAAAAGCACCGATTGCCTTGTGGGAGGCCTGTACCGCTTCGTTGTGCTTAGCGCCACCGAAATCAGGATCCGCTTTTAAATCGGTTATCCACTTCTGTTGTTCCTTAGCCCACAGTTCCCGCTCTGTTTTTAAGTCCGCAGCTTGTGCTTCCCCGGCCGACTTTACGCGGGCCGCTTCAAAATCAACAAGCGCTTGAACTGCTTCATTGGATAAATTATGTTCACGCGCAATCGGTTCAAACTGTTGAACGATTTTATCGTCAACCGTCATTCCCTCTGGCACTTTGAAATCATATTTTTCGGGAGCGCCTTGTGGTTTCGTATCCTCAGGGGACGATGTCTCACCATCTGCGCCGGTACCGTTATCATTTGTAGCGTTACTGCCCGTAATCTTTTGATTACTGGACTTATTCGGAGCTAATGTATCACTACTTTTATTTGTGTTGTTGCTCGTAACAGATTCAGTCGTAGAGCCAGCATCTTCGCCGGTGTCCGTCGTACTGTCGTTGGTTACATCAGTCATTGCTGCCCCCTTGGGTAAGTTGTTTTCCTCGTTTTGCGTCAATTTGCGCTTCTTGTTGCATCGATATCCATGCGGCCGAATCTACTTCGATCACTTCGGCAAGCAACCACATGCCGTAGTTGTGTCGTCCCATGTTGTAGTTACTGATCCTATCGTCCGGCCCGAATGGCGTCTGATAGATACCTGCTTGGCTAAGCATCCGCCAAATCAAGTTCCGCCCCGGACGGGTAGATAGCACCGTACGCAAGTCGTCTAACTGAGCCTTACGCTCTCGCTTCGTGTTTGCGCGTCGCGTATTGACTTGGTCTTCATCGTCTGCGTTATATTCTTTCATCTTATTGCGCCGTCGGTTGTTGCGTTAACGCGCCTGCACCCGATAAGGCCGTTAACATGTTTTCCCCGCTGGTGTCAGCCTGCGAGAGTGTCTTCGCCCCCTGCGCGGCGGCCATGGCTTGTTCCATCGCTGCTTGCTTCTGCTGTGCGGCGGCGCGTTCAGCGCGGATCTTGTTAGCCGTTGCCGTCGGTACTACGAGCGTCGGAGGCGAACCCGCGCTATCAGCATAGTTGTCGATAATCGCATCAAGTTCGATCTTATCCCAAGCTTGCGGCTGTCCTTGCGCAGCAAGATTTGCTACGAACGAAGTAAGCCGCTCGACCGATTGCGTACCTACCATCTTCTGCGCTTGCGCCATAACCGAGATATACTCGATCTTAAGCTGCATTTCAGACAATTCTGGCGGCGGCACGGGTAATAAGCCCGACTGGCCCATTTTCCAAAACGGCTCGCTTTTGCGTACCATGATATTGAACGTGCGGTCGATCAACGGGTCGAGCAAATCCTCGTCAATCCGCTGCAATACCGGGCCTAACTGCATCAATCGTTCTTGCGATAACTCTTCTACTTCCCGTGCAGTAGTTCCGCTGCGGCGGTCATTAGCCATCATCAAAAACAAATCAACAAAAAACGCTTTGTTAATGCGCTCTTCAACCCGTTCCATGTCCGCGACTAACTCGTTTAAGTTCAAGTTAACCTGATAGGCCGGTGTAAACCCCTGGGTACCCTGCATTTGATCGTAGTAGCTAATCGCACCGGCCATGATAGACGCGTCTTTGTTTATCATCGATGATGGCGCAGTCATCGGCGGGCTTATCTTCTTGTCCAAGGCTTGATACTTACGCTTCTCCTCTAGCTGTAGCCCTTTTACGTCGCCTAACGCTAAAAGTCCCGGGCCATTACCGTAGGTGTCGTCGTCCGTAACGTCCCATCGCGGGGCAAACGCCGGGAAGTCATCGAAGCCCGACTCCGAAAGGATATCGCCTTCGCTGCCACCCGTTTCCAGGTAAACACTACGAAAACGCTTGTACTTCGCCTCTAGCCTATTTTCGTCAGCGTTAGGGTTCGGCTCAATAATGTGGACCACTTCCACCTGTTGGTCCCCTAACCGACTTTTGTATAGCCCCTGCGTACTTTTCGATAAGCGTTCTAACGTAAACCGGTCAACGAGTTGTCGCACGCTCATCGATAACGTTCGTACGAGGGTATCAACCGCCAAGCGATGAGATTGCCCTAAGGAATATGAGCCAGTAGCTACCGGGTAAAAGCGCACAACGTCGATCGGGTCTTCTAACTCCAACATGCACGCCGTGCCGTACACGCCCATGTTGGCGTAGATGTTCGGCAAGACGTTGTACAAGTTAGAACGTATAAAAATCTCACGCATACGAGATTCTACGATGTAGAGCCAAGTCTTCACCGGGCCGTAGTCCGCTAACTCCGGGTCGTTGGTCGTCATTCGAAACCATGGTCTAGCCGGGTTAGTTACCCCTGCACCCATGCCGCCCGCTAGCGTACGCGCGGCAAGCGTTGCCATGTTGTTTATCGCCCGATTTGCCCGACGCGGCTTGTTCTTGTCACTCTGTAAAAAGCGCGCTGCTCTCGGCGTTATGAAGTCCGATAGCTCTTTCCAATCGGCTAAAAAATACGAACGCTCCTGTTCTAGCGCGGCTTTCCTGCGCATAACACTTTGCCGTACCGTTTCTTTTAACATCTCCATCGTGTCGCCCTTATGTGCCCGTGTCTGGTGCCTAGCCGGTAGCTCTTACTGCCCAAGAGCCGTTTTTTGTGAAACGCTTGCCGGGTTACCTAGCCCTGCCGCTCCCGTCGCCTGGGTAGACGACCTACCGAAGCGTGACAGCATCCGGCGGCGTTCACGGTCCCGCGCGTCTACCGACTGCGTATCAATCTCTTGTTGTTGGGCCGACATCGTCGGCGGCGGCGCTACCACTTGGGGAGTTGGCGCACTGGGGCTAGATGCAAAGCACATGTTTTTCCTTATGAAATAATAGGGGCTAACGGGCCATGGCTTCATCGCTGAACGGATCGTATTCGTGGGCTATCTTCGTACGGCTTTGCCTACCACCGGACAAATCAATACCGCGTGTTTTTGGGGCCACGGGGAACGCAAACGTCATAGCAAGCGCATCAGCCAGATCGGGAGATTCGCAGATTATTGCACGAACCTTCTCTTTGTCGTCCAAAATAAACCTGTCATTACTAAAATAATAAGTCTGTGCGCACAACTCCCGGACCAAGTCCGACGACTTCGGTATCACCCCCATTTCGGACTTTAACCAATTCGCCATATCGAAGTGCATCTCGGCTC